>Ga0302234_10000425_pt1 | contig 32618 bp, 28 predicted proteins | sample II_Palsa_N3_2_FD_193576 | JGI IMG/M metagenome (GOLD analysis project Ga0302234, IMG submission 193576) | Peat permafrost microbial communities from Stordalen Mire near Abisko, Sweden - II_Palsa_N3_2 | ecosystem: Environmental > Terrestrial > Soil > Palsa > Peat permafrost | place: Sweden... | reverse complement strand
CCAGAATTTATTGTGGGCGGCGGCGAATTCTGCGGTCTCGGCGGCGTGCTCGGCGTAGGGGTGCATGTCGAGCGGGAAGTTGCGGAAGACGAAGCGGAGTTTGGCGCCGAAGTGACGCTGGAGTTTTTTGATGAGGGGGAAGGCGTCGCCGCAGGAAGGGCATTGGTAGTCGCCGTACTCGACCAGGGTGGTGGGTGCGGTGGCGGGGCCCTGTGCGTGGTCTTTGGCGGTGACGTGGATAGCAAGTCGGCTCATGAAGGGTTGGATGCGGCTGGAGCTGGTGTGACGTATTTCGACCAGATTTCAGTGGGGCCTTCGGCGACTTGTTTGATGAGATCGTTGCGCTGCTTCAGAAATCCAGCGAGGTAGCGATGAAGTACAAGGTGTTCGGCGATCAGCCCCAACGGTCCAAGAGGTGCGGCGAAACGAAGATCGTCGGTCATCCGTGTGGAGCCGTCCGGGAGTTGATCGAAAGTATGATCATGCTGAAACATCTTGAACATACCGCGCAGCATGATGTCTTGAAAGTGGCGGGGACGGTCGTATTGTGAGATGAGGGTTTCGTGCGTAAGCATGAGGCCAAAGTGGCGACCCTGCCACGTCACCGTTTCATTGGGGCCGATGAGACCGTGGGTCGTGCCGGCGATAGCGCGCTCACTGGTTTGGGCAGTGCTCTCTTTATGAAGGTCGATGTTGAGGGACAAAAGAAAGCAGCGCTCTGGAGGCGCTGCGATCTTTGTCTCGAGTTGAATGAGCTGCACTTACAGCTCCATGGAGTGATCGACGACTAGTTTCTTTGCGCGGTCTAGGAAGGTGTCGAGGGGGACGCTGCCTTCGTCGCCTTTGGCGCGGACGCGGACGGAGACGCTGTCGGAGGCGGATTCTTTGTCGCCTAGGATGAGGATGAAGGGGACTTTCTGGAGGCCGAAGTCGCGGATCTTGGCGTTCATTTTTTGGTTGCTGAGGTCGGCTTCTACGCGGAGGCCGGCGGCTTCGAGGCGCTGCTGCACGGACTTGGCGTAGTCGTGATGTTTCTCGCTGATGGGGACCAGGCCTACCTGGACGGGGGCTAGCCACATGGGGAAGGCGCCGGCGTAGTGCTCGATGAGCACGCCAAAGAAACGCTCGACGGAGCCGAAGAGGGCGCGGTGGACCATGACGGGCTGGTGCGGCGCACCGTCTTCGCCGATGTATTCGAGGTCGAAGCGGGCGGGGAGGTTCCAGTCAAACTGCACGGTGCTGAGCTGCCATAGGCGGCCGAGAACGTCGACGAGTTTGATGTCGATCTTGGGGCCGTAGAAGGCGGCTTCGCCGGGGATGGTGCGGTAGGGAATGTTCTTGCGATCGAGCACGCGGGTGAGCGAGCCGACGGCGTTCTCCCACTTGTCCGCGCTGCCGATGAACTTCTTGTCTTTCGGATCCCAGGTGGAGAGTTCGACGAGGAATTTTTCGAAGCCGAAGGTCTTGAGGACGGACTCGGCGAAGTCGATGCAGGCTTCTACTTCGCCTTCGATTTGTTCGGGGGTGCAGAAGATGTGGGCATCGTCCTGGGTGAAGCCGCGCACGCGGAGGAGGCCGTGCATGGTGCCGGAGCGCTCGTAGCGGTAGACGTTGCCTAGCTCGGCGTAGCGCTGCGGGAGATCGCGATAGGACTTTGGCGAGTTCTTATAGATGAGGATGTGGCCAGGGCAGTTCATGGGCTTGAGGCGATATTCTGCGTCGTCGAGCTCCATGGGCGGGTACATGTTTTCCGCGTAGTTTTCCTCGTGGCCGGAAATCTTCCAAAGCTCGCGGCGCATGATGTGCGGGGTGAAAACCATTTGATAGCCGCGGCGAATGCACTCGTCGCGCATCCAGTCTTCCATCGTTTTGCGGATGAGGCCGCCCTTGGGATGCCAGAAGATGAGGCCGGCGCCGGCGACTTCCTGGATGCTGAAGAGGTCAAGCTGCTTGCCGAGGACGCGGTGGTCGCGGGCCTTGATTTCTTCGAGCTGCTTGAAGTGGGCGTCGAGATCCTTCGCGTTGAAGAACGCTGTGCCGTAGATGCGCTGGAGTTGTTGATTGTTCTCGTCACCGAGCCAGTAGGCGCCGGCGATGGAGGTCACCTTGAAGGCCTTGACGCGGCCGGTGGAGGGGACGTGGGGGCCGCGGCAGAAGTCGGTGAAGTTGCCGTTGCGGTAGAGGGAGATTTCGTCGCCGGGTTTGGTGAAGCGCTCGATGAAGTGGATCTTCATGAACTCGGCGTCGGATTTGTAGTCGGCGAGGGCCTGATCGCGGGGCTCGAGGATTTGGACGAAGGGTTCATCACGTGCGACGACTTCGGCCATGCGGGCTTCGATGGCGGCGAGGTCGGCTTCGGTGAAGGGGACTTCGCGGTAGACGTCGTAGAAAAAGCCGCTGTCGGTGGCGGGGCCGTGGCCTAGCTTGGTTTCGGGGAAGAGTTCGAGGAGGGCGGTGGCCATGATGTGCGCGGCGGAGTGGCGGGCGACGCGGAGCGCGGCGGGGTCGGACTCCTTGAGGAGCTCGAGGGCTACGTTTTCGTGGAGGGGTTGGGAGAGGCCGACGATGCGCTCGGAGGAAGATGCGGGGCCCGAGTACATGGCCTCCTCGGAGGCTTCCAGGGCGGACTCGTTCTCATTGACGGCGACGGGGGTCAGCGGGCGGATGCGGGCGACAACGACGGCGGCGGCGAGGCGCGGGGAGATGCTGTTTGCGATGTCGAAGGGGGTGGTGCCGGCGGGGACTTCGCGGACAGAGCCGTCGGGCAGCTGGATCTTGATTGGGTTGCTCACCTTACAAGGATAGTGCATTGAACGCCAAGGGAGCGTGGTTTCGATACAATGGCAGAGGTCCCTTGCGCGTGGCGCGGGGCAGGAGTGAGTCCCGGCAATGACCTGGTTCAAACGCGATCCGCACGAGATTTCCCCGACGCCCGACCACGAGGTGCGGACCCAAGGCCTGTGGATCAAGTGCGAGCAGTGCCGCAAGCCGCTGTGGAAGGCCGATCTCGACGCCAATCTGCAGGTGTGCCCGAACTGCGGCAAGCACTTCAAGCTGGCGGCGCGGGATCGGATTGAGAGCCTGCTGGAGCCGGGATATGAGCTGGTCGATTTGGAGCTGCGGTCGACCGATCCGCTGGAGTTTACCGATCTGAAGCCCTACAAGGGGCGGCTGGCGGCGGCGCAGAAGAGTACCGGGCTGAATGACGCGATCATCAATGCGATTGGGAAGATTGGCGAGCAGGAAGTGGTGCTGTCGGTGATGGAGTACGGGTTTATCGGCGGGAGCATGGGGCCGGTGATGGGGGAGACGATTGCGCGGGCGGTGGACCGGTCGTTGGAGCGGAAGGTGCCGCTGATTATTGTGTCGTCTAGCGGCGGCGCGCGGATGATGGAGGGGATTGCGAGCCTGATGCAGATGGCGAAGGTGTCGGCTGCGCTGGCAAAGATGGACGATGCGGGGATTCCGTTCATTAGCTTGATGACGGACCCGACGACGGGCGGCGTGACGGCGAGCTTTGCGATGTTGGGCGATTTGAATATTGCTGAGCCGGGCGCGCTGATTGGGTTTGCCGGGCCGAGGGTGATTGAGCAGACGATTCGGCAGAAGCTGCCGGAGGGTTTTCAGCGGTCGGAATTTCTGCTGGCGCACGGGTTCCTGGATGCGGTGGTGCCGCGCAAGGATCTGAAGGCTTATTTGGCCGAGACGCTGAAGTGGATGACCGAGGGCGCGGTCACCGCGTAGCTCGGCTGCCATGCATGAAGTGAATCCATCGCGGACGGCGCTGCGGGTGGCACTGCGCCGGGCAGCGCATCAACTGCATGATGCGAAGCCGCTGGTGTTTGAGGATTCGCTGGCTGTGCGGATTCTTGGGAAAGAACATTACGAGGAAGTGAAGCGCACGCCGGATAGCGTGAAGCGGCCGTTTTCCGCGGCGCTGCGGGCGTTTATGGTGGTGCGGGCGCGGCTGGCGGAAGATGTGCTGGGGGCGGGGGTTCGGGAACTTGGGGTAAGGCAGTATTTGGTGCTGGGGGCGGGGCTGGATACGTTTGCTTGCCGGAACCCTTATGCGGAGGTGCGGGTGTTTGAGGTGGATCATCCGGCTACGCAGGCGTGGAAGATGAAGATGCTGGTGGGGGCGGGGATTGTGGCGCCGGAGAGTGCGCGGTTTGTTGCGGTGGATTTCGAGAAGGATTCGTTGCGGGGGCGGTTGAAGGCGGCGGGGTTTGATGAGCGGGTGCCTACGGTGACGGCGTGGCTGGGCGTGGTGCCGTACCTGACGACGGAGGGCTTTCGCGCGACGATGCGTTTGCTGGCTAGGTTCACGGCGGGGAGCGAGGTGGTCTTCGACTACTCGCAGCCGAGGGAGGTGCTGCCGCCGGTGGAGCAGTTGATGCACGACTCGCTGAGCGCGCGGGTGGCGTTGGCGGGCGAGCCGTTCCAGCTTTTCTTTACGCCGGAAAAGTTGGCGGAGGAGCTTGAGTGGCTGGGGATGCGGGTGGTGGAGGATCTGGATAGCACGGCGATGACGGCGCGGTATCTTGCCGGGCGCAAGGACGGGTTGCTGCTGCGGGGTAGGGCGGGGCGGATTTGCGTGGCGGCGTCTGTGGGGGCCGAGGCGGGGGAAGTGCGAGACTGATAGACGTGATGACGTACGAGGAAGCATTGGAACGATTGGCGGCGCTGGGGCCGGAGCTGCGGGTGGGGCGCGCGGCGGATTCGGTTAGTGGGGCGCGGAGAAAGTTTTCGCTGGATCACATACGAGCTCTGCTGAAGGCGCTTGGTGAGCCGCAGCGGAAGTTCGCTTCGGTGTTGATTGCGGGGACCAATGGCAAGGGGTCGACGGCCGCCACGCTGGCTTCGATTACGAACGCTGCGGGGATTAGGACGGGACTGTACACGTCGCCGCACCTGCTGCGGGTGAATGAGCGGATTAAGATTTCGGGGGGCGGCCAGGGGCTGGTGGAGATTCCTGATGGTGACTTCGGCAGGATCTATGGGCTTGTGGATACGGCGACTGCGCGGCTGATTGCACAGGGAGGGCTGCCGCACTATCCGAGCTTCTTTGAGCTTCTGACGGCGATTGCGTTTGCTTGGTTTGCGGAGCAGGGTGTCGAGCTTGCTGTGCTGGAAGTGGGGCTGGGTGGGCGGCTGGACGCTACGAATTCTGTTGAGCCGATCGTCAGCGTGATTACGGATATTGGGATTGATCACACGGAGTATCTGGGGAACACGATTCGTGAGATTGCTGGGGAGAAGGCTGGGATTCTGCGGCAGGACGGCGTGCTGGTGACGCTGGCGCAACATCAGGAAGCCAATGCGGCGATTGGCGAGGCGGCCGTGCGACTGGGCGTGCGCGGGGTGGATGCGGCTCGGTGTTTGCCGCCTTCGAGGCAGGGATTAGGGATTAGAGAACAGGGATTAGATTCCCCGCTGGCGCGGAATGTTTACGATCTGTCGCTTGAAGGGGAGGCGCTGCACGTCGACTCGCCGCTGGCTGGGCAGCATCAGCAGCGGAATGTGGCGCTGGCGATTGCTACGGCGATTGAGTTGCGGACGAATCAGGCGCTGGTGGATGGGCGAGCGATTGCGATCTCGAACGCGGCGATCGAGCAGGGAATTCGCGAGACGGTTTGGCCGGGGCGGCTGGAATGGATTGCGTCGGGTGAGGGGCACGCGGCGCTGCTGCTGGACGTGGCGCATAATCCGGCGGGCGCGTGGACGCTGCGTGCGGCGATTTCGCAGTTGCCGGAGGGGTTGCCGCGCACGCTGATCTTCGGGTGCCTCGCGGATAAGCAGATCGACGAGATGGAGCAGGTGTTGCTGCCGCTCTTCGACCCGACTTCGGGAGACCCGGCGCGCGCGGGCGACCACGTGATCCTTGCGCCGGTTGAGAATCCTCGGGCTGCAACGATCGAGGAACTTGCCGCAGGTGCTCAGCGTCTAGACGTCCCCTTCTACGCCGCAAAGGATCTGCGCGATGCGCTGCGACAGGCGCACTCGGTGACGCCGAGGGGTGGGGTGATTGTCGCAACCGGTTCGATCTTCCTGGTGGGCGAGATACGTGCACTGGCGTTAACGCAAGCGGGTTAGCATAGGGAAGATGTCCGCTGCCGACCAGATGGTGAAGACAGAACAGCCAGCTCGACCGGAGGTGCCGCCGCCGGCGTTGTCGTGGCGTCGACGCTGGGTGAACTATCTCGTCTTCGTGCCGCTGGTGGCGCTCGCTACTGGATTCTTCGGAACGATTTCGCTGGTGTGCGGAGTGTGGGATAAATCCGGGCGGCAGCAGCACGCGGTTGCCGCCGTGTGGGCGCGGATGTTGCTGCGGATCGCGATGTCGCCGGTGACGCTGGAGCATGCGGAACGGCTGCCGGTGGGTGGGGCGGCTGTGTATGCGAGCAATCACCTTAGCTACTACGACACGCCGGTGTTGTTCGGGAAGCTGCCATTTCAATTTCGGATTTTGGCGAAGGCGCCGCTGTGGAAGATTCCGTTCATCGGGTGGTACCTGGACCGCTCTGGGCAGGTGCCGATTGACCAGAGCTCTGGGCGGGCCGGCGTGGTGAGCCTTGCTCGCGGTGCGAGGACGCTCGAGGCCGGGATGCCGATGGTGATTTTCCCTGAGGGCGGCCGGGCATTCAACGGAGAGTTGCAACCGATGCTTGCGGGCGCGGCGTGGATGGCTATCAAGGCGCAGGTGCCGCTGGTGCCACTGACGCTGGTTGGGACTTACGAGCTTTTGCCGATCCATGTGTATGCGCTGAAGCCACGGCCCGTGAAGCTTATTGTTGGCGAACCTATTTCGACGGTGGGCATGACGACTCGCGACGCGGAGGCGCTGACGGATAAACTTCGGGGCATCATCCACGAGACGTACATCCAAGCGCACGGCTGATTCGACGGTGGCTGAATTTTGCTCCGGCGTGCAGGGTAAACTCGCTGTGTGATCGCGCATATACGTGGACAGCTGCTGTACAAGATTCCCAACTACGTGGTGGTGGACTGCGGTGGTGTGGGGTACGAACTGTGGATCTCGGTGACCACGTTTACCGAGCTTGGCGAGGTGGGCGCGGAGGTGCGACTGCATGTGCACACACATGTGCGCGAGGATGCGCTACAGTTGTTCGGCTTCCACGAGGTGACGGAGAAGCTGCTATTTGAGAAGCTACTGACGATCTCGGGCATTGGGCCGAAGCTGGCGATCACGGTGTTGAGTGGGATTGCGGCGGACCGGCTGGTGGCGGCGATCCGGGGCGGGGATCATGGGACGTTGACGAAGATTCCGGGGATTGGGAAGAAAACGGCCGAGCGGGTGGTGCTGGAGTTGAAGGACAAGCTGGAAGGCCTGGCAGGGACTGCGCCGGCGAGCGCTTCGGCTACGCCCTCATTGGGCGCTACGGCAGAGGACGTGCTGAGTGCGCTGGTGAATTTGGGGTATCCGCGACCAATTGCGCAGAAGGCCGTTGAGTCGGCGGCGAAGGATCCTGCTGTGTCGGGAGACTTTGAGAAGTTGTTTCGTGCGGCGATGGCGGCGGTGCGGTAGGCCTACGCGCGGCGGCGATACTTCACGGCGAACTCATAGCCCGGGTTGGGCGGATAGAGCTCGGCCACTATGCGAAGACGTGCGGCGAGGGCTGCAGGGCTGAGCAACGGGTACTCGCGCTCACGGAGCTCGCTGTAGTCGAAGTCCAGCGCGAGCGAGAGCAGATAAATTGCCACGGCATCGGAGAACGCCGCCTCCAGGTACAGGGCGCGCTCCTTGTCGCTGATGTCCGACGGGGCGTCTATCTTCGCGACCTGCTCTTCGGCGTTGATGTCAGCCACGGGCGCTGTTGCGGTGTCGTCGTTGGTGAAGGCGCGCTGGCGAGCAGAGAAGCCGGCCATGCCGCGGTTACGTCGCGAGGCTGTTGGGGTTGGCTCGGGCTGCGCGTTGGCGGGGCGACCGAAGGCGAGGTTGCGGGTTTCCCAGGCATCGATGCTGGTTTCGCCACGTACGCCGCCGAGGGCTTGCTTCCAGACGAGGTCGGCGAAGACTGCTGGCGTGCCGGCCTGGTCGACGAAGGCGTGGGCGACGTTGATGAAGAATTCGAAACTGAGGGCGAAGCGGTCGCCCATGAGGCGGGTGGAGATGAAGACGCCGCGGCGGCCGTGGCCTAGCTCGACGTTGCGATGGCAGATGGCGACATCGGAGAACTCGTCGGTGTAGGCGCTCGCGACCATGGTGGGTTCGGTGGCGGCGTCACTCTTGAAAAACTCTTCTGGGTTGTCGGCGCTGATTTCAGATGTTTCGGCTGCGGCCTCGCGCAGAGCGAGCGGAACGAAATAATAGGTGTTGGCCTTGAGGGCGGCCGTAATCGCGGTCGGCACGGTTTCAAGCATGCGGTCGAGATCGAGATCGGCGAGGCCGGTTTCGCCGAAGGTGGCAAAGCTTACACCGTTGGGGGACTGGCGGACTTCGGTTTCGTGCGCGATCTGCGTGGCGTTCACCAGGCTGGCGGCGCGCACCAATTGCGGCGTTCGCGATTGCCCGGTCTGTACCGTCTCTGCCATTAGCTTATTCTAAATGAGTATGGCTACCGCAAACGATGTAGAACGCGCGCGACGGGATGGTGAGTTGTTTGGAATCCCGCTTGGGGACCTGGGCTGGTTTCAGTCGCTGATCATGGGTGTTGCTGTTGGCATGGCGGCGTTCTTTCTTACGACGTTCGTGGCCATCCTCTCCATGCTGGTGTACATGATGGCGACGGGGAAGCACCCGGACTTCGCTGAAACGTATCGCCTTGCGGGTTTTCCTGTTGGCGTTGTCGTGATGGTGCTGGCGCTTGGCTTCCTGGGCGTGCAGTGGGTGCGACGGATGGCAAGGAAGTCGTGGAAGGCCTAGGCGCACTCGTCGGGCGTTGGGTCATCGCGAAATTCCGCCACTTTGGGCGTGCGGACGCGTATCCTAACGCAATCCGGTTTTCTCTATTCTGCATCACCCTCTGAGGAGTTTGATCCATGGCGAAGTTCGCTCGTACCCTGCTGCGTCGGAGCACGACTGCGGCTGTTTTGATGGCAGCCGTCGCGGCTGTTTGTTTCAGCGCAAACGCGCAAGACAAGAAGAAGCATGAGGAGGCTAAGGCCGTCCCGTCGTATTACGGCCCACAGCCGGCGACCGAATCGCTCGACCTTGGTATGTATCAGCGGATCCGCGAAGAAGGCTTTCAGCATGGCAAGGTGATGGAGTTTGCCGAGGCGCTGAATGACGGCATCGGGCCGCGGCTGACTGGCTCGCCCAACATGGCGAAGGCGAATGCGTGGACGCGGGATACGTTGACGGCGATTGGGTTGTCGAATGCCCATTTGGAAGACTGGGGTGAGTTTGGCTTTGGCTGGCAGCAGGTGAATACCTGGGCGCGGATGGTTTCGCCTGATCCGGAACCGCTGTGGATGCAGTCTTCGCCGTGGTCTCCGGCAACCAAGGGGCCGGTCAGCGGCGAGATCGTGTATGTGCCGCTCACCGACGCTAAGGAGCTGGACGCGCTGAAGGGCAAGCTGAGCGGAAAGATTGTGTTGCTCGGCTCCACGCGGCCCACGCCTGACATCACCAAGCCGCTGTTCACGCGCTATACCGATGAAGAGCTCAAGGAGATGCAGACGTACGAGGCGGGCCGCGGCTTCTCGCTGAGCAGTCCCGCCTTCCGCACGATGTATGCGCAACGCATGCAGACCGCTGCACTGCGTAAGCAGGCCGTTGCGATGATGGTCGAGGAAGGCGTGCTCGCGATCATCACGCCCAGCCGTGATGGCGGCGACGGTGGTGGCACCGGCATCATCTTCGACGACAACGGCGCGAACCTAGCTCGCGACGCGCAGAAGCCTGAGAATGCCGTCAAGATTCCCAACGCCGTGATGATGATTGAGCACTACAACCGGCTTGCGCGGATGGTGCAGCATCATGTGCCAGTGACCCTCGAGGTGAATATCGAGACGAAGTTTACGGGCGAGCATGAGCATGGCTTCGATACCGTCGCTGAGATTCCCGGCAGCGATCCTGAGTTGAAGGATCAGGTTGTGATGGTGGGCGGGCATCTCGACAGCTGGATTTCGGGCACGGGCGCTACCGACAACGGTGCGGGCAGCGTGGTCGCGATGGAGGCGGTGCGCATTCTGAAGGCGCTGGATCTGCATCCGCGGCGGACGATTCGTATTGCGCTGTGGAGCGGCGAGGAAGAAGGCCTGTTCGGCTCGCAGGGTTACGTGAAGCAGCACTTCGGCAGCTTTGCGCCGCCGGCTACTCCTGATCCTGCAGGCATCCCGAGCTTCATGGGACATCATGGCGCGTTCAACCCCACGCCTGAGTGGGACAAGCTGGATGCCTACTACAACCTCGATAACGGGACGGGCAAGGTGCGCGGTGTGTACACGCAGGGTAATTTTGCGATTGCTCCGATCTTCGCGCAGTGGATCGCGCCGCTCGCTGATCTTGGGGTGACGACGATTACGAATCGCAACACCGGCGGCACAGATCACCTGTCGTTCGATGGAGTGGGGCTGCCTGGCTTCCAGTACATTCAGGATCCGATGGACTACGAGACGCGCACGCATCACTCGGATATGGATACGGTTGATCGCCTGCACCAGGGAGACCTCGAACAGGCCGCCATCGTGGAAGCGATCTTCCTGTGGAACACCAGCCAGCGCGACGCGATGATGCCGCGCAAGCCGTTCCCGCACCCGGAGCTCGACCAGAAGATGAATGCGCCACTGAAGGGCATCTATCCGAACGCCGTCGAGTAGACGTTGGTGAGTGTTGAAGCAGCGGCGGGGACTTCGGTCTTCGCCGCTGGTGTTTGTGGGCTGCGAGCGTGGCGGCTCGGGCAACGATCGTGCGGCTTTGGGAGTCGGTATAGTAGCTGGGATGAAGGCGATCCCACACCCGCGAGCCACAACGCTGCTGCTAGTGATTGACCTGGTGGGCACGGCATTGTTCGCGGCTGAGGGGGCTTCCGTGGCGGTGAATGCCCGGCTGGATCTTTTGGGCGTGCTGGTGATTGCGATCATCACCGCGACGGGCGGAGGAATTCTGCGGGACGTGCTTCTTGGGGATACGCCGCCGAGTTCCATGCGGGACTGGCGCTATTTCACTATCGCCCTGGTGGCCGGGGCCGGGATTTTTCTGGTGCACTCCGCCACTCATTTTGAGAACTTGGCGTTGATTACTGTGCTGGATGCGGCCGGTTTGAGCTTTTTTGCTGTTGCCGGCGCGGGCAAGGCCGTGCAGTTTGGTCTCAATCCACTGCTCTGCGTGATGATGGGCGGGATCACCGGGGTGGGGGGCGGCGCGATGCGGGACGTGTTGATTGGGCGAGTGCCGATGGTGCTTCGCGGGGATATCTATGCCACGGCGGCATTGTTTGGGGCGGCGGTTACCGTGGTCTGTCTCAGGCTGAAACTGCGTCCTGTTGTGGCGAGTAGTCTGGGAATTGTCTGCTGCTTTGTGCTGCGGATGTTGGCGGTGCATTTCCATTGGAATCTTCCGGGCGCTGTTGCTGCGAATCCTGCGTGAAGTTCTTTGTGAGCCTCGCGGGCCGACCGTAACATCGAAGAGGCATGCCGACACAGTTCACTCCTGAAGCCATGAAGTTCCTCCGAGGACTCGCGCGCAATAATGACCGCGAGTGGTTTGAAGCGCGACGCTCGATTTACGACCGGGCTTTGAAAACGCCGATGCTCGCGCTGATCGAGGAGATCAATGCGAGCTTGATTGAGTTCGCGCCGGAGCACGTGCGGCCGCCGCACAAAGTGGCGATGCGGATCTATCGCGACATTCGTTTCAGCCCGAACAAGCTGCCGTACAAGACGCATCTCTCCGCGTGGTGGTCGCGGCGCGGCATGGAGAAGACCTCGGGCGGCGGTTTCTATCTGCAGATCAGCCCGCAGCAGGTGATGATCGCGGCCGGCGTGTACATGCCGGAGCGCGAACAGTTGTTGGCGCTGCGGCGATGGATGAGCGCGCATCATGAAGACTATCGCGCGATGGTAAAGAAGCTGCTGAAAGCGCGCGGCGCCGGCTTCGAGCCCAACGAGAGTGAAGCGCTCACCCGCATGCCGAAAGGGTTTGCTGTGGACGATCCTGCCGACGAATTGGTTCGTGCCAAGAGCTGGGGTGTACATGCCACGCTGCCGGTAGAGGCCGCGCTCGAACCCACACTCGTGCGCGAGATCGTGCGCAGGATTCGGCTCGCAACGCCACTGATCGACACGCTCAACAGCGCGATCCTGAGGCGGGACGAAGAGGCATCCAGCCGAACGCTCACTGCCACAAGCAAGCGTTTCTTCTAAGCGCGACAGCTTGAAAATCCTGTAAAGATGCGCTCTTTAGGGATCAAATGGGTAAACAACCATCAAATATCTGTGGAAATGAGAGATTTGACGTTGACAAAGCTCTCAGGAAGGTTGAAGGTGAACATCGGCGCGGTTCTCCGCACCCGCATGAACACTGGCGATTGCCCTCTCGTAAAAGCTCGCGGCTATGTTAGCCGGGAGACGGAACGGGAGGCCGTCAGAGGCGGGTCGGGAGATGGGCGAACGCTCATGCTCAATCCGCTTACTTTATTTATTTACTTGAACGAAGGAGAAACAACATGGCAAAGGGAATTACAAAGACACAGCTGGTCCGCCTCCTCGCGGAGAAGCTCGAGCTCACCAACAAGCAGACCGCGGCATTCCTCGAGCTCCTGGCCGAGACCGCTATCAAGGAGACGAAGAAGTCGGGCGAGTTCACGATCCCCGGCATCGGCAAGCTCGTGAAGGCTGAGCGCAAGGCTCGCATCGGTCGCAATCCGCAGACCGGCGAGGCCATCAAGATCAAGGCCAAGACCGTGGTGAAGTTCCGCGTGGCCAAGGTTGCCAAGGACACGATCGCTCCGCCCAAGAAGTAACTTTCGCTTGGTCAGGAAGTAAAGAGCGCCGCATCAAGAAATGCCTCAATGCGAGCGCCCCCGTTTTCGGGTCTTGTGGAGGCTAGTGAAGAAGGCCGGAGAATCGACGCATGGCGCGTCGGGTCTCCGGCCCTTTTGACGTTCGAGGATGCTAGGCGACGGCGGGGGCATCGTGGGTTGCGCGCGGCAGAAAGGCTCGCATGACCAGCGCCAGGCCTGCCGAAATAATTAGGCCCTGGCGCAGAGGCTGCGCATTGAAGCTCCAGCCAAACACCGCAAGCACCAGGAAGACAGCGAGGAAATAAATCTCACCCAGCATCGCCTGCAGCCAATGGGGGTGGGCTCCTGCTGCTGCGATTTGTGGTTTGGGGGAAGGAAGGAAGCGGGGCACTACTTTCTTGTAGTCGAGATAGGCTTGCCCAAACTGTGCGGCCAGGAAAGGCTCTTCCGCGAGCGCGAGGCGTACCTGAAAGATCCACAACAGGACCACCGCGAAGACGGCGCCGCTGGGGGGCATGAGGATCGTGACGCCGAGGGTGTGGAGCAGCGTGCCGAGGTAGAGCGGGTTGCGGGTGCGGCGATAGGGGCCGTCTGCCAGCAGCGTCTCGCCATGCATGGATGGGGACTTCACGATGCTGGATCCCACGTAGGCCGTTCCCCAGACCCGCAGCCACGCGCCCAGGCCTGTGAGCAGCAAGGCAATGACCAGGAGCGCGATCGTGGCGGCATCAAATGCCAGCCATCCCTGCTTGGTGAGCGTCGTCGAGATCACCAGCCACATTGAGCTGGTCGTGAAGCCGGGGAAGCCCGTTAGCGAATGCAGGAAAAGCCACGGCGCGGTGAAGCCGAGAATGTAAATCAGGGCGTGAATCAGGAAGCGGAAGCGGTACTCAAAGCGTGTGGCCTGCATTAGAAACTGTTCTCCACGGAGTTGGATTCGACGGGTGCTGGCGCGGATGCAGTGAGCCTGTCGACGGCAGCCGGCTGCGCCTCGTCCTTGTAGATCACGCCAGCCTTCATCACGAAGGGCACATGCTGCAGGATCTTCACGTCTGCCAGCGGATCGCCCTTCACCGCGATCACGTCCGCCCACTTGCCGGGCTCGAGCGAGCCTACCTTGTCGGTCCATCCCATCAGGTCGGCGGCGTTGAGCGTGGCCGTCTGCAGGGCGGCCAGCGGGGTCATGCCGAACTGGTTCACGTAGACATCCAGCTCATGCGCGTTGAGGCCGTGCGGATAGACGGCTGCATCGGTACCGCAAGCGACTTTCACACCGGCTTTGATGGCGCGGATCGCATTCTTCTTCTCGACCGCGCTGACGTCCTTCATCTTCTGCGCGTAGAAGGGCGGGAGGTTGCCATACTGCTGTACCCAGTCGATGAGGTAGGCCGTGGGCACAAAGTAGGTGCCGTGTTTGAGCATCATGGCAATGTCGGCGTCGTCCATGTAACTGCCGTGCTCGATGGAATCGACGCCAGCCTCAGAGGCCCACAGGATGGCCTGCGCTCCGTGCGCGTGCGCTGCCACCTTGCGGCCGAGGCGGTGCGCGTCCGCCACGATGGCCTGCATCTCTTCGAGCGTGTACTGCGAGGCCTGCGGGTCATCGCCCTTGGACAGCACGCCGCCGGACGCGCCAATTTTGATCAGGTCGGCGCCGTACTTGATGTTGTTGCGAACCATGTGCTGGACGGCAGGAATTCCATCGGCGACGCCTTCGCCCTGCACGTGGTATTGCTCCGGCAGCAGGTTCTCGTCCATGTGGCCGCCGGTAATTCCGAGCGGCGGCCCAGAGACCTGCATGTGCGGCCCCGGGATGTGTCCTGCATTGATTTCGTCGCGCAGGGCTACGTCGGTGAAGCCGTTTGCGCCGACGTTGCGGACCGTGGTGAAGCCCGCGTCGAGCGTGGTCTTCGCGTTTTCGACGCCGAGGATTGCTTCCTTGGCTGGGGTCATCGAGAGCTCGAAATAGGGATCGAAGTTGGTGGCGTCGGTGAGGTGGGTGTGGACGTCGATGAGGCCGGGGAGGAGGGTGTAGGCCGTGAGGTCGACGACGCGATCGCCTGGGCCGGCAGGCGTCGCGCTGGTCGCCGCAATGCTCACGATCTTGTCGCCGGAGATGATGACTGTCTCGTCGGGCGTTTCCTTGCCGGTATGGACGTCGAGTACACGACCGGCGCGCAGCAGGGTGCGGCCGGTGGTGGGCTGATACGTCGGTTGAGCGATGGCCGTGGTAGCGGCAAGACCAAGAACGGCGAGGGAAAGAAAGATGCGGCGCATAGAGCCTCGGAAGGTTGAATTGGAATTGCGGGCCCCGGCCGAAGCCCTGACGCTTATTCAGTGACGGATGGGAGCCCTAGCTTGCGGGTGTGTCGCCCAGCGCCGTGAGGATGGCGTCAAAGTCTTCCACGCCGGAGTACTCGATGATGACACGACCCTTGCCCCGTTTGTCCTCGATGGTTACCTTGAGGCCGAGGCGGCGACGAAGCGTGTCCTCCGCCTCGCGCACATTCGGGTCAACGAGTTCGGCTGGCTTCGCGGGCTTGGCTTTTGACTCCGGGTTCAGGAGCCCCTGGATGTAGTTCTCGGTTGCGCGGACGGAGAGATGCAGAGCCAAGACCTTCTGCGCGGCTGCCAGGATGGCCTCGGGCGACTCGAGCGCAAGCAGCGCGCGGGCGTGCCCGAAACTCAGCTCGCCGGCCTCTACGTGGCGCTGGACAGTATCTGGTAACTTCAACAAACGAAGGAAGTTAGATACGCTTGCCCGGTCTTTGCCGGTGCGTTCCGCCATCTGTTCCTGGGTCATGTGGAAGTCGCGGCTGAGGCGCACATAGGCGTGCGCTTGCTCCATCGGGTTGAGGTCGGCGCGCTGCAGGTTCTCGACGATGGTCATCTCCATCGCCTGCAGGTTGGAGACCTCGCGTACGATGGCCGGGATGGTCGCCTTGCCGGCTTTCTTGCTCGCCAGCAGCCGCCGTTCGCCGGTAATCAGCGTGTAGCGGCCATCCTGCCGGTGGTTTACGCCGTGGCGGACGACGATTGGCTGCACCACGCCCGACGCGATGATGGAGGTGGCCAGCTCGGCCAGCTTGGTTTCGTCAAAGTTTGTGCGGGTTTGGAACGGGTTGCGGTCGATGAGCTCGACGTCGATCTCCAGTGGCTTGCCGGTTGATTCCACGGCAGCGGCCGCAATGGTGATGGTCGCTGGAGCCGGAGGCCTGGACGGCAGCAGCGACTCCAACCCTTTACCCAATGCGCGCGGCTTGTTCGCTTGCGCTTTATTGATTCCCTGTTGCTCCACTTGATTCGCCATTGTCGTATCCGATCCCTGCTTGCGAAAATAATTCTGTTTGGTCCGGTTGATGCTGGTTGGTGAGGGTTTGCCTACTTGCGGAACGGCCAGATGCCTTTGGACTCGCCAATGCTTTCGAGGACGGCGAAGTTTGGCTTTGGCCCGGGCTTCTTTGCTGGCTTCATGCCGTTGCGTTCCAGGAGCTCGAGCGCGAGGTTGCGATAGGCCTCGGCGCCGCGGGAACGAGGGTCGTAGAGCGCGACGGGCTTGCCGTGGCTGGGAGCTTCCGCTAGACGGATATTCCGGGGGATCGTCGTCTTGAAGAGCTTGTCCTCGAAGAAGTTTTGCAGGTTGTCGCGGACTTGCTGCGAGAGGTTGGTACGGTCGTCAAACATCGTGAGCAAGACGCCCTCGATGGAGAGCTCGGGGTTGAAGCTCGCCGACACGCGGTCGAGGGTCGCCATTAGCTCGGAAATGCCCTCCAGGGCGAAGTACTCGGCCTGCATGGGCACGAGGAGGGTGTCGGCGGCGACGAGGGAGTTCAGGGTGAGGAGGTCGAGGGCTGGTGGGCAATCGAGGAAGATGAAGGGGTAGTCGTTGCGGGCCGGCTCGAGGGCTTCGCGGAGGCGATGCTCGCGGCGTTCTACTCCGACGAGCTCGACATTGGCGCCAATCATGTTCTTAGTGCCGGGGATGAGCGAGAGTTTGGGCACGTCGGTGGGCACAATGACCTCGCTGATCGTGGCATTTCCCAGCAAAAGGTCGTAAACGGAGAGGCGTTCTTCGTCGCGCGCGAAGCCCAGGCCGCCGGTGGTATTGGCTTGAGGGTCGACGTCGAGCAGGAGAACAGGCACGCCTTCGAGCGCAACGGCGGCGGCGAGGTTAATGGCAGTCGTGGTTTTGCCGACGCCACCCTTTTGGTTGACGATGGCGATGACCTTACTACGGGGCGTGGGGCTGGTATCGGGCTTAGGGGGGTTGGGCGGGTTTGGTGTTGCGGTGGATTCGGACATGGGGTGACGATCCCCAGCCTAGCAGAATGGAAAGGTCAATGTTCCACGTGGAACAGGCCAAGCGGTGTTCCACGTGGAACATCCGGTTGAAATGCTGTGTAAACGGATGAGGACCCTGTGGGTTAGGCGTCCGCTATTCGATTTGTTGCAGGTTGGCCCAGCCGACGCCGCCTCCGGGTAGGCGGACATTCTCCCCGTCATGCTGCTCGTCTGCGGTCAAGGCCAGCAGCCAGCCGTGGGGTTTTACGCGTCGCCGAGCATCCGCTAGCGCCTGGTCCATGTTGTCGACGGCCCGGAGGGTGACGATGTCAAACTGCCTGGGCGCGCCCTCGAGTTGCGGCAATGTTCCAACGCGCCCTGCCCAGACTTCTGTTGCGAGCCCGAGGGTTCGGACTGCTTCGCGGAGGAAGGACGCCTTTTTGCCCTGGGACTCCGCCAGGGTTACGCGCAAGTCCGGAAGCAGTAATTGGATGGGCAGGCCTGGAAAGCCCGCGCCGGAGCCGAAGTCGAGCAGGTTTGAACCCTGCGCCACGCGTCCGGCGATTTGTGCGCCGGCAAACAAGCTTTCCCCGAAATGGCGCCGGACTATATCGTCCGGGTCACGGATGGCGGTGAGATTGGTGCGTGCGTTCCATTTGAGCAGGAGGTCGAGGTAGAGCGAAAGCTGCGCGTACAGGCCTGTGGGCGCGCTTGTGTTACCTAGATACGGCGCGACTAGCTGCGCGATTCGGTCTTCGGGAAGGGTGGCCACGGCTAGTGCGCGACGCTTTCCTGGGGTTCGCTGCTGCGATCCGCGACTTGCCGCGACTCCTCGACCAAGCGCGCAAAGAGGGCTCGGCTGGCGGCACTGATCTCGAAACTGCGCTCTGGATGCCATTGGACGCCCAGGACAAATTGCTTTGCGGCTGGATGTTCCACGTGGAACGTCGAGTCATCCGCACCCATTTCGACCGCTTCGATCACGCCATCTTCGGGGGAACGGGCGACGATTCGCAGGCCTGCGCCTGGTGCGGCCACGGACTGGTGGTGACTTGTGTTGATGGGCAGCCGTAAGAATCCGTCCACTTCGGGTGCTTCCTGCTCGGTTAAGAGCGAGGCGAGGAGGCTGTCCCTGGCTACCAGCGCTGTGTGCGCTATGGCCACACTGCTGCCTGCGCTATGGTTTACGGGTAGCGGCGCTAGGTCCTGGATCAGCGACCCCCCGCGCCACACATTCAGCGACTGGATGCCGAAGCAAATCCCCAGCACCGGCTTTCCGTGCTTCTCCGCGTCGTCGAGGAGGAGGTAGTCGACTGCTTCGCGAGATGGGTCGGCCGGCGCGGTTGCCGGGTCGCGGTCTGCTCCATACAGCGCGGGGTCAACATCCGCGGGACTTCCGGGAAGCAATACGCCATCGCAGCTGGCGATCAGTTCCCGCAACATTGTATGCGGGAGGTCAAGCGGAATCGCTACGGGCTCGCCGCCGGAGAGGGTGATGGCCTTTGCATAGCTCGGCCACGAGCGCTGGTTATAGGCTACGTCCGTTGAGGTGGGCACCGGGATCGCAATGCGTGGCGTCATAAATCGTTCCTTGGGAACAGGGTACAAGATTCGACTGGCCGGCACCTGGACGGGTGCAAAGATCCCGGCTATTGCTACTGTTAACTAACTAGTTACCTGACGCAAAAATGCCCTGTGCGCGGCTTGAGGTCCACGCACAGGGCGTTGGTCATTGCGACGTACCGTCCGGCTAGTGCTTTTGCGGCGTAGTCAGCAGCGACTCAAATTCAGGGTTGCCGTGCAGCGTAGCGAGTTGCTGATCCTGCTGCAGCTGCTGCCGGTCCTTGAATCCTTCGTCGATCGCCTTGTGCAAGTAGAGGATTGCCTGCGTCTTCATTCCAGCGTGCGCATAGATCTCCGCAAACGTGAGGTAAATTTTGGCGAGCTCTGCGGGCGATTCGGTCTGGGTTATGCCGTTGAGCGCGATCTCCTGGAAGATGTCGGGATCGAGCAGGAACGCTTTCTCGTAGGCCTCAGCTCCGTTGCTATATTGGCGTTCGGCCATGTAGACCGCGCCGAGGTTGCTCCAGAAGGGCGCGGTGGCTGCGTCCAGCTTGATCGACTTCTTATAGAGCTGTTGCGCACGTTTGTTGTCGTTCTGGTGGAAGTAGACGGTGCCGAGGTTGTTGTAGGGCGCGGCGAACTTTCGATCGAGCTTCGTTGCCTGATCATAATTCTCGATCGCCTCTTGATCTCTGGCCATGCGCTGGTACGCGATGCCGATCTTGTTATAGATCTGGGCATTCTGCGGCCGTATTTTCTGATAGGCCTCGATGGCGTCGGCGTAGTGCCCATGCACCACCATCATGTCGGCGAGCACCTCTGGCGTGACCACGGTGGGCTCGGCGTTCGAGGACGGGGACTGTTGATCCACGTGTCCGAAGTTCAGCGTGTTGTGGGTCTGCGCCATGGCGACGCCGGGTGCAAGCGTGCCGCACGCGAAGACCAGACCGACTACTCCTGTGCAACCAATCAAGCTCATCGCAGTCAACTTCATACCTACCTCCCATTTTCGTGACGACGTACAAACCCTCGTATTCTCAACGCGTGCTCTAGACCCGGACGGGATCATCGGATTAGCATGATCCCAATTGGTTCGGCTGGATAGGCCCACTTACGCAAAATCCACCGGACCACTTTGAAGCCAATCCTTCGCCCCGGGGCGTTTCGGTCGACCCAACGCGAATGCAGGGGAACGCATGACACGCCGCACCTCAAGCTTTGAACTCGTTCTGCCGCCGCGTCCGGAAGCCGTGCCGTCGTTCCATTGGCTGCGCAATGCTCTGCGCGCGGAGATTCTGAACGGCCGCATCATGCCGGGTTCCAAGCTGCCAGCGAGCCGCGAGTTCGCTCGCCAGTACCAGTTGTCGCGCGGCACGATCCTGGCGGCGCTCGACGAGCTGCAGGCGGAGGGCTATGTCGAGGGCCGCCGCGGGTCCGGCACCTATGTCTCGCAGATCCTGCCGGAGCACCTTCTGCCTTCGCAGCGGGTTACTGACCAGGAACTGAGCGCCAGCGCAGCGGCAGGGCCGCACCTTTCTGCCTATGCCACCCGGGTGCGCCCGTTCACGCTGCCGGTGAAGCCGGAGAACAGCGCCTTCCGCACCAATCTTCCTGCGCTCGATCTTTTTCCGACTACGTTATGGGCGCAGCTTACGGGTCGCCGTCTTCGCTCGGCGACCACGCGCGATCTGCTGGGGTGCGAGGCCCAGGGATATCTTCCGTTGCGCCAGGCGATTGCGGACTACGCGCATTCGTCGCGGGGGATTCAGTGCGCGCCGGAGCAGGTAATCGTGGTTTCGGGTGTGCAGGAGGGTCTGGATCTTGCGGCGCGGCTGCTGCTCAATCCCGGGGACAAGGTGCTGATGGAAGACCCTGGCTACCAGGGTGCGTACGCGGTCTTTGGGGCCATTGGTGCGCGCATCGTGTCGATGCGGCTGGACGACGAAGGCGCGGCTCCCCGCGAAGCTGATTTCCGCAACTGCCGGTTCGTCTATGTGACGCCTGGCCATCAATATCCCGCTGGCATGACGATGAGTCTGCAGCGCCGCCTGCAGCTTCTGGCGTGGGCAAAGAAGTATGGCACACCCATCTTTGAGGACGATTACGACAGCGAGTTTCGCTTCTCCGGCCGGCCGCTTCCGGCGATGCAGGGGCTCGACCACGGGGGAAAGGTCATCTTCTGCGGCAGCTTCAACAAGGTGATGTTTCCTTCGCTGCGGCTGGGGTATGTAGTGGTGCCGCGCAATCTCGTGGATGTTTTTGCCTACACCAAGGCGCTGACCACCCGGCATCAATCGCTGCTGGACCAGGCGGTGTTGTGCGACTTCATCGAACAGGGACACCTGGGGCGGCATCTGCGTCGGATGCGGAAGATCTACCAGGAGCGGTACATGATTCTGCGCGAGTCGGCGCAGCAACATCTTGCCGAGTATCTCGAGATCGCGACGATCGAAGCCGGGCTGCAGACCACTGGCCGTCTGGTCGGCAGCCTGGTCCACTGTGGCATCACCGCCGAGAGGGTCGCTCAGCGAGCCGCGTTGGTGGATCTCGACGTCGTGCCTCTCAGCCGCTACTGTCACACGGCCACCGTTCCCGAGGCGCTGCAGATTGGGTTCGCCGCGGTGCACGAGAAGGAGATTCATCGCGGCGTGGAGAAGCTGGCCAGCGTGTTTGACCGCGTCAAGGCAGAGCGGCAACCGGGCACGGCCATCTCCAATTAGTCGGAATTTTGTTTGACGGATCGCGGTCAGGTGGAGAATACTAGTGCTTCTCGCAGCGAAGTGCCGAAGTGGTTATCTTCCTGTCCTCAGAGCACGAAGAGTTGTAAGGATTCTCTACCGAGCCGTTAGCAGTCAGGCCCACAACGGGCACGCGCAGGAGGGTTCGTCGATCGCTCTACCAGGCTGGACTTCCTACCTCCGAGACCGTCTAGCAATATCCATGTTCAGCGTGTTCAGAAGTCCATCGCCACCTGATGGAGGAAGCGTTCATCCTTCATCCCGCCCTAACCGCAGCTTCAACCGAAGGCACTAAAGGAGATCTCCATGAGCGCTATCACTGATTTGTTGGTGCAGAAAACCGGCCTGAGCCCGGATAAGGCTGTCGAAGTCGAGCAGGTCGTTCTTTCGCACGTCATGTCGTGCGTACCGGCGGAATTCCAGGGAATGCTTAGCTCCGCTATCGGCTGCGCAGCCCCCGAAGCAGCAGCGGCAGGCGCGCCCGCCAGCTCAGGCGGGCTCGGCAGCCTGATCGGCGAAGCCACCAGTTTCTTCGGCAAACGGAACGCCTAGACCGGCCGACCTTCTCCCATGTACTGATGCCGCCTTTCCGCAGAGTCGTTCGGTGTTCGTGCCCAACCTACATCCCCGGGTTCGCAAGCGCCCGGTTGCCCGTTAAGCCATCTACGGAGACACGCATGAAGTTCAATCGCCTCACCTCTTCGCTCCTCATCCTCGCCTCGTCGGTATTGTTTGCTGCTCTACCCGCTGTTGCCCAGCAGTCTAAGTCAGGAACTCCTTCTTCCGCGGCTGCCTCCATGGGACTGGTGGACCTTAACACCGCGTCCGCTGAGCAACTCAAGGCGCTTCCCGGTGTGGGCGACACATATGCCGCGAAGATCATCGCCGGACGCCCGTATGCCAATAAAACCCAGCTCAAGACCAAGGGCATCGTTCCTGCCGCTACCTACAGCAAGATCAGCAAGCTCGTGATCGCGAACCAGGGCAAGTAGCCCGCCGGCCACCTATCTCGCCGAACCCAGTGTCCGGCAATCTCGGCGAGCGGAAGCCTGCTAGCTCCGCTCGCCCCTCACCAACAAATCCTAAGGAGCTCCCCTCACCATGAAGACCAACCTCATCAAGATGATTACCCTGGGCTCACTTCTCTCGGCCAGCCTCGCCTTCGCACAGCCACTCAAGGCGCAGACCACCACTACCACCACACCCACCACCACGGAAACCAAGGCGCAGAAGAAGGCCGCCGCCAAGGCAGCAGCAGCGACACCCACCACTGCGACGACCGCGACCACCACCACCAAGGAAACCGCGGCACAGAAGAAGGCTGCGGCCAAGGCAGCCGCGACACCGACGACGACCGCGGCAACGACCACCACTAAGGAAACCGCGGCACAGAAGAAAGCCGCCGCCAAGGCCGCCGCCGCCACTCCAGCGTCAGCGCCCGCGACGAAACCAGCGCCTACGCCGGCACCGACGATGGCCAGCAAGAGCGCGCCACCACCGGCGATGGCACCTTATTCCAAGGGGACTCCTGCGGCAATGCCAGCAGCGAAGGCGCCTGCACCCAAAGCCGCCGCGCCAACCCCTGCGAATGCAAGCGACATCGCTTCCGCGAAGTCCAAGGGCCTGGTCTGGGTGAACCTCAACACGAAGGTCTACCACGGCTCTGGTGACAAGGAATACGGCACGACGAAGAACGGCAAGTTCATGACCGAGGCCGACGCCAAGGCAGCCGGCGCTCGTCAAGCCGCGAAGTAGCAGACCCGGAAGAACATGCGGCCGATCGCGTTGCCCTAGTAGCGCGATCGGCCGTTCGTTTGCATCGCGTGCGCGCGTTGCAGCAGGCGAACCATCTCTGCGTCTTCCACCTGCGCAAAGTTCCGGTAGAACTCTCCCACCGCCGCAAACGGCTCTGGCAGATCCAAACAAACAATCTCATCCACCACCGTCCGGAGCCACTGCCACGCGGACGCCGGCGCCACCGGCACGGCCAGCACCAACCGCGCCGGGTGCATCTGGCGCAGCGCCTGGATCGCCGCGTAGACACTGGCTCCGGTAGCAACGCCGTCGTCCACCAGGATCACGGTCTTCCCGAGAACGTCCAGCAGCGGCCGGTCTGCGCGATATACACTTGCCCGCCGGTCCAGCTCCTTGCGCACCTCACCGGTGATCCACTCCACCTGTGCGTTTGTGATCCCGGTAGTGCGCAGGATGTATTCATCCAGATAGCGTTCTCCGTTGGCCGACACGGCACCGAACGCCAACTCAGTCTGCCCGGGCACGCCAAGCTTGCGCGAAAGAAATATATCCAGCGGGGCGCCGAGAGCGGCCGCTACTTGATAGGCAACGACCACTCCACCGCGCGGCACGCCTAGCACGACCACGTCCGGTCGATGCGCGAAGCTTTCCAGCCGCTTCGCTAAACGCCGACCCGCATCCACGCGATCCTCGAAGATCATCTGCGGTCTCCCGCGCCTTATCCTATGCGCGAGCTTAAGCCTACGCCGCCGTTGCTGGTAGCCGAGAGAAGCCTTCGCGCAAAATTTTCGCCCTTGATGTAGGCTTTTGATCGATGTCGGCGAATGCATCTCCTCGTCGCCAACTTCCTACGATTACCCCTGGAAAGTTGTCCCATGACTCGTCGTCTTTCGCTGTGCTCCGCCGCCGTCCTCGCCTTTTCGCTCGCCCCCATCAGCTTCGCGCAGGCCCCCAGCCAGGCTCCAATCCCGGACAGCCCAGCGATCGAACAGCGCATCGACGCGATGCTCGGCAAGCTCACCACCGCCGAAAAAATTCAACTGATCGGCGGTACCGAAAACTTTTACACGTTCCCTGCGCCGAGCATTGGTCTGCCGCAACTCAAAATGTCGGACGGGCCACTTGGCGTGCGCACCTGGGGACAGTCGACAGCGTATCCTGCTGGCGTGGCGCTCGCGGCCACGTGGGATCCGAAGCTGGCGGAGCGTGAAGGCGTCGCGCTGGGTCAGGACGCTCGCGCTCGCGGCGTTCACTTTCTGCTCGCCCCCGGCGTGAATATTTACCGCGCTCCCATGAACGGCCGCAACTTCGAGTACTTCGGCGAAGATCCATACCTCGCCGCGCACATGGACGTCGGCTACATCGATGGCGTGCAGAGCCAGGGCGTGTGCGCTACCGTCAAGCACTACGCGGCGAATAACTCCGAGTACGATCGCCACAACATCAACAGCGTGGTCGACGAGCGTACTCTCCGCGAGCTCTACCTGCCTGCCTTCCAGGCGGCCGTGCAGCAGGCTCACGTCTGCGCTGTGATGGACAGTTACAACCTCGTCAACGGGGAACACTCCACGCAGAACAAGGTTCTCAACATCGAGATTCTTAAGAAGGACTGGGGCTTCAACGGCCTTCTCATGTCTGACTGGGATGCCACGTACGATGGGGTTGCAGCGGCCAACGGCGGGCTCGATCTCGAGATGCCGTACGCGAAACTGATGACTGCGGACACCATTTCTGCTGCGCTCAAGAGCGGCGCCGTTTCCGAAGCCACGCTCGATGACAAGGTTCGACGCCTGCTCCGCGTGACGATGATGTTCGGCTTCCTTGATCGTCCTCAACTCGACACCAGCATTTCGCAGAACAATCAGCACGGTGCGCAGGTGTCGCTCGAAGGTGCGCGCGAGAGCCTCACGCTGCTGAAGAACGAAGGGGACTTGCTGCCCCTCAACGCCGCGCACATCCATACCATCGCAGTGATCGGTCCTGATGCGTCGCCCGCAGTTTCAGGTGGCGGCGGCAGCTCAACGGTTGAGCCATTCCAGGCCGTTAGCATTCTCAATGGGCTCAGCAACTCCCTCGCCGGCAAGGTAAATGTTCTCTACGCGCGCGGCATTCCGTCCATCCAGGACATCTTCTTCCACACCGAGTTCACGCAGCTCAAGGAAGAAATTTTTGAAGGCGAAGACGCGACGGGCAAGTCCGTAGTGAGCTCGCCGCATCGCATCGCAAGCTGGACCGACGAGATGTTCCGGCCGCCGGCCAAGACGCCGCAAACCGTGCGCTACACCGGGGTCTACACACCAAAAGAAGATGGGCCGTATCTGTTCGTAGCGGCCGCGCCCGGCGAAGATCGCTTTATGCTTGAGGTCGATGGGAAGCAGCTACTCGATCAGCCGCATCGCGAAGGGCACGCACCCAAGACCGGCACCCTGACGCTGCACGCCGGTCAGCCTATTCACTTCACGCTCCTCTATCATCCCTTCTCCAGCGGACAGAGTATCGCCTTCGGCATTCGCCGCGAGCAGGATCTCATCGACCCCGCTGCGCTTAAGATCGCTGCCGAGGCCGACGCCGTCGTCCTCAGCGTTGGCTTCAGCGGGTCGACCGAGAGCGAAGGCTTTGATCGCACCTTCGAGCTGCCGTGGGGACAGGACGCTTTGATTCGTGCAGTCAGCGCGGTGAATAAACATACGATCGTCGTGATCACCGCCGGTGGCGCCGTCGACGCCATGCCGTGGATCGGCTCGGTTCCAGCGCTGCTGCATAACTACTATCCCGGCCAGGCCGGCGGCACGGCTCTCGCGGAAGTTCTGTTCGGGGAACGCTCGCCCGAAGGCCGGCTGCCCTTCAGCTTCGATCGCTCGTGGGCAACTGACCCCGTTCACAACACCTATTACCCGGCCGAGATGCCGAAGAAGCCTGAGGACATCATCACCGTCAACTACAGCGAAGGTCTCTTCAATGGCTATCGCTACTACACCAGCGAGCAGCTTACGCCCGAGCAGCAGCCGCTCTTCCCCTTCGGTTTCGGTCTAACGTACACGACGTTCGGCTATAGCCACATCAAAGCCGTCGTCGAAGGAAAAGGCGACACGACTACCGTTACCGTCTCGGTCGACGTGACCAACACCGGCAAGCGCGCCGGCTCTGATGTGGTGCAGCTCTATGTCGGCGACCCTTCCGCGAAGGTCAAGCGTCCTGCCAGGGAGTTGAAGGGCTTCGAGCGCGTGAGTCTGGCAGCGGGCGCGACCCAGCGGGTGCAGTTCACGCTGACGCCGCGCGACCTCTCCTACTGGAGCGTCAACGGCCATCATTGGATGATCGATCCAGGTGTGTTCAAGGCTTACGCCGGCGGCAACGCCGCTCAAACCCCCGAGATCGCCGACTTCACGGTAGCCCCCTAAACGATCGGTAGCCTACCCGGATCTCTCTCCGGCATCCCACAGGTCCGGCGCGTAAGTCGGCCTCATTCCGCCGCAAACGGCTCAAAGGCGCAGGAGTGGCACTGCAGAATGATATTCTGGCCGGGACTTGGCAACGTCGCCACAGTGCCGTCGGCAAATCCACTTGTGCAGCGCATGGGGTGCGAGTTTGCTCCGGTCCTGAAAAGTTTCGTGCTGATTGGATGCGTGCGGGATGAGCGAGAAAAAGGGAGCAACGGTTATCGATGTGGCCCTGGCCGCAGGCGTAGGTGCGTCGACGGTTTCGCGGTATGTTCGCGGCGGCCAATCGGTGAGCGCGGCGGTGGCGGCACGCATCGAAGAGGCGATATCGCGGCTGGGATATGAGCCAAATCATTTGGCGCGGGGGCTACGCGGCGGACGGACCCAGACGCTGGGGGTGCTGGTACCGCATGTAAACAATGTGTTCTTTGGGAATGCTATTCGAATTATCCAGGTGGAGGCGCAGCGGCGTGGCTATACCGTGATGCTGCTGATGCACCAGGAAGATGCGCGGCTGCAGGAAGAGCAGCTCGCGTCGCTGAAGCGGTCGAGGGTGGACGGGATTATTCTTGTGCCGGCCGCGGAGACGAGCGCGGATAAAGTGAGGCGGATCCTTGAGGAGACTCCGGTGATTGCATTCGACCGGCCCCTGCATAGCGAGCTGGATGCCATCACGCTCGACAATCGAGGTGCGGGACAGCAAGCCACGGAGCACTTGTTGTGGCATAAACACCAACAGATTGTCGCGGTGACGGCGCCTTACAAGCTGCAGCCGTTGCAGCGCCGGCTGAAGGGGCATCAAGAGGCAATGGATGCGGCGGGGTGCAATTCGGAGACCATCGTGCTGCACAACCCAGAACAGATGGGACGGGAGCTCGCGGCGACGCTGCGGCGAAAGCGCTCGCCCGCGACGGCAATCCTTTCATTGAGCTACACGTTGAGTATTGCAATTCTCGGGAGCTTGCGCGACCACGGTATTGCTCTTGGAAAGGTCGGATTCGTGGGGATCGACGATCTGGAATTCGCGCAATTTGTTGAACCGGAGTTGACCGCAGTGGCGCAGCCAACGGAACAATTGGCGCAACTATGCGTGGAGCAACTGATGCGCCGAATTGAGGGGAACGCGGACCGGCCGGTAAAAACCAGTCTTCCGGGAATCTTGAAAGTGCGTGCGTCCTGCGGTTGCAGCTTGCTGAAAGCGGGGCATGGAGAGAGTCACCCACGCCCGAATTACGGAGCGTTCTGAGCCGGAATTACCAGCGAAAAGATTTCCGTTGACGTTTTCACTTTCGATAGCATAGGATTTCGCCTAAGTTTGGCAACGTTGCCATATTCTCCTGACAGGTTGCAGCCACGAAGGCTTCAGCCGGAATTCAGCGTTGGGTATGCACCAAAACGCGGAGACGAGTGAATGAAAAGTGTACGGATTTTTGGCTTGCGCCGTTTCATGACTGTGATGGCGTTGTTGTTGGCATGTTCAACGAGCGCGCTTTGGGCGCAGGAGTTTCGTGGGACGATCAGCGGTACGATATCGGATCCAAGCGGCGCGGTCGTGCCCGGGGCCAAGGTCGTGATGCGCGAAGTGCACACGGGGGCCGTCAGCCAAACTAAGTCGGATGCCCAGGGACAATACGTTGTTCCGTTCCTTCTGCCGGGGGAGTATTCCGTAACGGTCACGATGGCAGGCTTTGAGACGGTGACCCGCAAGGCGATCACGCTCCAGGCGCAGGAGCACCCGATCGTCGACATGCAAATGGTGGTGGGCCGCCAGGATCAGACGGTAACGGTGACCAGCGCGGCGCCGCTGATTGACCAGGCGAATGCCTCGGTGGGGCAGGTGATCTCGACGGAATCGGTGGCGGACTTGCCATTGAACGGAAGAACGCCAGCGGTGCTGACGGAGCTTTCGGTTGGCGTGATTACGACTGCTGCGCCGCAACTGGTGCACCCTTTCGATAACAACGCGGGCAATTCATGGAGCATGGGCGGAACCCCGAACCAGGTCAGCGAAGTGTTGCTCGATGGTGCGCCGGATCTCACCTTGCTGGGCGCGCTTGCGTATAGCCCGACTCAGGATACGGTGCAGGAGGTATCGATTCGCCCATTCGATACGGACGCGAGTTTTGGACACACAATCGGTGGCGTGATCAACCAGATTACAAAGAGCGGAACGAACTCCTTCCACGGAACGGCTTATGAGTTCTCGCAAATCTCGAATCTGGATGCGAACACCTACTTCAACGACAGGGCTGTGCCTGTACCGAAGTTGGCGGTGACGCACTTCAACCAATATGGGGGGACCATCGGGGGGCCGGTCATCATACCCAAAGTATTCAACGGCAAGAACAAGCTGTTTTTCTTCTTCGCCTATGAGGGATTGAGGGACTCGCAGCCAGCGACGACGACGCTATCGGTACCGACGGCGGCGGAGAGGAACGGAGATTTTTCACAGACATTGTTTGGCGCATGTAACAGCAACAAGGGTGGACCGTACACGATCGAAGCCTCGGGCGTGGCGTATTGCAACGACACGGGCAAAGCGGATCCAAACCAGTTGTACGATCCGTTCACGGCAGGACTCTCTTCGGGGGTAGTCACGCGCAGCCCAATCGTCAACAACCAATTGCCGACAGCGGGAGCGCTGAACCCGGTGGCAGCGAACTATTTGAAGCTGTTTCCTTTGCCGAATACGTCTGGCTCTGGAGTGGCGGCGGATGGGCAGGGCAACTACATCAGCAATGCGCCGAGCATTGATACGTACAACAACGAGTTCGGGCGGCTGGACTTCAATCTAAGTTCGCGGAACCACTTATTTTTCGATTTCCGACATAACAACCGCACGCAGGTGAAGAACAACTACTTCGGCAATAACTCAACAGGAACGACCTTGTTGCGCGAAAATTGGGGTTCGACGATCGACGACGTGTTTACGGTCAATTCGACGACGATCCTTGATGCACGATTCAACTGGACGTACTTCGACGAAGTGCATGGAACGCCGGCACAGGCGTACGGGCCGACGGTCATGGGCTTTCCTGCCGAACTTCAGACATCTTCGGAGTTGGTGCAGCTGCCCTGCGTCAACTTCACAACGTCATCGACTTTAGGATCATGCGGAAGCACGACTGGATTCGCGAATCTTGGTGATACGAGTTCGGCGCTGGACCCGACGACCAGCTACCAGGCATTTGCAGACGTGGTGAAGATCTTCGGCCGACACACACTGAAGATTGGGTTCGATGGGCGGGAGTACAGACTGCGGGTGCAAAGCTTCGGCAATTCATCAGGCGCGTTCAACTTTACGCCAACGTTTGTGGAATCGGGGTCCAATGGCGCGAATCAGAACTTTGGTGGAGACCTGGCGGACTTCTATTTTGGCTTGCCGACGGTCGGGCAGTATGACCTGGCGGCAAAGGCGGATTATCGCTCGTTCTACATTGGCAGCTTTGTGCAGGACGACTGGCGCGTGAACGACCATTTCACCCTGAATCTGGGGCTGCGATTCGATATCGACACACCCTATGGCGAGAAGTACGGCCGTACGGTGAATGGGTTCAATACGGCAGCGCTGACTTCTGTGTCGGGAGCCGCGTCGGCGGCATTCGTACCGACGACGGTGACGTCGGGTGCAGGATCGCCTCCGCAGTCCTACACGGTTAGCGCAATCAACACGGTGGGCGGCCTGACATTCCCAAGCCCGCATGAAGGCGCACCCTTCCAGACCAACAGCGGATTTCTGAGTCCAAGGATCGGGTTCTCGTACACGCCGCCGATGTTCAACAATAAGACCGTGATTCGCGGAGGCTTCGGGATTTTCGTACAGCCGGAGACGGTGTCGAACCTGAATGCGACGGGAACGTATTCGTCCACACCGATCAATAACCAGGAGGGATTCACCGCGTCCACGCAATATGTTGCGTCGACAAACGGAGACCTTACCCCTGCGAATACGTTGAGCAATCCTTTCCCGAGCGGGTTCCAGCAGCCGGTTGGATCGAGCCAGGGAGCGAGCACGTTTCTTGGCCAGGCGATTAACTTCCTGGCACCGGTTCAGCATGATCCCTACTCGGAGCGGTGGAACCTCGGCGCGCAGCAATCGCTCACGAGTTCGACGCTGTTCGAGGTGTTATACGTGGGCAACCACAGTGTTCACCTGCCGGTGGCATCGCAGAATTTGAATGCTACGGAACGGCAGTATTTGACTACGGCGCCCTACCTGGATGAGTCGCTGGCGAGCGCCTATGGAAAGACGGTAGCGAATCCGTTCAAGGGGCTGCTGCCAAATAGTTCGGGGTGTAACGGGTCCACGACCAAGTTTTCGAATCTTCTGGTGCCCTTCCCTCAATTTTGCAATGCGGCAGTGACGGAACAGAACCAGACGATCGGCCAATCCTATTTCAACAGCGTCATTGTGCACATTGAGCAGCGCGCTAGGCATGGACTGACGCTGACTGCGAATTACAGTTTTTCGAAGCTTCTGGAGGCAGATACCTTCTTAAACGATCAGGACGCGAAGCCGACCTTGCGGGTGTCGCCGTTTGATCACACGCACCACTTCACGGCGGGTGCGACGTACGAGTTGCCGTTTGGCCGAGGCAAGATGTACAGCTTTGGAGGCAGCCGGCTGGCAGATGAGTTGATAGGCGGATTCGTAATCAACGGCGTCTATCAGTTCCAGACGGGTCCACCGATTGAGTTCTCGGCGGACATTCCGCTACAGCCGGGAGAGACGATTGCGGATATTAAGAGCAGCCCGCGGAATACTTCGCCTGTCGTTTCCGGAGGGACAGGAAGCCCGGCATTGAACACGGCGGTATTTGTTACGGGCAGTTCGACCGCGTGCCCGAGCGAGGGGGCGTGTGACGGAACCGTGTTTATCAATGGGCAGTATTCGAATCATCTGCGCACGCTGCCGCAGACGATTTCGTCGGTGAGGGCGGACGGCTTCAATAACATGGATGCGTCGATTCTGAAGAACTTCAACTTTACGTCAACAAGCTATCTACAGCTGCGCTTCGAGACATTCAACACATTCAATCACCCTGTCTTCGCCGCACCGAATATCTCGAGTGCAACTGCAAGCAACTTCGGCTACATTACCGCAACGTACGCGAATAGCTTGCCGAGGCAGGTTCAACTGGGCGCGCGCATCGTGTTTTAGAGACGGCATACCTAACTGGGCGGTGAGGGTCTCCTTGATGGGGCCCTCACAAGTCCACTGTTTCGTGATCAATCCGAGCGACCACCCCGCATGAGTCATGAGATGCAATGCGCCGGGCCTCCGACGGAGCTAGGAAATGTCTGGCTATGCCACTACTTCATGACGATCGTCTTTTCCCTGCAGATCCCGCGACGCGCGCAATGGCGCGCCGACTGTATGACAGTGTAAGGGCGCTGCCGATTGTTAGTCCGCATGGGCATACGCAGGCGTCCTGGTTTGCAAACGATGAAGCATTTCCTGATCCCGCGAAGCTGTTTATTCAGCCGGACCATTATGTGCATCGCATGCTGTACAGCCAGGGAGTTTCTCTAGAGGCATTGGAGATTGGGGCGGAGACGATTCGCTTTCCGCGCGAGGTCTGGCGAACGTTCGCCGAAAACTATTATCTGTTTCGCGGAACACCCACCCGGATGTGGCTGGACTATGCGTTTCAGGAGCTGTTCGACCTGCAGGAGGTCTTGTCGGGCGCAACGGCCGACCTTTATTTCGATAGGATTTCGGCGGAACTGCAGAAGCCTGGATTTCGTCCGCGAGCCTTGTTTGAGCGCTTCAATCTTGACGTTCTTGCAACAACAGATTCAGCACTTGATGGCCTTGAATATCATGCAGCGATTCGCGAATCAGGATGGCGAGGTCGAGTGATTCCCACGTTTCGCCCGGATGCAGTGGTTGACCCGGACTTCGACGGATTTGC
>Ga0302234_10000424_pt1 | contig 32629 bp, 22 predicted proteins | sample II_Palsa_N3_2_FD_193576 | JGI IMG/M metagenome (GOLD analysis project Ga0302234, IMG submission 193576) | Peat permafrost microbial communities from Stordalen Mire near Abisko, Sweden - II_Palsa_N3_2 | ecosystem: Environmental > Terrestrial > Soil > Palsa > Peat permafrost | place: Sweden... | reverse complement strand
CGCCCTGGTCAATCCCGATACGCGTTCGGTGATTGCGCGCGTGGTGGTCGACAATCCGGGGGACTTCCTGAAAAAACAGATGTACGTCACCGTGCGCATTCAATCGCGTCAGGCCAGCAGCGGCATGCTGGTTCCCGTGTCGGCAATCTTGCGCGATGACGAAAACCTGCCCTTTGTATACATCGCGCAGCAGGACGGCAGCTTCGCGCGGCGCGGCATCACCCTGGGCGAGCGCACCGGCGACCAGTTCAACATTCCCGACGGCCTGCATAGCGGCGATCAGGTCGTGGTCGATGGCGGCATCTTCGTCCAGTTCATGCAAAACCAATGAGCGACCAACTGCCCCCTGACGAGACGCCGTCGCGCACGGCGTCGATCATGAACCGGCTGGTCGGCTCCTCGCTGGCTCAACCGCTGCTGATCATCCTGCTGACGCTGCTGCTGACCGGCGCTGGCGCCAGATCACTGCAGCGCCTGCCGGTGGATGCGTATCCCGACCTGTCCCCACCGATCGTCGAAATCATCACGCAGTGGCCCGGCCACGCCGCCGAAGAAGTGGAGCGACTGATCACCGTGCCGGTCGAGCTGGCCATGAACGGCATCCCGAAAGTCGCCAACGCCCGCTCGATTTCGCTGTACGGCTTGTCCGACGTCATCATCACGTTCAACGACGGCACCGACAATAATTTCGCCCGCCAGGAGGTGTTCAATAGGCTTGGCGATCCCAGCCTGCCCAGTGGCGTGACGCCCTCGGTATCGCCGCTGTCCGCGCCGTCGGGTCTGATCTACCGCTACGTGCTGCAAAGCCCCGATCGATCGCCGATGGAGCTGAAGACGCTCGAAGCGTGGACGGTCGAACCGCAATACCGATCCGTGCCCGGCGTCGCCGATGACTCCGGCTTTGGCGGCGGCACCATGCAATATCAGGTGCTGCTTGATCAGGCCAAGATCGCCTCGGTCGGCTTGTCCGCGGTGCAGATCGAAGCGGCGCTGGCGTCCAACAACGACAACGCCGGCGGCGGCTTCTATTCGCAGGGTGGCCAGTTCTATTACGTGCGCGGCCTGGGCCGCATGGACACGCTGGAAGACATCAGCAACGTGGTGCTGGCCGTGCATAACGGCACGCCGATCCTGCTGAAAGACGTGGGCCGCGTGGTGATTGGCATTGCGCCGCGGCTGGGTGAATTCGGCTACGAGAAACAGGACGACGCCGTCGAAGGCGTGATCCTTCTGCGCACCGGCGAAAAAACCCAGGACGTGCTCAAACGCGTCGAAGCGAAAACGCACGAGCTCAATAACGGTGTGCTGCCCAGTGACGTCAAGGTCGTGCCCTACTACGACCGCACCGACCTGATCGCGCTGACCACCAAGATCGTGGAAGACAACCTGCTGCGCGGCATGCTGCTGGTCGTCGTGGTGCTGATCTTTTTCCTGTACGATTTTCGTGCCGGTTTGATCGTCGCCACCACGATTCCGCTGGCGCTGCTGTTCGCGTTTGTCTGTCTTGATATACAGGGCGCCTCGGCCAACCTGCTGTCGATCGGCGCCATCGACTTCGGCATCCTGGTCGATGGCGCGGTGGTGATGGTGGAAAACATCTTCCGCCAGATCGCCGAGCGTAAAGGTATGGGCTCGGACTCGCCGCTGAGCGTGCGGGCGATCATCCGCGATGCGGCCGCCGAAGTGGACCGCCCGCTGTTCTATGCGGTCGCGGTCATCGTGGTCAGCTTCCTGCCGATCTACGTGCTGTCCGGTCCGTCGGGAACGCTGTTCAAGCCGATGGCGGACACGATGATCTTCGCCCTGGTCGGTTCGCTGATCGTCACACTGACCTTGCTGCCTGTGCTGTGCGCTTGGTTCATGCGCAAGGGCGTACGCGAGCGCCGCAACGTGGTGTTCGAGGCGATCAAGTCGGTCTACATCAGAGGCCTGGATGTCTGCCTCGCTTTTCCGTGGATAACGACGCTGGTTGCTACCGTCATCCTGCTGGGTTCGTTGCTGCTGATTCCGCGCATCGGCGCCGAGTTCATGCCGCAGCTGGACGAAGGCGCGCTGTGGGTGCGCGCCACCATGCCGTACACCATCTCGTTCGACGAGTCGGCCAGGATTACGCCCAAGATACGCGACATCCTGCGCACCTTCCCCGAGGTCACCACCGTCGCTTCGGAGTTGGGCCGACCGGATGACGGCACCGATTCGACCGGCTTCTTCAACGTCGAGTTTTACGTCGGCCTCAAGCCCTATTCGCAGTGGAGCGGCAGTTATCACACCAAGCCCGAACTGATCGCGGCGATCAACCACAAGCTCGAAGCCTTTCCCGGCATCAGTTTCAACTACACCCAGCCCGCCGAGGACGCGGTCGATGAGGCCGAGACTGGTCTGAAGAGCGCGCTGGCCGTGAAGGTTTTCGGTGCCGATCTGAACACGCTGCAGCAGAAAGGCAAGGCGATCAAGCAGGTGCTCGAGAAAGTCCGTGGCATCCGCGACGTGACCCTGGTGCAGGAGCTGGGACAGCCCAGCCTGACCATCAAGATCAACCGCACCGCGATTGCACGCTACGGATTGAACGTGTCCGACATCAATGGCCTGATCACCACGGCGATCGGCGGCGACGTGGCCACCCAGGTGGTGCAGCAGGAGAAGCAGTTCGATCTCGTCGTGCGGCTCGAACAGAAGTATCGCGACAACCCCGAAGAGATCGGCAACATCCTGGTCACCACGCCCGACGGACAGCAGCTTCCGCTGAAGGAATTCGCAGATATCAAGGTCACCAACGGCGCATCCTTCATCTACCGCCAGGATAATTCGCGCTACATCGGCGTGCAGTTCTCGGTGGAAGGCCGCGACCTTGCCGGCGCTGTGGGTGATGCCATCGGGCAGGTCAACAAGAAGATCACCCTGCCGCAGGGCTACCGCCTTGACTGGGGCGGCGAGTACTCGGAATACACCGCATCGCGCGCGCAGCTCAATGTGATTCTGCCGCTGACCCTGGGATTGATCTTCCTGCTGCTGTTCACCCTGTACAGCAACTTCAAATTCCCCTTCATCACCGTAGCCGGTGTGCTGCTGTCGGCGCCAGTCGGCGGCATCGTGGCACTGTGGCTTACCGGCACGCCATTCTCGGTGTCATCCGGCATCGGCTTCCTCGCCCTGTTCGGTGTTTCCGTGCAAACGGCTGTCGTCTACATCTCCTACGTCAACGAACTCAGACGCGGCGGCATCGATGTCACCGAGGCGATTCGCCAGGGCGCCATCCTGCGCCTGCGCCCGATCATGATGACGGCGCTGGTGGCTGCACTCGGCTTGCTGCCCGCAGCGCTGGCTACCGGCGTCGGCACCGACACGCAACGACCGTTCGCTCTGGTCATCGTCAGCGGTCTGTTCACGCGATTGTTGATCAGCATCTTCCTGATGCCGGCGCTATATGCACTAGTGGCGCGGAAGGATGACCGGCTGGAGGTCTGAGGCGCTGTCAATCGAACCATCCAAACCATGTCGTGTTATCAGCCGGCTTTAGCGAAGCTTCTTGTAAGGGCTGCCATGGTTCTCTAGCGTGGACGGATATAGCCACGCTAGACACCGGACTCGAACAGGCACGATATGGATTCCGCCACACAGACCCTAAATCTCCGAGTAGATGCACTGCGCAATAACTGGGCAGGCCCTTTCAGCATGTCGATTAATTGGGGCCAATGCCTGGCGGTGACCGGGGCCTCCGGATCGGGGAAAAGCGTTTTTCTGCGCATGCTGGCGGACATGGATGCCGCTGACGGCGCAGTCTTGCTTGGCGATGTTGATCGAAGGGCGATGTCCGCACCGCAGTGGCGGCAAAAGGTGATGCTTGTGCCTGCACAGGCCGGTTGGTGGGCGCCAACCGTGGCTGAGCATTTCCACGACAAGAATAAAACCGCTGCAGTGGCGCTGGCTCGCCAGTTGCACCTGCCAGACGATATTTTTGGTCGGCATATTTTGCGGCTGTCCTCCGGCGAACGGCAGCGCCTGGCGCTTATTCGTGCAATCGTGACTCAGCCCGCCGTGCTCCTGCTGGATGAACCAACCAGTTCACTCGATCAGGAAAGCGTTGACGCAGTGGAATCGCTTCTATCTGCCGAACTGGAGCGCGGCCTCATTCTTGTCTTGGTTACGCATGATCTCGCCCAGGCCGAGCGCATGGGAAACCAGACCGTGCATATCAAGGATGGCAAGGTGGTGGCTGCATGAAAACCATCCTGCTGCATCCGACCGACTTATCGATTGCCGCGTCGCTGGTCATCGTCGATATCGCACTATCCATTTTTCTTCGTCTGGGTCTGCACAAGCAGATCACGATAGCGGCCGCACGCATGGTCGTGCAGCTGGTCATGATCGGCTACATCCTGAAATTTGTATTCGCCCTCAATAGTCCGCTGGCGACCGGCACGATTGTGATGGTGATGGTGCTGGTTGCCGCGCGTGAAGTGGCGGCACGACCCGATCGCTCACTCCGCCACGGACAGAATTATCTGATCGGCTTGGTGAGCGTGGCAGGTGCTGTGACGCTGGCCAGCGTGTTTGCGCTGATCACAGCCATACGGCCTGACCCGTGGTTCGACCCACATTACGCCATTCCGCTGGTCGGCATCATTCTGGGCAGCGTGTTGAACGCGGGAAGCATTGCACTCGACGGCGTACTCAGCGGCGTGGAAGCCGCGCAGCCGGGCATCGAAGCGCGCCTGATGCTGGGACAGCCGTACTGGTCAGCCATGGCTCCCCTGATACGCGGTTCGATTCGCCGCGGCATGGTGCCGATCATCAACCAGATGTCAGCGGCCGGCATCATCACGCTGCCCGGCATCATGACCGGCCAGATCTTGGCCGGCCTCGATCCGGTCGAAGCCGTGAAATATCAGATCTTGCTGATGTTTCTGTTGTCCGGTGCCAGCGGCCTGGTCGCCGTGGCCGTCGCGTATGCCGCCGCCTGGCGATTGACCGATGACCGCCAACGCCTGCGGCTGGATCATCTTCGATAAAGGGTGGATTGCTGCCGATGGCGCAGGAAAGGACCGCCACTTTTCGCCGTCAACGCGGCAAGGATCGGCAACGCCAATGAACCACAATCAGCTCAGCGCCAGCACCTCGCGCGCCACATAGATAACCAGAAAGATCGCCATCAGGATGAGTGACCCCGCCATCAAGCGCTCCAGCAGCGTGCCGCCGTACGGCCTGGTTTCTTCGCTTTCGATCAACTGGCGATTTCGATAGAAGCGCAGCGTGGCGAACAGCACGATCATCGCCCCGAACAGCAGCAAAAATAACCCCAGCCATTCGGAGGCGCGAATGTGCACACTGGATACGCTCTGGCTGACGCTGCGGCTGGCGTAAGACAGGAAGATATCGAATCGCTCCAGCAGAAAGCCGAATGCCATTACCGCAATCGCGGTACGCACCCAGGCCAGGTAGGTGCGTTCATTGGCAGCGTGATCAGTAAAACGCGGAATCATGATGAGTTCTCGGTTTTCGCTATTGGCATAGTCTGGCGGCAATGATCAAACATTGCGTCAGATTGCGAAAAATACCGGCACGCTGGCGCAATCAACAAAACTCCGCCGAAATTACTGCGCTTCTATGTGCAGACGCGCGCGGGCTTCAAAGGCCTGCATGACACGGTTGGCGGTTTCGACATCCTCCGGCGCGATGTCCTTGAATAACGTTTTCCGCAGCGCCCGCATCGACTTCTCCATCTTTAACGCAAGCCGTCGCCCTTCCGGCAGCAGATAAATGCCTCTTGCGCGACGGTTGTCAGGCAAGGCGCGGCGCTCCAGCAGTTCTGCCGCCTCTGCCTGATCAAGCATGTGCACCAGCGCTGCCGGATGCACACCAAGCTTCTCGGCGATCACGCGCTGAAGCACGCCATCGCCGATGCGCGACACGAGCAATACCGGTGCAGCGACGGAAAAAGAGAAACCGGAAGCGGCCAGGGCCGATCGCACCGCCTGTTGCCAGGCCTGCCTTGTCGGCTGCAGAGCGCTGGTAAATACGTATAGCGAATCGGTGGTGGAAAGCATGGCGTGGCTCAACGGAAAGTCATGAAAAATGGCGTGACACGCGAGGACGCTACCGGCATGGCTTCATTTAGGCAAACGCCTGCTCCAGCGAATAGCACACCGTTCAAACTCCGTTGAGTATAGTTGCAAAATATATTGTTGCTTTGACAACTATAAACTACACATCTAAAATAACGACTGATCAAAAGCCTCCATCAGCCTCTCGATGCCCTGATTTCTGGCGCTTTCGGCCGTCACCGGCTCTCAGCATGCCAAGCAAAAGGTGCGCGTGGATTTTCGGGCGCCAGCCTAGTGTGAGGCTGTGATCACGGCGAGCCCTCTGGTCGGGCTCGAACGCAGCACCCAGGCCAGACACTTCCCCAAAGACTTCCATGACCGCAGCGTTCCGCCCGCCCAACCTCGGATTGACCACCATTGGCCTGTCGATGGCCATCTTCATGCAGGTGCTCGATACCACGATCGCCAACGTGTCCCTGCCCACCATCGCCGGCAACCTCGGCGTGAGTAGCGATGAGAGCACCTGGGTGATCACCTCGTTCGCCGTGAGCATGGCGATTTCGCTGCCGCTTACCGGCTTTCTCACGCGGCGCTTTGGTGAGGTAAAACTCTTCGCCTGGTGCACGTCGCTGTTCGTGCTCGCCTCATTCATGTGCGGCGTATCGCAAAGCATGGGCATGCTGATCCTGTTTCGCGCCATCCAGGGCGCCGTCGCCGGCCCCATGTATCCGGTGACGCAAAGCCTGATGATCGGCATCTATCCACCAGCCAAACGCGGCATGGCGCTGGCCCTGCTATCGATGGTTGCCGTTGTAGCGCCAATCGCCGGCCCCATCCTTGGCGGCTGGATTACCGATAACTACTCATGGCCGTGGATTTTCTTCATCAACGTGCCCATCGGCATTTTTGCCAGCCTTGTCGTGTTGAACCAGATGAAGGGGCGTGTCGAAAAAATTACACGTCCCAAAATGGATTACGTCGGTCTGATAACCCTGATCATCGGCGTCGGTGCGATGCAGATTGTGCTCGACAAGGGCAATGACGCCGACTGGTTTGATTCAAACTTCATTGTCATCACCAGCGTGGTCTCTGCCATCAGCATCGCGGTCTTTCTGATCTGGGAACTGACTGACAAGGATCCGATCGTCGACCTGCGCCTGCTTCGTCACCGCAACTTCAAATACGGCACGCTGGCCCTGGTCCTTTCGTACGCGGCTTATTTTGCGATCAATCTGCTGCTACCGCAGTGGCTGCAGCGGAACCTGGGATACACGGCAACGTGGGCCGGTTTCGCAGCGGCACCGCTGGGCATCATTCCGCTGCTACTGACCTTTATCGTTGGACGCTATGCGATGCGCTTCGATTTGCGCATTCTGGCCACGGTGGCCTTCGTGGTGATGGGCGGCACATGCTTTCTACGATCGCAGTTCTCTCTCGACATCGACTTTTATCACGTCGCGATGATGCAGCTGATGATGGGCCTTGGCGTGGCTCTGTTCTTCATGCCGATGACGGTGATTCTTCTGTCCGACCTCAACTCGGACGAGATCGCCGCTGGCTCGGGCCTGGCGACCTTTTTGCGCACCTTGGGCGGCAGCTTCGCCGCCTCGTTGACGACCTTCATGTGGGCGCGCCGGGCGGTGGTGCATCACGCCCAGCTGGCGGAAAGCATCAACACCTTTAGCCCGATTGCGCAGAACGCGATGGCGCAGCTCGGACATGGCGATCTGCCGTTCGGTGCGAGCGTGATCGACGGCATGATCACGCAACAGGCGTATCAGATCTCGTTCAATGAACTGTTCTACGCGCTGGGCTGGATATTCTTTGCCCTGATCAGCGTCGTCTGGCTGGCCAAACCACCCTTCGCCGCCAAAGTCAGCGCTGCGGCGGCTGGCGGCCACTGATTGCCTTGCGTTAAAGAGCGCGACACCGCCGACTGGCTCTGCACGCATGCCATTGTCGCTGCGTGATGGAATCTTGATCCGTGAATCTTGTGTATCTGCGACGCCAGAGCGCCGGCGATAACGTCAACCCGTTTCCCTCATATGTCTACGCGGTCTCGCGGCCGCGTAGACATATCCTGCAGCGAAGTACGACGCCAAACAGGCCTTGCCGGCAGCGATTAATCGCCGCCGGCAAGGATCAATCAGGCGGCCGCATCCTTCAGTTTCTTCAGCGGGCGTACCTTGATCTTGATGGATGCCGGCTTGGCGGCAAACCACTGCTCTTCCTTCGTAAAGGGGTTGATACCTTTGCGCTTGGCCTTGGCTGGAACCTGGATAGCCGAAATTTTCAGCAGGCCAGGCAAGGTGAACGAACCGGCGCCCTTCTTGTGGACCGAACCGGCGACTGCGCCCTCAAGGGCAGCCAATACCGCACGTACTTCCTTCGCTGCCACACCGCTCGATTCAGCGATATGCGCGACCAGGGTGGTCTTGTTCAGAACGTCCTTGATCGGCTTGTGAGTGGTTGCAGCTGCCTTGCTTTTGACGGCTGCTTTTGCCGGTGCAGCCTTTTTCGCTGTTGCCATGTGATATCCCCAAGTCTGTTGTTTCGGTGAGCCACCTCGTTGCGGCTAACGCAATGTAGGGCAACTTTGATCGATCGCCAAGTCGATATAACGCTCCAGGCAGGTGTTTTTTGCATCAGGGACGCTTTGGCCACCTGCTCAACGGGCCTCAGCGGCTGGCGTTGTAGCGCAAACGGTTGTCGTGAATGCTTGCCAGATGCGCGCGTGCCCATTGCGTCAACTGCCGCACCGGTTCAGACGGCGATCGCCCGAGGGCAGTCAGCGCATAGTCCATTTGTCCCCGACCCAGCTGAGCACCTCGCTGACCCGGCGGCAATCAGTCTGGGCGTCGAGTGGCCTGGGTACCCAAGCGCTCGCCGAGGAAGGGGCTTGCCTGAGCACGAAAATTGAGCCACCGACCCCAGAAGCGGTGTTCCCAATCCTCAAGGGAATACCGCTTAAATGGTGCTGCCTTGTTTCGATCATGCGAGGAGAACGGTTTCGTGTACGCGGAAGCGGACACGAAACCTGAAAACCGACTGTCGCGAAACCACCGACTCGGCCACAGATTGTCGCGAAAATCCTGATATATGGCAGCCGGTGCACCCGTTGCTGCTAAGCCGATGACTCAACCCGGACAGGATGCACCTCGTTTCAAGTGCCGGCGGCATCAACGGCAGGCGCCATGATCTCAGGTATACATTCTCGGCAACACCGCCATGACAGACAGGTAGACTGATTCCATGAAGCGCAAACGCAATTTGGCCTTTCTGGTATTGATTGCCGCCACCATCGCCATCCTGGCTGTCGGCTTTTATCTGGGTGCCACTCATCAAGAGGCCCGGCCCGCAGACAACGAAGCACCCGGCGCTGGCCCGTAATCCTCGCAACCGCTCACATTGAATGGCTCACGATCCGTATCGTGGATTTAGCCCATACCGCGCATGGTGAAAACGCACATGCATATGAACCGGACAACACGCGTTCGCCGCATATCAATGTTCGCGTCACTCAAGCTTTACATCCATCCAGTGAACTTTGCTCACGGGAGCCGGTCGGAATTGAGGCGCGAAACAAGCACCATCTCGATTCCAATACTGACGTAGCCATTAGCGATGCAAACGTTACGCTTTTTATACGCCGTGTCCTGCTCGTGTTACCAGGTATTTACGGCGGCATGACCATACTCCCGCAGTTGCGAAAAGATCCGGCGCATGACTCACATGACGAGTAGTCGTTTCCGATGATGACCCGAAGGCTTGCAGCCGGACGCCGCAACGTCAGGTGAGCTGGCACAACTCGCGCTGGGCGGCGCCGGCTGCAAGCCTTCGGGTCATTGATCTTTTTTTGTGTGGCATGCAGTGATGGCGTTTCTTAACTGCTACCCCAACCAAACCGGCTTCCGGAAGATGAGTTTGTCGCCAACCGAGCCTGTCTGATGGATTCAGGACGATCGACCGGTAACAAAATTCCGCTAATGCGTACCTGGCGTGATCGTCAAAGTTTCGCCGGGTTGCAACGAAACGGAACGGCCATGTGGACCAAATTTCAACGTGGTCCTGGTGCCGCCGATGCTGTGAATGGCGACGCTCGTGATTTCGCCAGCTAGCCATTGCATATCGACGATGAAACCATCACGCGCGCCCAAGCCGGTCACCTCACCGCACGTAGCCCAAGCCGGCGGCAGTGCCGGAATAAGAGCGTGTCGACGGGTTGACCACGCGAAAAAATCCATCCGCGTTTCATCCTTGCAATGAGGTGACACCGCGAATCAGTGCAGCTTCGGTGTGATGCATATCCAGCACGATCATCTCGTTGTCGCCGCGGCGGAACCACGAAGCGGGGCAATACAGCCGCTGCTGCGGACCGACATGCCAATAGCGGCCCAGAAGATGGCCGTTGACCCACAGATAACCTTTGTTCCATGCGCTCATGTCGACGTAGCTGTCATGCGCCTCGTCGAGGTGCAGAGCGGCGCGGAAAAAGATACCCGGCCGATCAAACGAGCGCGACGGCTTGAGCTCACGCATATAGGCAGCATCCAGCGGAATGCTGTAGGCGTCCCACGCGTTGAGCACCTGCTTGTCCAGCGTCACCGATCCCGTCAGTCCTTTGCGATCGGTCGTGTCATGGCCATAGCCGACGTGCCCGAAACTGTCGACGAGAATATCCAGCACGCATCCAGTTTTTGCTGCCGACTCCGGCAGCTCAATTTGCGTCTTCGTTGGGAGTCCCGGTTTGTCCACGCGGGATATCGCGTCGAGATAGCGCCCGTCAGTGAATACGGTGGCGTAGTCATGTACATCGTTGACCTCCAGCACGTGCCCTGCCGGTAGCGACTTTCGATACAGCACCATGCCGTGGTCCTGTGCGAACAACAGCTCGTTAGGCTGTGGCTGATCCACGCGCCGGGCCGCTGGCAGGTTGTCCCATAGCGAAGCCCAGGGACGCGGTGTTATGGCCGGCCATTTCGCCATTTTCGGTGATGCCGGTATCGCCGGCAGCGAGTCGCCAACGGACTTCCCTATCGCATCGCGGAAACGGTGGTACGCGCTGGTGGGAGAACCGCTCTCGTTGATCGGTGCGCCATAGTCATAACTGGTGATCACCGGCTCGAATTTGCTGCCGTCGCCGCTCGCATTGGCGCCCGCGCCGAAGCCAAAGTTGGTGCCACCGTGGACCACGTACAGATTGAACGAACGCCCCGCATCGAGCAGTTGTTGCAGCGTTGCGGTGTAATCGGCCGTCTGGAAGTCCGGCTCACCCCAGTGCGTCAGCCAGCCGGGATAGCCCTCGCCCACCCACACCGGCGCATCGCCGGCAATCGCCTGTCCGGCCTTGAAATCAGTATCGCCATCGAGACCAAGCGCAGCTCCCTTCAGATAGGTATCGGCTTTTTGTAATTGCCCAAGCCCATCCGAAATCGAGAAAGGTCCATCGATACCACGCGCCTGCCACATCGACTTCAGTTGTTCGAGGTAGCCCAGATCCTTGCCGAACGACGCGTATTCATTTTCCACCTGCAGCATCAAAATCGGTCCACCGTTGATCGCCATCAGCGGCTTGATATGCGGCGCGATCGTATCGAAGTAACGGGCGACTGCCCGCATGTAATCAGCATCATCCTTGTCGCGTATGCGGATGGACGGATTGCGCAGCAGGTAAGGTGGCAGACCGCCATAATCCCATTCGGCGCAGCAGTACGGACCGGGACGCAGATACACCCACATACCCTCCTCCGCGCACAGTTTGATGAAACGGATAAAGTCGCGATTGCCGCTGGTGAGATCAAATACGGCGGGCTCTGATTCCAGCGCATTCCACATCACATACAGCGAAATCGTGTTGAGTCCCATCGCCTTGGCCATGCGAATACGATGTCGCCAGTATTCGGCAGGAATCCGGATCGGGTGCATCTCGCCACTGCGAATCTGGAACGGCTTGCCATCGAGCAGGAAATGCTGCGCCGAGAGTTCGAACCGGTGCAGCTGGCCATCCGGCACACGCTCGATCGGCGTGCCCGACAGGATGGATCCGGCGCTGACGCGCAGGCTCATGGCGGCCAGTGGCATCAAAGCGGTAAAGCGCAGAAAATCACGACGCTGCATACGATCTCCTTCGGACAACTGACAAAATATTCGCCCAAACATTTAGACAGTGCGATGCCCATGCACGCACGTCACCGTCGGACGCCATCCAGCAAGATGGTCTCAATATCTCAACCATGCAGGCGCTCAACGCCGTAAATCGGCGCAGCCGTGGTGCGATGCATATCGAACACGAGCAACTCGTTATCGCCACGGTGCAGCCACGACGCGGGGCAATACAGCCGCTGCTGCGGACCGATCCTCCAGTAGCGCCCGAGCAGTTGCCGGTTGACCCACAGATAACCCTTGTCCCACGCACTCATGTCGATGTAGGTATCACCGCCCGGGTCGAGCGTCAGTGCAGCCCTGAAGAACATGCCCGCTCGGGCAACCGCATCGCCACGCAACGGTTTCAACCTGGCCAGATACGCATCGTCCAACGGCAGGCTATACACATCCCAATCCAGCAGTTCGCGCTGCCCGAGCCGAATGCGGCCGACGATGCCCTTGCGATCGACGATGCCGGGACGCGGACCGGCATGGCCGAAACTGTCGACCAGGATATCGAGTGGCACATCATCACTGACGGAAGGGATCTGGATGGGGCCTTCCGATGGCAGGCCAGATTTCTGCACGCGCGACAGATGGTCGAGATAACGACCATCATGAAACACTGTTGCGTAATCGCGCACGCCCTCGACCGTTAGCGCGCCGCTGTCAGCCAATCGCTTGCGATACAACACCATGCCCTGATCCTGCGCGAACAGCAGCTCGTTGGGCTGCGGCCTCACCACATGCACGGGCGATGGCAGGTTGTCCCACAACGATGCATGCGGCTGCGCCGTGACTGCAGGAAAGCCGACCATTGGCGTTGGTGCAGGTACTGGCAGAGGCGGTCGCTGCAATTGTTCCGCGATCAGCGCGCGAAAGCGGTAGTAGTCCACCGTGGGCGCGCCGCGCTCGTCGATCGGGGCGCCGTAGTCGTAGCTGGTGATCACCGGGTCGAGTTTCGAGTAAGCACCGTTGGCGTCCTTGAACAGGCCGGCACCGGCACCGAAGCCGAAATTCGTTCCACCATGCACCACGTACATGTTGAACGAACGATTTTGCTGCAGCAGCAGCCGCAGCGTGTCAGTGAAATCGCCGCGCGCGAAATCCCTGTCGCCCCAAAAGGTAATCCAGCCGGGATATCCCTCGCCTTCCCACACCGGCATCTCGCCCGCGATCACTTGGCCACCGGCAAAATCGGTATCGCCATCCAGCCCCAACGCCGCGCCGGGCAAATAGGTTTTCTGCCTCTGAACCTGTGCCAGCCCGTCGGATATCGAGAACGGCCCATCGACACCGCGTTCGCGCCACATCACACGCAACATTTGGAGATGGCCCAGGTCATGTCCGAACGAGGCGTATTCATTCTCGATCTGCAGCATCAGGATCGGGCCACCGCGGCTGACCATCAATGGCGCGACGTGCGGCGCGATCGCGTCCAGGTAGCGTCGCACCGCGGCCATGTAGTCTGGATCGTTGCTGTCGCGCACGCGGATATGCGGGTACCGCAACAGGTAGGGCGGCAACCCACCGAAGTCCCATTCACCGGCAATGAACGGGCCCGGTCGCAGATACACCCACATGCCCTCTTCCTGACATAGTCGGATGAAGCGCACGAAGTCGCGGCGAGCGGTGGTGAGGTCGAACACACCCGGCTCCGACTCCAGCGCGTTCCACATCAGGTATAGCGAGATGGTGTTGAGTCCCATCGCCTTCGCCATGCGGATGCGATGGCTCCAGTACTCGACGGGAATCCGGATCGGATGCATCTCGCCGCTGCGGATCTGGAACGGTTTGCCATCGAGCAGGAAATGCTGCGCCGAGAGTGCGAACTGATGCGGCCGACCGTCCGGCATCCGCTCGACTGACACACTTCGCGTAGCGGTACCGGCCACGATGCGAGAGCTGAGCGCAACCAGCGGCGTCAGAGCGGTCAGTCTTAGAAAATCTCGTCGCTGCATCGGAGTTCCTTCGGGCGGAAGTCGTGGAATGGAGCTTGTGCGTACTGGCGTACGTTTCAACGGTGATTCGAGGCCACCGTCGTGCCGGACAGCAGACCTTCTTGGTCAGCTCGGCGGACAATCCGCAGCAACCTTGATCGGCGACGCGACGCGGGCAACGAACCCATCGTGCGCACCTGCTGCATGCTGCACAGCGCTGGCCGCTGCTGGCAGGGTATTCAGTGCGGAATAGTTTGGCGCCCATATTTTGGTGGGCCCAAGCTTGTCGACCTTGCCAAGTGTGCGGTCGGTCCAGTTGAACTGGATGCGCAGATATCCGCTCCACGGCGCCCACGCACTGATCCACGAGCCAAGTACCACATTGTGTTCCACGTCGAAGTGGACGCTGTGCTCGTCGAGATAGATGCCATTGCCCTCGCCGCTGTGACGCATGTCGATATCGTTTCGCACGATGCATGACGTGCCCGGCGTGGAAGCAGCCTGGGTGTAGATGGCGCCGCCGTCGGCCAGCTGCAGCATCACCCGCTCGATGCGATTCGCCACGATGTGAATCGACGACTCCACCGGCGCGGTTCCTTCGTAGTTCCAGCCCCAGCCCACCGAGATGCCGCTGTACGGCAGATCGCGAATTGTGTTGCGACTAATCTCAATACCATTGACGAAGCCGGCCATGATCGCGACGTTGTCGCGATAGGTCTGCGCCACATGCTCGATCGTGTTGTTGTCGAATACGAAGTCGGACGACTTGTCGCCCGCGTGCGCGGGATGCCCCTCGATGTCGCCGGCGAAGATCGCACCACCGCCAAGATCGAAGAAACGCGAGTTGATCACCATCGCGCCATGCGTACCCTTGGCGAAGGCGACGCCGGCAGCGGCCAGATGGACGAACGTGTCCCGGTCGAAGGCAATATTACGGCCCGCGTCGACCTGCACCGCCGCGCCGATCCGGGTCATGCCTTCACCGTTGTCTGGTATGGATGAGTGTCCTTCACCATCCACCAGATAGCCCGCCTGCAGGCTCACGTAACCATCGCCGGACAGCGGCTTGCGCCAGCCAGCATGGGCGAAGGTAATGCCCGAGAAGGTCAGGTCATGCACTGGGGCATCGCGTGTGCCATCCAGTTGCAGCAGCTGCTCCGCCACTGGCACCTCGATCACGGCAGGCTGCATCGACTCGTCCGCACGCGGCCGGTACAACAGCTCGTGCCGCACCACATCCACCGCATAGCTGCCCGGCTCGGCCGGCTCGCCGGCCAGGTTCTCGAACCAGTCCACGCCGTCGTAATACTTGCCGACCGGGCTGGCCACGGCCCAGTCGTTGGGCGGCGAATTGAGGGTGGCGTTGTGCCAACACGGTTGCGCCAGCGTCACGCGGTTCTCGCCGAGCGCGGTGACCGCGCAATGGAAATCCCGCCAGCGCGCATGCAACGCCATCATCGAGCCCACCTGCAATCGGCGCATGATTTCCGATGGAATATCTGACACGCCCTGCGCATCCACCTTGCAGCCGGAACAGGCGGCCGTGCGCGACGGTCGGCGGCGTTCGCCGTTGCGATAGATGCTCGACAGATCGTCGTCTGGATCGATCGCAAACACCCACAACGCGCCACGCTTCTGGCCTGTCACGGGCCGGCTGCCGACCCAAGCTGGATGAGCGCCCGGCGCGGCGTGCCAGCGCAGCGGATGTTCTGACAAGCCACTGTCTGCCGCGGTGAACTGCAGCGGTTGCGCCAGTCGATAGGTGCCGTCGAGCAGAGCCACGTCGATATCCGTCTGCCCCGCCTGCCGCAATGCGCGCACGCGCACTTGCGCAGCGCTCAACGTGCAAGGTGCGACCGCGCTGCACTGACCTTCTGCAGCACCCGTTGGCGACGCATAAACCGTTTCGGCGTGCGCCGACGACTCACCGGCCAGCAGAAGCAGCAGGCCGAGAGCAGGAGCGGAAACGATCATTCCAATACGCCGGACAAGCTGTCGAGCGTGCTGCCAGATCGATATCAAATGGTCACCACGCATTGCATGCTTGCACCACTCTCTTCCGTTATCTCTGTCCATGGCGGCGCTCGGCACCATGTGCTGTTTTTCTTGCGTGCGTTGCATCATGGACATCAAACCACCGTGTTGCGCGCGATCACGTTGCGATAGAACTGCGAGCTAAGCTTGGGCGTGCGCTTCTGCGTGGCGTAGTCGACGTAAGTGAGGCCGAAGCGTTCGGAGAAGCCGCGACTCCACTCGAAGTTGTCCAGCAGGCTCCACAGGAAATAGCCGCGCACCGGCGCGCCATCGGCAATCGAACGCTGCAACTGACCGAGGTAGTTGCGCAGAAACATGATGCGGTCGATATCCAGCACACGGCCAGCAGCATCCGGCGCGGCCGTGCTGGAGGTGCCATTCTCGGTGATGTAGATATCGCTTAATCCCAGCTCCTGCGCCATCAGTTTCGGCCCCCAGTACATTGCTTCCGGCGCAAACATGATCCAGTCGCTTTGCATGTGCGGATAGGATTTCGGAAACGGCACGCTTTCGTAACCGCGCGGATTGTCCGCCGCGATGTAGTAGTTGCCGCTGTAGATGTTGAGGCCCTGGAAATCGGTCTTGCTGCTGATGATGCGCATCTCATCGGGCGTGAACTTCGGGGCATTCGCGCCAAGCTCCTTGAGGTACTGCTCGGTATAGCGCCCGGTATGCATGGCGGTGAGATAACCGGCGTTTTCCTCAAGTACGGCCTTGCGTGCGGCAGCGAGATGTTCGGGGGCATCGAAGGCCGGCATCACTACGTCAATGCCTTCGGCCGAGCCGACTTTGGCCTGCCCGTGGGTGGCTGCGCGAATCGCCTGCACGGCCAGACCATGACCCAGCAAGGCATGATGCCGCGCCTGCGCCAGTTCACGTGGTGCCAGCTTGAGCCCGGGCGCAAACGACGTGCTGCCGTAGCCGCCGTCGATGAAGGTGCGCATCTCGTTCATGGTGATGAAATGCTTGACGCGACCGGAAAGCTGGCCAGCCACGTAGCCGGCATAGTCGGCAAACGCCTGCGCGGTATCGCGGTTCTGCCAGCCGCCGTTGCGTTGCAAGGTTTCCGGCAAATCCCAGTGGTACAGCGTGCAGTACGGCTCGATGCCGGCAGCCAGCAGCGCATCGACCAGTCGCTTGTAGAAATCCACGCCCTTCGGATTGGGCCAACCGGTTCCATCCGGAAAGATGCGCGACCATGCCACCGAAAATCGATATGCCTGTACGCCGAGCGCATGCATCAGCGCAATGTCTTCTTGATAGCGATGATAGCTGTCGTCGGCCACGTCACCGGTCGCGCCATCCATCGTCTTGCCCGGTGTATGCGAGAACACATCCCAGATCGATACGCCACGTCCATCGGCCTTGACCGCGCCTTCCACCTGGTAAGCCGCCGTTGCCGTACCCCAGACAAACCTGGCGGGAAACATGGGCCCGGCAACCACGCCTTTCGCAGAAACAGCGGTTGAGATCGTGCCGCTGACGTCCGGTGCCATCGCGGGGACAGCACAGGCCGCGATCAGACCGCCGATGGCCTGGGTGAACTGCCGGCGCGAAAGCAGTGGATCCATGAGACAACCTCCGAAGTGTTGGTGATGGTGCTCAGATAACTACGCGATCGTTCCGGCGAAACGGGCGCTGTGGAAACGTCTGGCGCGGCGTCGCTGCCTTGGTTTTTCGCTCGATCATGAAGGCACCGAATCACTCAAGCGGAACGCTCCAATCGAACCCACGCGGCACTCCCACGCGGTACGGTGACGTGGCAGATGCCGTGTACATCGACATCGATGGGAGGGCTGGCAGTATCTTCCGCGCCCTCGAAGACGATGCCCTGTTTGCTCTCCAGCGAAGGCGCTGACAAGCGCATGAGTCGTCCCTCGCGGTAATCCTGCAGACCACTCACGGCAACCGCGACGTCGCGCGTGGCGTCCTTGTTGATCAGGGCAAGCTGCACCGCGCCATCGCGCTGCGCAGCGTAAGCGGTCAGGTTGACGCCCGCGGCATCGAGCTGACCGGACAGCATCTGCGCACCGGCAAACTGCTGCGCCAGCAACATCCCGTAATACAGCGGCCGCGGCTGAAAGCCGAGCGCCACATCGCCAGCGATGGCCGAATAGCGCGAGGTGACCGCATCACGACGAGCTGATAGATCCGCACTGGCGACGGCCGTGTTCGCTTCACGCCCCAAGGAAGATTCCACCGATACCAGGGTGCCGCCGTGAAAGTTGATGCCGGCCACGCCGCGCTGCGCCATCGCGAGCATGAAGTCCGCGCCCCATAGCGCCGAGGCAAAGACGTTGCTGACGCCGTCGCGCCCGCCGAAGTAATACGAGTTGGCCTCGGTGAGATAGAACGGCAACGGCCCGGCATCTGCTGCCTGCATAATCTGTTCGACTTCCGCATCGAAACCGTTGTCGCCGGTCAGCAAGTCGGGAATCGATCCCTTCGGCGCCGCATCACGGTAGTAATGCCGACTGAGGAAAACGTTCTCCTTGCCGTGCCGCTTGGCGTAATCGATCACCCAGTCGGTGTTGGCGCCGGTATCCGGACCCGCAATTGGTACCCCGGCTACGCGTATTGCCTTCGCATAGGGCATCCAAGCGGCGTCGAAAGCAGCGTAGTCGGCCTCGTAGTTGTTCGCCTCGTTGCCGATCTGAATCGCCAGAAGATCATCGCCAACGATACGTTGCACGGCCGTGGCCAACTCCACTGCCATTGCCGGCACGCCGATCTTCAGGTTGACCCCGAACACCAGTTTCCAACCGGTGGCGCGCAGGAAACCTGCCAGCGCGTGCAGTGCCTCAGGTTTCAATACGAAGGGCTGCTGCGGGCCGCCCTTGCGTGCAGGCTGTATGGGAAGCTCGCCGCGGTAGCCGCTCCACACGGTGTAGTCGCTGGTGTTTCCACCAATGCGCAGCACGCCGCGCGGGCTGAGTGTTCGAAATAATTCCACCAGCGCGTGATTGTCTGCCGAGAAGAAAGCCGGGTCGGCCAGTTGCAAGGTCTCGTAACTCAGGCCGGTGAGCCTGTCGCTGACCACACGTCCCGGCTGATTCGCCTGCACCACAAATCGCGCGGCAACCGATGCGCCCGGCCGCTGCCCAGTCGCCATGGCAAAGCCACCGAAAGCGGAAGCCATTGGCAGCAGCGCAGCGGCCTTGAGCAGGTTGCGTCGTGCACGATCGGTCATGGCTCAGTGCTCCTTCAGCGGCGTCAGCTCGAGGGTCAGCACTTCGAACGGTGCGAGCTGCAGTGTGCTGGCGTGGTCGGCATCCAGCTGCTGCGGCAACGCACTGCCACCGGTCCTCCACGCATCGCGTACGCTGAAGCGCCGTACGGCATCCGGCGGCAATTCCAGTTGCCGCGGCAGATCAATCACCGCCAGCTGGGCGCGATCACTTGGATTGCGCAAGGTAATGATGGATTTCTTCGGCGACCACGCGGCCCAGCCATAGACGTCCAGACGGCCGGGATCGCCGCCGATCCAATGCGTGTCGCGCAAAACGTCGGCGTTGGCGCGTGACCACTTCGCCGCGTCAGCCAGCGTATCCCAGTCCTGCGGACCAAGCAGCGAAGGCGTGATGTACATCTCTTGCAGCTCAGTCCCGGTGGCGAAGTAGGAGTGCACCTCGTTGGCGAAGTCGTGGCCGGGATCGGTGTTGAGCTTGCGGTTCTCCTTCGCGTAGATGATGCCGTGGAGCATCAGCGAGTTGATCGGAAACAGCGGCCCCTTCAGCACAATGTTCTGGTAGGTCTGCGCGTCGCGGTAGGTGATCCATTGCTCGCGCGTGGTGCCCACGCCGGTCTCGCTGTCGTCCTCGCCATCGCGCCAGATGGTGTCGGCGTAGCGCAGCCAGAATGGCGAGGCCCAGGTGCCGGTGGTGAGGTTGATGAAGGTACCCGGCTTGTCCTTGCGGATGTCCTCGATCAGCTGGATCGCAGCAGCAAAGTCGCTGTCGAACCGACTGCCGGGAAACACGCTGTCCGCATTGCCGGTGCCGTCGAACTTGAACTGGTTGATGCCGTTCTTGTCGATCAGGTTCATCACCACGTCGTGGAAGCGCTGGTAGTACTTCGGCCCGGACAGCGCGAGGCCGCCTTTGACGATCTCGTAGCCGGCCTGTGCGCCGCGCTCGGCACGCTCCTTCGCCGGCGGCCCGTAGCCACCCCACGGCGAGAGCCATACGCCAGGCGCGGCACCGTACTTCGCGGCGGCTTCGCGCAAGGGCGCGAAGCCGCGCGGGAAATCCTTGCTGAAATTCCAGCTACCGCTGCGGTCGTCCCAGCCGTCGTCAAACAGGAACGAATCGAGCTGCACGCCACGCTTCACGTGCAGCTCTTCGCCGAAGGTGTTGATGCGATCCAGCGCTTGCGTTTCGGTGTACGGCGTGAAGTAGCCGATGTCGTACCACGAGTTGTAGTGCAGAAACGGTCGGTACGGATGCGCACGTTCGCGCTCGACGTAACTGGCGAAATCGCGGCGCAGCTGCCCATCGCGCACCACGCCGACCACACCCGAATAGTCGATGGTCTTACCCTTTTCCAGCGGCAGCGTACGCGACAGCGTGAGCTTCACATCGTTGTGGCGCACCGCGCTGTCCGACTGCGGATTTTCGAAGCCGAGGTAGACGTCGCCAGCCACCACCGGCGAGCCGTTCACGTCGCCTACCACCTCGGCGTCCGCTACCTGCGTTTCCAGCAGCGACACCGTGGCGATCTTCTCGTCCTGCTTCAGCGCGGTGATGCTCACCTCCTCGCGCAGATAGGGTGAGCCATCGCGCTGCACCAGCTTCCAGTCGACCCGGAAGCGACCACTAGCGTCGCCGAAGCTGGCCTCTACCGCGTTGCCGGGCAGACGCACGACGAGGCTTGAGGCCTTCGCGTCCACCGGCAGCGAGTGCGCGTGCGGCGGCGACAGCAGGTTCAAGTCGGAGGCCTTGATCGTGCTGCCATCGGCCAGCACCAGTCCGAACGGCACGGGCACCGCAAGCGTGCGGCCGTGCACGCGGTCGGTCACCGTCATCTCGACGAGATGCTGCCCGTCCAGCTTCCAGCGCGCTTCGATCGCGGCGTTGCCGAAGCTTTCCACACCTTGCTGATTGGCGAAGGTCGCTACGCCAGGTTCAAGTACCGCCTTGCCCGTGGCGCTACTGTCCTCGGCGTGTGCTGTGCTGAAACCCACCAGCGCAGCCAGCAGGCAGGAAGCCAGCACGTTCATGCGCGAGGAACGAAGGGAATGCGGATGCGATATTGCCATGGTTGCCTCTCGTGTTGATTTATTGGTATCGACCAGCCCGGTTGCGCTCAATGCCCTGTGCTCGTGCAGCTTCGCAAGAGGGTGGTAATGGGCGCAGCATCTGGTGGGGGCGAAGAGCAGGTTCGGATGCCGCACGCCAAAAGTTATACCCGTCGTTCAATGCCGAGGCTCCGTTGCGGCACTGAACGGCGGATCGATGTGCAATCAGCACGTTTACGGCTGCTTTGAAACCCACTGCTGATAGTTGGACGAATTGCAATCTGCCAGATTTACCGTGCTGTTCTGACCGGCATCGCCGGCAGCGTTAAGGCATCGACCGGCTCCTACGTTGAACCAAGCCTCCGAGCCAGGCATGTACAGCCACTCCTGCTTGCTGTCAGCTGCGCAATTTGCGGTAAGTACCGCACTGCTGCCATTTGCCTGCAGGCAAACGCTCCGATTGATCAGATTCAGCCGATTGTTGACATCGTTCGCCAAGAGCTGGTTGGCAACCGCCGAGGATGAACTGCCGCTGCCCGCACAGATGTTGAGACCTATATGGTTGCCACCCAGCGTATCCGCGCAGAAGTGCTGGACGCGATTCTTGGCAATGAAGGACCCGCCAAAAGACTGGTTGATGGTGGCAATGGCCGTGTTATCCGGGTTCATCATCGAACTGGCGATGGACGCACAATCACCATAGACTTGTGTTGACGCATTGTTGGTTTGTACGGCGTTTTTCGCCGGGTCGTACATGGTCGGAGCGTAAAACACCGCGGTCGTGGGGGGCACTTGAGAGCAGGAGGAATACTGCTGGGACCCTTGAGTGAAATTTTCGACAAACTGCGGCACGACCCCTTGCAATATGCCGTTGCTCGCCGGCGAATGGATGGTTCCGATAACCGTGGTCGTGCCCGTGCTCGTATCGGTGATTGAGGCCTTCCACAGATAGTTTTCGCCTGCATCGGCCACTCCCGCGGGAATCGTTGTCTTTCCCACGTACTTCAAGTGGAAGGTGTACTTGGCCCCCTCTTTCCATACTGGTGCCTCAGTGCCTTTTGTACTGAACAGGCATTGGGTGCCAGTGCCCTCGCCGCCAAATCCTTGGCATACCGCACCAGAGGCGGAACCTGGTTTGTCGACACTGGAATCGTAGGTTTGGCCGAAGATCGAAAAGAGAACAGTCTTGGTCTTTTTTGAGTTTTGTTGGATTCCGGTATAACCACCTTCGTTGACGTTGACCGTCCAGTAAAACTGACTGGCGTAAAACGTATTGCCGGTGTTGCCCGGCTCATGAGTCACCCGGATGGAAGCATCGAATCCGTTGTAACCATACAAGCCATCGGCATTCGCGGTGGTCGAGTTGGGGTAGTAGTAATGATTTGCCGTCATGCCACCTGCAATCACGGCATATGCCGGGCTGGCTAGAAAGGCTCCAATACCTGCAAGACCACAGGCGAGATTCAACAGATATTTTTTCATGAGATACCTCTGGTGAATGAGGAAAGTGACGCAGCATCCTTACCGCTCGCTCTCAACGGAAGCACCGTGCGAGCGCGCCGTCGGCGTGACTGAAGGCGCCGTCCGGCATGGCCGGGCGGCGAGGATTGCCGCAGTCCTAGATCAGTAGTCGTAGGTGACGCCGAGTCGCACGTAACGCGGCGGCTGCAGCACCAGCGGCGTGCCGTAGAGCGGGTTCGGCGTGCCCGAACTATTCCCGTTGAAGTCGGGCGACAGGTTGAGCGGCGCCTGGCCGTTGAACACGTTGAACACGTCCACGCTGAAGGCGAGCTTGCGGTTGGCAAATGCCGGGGTGTAGTGGATGCCCAGATCAAGCTGCTTCATCCATGGCAGGCGTCCCGTTGCCCCCGGCGGCGACGGCTGGCCGTTGCACCAGTGGTAGTTGGAGCCGTAACTGTCTGGATCGGTCTGTTCTGTCCCGTAGTAGCCCAGACAGTACTTCGGACCACCCGAGGTCAGGTTGAGGTTGGCCGAAACCAGCCACTCGGGCGTTATCGCGTAGTAGCCGTAGGCCTTGATCACATTCGTGTGATCGTTGCCTTGCGGGCCATCGGCGTAAGCCATTAGTTCCGGGAAATCCCAGTCCTCGTTCTGCGTGCCGCCAGTGGCCTGGATGTCGGACTGGCCCTGACCTTCGCTGTTGCCGTAGCTGCGCGAAAAGCTGTAGCTGACCTTGCCGTACCACTTGCCGTCGAACGGGTGCTCGAGGAAAGTCTCCAGCGCGTAATAGCGGCGCACCGCCTTCGGGAATTGCATGTCGGCGTTGGACAGCGTCACGCTGTGGAAAGCGCCGTTCGGATCCTGCACCGCGAACGTGTTGGCCTCGCCCGGGTTGATGTAATAGCAGGTGTCAGTGTTGACGTCGGTGATGCCTTCCGAAGCCGCCTTGTTCACCACCGCCTGGACGTCGCACCAATCGTCGATCACGTGCCGCAGGATGCGCCGGGTGAGCTTGGCGCCATAGACCCAGTTCGGGCCGGCAGTCTTGCTGAAGCCGAGCATGAACTCGTCCTGGTCCATGGCCTTCAGGCTGGTCGCCGTCATGGTTCGCGGATCGGGCGTCTGGCCGTAGGCACCGTTCGCCGACACCGGCGGCGACATCTGCGTCAGGCCGGTTGGCGTGCCGTCCGCTGCGATGCCGCTGTACGTGTAGTACTGCGAGGTCGCCACATAGCCATTGGCAGGATCGCCGGGGGCGATCGGCGAGCCGAGGTAGTAACGCCCCGCATTGCCGAACACTTTGAACGAACTGTCGCCAAACACGTCCCAACTGAAGCCCAGGCGTGGTGCCCACTGCGGCTTGGTCTGCTGCATATAGGGCTGCGCGCTGGCATTGCTGTTGGTGAAGCCGTCGTCGCGCAGACCGATGGAGAACAGCAGGCGGTCGTTGACCTGCCACTGATCCTCGATGTACTCGGCACGCTCGCTGGAGAACAGGTTGCCGCCCTGATTGAAGATGTATTTATAAGCGTAGTAACCGGTCGCTCCGTTCGGGTAATTGGCCGGGGCGCCCACACCGAGGCCGGGATACAGCGGCTGATTCGGGGTAGTCGTATAACCATAAGCCCATTGGTAGCCCGGCCCGGAGGTCAACTCGTCCTGATCCCTGGCCGCCGTACGCAGGTTGTCGATGCCTGCAGTGATCGTGTGGTCGCCCAAGGCATAAGTCAGTGCGACGCGCAAATTGGTGGACACGAAATTCATGCCCGGATTAGTGATCTCGCTGACGTTCTGGTTGTTGGTGATCGGCGTTCCGCCGTTCAGTGCCGGATTCTGGTTCGTATAGTTGGAGATGTACGTCAGGCTCGGGTCGTAGGCGGGGTTCTCGCTATAACTGCGCGTTGTCATGCTGCCGTAAGCGGCGGTGAAGGTCAGCTTGTCCGTGATGTAACTGGTGAACTTCGCCTGCCACATGTCGCCGCCATGTTTGGTGTCGTTGGCGTAAGACTTGAAGCTCGAATCACTCAGATTGTTGTAGTCGTAGTTGTAGACGCTACCGCTCGTCTCACTTTTCTCGGACGCGCCGGTCAGCTCGAGGAGATTGTTGTCGGTGATGTTCCAGTTGACCTTGGCATACCACTTGGGCAGCGTGTCCTTGTAGTGCGAATCGGTTCCGGTGGTAACGCTGTTGACCCCGTTCCCTTCCGTATGGGCCATTTCCGCCGAGGCGAAGAAAAACAGGCGATCCTTGATCAGCGGACCACCCACGTAGAAGTCGTAAACGGACGTCCAGCTGCTGTTCTGGTTCCTCGGGTCGTACAGGTTGCCGGCTACAGGCGACGGCGGCAGGCCGTTCGCGTAGTAGGTGCTGTTCTGGCTCGCGAGCATCGACGACGGCTCGTAGAGATACTGCCCACCGAAATGCCACTCGTTGGTGCCGCTCTTGCCGATCATGTTGATTACGCCACCATCGCTGCGCCCATACTGCGCGCTGTAGCCACCGGTGTAGACCTCTTCCTGGTCAATCGAGCCATACGGCAAAGTGATGCCGCCTTCGGAGAGGTTCGGATCGGTGGTGTTGAACCCGTTGAGGTAATACGCGTTCTCCGTGGACGACGAACCACCAAAGCTGATCAGCGGTTGGCCCGTCGTGCTGGTCGCGCCGCCCGCACCAAGGTTGGCCGCCGGCGCCAGCAGCGCTACCGCTTCCGCGCTATGCCCCAGCGGCAGCTTGGCCAGTTGGTCGGCAGTGATGACCGTGCGCGAGTCCACCGAGCTGACGTCGATCGGCGGCAGCTTATTGGCCGTCACGTTCACGCCCGACAACTGCTTCACATTCACCGCACTCGTTTCAGCGGTGGAGTCGCTGAACGAGATGTCCGCACCCACGCCCACTTGCAGAAGTACGTTGTCGCGCGTTTGCACGACCTTTCCGTCGTGGATCAACGAGACCGAGTACGTACCAATCGGAAGCTGGGTCGCGTTGTATCGCCCCTGACTATCGACGCTGACGGTACGTGTCAGACCGGTGCTATTGCGGACGCTGACGGTTTCGCCAGGCTGCACCGGCACATGGCCAAAGATGCTGCTAGTCGTCGACTGTGCGTGTGCGGTGTTCGCACCAAATGCAACCAGCAACCCTGTCGCGAGCATGGTTCGCCTGAAACCGCGAGCCCTGCCTCCTGGGCTTACCTTGCCTTCGACTTTTTCATGTACGGCAGCGGCCGGCAACTTCGTGGTCTTGCCATCGACGGTAAAACAACCATTCTTTTCAGCACTCATTAGATTACCCCTCCGGTAGTTCGTATCGCCCTGTGCAGGGTTGACCCCTCCCCTCTGCTACAGGCGGTTGTGGTTGCCCGTGGAAACGCCTCCTGCCCACGAACTTGTTTGGACCTTCATCAAATTTCGGACACAAGCGTCTCCGCCGGACCGGTTGGTGGTCCGTTTTTGACGACCTGCTTTTCAGTCAACCCAGGCGGTGCACTCGAACCTCAGAGAGCAACGCCTCTACCGTCCGCCGTTCGACGAAACCGGTTTCCTGACCTTGCGCATTGGCGGCACCGCAAGCCACGCCCAAACGCAAGGTCTCCTCCAAATTCATGCTCCGCGCCATGCCTACCGTCATGCCGGCCAACAGGCAATCGCCCGACCCGACCGTGTTGCGAATCTGCACAAGCTCGATGTGGGCGTGCCAGATACCGCTCGCATCGATCGCGACCGCACCCAGTGCGCCCATCGTCACTACCGGCATGGCGATACCTCGGGCGAGCAATTCCTTCGCGGCATCCACCGCCGCATCGAGATCGTCGACAGGACGACCGAGCAACGACGAGATCTCATCGCGATTGGGTTTGATCAGAAAAGGCTGCGCTTGCACGGCATGCTTGAGCACGTCACCGCTGGCATCGATCAGGCAACGCCGGCCGGCATCACGCGCGTGACCGGCCAGCTCGGCATAGGTGTTCGCAGCGAATCCACGCGGCAGGCTACCGGACAGGATCACCAGCTCGCTTTCCTCGACGCCGCGACGAAATGCTCGCACCAAGGCCGTCCGATATTTTTCGGCAATCTCGGGTCCCTGGCCGAGGATTTCGGTGATCCGGCCCTGTGCGTCCTGGAGCGCGAGACAGGTGCGCATGCTGTCGGGAATTTCGATGCCGTGAAACAGCACCCCGCGTTCGCTCATGCGCCGACCGATCATATTGCGATGTGCCGCATCGACCAGGCCGATCAACTGCACCCGCTCACCCAGCGCAGCAATCGTCTGTGCAACGTGCAGACCCTTGCCGCCGGGATACTCTTGTTCGCTGGTGGCGCGGTTGACTTCACCCGGATGCAGCACATCGACGCCAATGAGGCGATCGATCGTGGTGTTGAAGCCAGCCACCGTAATCATTGAACTGCCTCGATCAACGCAAGCACTTCGGCAACATCCGCCTGGCGTGTGGTTCCACCCACGCCGCGCGTCGACAGACTGCCGCAAGCACCACCCCAGCGCAGACAATCGATCAACGACTGTTGACGCAACCATGCATGGATGAAACCGGCATTGAAGGAATCACCAGCACCCGTGCTTTCCACTGATGTCATCGGATACGCCGGCCCGGCGATCAGGTTTTCGCCATCGAACGTGGCACTTCCCTGCGAGCCGCGCTTCACCACGGTGCGTGCTCGTCGATCGGCCAGCCGGTGCAAGCCATCCATCAGCGACGTCTTGCCGGTGATTCCCAGCAACTCCACGTCGTTGGGCAGAAACAGATCCACCTCATCCAGCATCTCGAACAGTTCGTCACCCCATCGCTCGTCCGGGTCGAAACCGGGGTCGAGCGAGGTGGTCAGCCCGTGCCGGCGCGCGCGCGCGAACAGGTCGTGGCAACCCGGACGCAACGCGCTCTGCAGGTAATACGATGAAATATGCAGATGATCGAAGGCCTGCAGCCGTTCGTCGCTGATGTCGCCGGCGCTCAGTGTGGCCGTGGCTCCGGCGAAAGTTACCAGCGCCCGATCCTGCGCCGTCGATAGCGACGTTGTGACACCGGTTCGCAGTGCCTCGTCGCGCAGAATGCCCGTGGTGTCGATACCCGCGTTCTGCAATGCCGCTACGCAATAATCGCCCCAGCTGTCCATGCCGGCCCAGCCGACAAAAGCCACCGGGTTGCCGAGACGCGCCAGACCCATCGCGCAGATCATCGACGAACTGCCCGGCGTCATCACGAAGTCGTCGGCGAGCACTTCCTTGCCCGGCAGCGGAAACGCGTGGCAATCCCGGAAAACGAGATCGACGTTGATTTCGCCTGCGACGAGAATGCGCTTCACACGGCCTCCCGATGGATCGAGAAGTTTTCCACCACGCGGGTGAGTACACCTTGTGAGGGTGTGTCCGGTTTGCCGCCGAGCGACAGGCAGGCAAAGAACGCGAGCAGCTGACCGACGACGACATCCGCCAGCAACGGCAACACGTCATCGACGGCATCCATGCCAGCGAGTTCCACCGCCACATCGTTCGGCCCCAGCCATTCGCTCGCAATGCCCTCACCCACCAGCACGCGGGTCATGCCCAATTGCTTGCGCGACAGCTCGCGCAGCAGGTCGACCTCATACGCACGCACTGTCGCGTCCGGCGAAAGAAAGCCGACCACCAGTGTGTCTTCCGTCAGGCTCGACATCGGCCCGTGGCGCAAACCAAGATAGGTTTCTGCGCTGGTGGCCACCGCGCCGCCAGTCATTTCCAGCATCTTCAAAGCAGACTCATGGGCTGCACCCAGCGCACCGCCACTGCCCAGGTAAACCACCTTGCCGAAGCCCTGGCAGGCTATCGCGGCCAGCGCATCAGCTTGATCGTCGAACACCTGCTGCACGTGACCTGCCAGCTGATTTGCCGATGCCCTCCAGTCAGTGCTCGCCGTGGAAACCAGACCTGCGCCAGCCAGCAGCAAGTTGGTGAAGCTGCTGGTCATGACCAGGCTGCGGTCATTGGTGCACTCATCGAGTACCAGCACGGTTACCCGCGGATCGCTCTTATAGTCCGTCGCCAGCTTGCCGTTGGCATTGCAGGTAATGACCAGATGGCGATAGTCGGGAGCATCGGCCAGCAGGCGACTCACCACGGCACAGCTTTCCGGGCTGTCGCCCGAACGCGCCAGCGAAATCAGCAAACCGGCATCGGGCGGCAGCACACTGCGCCAATGCGTGAGCAAGGTGCCAGCGGCGATGGCCTGCGCCGGTATGCCAAGGCCAAGCTGCAAGCTCGGCGCAAGACACTCGCCGATATACATTGAACTGCCCGAGCCAGTCAGCACGATATGACTCGGTGCTGGTGTCAGCGCACCTTGCAGTTGCGCCAGCACTTGCGGCTGACGCAACAAGTCACCGGTATCGGTCCAGGTTGCCGGCTGCTGCAGAATTTCACGCAAGGTATCGACATAGCCGCGCTCCTTCTGTTCCGTCAGCGGGCGTGCTAGCAACACCTTCAGCCCAACCTGATCTTTCGTTTTATTGTTTAATATTGACATTTCGCCAGATACAATTGAATGTGAAAGCTCAAACCACTGAACCGAGAGTATTCGAAATGAAACAAAACTTACAAGAGGTTTCGAACGCCGGCAGCCCACTTTCCCGGCTTGCCCTGTCCCACGGCAAGCGCACCCGCCTGTGGCGGCTGCTATACGGCCATGGCCCGCGCAATGGCAGCCTACTTGTATTGCCGCTCGATCAAGGCCTGGAACATGGACCGACGGATTTCTTTCCGAACCCGCCGGCAGTCGATCCTGAGTACCAGTTCCGTCTCGCCGTCGAAGGCAATTTTTCCGCCATCGCGCTGGGCATTGGCCTCGCCGAAAAGTACATGGGCGAGTATTGCGGGCAGATACCGTTGATCCTCAAGCTCAATGGCAAAACCAACATCCCCGACGATGGCGATGCCACCTCACCGCTGTTCGCCTCGGTTGAGGATGCGGTACGCATCGGCGCCGATGCCGTTGGCTACACCATGTACGTCGGTTCGCCGCGCCAGCATGACGAATTCCGCCAATTCGAAAAGGTCCGTCAGGACTGCGAGCGTTACGGCATGCCGCTGGTGCTGTGGTCGTACCCGCGCGGCAGCGCCGTCAACGCCAAGGGTGGCACCAATACCCTGTATGCGCAGGACTATGCCGCACGCGTCGCCCTGGAACTGGGTGCCGACATCGTCAAGCTGCACGAACCCAACGACAACACTGCCAACGTGCCGGCGCCGTACAACCAGTTGCAGGAAGATGCCGCCGCGCGCTGTGCACGCGTCGTGCGTTCGGCAGGTCGTACCATGGTGCTGTTCTCCGGCGGCGTGAAAGACGATGACGACGCAGCGGTACTGCGCCAGGTCGAGTTCTACATGCAGTCCGGCGCCAGCGGCGTGATGTTTGGCCGCAACATGTGGCTGCGTCCGTTCGATCAGGCGCTGGCGCTTACTCGTGCGGTGCATACCATCATGACCAAATATCCGCGTTGATTGCTGCACACGACCAAAGGCAATCCGATGATCTGCACCCATCGCAAAGCACATCGACGCACGCCCGAAGCAAGGCAGCACTGCAGCATCACGCAAGCAGGCTGCCTGTGCTGCGCGCCGCCCAGCGGTGCTGGTACCGTCAAGGGTGGCGCCAGCAAGAATCCGCTACAGACCCAGCCTGACACCGGCAAAAACGAGCTTCGACTGGCGGACTTCCAGCCACGCAGCATGCTGCATGTGCCGAAGACGCGGATCGAGCGCCCGCGCTTCCCGGTGATCGACATGCATACGCACCTGACTTGGTCGAGCAACGTGCGCAACGGCATTTCGGTGGGCGAGGAAATCACCCTGTTCGCCCAGCCGCAGGACCTGTTGCCGGTGATGGACCGCAAGGGCATCCGCACGCTGGTGAATCTCACCGGCGGTGTCGGCGCAGGCCTGGAAGAAAGCATCCGCAGCTTCGACCAGGTCGCGCCTGGACGCTTTCTCACGTTGACCGAACCGTCCTTCGCCTGCTTCCCCGAGCCGAACTACGCGCAACTGCAGGCTGACGCGATCGCGCATGCCAAACGTGTTGGTGCGCGTGGCCTGAAGCTACTGAAGACGCTGGGTCTGTACTTGCGCGAACGGATCGACGAGGGCCCGCTGGTGGCGGTGGACGATCGCCGCTTCGATCCGATGTGGGAAGCGTGTGCCGCGCTTGATATGCCCGTCTTTCTGCACGTCTCCGACCCGGAGGCATTCTTTCTGCCCACCGACGCGACCAACGAACGCTACGAGGAACTGAGCAACCATCCGGACTGGTCGTTCTACGGCCCGAGCTTTCCCAGCAATGCGGAATTGCTCGCCGCGCGTGATCGGCTGATCGCACGCCATCCCAAAACCACGTTCGCCTTGCTGCATGTTGGCAACAACGCGGAGAACCTTGCCGCCGTCGCGGCCTGCCTGGATCGCTTTCCGAACACGGTGATCGACATCAGCGCGCGCATCGGCGAGCTTGGCCGCCAGCCACGCACCGCAAAGCGCTTCTTCGACCGCTATCAGGATCGCATCCTGTTCGGCACTGATGCGGTGCCGTCGCCGTACGGTGATGATGTGCCGCAACAGTTGTTCGGCGACGAGCTCTACGAGATCTACTATCGCTTTCTGGAAACCGAGGACGAGTACTTCGACTACGCACCGTCGCCCACGCCGCCGCAGGGGCGCTGGTCGATCTACGGACTGAATCTGGCAGAGGACGTTCTACGCAAGGTATATCATGACAACGCCGCCCGACTTCTGCATATCTAAGAGCCTGTCCATGATCTCCCCGTACCACGCGTTGTCATCGAGCGGTCGTCAGGTGATAGGGCGTGGTGCCGGCTTGCCTGGCTGGCAAGCCAAGCCGCGCGCTGCCGCCTGGCGGCCGCTCGGTGACAACCCTCCGGGCCGGGGCTATTTGCCCCCATCCCTGCGTCATCACTCAGTCGTGGACCGACGTCCACTCCTTCGTTCTTCCTTGGCCTGCGCGCAAACAGCTCCCGGCGCGAGGCACGGGGAGATCTTGAACAGGCTCTAACCATGAGTGAAACCACCACTGCTGCCTCGCCCCGACTGCTCGTTGAAGAACGCCGCCGCCTGATCGTCGAACTGGTGGAACAACAGGGACGGGCCACGGTGGATGAATTGGCGACCCGCTTCGGTACCTCGGCCGTCACCATCCGCACCGATCTCGATATGCTGGCACGTAGCTCGGCGATTGCCCGCTCGCATGGCGGTGCATTGCCGATAGCGGCCGCGACGAACGATACCCCGCTCAATATCAAGGAAACCCGCTCGCACGCGCAGAAGCTGCGCATCGGCCAGGCCGCGGCAAAGATGATCCAGGACGGCGAAACGATCATCCTTGATTCCGGCTCGACCACGGTGGAGATTGCCCGGCAGATCCGTCAGATCAAGTTCGAGTCGCTGACCGTGATCACCAATGCATTGAATATCGCGATGGAACTGTCCGGGTTGCCGCAGATTCGCGTGATGATGCTGGGCGGCCTGCTACGGCAGACTTCGTATTCGCTGGTCGGCCCGGATGCCGAGCAAGCCTTGGCGAAACTTTCCGCCGATCGCTTGTTTCTCGGCGTCGATGGACTCGACCCCGAAGTGGGCGTGACCACGCCGGATCCACTCGAAGCTGCATTGAATGCGCTGATGATCCGCGTCTCTCGCCAGACCATCGCCGTGCTCGATGCCAGCAAGCTCGGCCAGCGCAGTCTGTCGGTGATCACCCCGGTGCGGAACCTGCACATGG
>Ga0302234_10000423_pt1 | contig 32642 bp, 7 predicted proteins | sample II_Palsa_N3_2_FD_193576 | JGI IMG/M metagenome (GOLD analysis project Ga0302234, IMG submission 193576) | Peat permafrost microbial communities from Stordalen Mire near Abisko, Sweden - II_Palsa_N3_2 | ecosystem: Environmental > Terrestrial > Soil > Palsa > Peat permafrost | place: Sweden... | reverse complement strand
CGACTTGCCCGGCCTCGTTCGCGACAAAGCGCGTACGCAGCACCTCATGCCGCGCAACGATCGCTTCCAGGCTGCTGCGCAAGGCCGCCGCATTGACCTCGCCGCTCAACCACAAACCACCGGCGACGTGATATGCACTGCTCTGCGGCGACAGCTGCCACATAAACCATAGCCGTTGCTGTGCGTACGATGCGGCCACTCCCTGTCGATGATCCCGCACGCGGGCCAAAATCGGCAACTGCGCAGGACTTACGCCCTGCTCGCTCATCTTTTGCCGGAATACTCGACGCTTATCCGGCGTCAACCCGATGAAACGTTCGGCAATGCGCCGCGCTGCGTCTTTTTCCATTGCCATGCTCAAAGCGTGTCCATAAAGAGATCAAGGTTGCGCAGCGCATCGTCCGAGGGCTGCGCGTCGCGGGCCTGGGAGATAGCGGCGGCCTGCGCTGCCAGCGTCGGCGCATCGAATAGCGTGGCGAGCGGCAGGTTGGCGTTTAATTCAAGGCTGATACGCGCGTTCAGTCGGACTGCAAGCAGCGAATGTCCGCCCAGATCGAAGAAATCGTCATGACGTCCGATGCGCGCGACACCCAGCAGCGTCAACCAGATCGCCGCCAGTTGCGTCTCGACGCCATCATGCGGCGTTTCCCACGGTATCTCGTGGGTCGCTTCCGCGGTCGGTTGCGGCAAAGCATGGCGATCGACCTTGCCGCTGGCATTCAAGGGCAAGGCAGCCAAGGGGACGATGCGCCACGGCACCATATAATCCGGCAACTGCCGCGCCAGGCTGGCGCGCAAGGCGGCGATATCCAGTGCAGCCGCGCTCGTCTCGGCGCTGACATACGCGACCAGCCGTCCTTCGAGCGCGCTCACAACCGCCTCGCGCACCCCGGCTTGCGCACTCAGCGCGGCCTCGATTTCGCCGAGTTCGATGCGGAAACCGCGAATTTTCACTTGATGGTCGAGACGACCCAGATAGTCGAGCGCCCCGTCGCCGCGCCAGCGCACCAGATCGCCGGTGCGGTAGAGGCGCGCTCCGGCATGCGCCGCGAACGGGTCCGGCACAAAGCGCTCGGCTGTCAGTGCCGCACGCCCCAAGTAGCCGCGCGCCAAGCCTGCGCCGCCGAGATACAGCTCGCCCGGCACGCCCGGCGGCACGGGCGCCATGCGCGCGTCGAGCACCCAGGTTTGGGTCGCGGCGATCGGGCGGCCGATCGGTACCGGACGGCCCGGCTCGTCGATACAGGTCCACGCTGTTACGTCGATGGCGGCTTCGGTCGGGCCGTAGAGATTGTGCAGCGTAATCCCCGGCAGCACCTCGGCAAGCCGCACCCGCAAATCGGCGGGCAAGGCTTCGCCACTGCAGATAATGCGCTTGAGCGTCGCGCCGCAGGTGGATGCTGCACCACTCGCGACGAACGCCTGCAACATCGACGGCACGAAATGCAGCGTGCTCACACCATAACGCCGGATGGTCGCGGCCAGTTGCAAGGGATCGCGATGTTCATCGGGTGCAGCGATAGCCAGCCGCGCACCGACCATCAACGGCCAGAAAAACTCCCACACCGACACGTCGAAGCTGAACGGCGTTTTCTGCAGCACCGTTTCGCCAGGTTGCAGGTCATATTCGCGCTGCATCCATTCGAGGCGATTCCACAAGGCATCGTGCCGGTTGCCGACGCCCTTCGGCCGGCCGGTCGAACCCGAGGTATAGATGACGTACGCGAGATTGGCGCCATGCAAAGAAGCATCCGGGTTCTGCGCGCTATATCCGCTGGCATCGATCGCATCCAGTTCGAGGCGACGCACGCCATCGACTTGCGGCAAGCTCACAGCGCGCTGACATAGCAGCAGGTCGATACCGCTGTCGTTCATCATATAGACCAGCCGTTCGACCGGATACGATGGATCGAACGGCACATAAGCCGCGCCTGCCTTGACAATCGCATACAGAGCAATCACCAGCTCGAAAGAACGCGTCGCCGCAATGCCCACCCGCGATTCGACGCCCACACCTTGCGCACGCAGGTAGTGCGCGAGACGATTCGCGCGAGCATTCAGTTCGCCATAGCTCATCGCGGCCTCACCGAACAGCAGTGCAACATCATCCGCATGCCGCGCCGCATGGCGTTCGAAGGCGCGGAATACGGGCTCGCACCCCTCGTAGCATGTCGGGTTCACGCTCCAGTTGGACAATGCAGTCATTTCGTCCGCATCGACAAACGCCACCGCGCCTACCGCTTGTTCAAGCAAGGCGGCGTCGGCAAACGCGGCCAGCATGCGCTGATAGTGTTGCGCGAAGCGCGCGATCCATGCTTCGCCAAATAATTCACGCGCGTAAGTCAGTTCAATCGACAGCGCACCGTCAACCTCATCGCGGGTGTCCAGCATCAATTCGAATTGCGCCATCGGTGCGGGCAGCCGATACGGTTCGATCGACAGGTTCGGCAGATGATTCAGCACGCGCCAGTCGCTGCGCTGATGATTGAACATCACCTGGAACAAGGGCGTATGACTCTGGCTGCGTTCGGGGCGTAACGCATCGACCAGCACATCGAATGGCAGATCCTGATGCGCCTGCGCGCCAACCGTTGCCTGCCGCGTTTGTTCCAGCAATGCAGCCAGCGTCTCGCTGCCTTTCACTTGCGCACGCAGCACCTGCGTATTCACGAAGAATCCGATCAGCGGCTCCGTCTCCACACGATGACGGTTCGCCACCGGCACGCCGACGCGTATATCTTCCTGCCCCGTGTAGTGATGCAGCAAAGCCTGGAACGCCGCAAGCAGCAGCATAAACGGCGTCGCCGAACTGCTTTGTGCCCGTAACTTCAGCGCTTGCGCCAGCTCCATCGGCAGTGTCACGCGATAGCGCGCCGCCTGATACGACGCCTGCGCCTGGCGCGGCGCATCGGTCGGCAAGGCCAGCAGCGGATGCGTGTTGCCCAGAGTTTCGCGCCAATAAGCCAGTTGCTGCTCCTGCTCGCCGGCTTCGAGCCATTCGCGTTGCCACGCGGCGTAGTCTGCGTATTGCACCGGTAGCGCCGCGAGTGTCAGCGGTTCATTCAGTACCGCTGCACGATACTGCGCCACCAATTCTTCGAGCAGCACCTGCACCGACCAGCCATCCGACACAATATGATGCATCGCCAGCACCAGCAGGCTGCGGCCCGGCTCGGCTTGATACAGCGCCGCGCGCAGCAAGGGACCGCCCGCCAGATCGAAGGGTTCGCCGGCCAAGGCTCGCGCCGCCGCATCGATCTGCTCTACAGGCAGCGTCGCCTCGCGCCAGTCGAGGCGAGTTTCCGCAGCTATCCATTGTTCGACTTGCCCGGCCTCGTTCGCGACAAAGCGCGTACGCAGCACCTCATGCCGCGCAACGATCGCTTCCAGGCTGCTGCGCAAGGCCGCCGCATTGACCTCGCCGCTCAACCACAAACCACCGGCGACATGATACGCACTGCTCTGCGGCGACAGCTGCCACATAAACCATTGCCGTTGCTGTGCGTACGATGCGGCAGTGCGCGTGCGCAGCGCATCGGGTAGCCGCGCGATCTGCGTTTGTGTAACGGCTTGGGGGCGCGGCGCCGTATATTGCGCCAGCTCCGCAAGTGTGAGCCGCTGGAATAGCTGCTTCGGCGTAATCGACAATTTCGCCTTGCGTGCTTTGGCAACCACCTTGAGGCCGAGAATCGAATCGCCACCGGCTTCGAAAAAATTGAGCTTGCGGCTGATCTCGCCCAGCGGCAGGCCTATCACCTCGGCCCAGATATGTGCCAGCGCAATTTCGCTCGCGCCTCGCGGCGCATCGGCATCACTGCCGAAACCATCGGCAGCGTCCGTCATCTCGCGCGTTGTGGCGCGCTCCAAATGCGCCGCCAGCACCATGCGCAAGGCAGCGCGGTCGAGTTTACCGTTCGCGTTCAAAGGCAGCGCATCAAGCATCATCACTTCGGCCGGCACCATATAGTCCGGCAGCAACGCCGCAGCGCGCTGCGTCACCTGTTGCGGCGCAAGCCCGCCAACCACCAAGGCCGCAAGTCGCTTACCCGAGGCCGCATCGTATGCCAGCACCGCTGCATCGCGCACGCCGTCCACGCGCTGCAGAAGGCGTTCGACTTCGGCCGGTTCCACACGGTAGCCGCGCACTTTCACCTGATCGTCGCTGCGGCCAAGGTAGTCGAGCAGGCCATCGGTTCCGATGCGCGCCCGATCGCCGGTTCGATACAGACGCTCGCCCGACGCAAATGAATCGGGTATAAAACGTTCGGCGCTCAGTCCCGCGCGACCGTGATAGCCGCGCGCAACACCCGGTCCGCCGACATACAACTCGCCCACCGCACCAGCTTCGACCGGCTCCAACTGCGCATCGAGCAGGTGAATCCGCATATTCGGCAAGGCCGAGCCCAGCGGCAGATCGCGACCGGTATCGAGTCCTGGCGTCAGTTCGTACATGGCCACGCCGACAGTGGTTTCGGTCGGTCCATAGTGATTAAAAATCCGGCACGATGGATTGAGGGCACGCAGGCGTTCCAGTAGCGCAGCCGACGTTGCCTCACCACCGACCAGCAGCGCCTCGCTCGGCAAGACATCGCGCGGCTGCGCCGCCGACAGCAGTGCCGCCAGGTGGCTAGGCACGATCTTCAGTACGCCGACCCGGTGCGCTGCCATGTAATCCGCGAAACGGTCGGGGTTAAAGGCCAGTTCGGGCGCCAGCAGATGCAAGGTGCGCGCCGAGCACAGCGCGCCGAACAGCACCGTATGACCGAGGTCGGCCGCAGGCGTCGAGACCATCGCAAACGATGCGTCCGGATCGACATTCAGCGTTGCCAGCATGCCCTGCACGTAGTTTGCCAGGGCATGATGCGTGACCATCACGCCCTTCGGTTCGCCGGTCGACCCGGAGGTGTAGATCATATAAGCCGCTTGCTGCGGATGCGGTTTACTGCTGATGCGCGGCATCGCAGCACCGGCTGCGGCGGCATCACCCATGTAGCGCAAAGCGAGCGGTGTCGCGCGCGCCGTATCGAGCCCGACAGGCAAGGTTGCGGCATGCAGCAGCACTACCGCGCCGCAATCGGCAAGTTGCGCGCCCAGCCGTGCCAGTGGCGTTTGCGGCGCGAGCGGCACCCACGTAGCGCCCGCTTTCAGCGCGGCAAGCATCCCCAGTACATGTTCGATCGAACGTTCGGCCAGCACGCCAACGCGCGCTTCATGCGTCGCGCGATGCGCAATCAGTTGCGCGGCAAGCGCGTCGGCCGCCGTATCGAGTTCGGCAAAAGTCACACTACGCTCGCCGTCGCGCAATGCGAGGCGCTCAGCGTGCTTGGCGACACTACTGTTCCACAAGCTAAGAACGTCGGTAGCAACCTCGGAGTCGGCAGTCGTGCCATTTTCGACAAGCGGCACGAAGTCGAGTCGATGCAGTTCAAGCGGCAATCCGGGCGCATCGACCAGCCGCTCCGCGAGAATCGCGAACACGCTAGCCAGGCGCGCCACAAACGCTGCATCGAACACTGCGTCGTCATAGGCGATCAAGAAATCGATGTGCTCGCCCGTATCGGTAAAATCGACGGCGAGGTCGAAATGCGGTGCGTCGTTAAGCAGTACTTGCAACGATGCGTCGAGCGGTGCGAACACCAGTTCCGCGAACGGACGTTGCTCGGTAAGCTTGACTTGAAACAGCACTTCGCCGGCAGTCCTCCGATGCGGCATCAAGGCGCTGACCAGACGGTCGAACGGCAAGTCCTTATGTTCGTGCGCGGCAAGTACCGTTTCCCGCGCGGCATCGAGCACAGCGGTGAAGTCCGCATGTTGCCTCATCTGCATGCGCAGCACTTGCAGATTGATAAAGTAACCGATGAGATGCTGTGCTTCAGGCAGTTTGCGCAACGAGACCGGCGCGCCGATACGAATCTCGTCCTTGCCGCTCAAGCGCTGCAACACAACATTAAACACCGCCAGCACCGCCATAAACAGCGATGCGCGGCGTTCGCCCGCGAAGCCTCTGAGTCGCGCAGCAACAGCGGCTGACAATGCAAAGCTCGCGCTGCGCTGACGACCCGCAGCGGGCGTCTCGGGAATCGGGAATAGACGTGCCGCAGCGGCAGGATCGCCGTCGGCGGCAAGTTGTGCGCGCCAATAGTCGAGTTGCCGCGCCAGCGTCGCTTCGTCGAGCGTCGCACGTTCCCAGGCGACGTGGTCCGCATGCTGCAATGGGCGCGGCGCATCGGCATGCGGCATTTTTTGCGGCTGTGCCGTGGTGCGCTGTGCATGGTACGCATCCGCCAGCGACGCCAGTAATACATTGACGGACCAGCCGTCTGCCACGATGTGATGTAAACCCAGCAGCAAGCGATGTTCGTGCCGGCCGACCTCGACCAGATGCGCGCGCAGCAAGGGGCCCTGCTCCAGATCGAATGGCTCATGCGCAATACGCGCGGTCAGCGCGGCCAGTGCCGCTTGCGGCGATTCGGCATCGAGGCGCGTGAATTCAAGCGAAATCGAGCATGTGTCGTCGATCACCTGCAACGCCTCGCCATCGTCACTGAGCACGAAGCGCGCGCGCAGAATCTCGTGCTGCCGCACAACCGAGGCAAATGCACCTCGCAGCGCGCGGGTGTCGAGCTCGCCCTTCAAGCACAGCTCACCGCTCAAATTATAGGCAGGACTCGACGGATCGTGATGCCAGGTCAGCCACAAACCGCGCTGCACATCCGATGCGCGCGCCGTGAGACGTTGCGCGTCCGGCAAGCGGACTAGTTCCGGCATCCGGCGCGCCGTGACCGTACCTTCCGCCTGCAATTCCCGCAGGCGGGCCGCGGCATCGCGCAACAGCGGCGCGGAGAACACATCGCGCGGCGTGTAATCGATAGCCCAGCGAGTGCGCACAGCGGAGGCAACTTGTACGGCGGCGAGCGAATTGCCACCTAGAGCGAAGAAGCTATCGTGCGCGCTCAGTGTCGCGCCCCCAGGTAAGGCCTCACGCCACAACTCAGCCAGCGCCTGCTCAATCTCGGATAGCGGCGCAGTGGCCTGCGCAACCGCGTCCGCCACATCTGCCGCATCGAGACGCCGTCCCTGCGCGAAATAAGCATACGCATCGAGCGAGCGTTGTTGCCAGCCTTGCGCGCAGGCCGCGCGTTGCACCTTGCCGCTCGACGTCTTCGGCAAACCAGCAGGATTCAGCAGCACGATCACGCTCGCCGGCTCGCCGCAGTCCAGCGCAACCGCCTCGGTCAGCGCTGCGGCAATCGCCTCGGGTGCGACCAGCTTGCGCATCTTGTGCGACACCTCGGCCGCAATGCCGATGCCTTCCTGCCCATCGATTTCGACCGCAAACGCCGCAACCCGACCACGCCGCACAAGCTCGACTTCGCGCTCGATCGCCTGCTCCAGATCTTGCGGATACAGATTGCGGCCCCGCACGATCAGTAGATCTTTAATGCGTCCCGCAACATACAACTCGCCGTCGTGCACAAAGCCCAGATCTCCGGTGCGCAACCAAGTCGCGCCATCGCGCAGCACGAATGTGGCGGCGGTGGCATCGGCTCGCCGCCAGTAACCCGCGGCGACACTCGGGCCGTGCACCAGGATTTCGCCGATCTGCCCGGCATCGAGCACTGCGCCGCCGGCATGATCGACAATCTCGACTGTGTGTCCGCTTGCCGCTTGGCCGCACGAAACCAGCGCCGACGCTTGCGCATCGCCGGCCGTGCCGAGGCGCGCGCAACCCCGCTCCAGTTCCTGTGTCTCAAACCACGGTGCATGCACACCCGCCCCGTGCGCCATGCCGGTCACATATAGCGTTGCTTCAGCCAGCCCGTAGCACGGGAAGATCGCCTGCGCATCGAAGTGCGCGGTAGTAAAACGCTCCACAAAGGCATCGAGCGTCGCCTTGCGTACCGGTTCCGAGCCGGAGAATGCGACTCGCCAGCTGGACAAGTCAAGCGCCGCGCGCTGCTCATCGCTGACACGGTCAGCACACAGCCGGTACGCGAAATCCGGCCCGCCCGAAATGGTGCCGCGATGCCGTGCCATTGCCTCGAGCCAACGCACTGGACGCTCCAGAAAATACTGCGGCGACATCAGTACCAGTGCAATGCCGCTGAACACCGGCTGCGACAGCGCACCGATCAGTCCCATGTCGTGATAGAGCGGCAACCAGCTGACGAACACATCATCGGCGGTGACGCCAAGACCTTCGCGAATCGCTACCTCGTTGGCCCACAGACTGCCGTGCGTGACCATCACACCCTTCGGCGTCGAAGTCGAACCCGAGGTGTACTGCAGAAACGCCACCTCCGAAGGTGCGGCTCGATACGGCGCAAACCCATTCGCATCGAAGTTTGTAGCTAGCGTATCCATCGTGATCAGCACGGTATGCGGTGCGATGGCCGCAAACGCATCGCCGAGCTTGTCGGCCAGCATGCGCGTGGTCACGATAAATTCGGCGTCGGCATCGGCGGCTATCGCCTGCAGGCGCGCCAGATGCTGTCCGCGCACCGATTCCGGCGGATAAGCCGGCACGGCAATCGCACCGGCGTACAAGCAGCCGAAGAACGCGGCCACATAATCGATCCCGCTATCCATCATCAGCAGCACGCGCGTGCCTTGCACGGCGAGGCTATCGCCCTTGCCTTCGCGCAGGCGGATGGCCAACGCCATCGCGCGGCGATCCAGTTGTGCATAGTCGTAGCGCGTATCGCCGTGCGCGTCGACGCTCACCAATGCCGTATCCGTCGCACGCGTCGCCGCCAGCAAGCGCAACTGCTCGATCATATTTTCAGCCATTTCATCGTCTCTTAAGCGCCGCCGCGCGACGCGCGGCTAACGGAGGACGGCGCGGCCCGATTGGCCATGCGCCTTATGGATAGGGGCAAACGTCGCAACGGCATACGCGCGGAGTCGCTTCGGCAACGGCGGACCGGCGGGTTCGCACCCGGTTGCAGAATGTGCAACGTTTCGATTTGAGCTGTCACGATGCACAAATGCAAATGAGAATGATTAGCATTTACGTAAATTAATGCAATGGGTGCGCTCTTGTCAAGTATTGGCGTAGTTTTGACTTGGGCTGTAAACGTCAAAAGCCCGGCTGCACATGCGCTTCCGAGGGAGCGCATGTGCAGCCGGGCTGCGGTACATGCATCGCTTAAAGCAATGCCAGCGGCCGAACCGCAAGCGCGGTTAGAAGTCCGAACGCAGCGTCAACATAGCATTGCGGCGGTCGCCGAACACACTGTAGAAATTGCCCGGCGGACGAGAGTAGTACTCGCGGTTGAAAAGGTTGTTCACCGCCAGTGTCGCTTCGACATGCTTATTAAAGCGATAACCGGCCTGCAGATTGAAGATGGCATACGCGCCCTGCTCCACGCCGCGCGAAATGCTTGTCTGCGCCAGCATCCCGCCGCCGAGCGTTACACCATTCATCATGCCTTGCGAAAACTTGTAGTTGGTCCACAACTTGAACAAACTCTTCGGGTCCGTACCATCGCTCAGATTCGGCTTGTCGTTCTCATAGTTGACGTTCAAATAGGTATAGCCCGCGTACACGTTCCAGTTCGGCAGCGGCTGGCCGGTCACTTCGAGTTCGAAACCTTCGTCTGTCGATTTGCCACCAGCAATTGAGCCGTTCGCATGATACGGGTCGCCGATCGCACGATTCTCGTCGTTGATGCGGAACAAGGCAGCCGTGGTCGATAAGCGGTTGTTCAAGAAGCTGTTCTTCAAACCGATTTCGTACTGCTCGCCGGTGCGCGGCGGGAGGCCCATGCCGGTATAGGTCGTGGCGGTTTGCGCGGTGAGGAATTTCGAGTAGCTGGCATACGCGGTCATCGACGGCAGAATGTCGTACACCAGGCCTGCGGACGGCAGGAAGCGGTGATCCAGTTGCGCCTGCGTGGTCCAGTCGGAGATGGTCGGCAGAGTAGACTGCGAGCGCTCCTGAAAGAACGTTTCACGCGCGCCGAGCACCAACGTGAGCGGCGCAGCCAGTTTAATCCGACCCTGCGCATACACGCCATACTGCGTGATGATGTTGTTCGAGCCATTCGTGTACGGCACGTCGACCTGCGGCACCGCATTCGGATCGTAGAGACTGAAAGTCCCGCCGGCGAACGGACCATTCAAGGCGACGTAGCCCGACTGTTGCGTGTCCGATAGTACCGAGTAGTTCGCGCCGATGGTGAAGGTGTGCGTCTGACCGAATGCCTGAATCGGGCCGGACACATTGGTGTCCGCACCGAACCAATCGTAGCTGTTGCGCTGCTTTTGATCGCCGTAGTACGACAGCCCGTTGGCACTCGCGCCGGGACCGGCATACGCATAGTCGGCCTTCAACAATTCGTGACGGTAGAACACCGTGGTCTGCGACTTCCAACCGTTTTCAAATCGATGCACCAGGTTCGCATTGGTTTCCTGCACCGAGGTGTACGCGTAGTTCCAGCTCGGCGAGAAGTTCTGCGAGTAAGAGCTGGGCACACGGCCCGTCAGCGCGGTGAATGAGTTATTGAAGACACCGCTCGCGCCGTAGTCGAGGCCGGAAATCGGCGTGACCTGATAACCGGCGGACAAGGACAAGGTGGTGCGCGGGTCGAAGTCATAGTCGAGCGCGCCGTAAGCCATCACTTCCTTGTTGCGCGTGCCTTGAACCGATTGCAAGCCGTCGGAGCCGACCAGCACCGCGCGACCGCGCAGCGAGCCGTCCTTGTTCAGCGGACCCGTGACGTCAACCATCTGACGCACGCTGCCGAATGTGTCGACCTGGGTTTCCGTCGAGACATGGAAGGTGTCCTGCGGACGTTTGCGCACCAGATTCACCGTACCGCCCGGATCGCCCGCACCGTCCATCACGCCCGCCGGTCCGCGGATAACTTCGACGCGGTCGTACATGGCGAGATCGAACTGCTGCAAATACTGCAGGCCGCTGACAGTCGGCACGCCGTCGAACTCGATGCCCAGCAAGTTGCCGCGCGCTTTGAAATACGCGGTACCGTCGCCGTAATTGACCGCCTCGACGCCGGTCACATATTTCAGCGCGTCCTGGATCGTCACCATGTTCTGATCTTCAATGCGCTGACGCGTCACCACGGACACCGAATTCGGAATTTCCTTGATCGACTGCTCCGTTTTGCCTGCAACTGTTGCCGTGCGCGCTGCATACGAGCCGCTGCCTTCGGTGGTTGCATCGGGCGCTGCGCTGACGACCACGGGCGGCAATGTGCCGTTCGCCTGTACGCCCGCGCTCACCTGCGCGCACACCGGGCCGGCCCAGATCGCGAGGAGCGCAAGGGTGATTGGCGTGAGTCCCGATTGTGCTGCAAGAGCTTTGTTCGGCCGCGTACGGCGGCGCAAGTTCATCGTTATAGTCATTGTGATCGACACATTCCGCGTTAAAGCACATGCCCGTTCACTCCACTCAAGATGGAATTAATAAGGTGTACTTATATAATTTATCGGGCAACAAAACAGGCACTGCCGAGCAGCGCGGCGCGACTTCCCCGCCGCGTGACGAGAACGCATATTGCCAGCAACACAGTCGCGTGCAACACACGACACGCCCGGAGAGTCCATCCGTTTCGCCGGGCGCGGTTTCTATCTCAGGACCGATTCTAAACGGTAATGATTCTTATTTGCAATACATAAGCGATAAAAAATTACAGCTCCGTAACAATCGGACTACACTTTTATATGCCGCCCCTCAATCACGTAGACGAGACTGTCTTGCGCAACGTCAACACGATTAGATAAGGCCCGCCTATCAACGTTGCCACCAGACCCGCCGGCATCTCCTCAGGGAACATCATTTGCCGGCCGAGCCATTCGGCGAAGCCCATCAGCAAGGCGCCGAAGATCGCGGCGACGAACATCTGCGCGCCGGGACGCCGTGCGCCCGAGTAACGCGCCACGTGCGGCGCGATCAGGCCGACGAAGGACAGCGGCCCGACAATAAGTGTCGATGCCGCGGTCAGCACCGACGCCAGCACCAGGATGGCGAAGCGCGCACGCACCACCGGCACGCCAAGGCTGCCGGCCATCGCCGGACCGAGTCCAAGCGCTTCGAGCCAGCGTGTCATGAGCGGCCCGAGTACCAGCGCCAGCAGCGCGATGGCGCCGGCAGTGTAGGCTGCGGGCGGTTCCACGTAGTACGTCGAGCCGATTACGAAATTCATCAGCAGGCCGGCGCGTGGATCGCCGCTCGCCATCAGCGCGCTGACCAGCGCCTGAAATAGCGCGCTGATCGCGACACCAATCAGCAGCAGCCGTTCCGGCGCGAACGAGGCGCGCGCGCCCAGCCACAGCAACAACGCCAAGGTCGCTATCGCGCCACCGAGACAACCGGCGAACAGCGTGCCCGGTGTCGGCACCAGCCCCATAAACAGCACCACCACAATCCCGAGCGCGCCGCCCGAACTGACGCCAAGCAGGTCGGGACTGGCCATCGGGTTCGCTGTGACGCGCTGAATCAACGTGCCCGCAATCGCGAGCAGCACGCCCGCCGAGAGCGCGGCGATGGTGTGCGGCAAACGCCAGAACAGCAGCGCTTTCATTTGTACAAGATCCGCAATATGCCAACCATCGAGTCCGCGCGATACGCCGAAGCATAGCGCCAGCACCACTGCCAAAGCGGCGATGGCTAACGGCAAGCGGCGGCGCAGCTGCGCGGGCGGCGCGTGCGCGACTGCGACTGCATGCAGATCGGGCTGGGTCCGCAAACGCGGCAGCAACAGTAGCAACAGCGGCACGCCGAGCAGCGAAGTAATAGTGCCCGTCGGCACCAGATGCGCGGAAAACAGCTCGCTCGACGAAATCACGCCGACGATCTGGTCGGTGGCCCAGAGCAGCACGGCGCCAAGGCAAGGCGCCCAGATCAGTCGTTGCTTCAAGCGGCGCGCACCGGCCAGGCGCGCAAGCAGCGGCGCCGCGAGTCCGACAAAGCCGATCACGCCGACTGTCGAGACCACGCACGCCGTGAGCACGACCGCAATCGCCAGCGCCGCGAAGCGTGTACGCTGCAAGGCGATGCCCAGCCCTTGCACGGTCGAGTCGCCGGCTTCGAATACGCCAAGTGGACGTCGCATCAACACCGTCGCCACGCTGCAGGCCAACACGCCCCACAGCAGATGGCGGCTTTCCTGCCAGCCGGTCTGGTCGAGCGCCCCCCCGCCCCAGATCATCAGGCCGCGCAAGAGATCGAAGTGCGACAGTGTGATGGCCAGCGCAATCGCGCCGCAGTACAAGTTGACTATCATCCCGGACAGGATCACTGCGAGTGACGACATGCGCTGCCGCCACGCCAGTCCAAAGACAATCGTCATCGCCAGTGCACCGCCTGCCAGCGCCACTGCTGTGCGCCCGCCTGCAAGTAGCGACGGTGCCCACAATTCGGCGATCATCAGCGCAAGATACGCGCCGGGGAAAATGCCGAGCGTCATGGGTTCGGCCAAGGGATTTCGCAGCACCTGCTGCGCGAGCGTACCCGCCAGTGCCAGTCCGCCACCGCACAACAGCGTCATCGCGATGCGCGGCAGCATACTGTCGCGCACTAGGACCTGATGCAGGTCGGTGCGATCCGGGGCAAGCAGTACCGACCAGAACGACGCGCCGTTCAGTTCGCCGTGAATGCCGATAATCGACAACACCAGCGCCACCATGCCGAGCGCGCCCACCAGCAGCAAGCGGTAGTCGCGCGGCGCATCGGGGTGGGATATCGCAGTCAGATTACTCAACATCGCCTCCGCTTGCGATTAAAGTGAGCGCCGCGTCAACTGCGCGCGCGAAACGTTGCATCGAGATCAGACCGCCGTAGGGCGCGATCACCGGCAACGTCGCCACGCGCTTTTCGCGCACTGCGGGCAAGGCTTGCCAGATCATGTTGCGAGCGAGCGCCGCGCGCAACGGGGCAGCAATCGGCCCGACCAGCAACAGGCTCGCCTGCTGAACCTCGACCAGACGCTGCAAGGGCACCAGCGCGAAACCCGCCTGCGTCGCCCAGGTGCCCTGCCCGCTGCGCGGATGGGCGGCGTTGACGACGCCCAGTTTCGCGAGCATTTCGTCGAATAGGCTGCCGCGCCCATAGACGCGCAAATGCCGGTCATCGACCAGATCGGCAACCAGCACGGGAGCCGCTATCAGCGCCGGACGCGCGCCGAGCCGCAGCCGCACGGCTTCGGCCGTACGCGCGGTTTCCTCGATCAAGGCGCTGGCGTGCTCGGGCCGTTGCAGGCGTGCCGCCAGTACCGCCGTCTCGTCGCATAGCGCCTGATACGGCGTGGGGCTCGACATATAGGCGGCCAGCGTGAGTGTCGGCGCCAGGCGTTGCAGCGACGCTTTGGCGGGCGCATGCCCCGGTGTAATCACAAATAAATCGGGATGGAGCATCTGCAGCACATCGAAATTCGGCTGATACAACAAACCGATATCGGCCACGCTCGACGGCAGCGGCGGCTCGATGACCGTGTTGCGATACCAATCGGGCAGCGACACGCCGACCGGCGTAACGCCGAGCGCCAGCAGCGTCTCGGTCAGCTCCCAATTCATGGTGACAACGCGATGCGGCGCGGCCGGTGCCGTGGCGGCACGCGCAGTCGGCGCGCCAAGCGCGGCCCATGCACCGAGACCCAGCGCAGCACCCTGCAGCAGCCGACGGCGTCGCGCAAGATCCGGTGTCTGCTTGCGGCAGACCGGTAAGACGAGGCGCTGCGTCATCGTGGAAATCCAATCAGATGACCGCTTACCGAGTCGGTCATTACGCCCATCGGCACGCCGTAGATTGCTTCAAGGTTTTCGGGGCGCATAATTTCCGCCGGTCCTGCCTGCATCAGCAGTTTGCCGCCGCGCAGTGAAATCAGTTGCGTGCAAAAGCGCGTCGCCATATTCACGTCGTGCAGCACCACAATGGCTGTCATGCCGCGCTCATCGCACAGCTTGCGCACCAAGCCAAGGACTTCGAGCTGATGACTGATATCGAGCGCCGAGGTCGGCTCGTCGAGCAGCACGCAGCGGCTGTTCTGCGCAATCAGCATGGCAAGCCAGACGCGCTGGCGCTCGCCGCCCGAGAGGCTGTCGACCGGGCGGTTGGCGTAATGTGCGACATCGGTCCAGACCATGGCTTCGTCGACGCGTTGATGATCCTCCGCGGTAAAGCGGCCGAGCGCGCCATGCCAGGGATAGCGACCGAGCGCGACCAGCTCGCGCGCGAGCAGGCCGTCGGTGGCAGGCGTGTACTGCGGCAGATGCGCGACTTGCTGCGCAAAGCGGCGATGCGGCCAGCTGGCGAGCGGCGCGCCGTCGAAGTGGATGGTGCCGCGCGTCGGTTGATGCAGACGCGCGAGCAGCCGCATCAGTGAGGTCTTGCCCGAACCGTTGTGGCCGATCAGACCCACCACCTGGCCGGCGGGAATATCGAGTGAAATGGCGTGCAGCAAGCGTTTGTCGCCGATCGAAAAATCGACGTTGCTCAATCTATAAAGCGAATCATCGCCGGATGCCTGCATGACGAAATGTTGCCCTGTGAAATAAGTGTGAATGACGGCGCACGCGGACACCGCCGGTTTTGTTATTCGTTGATCGCACCCTCATGCGCCAGCGCACGTAAGCGGCTCGTCACACCATCGTGCAAGGTCGGATGAAGCACGATGGTGTTGTGCGTGGCGTCTATCTCGATCTCATCGATCATGGCGCTGGTGTACGCACGCCAGTCACGCTCGCGCCCCGCGGAAACGTCGCGGGCCGCGCGCCAGAAGGTAATCGGCACATCGAGCTGCGGCAGTTCGTGATTCATGCGCAGCCGGTAATGTAGCGCGTCAAGCGACGCCGTGCGCTCGAACAGCGCACGCAGCGGCGCGCCGTCCGCTTGCATGTCGAGCCAGTCGGACAGCGCCTGGTTTGTGCCGGACTCATCTCGCTCATCGGGCGCGGCTCCGGTGCGCGTCGCGGTGTCGAGGATACCAAGAAAATCCACTGTATGACCGCGAGCGCGCAACGCAGCGGCTACCGTCGCCGCGAGCCGCCCCCCGAACGACCAGCCGAGCAGCCGGAACGGCCCCACCGGTTGCTCACGCAGTACGCGTTCGAGGCACGCATCGGCCAGCTCTTCGAACGAAGTAGCAGGTAAAGCCGACGCGGCGCCGTCAAACCCCGGCGAGCGCAGCGCCAGCACAGAAGCCACGCCTTGCAATGCAGCTGCCAGAAAGCGGTATTCGCCGATCAGCCCGAAACCAGGATAAAAGCAAAACAGCGTAAGCGGCGCGCCGCTTGCATTGAGCGGCTGCACGGAAGGATCGGCGGATGGGCACAACAACGCTTCGGAGTAGAAGCGCTGACGCCACATGTCGAATGCGGCGTGCTCGTCTACAAACAAAGCCGTCGTCGGCGAAAGACCTTCAAACAACGCCAGTGCCGCTTGTGCCGCTTGTGCCGCTTGTGCCGCTTGTGCCGCTTGTGCCGCTTGTGCCGGTTGCAGCGCGTTGACCTCGTCGCCTGCGCTTTCGGCAAAGCCTCGCACATAGGCGTCGAAGGCCGCCACGAGCCGCTCAAGCTGCGCCGCATCGATGGCCCATGCGGCTGCGCTCCAATCCACTTTCAGACAACCTTGTGCAATCAGGCCGTTCAGGTCCAGCCAGTGACGCGGCCCGATGGCGATGCTGTTGCCCGTGCCGTTTCCGCTGTGCTCGGGCGCAAAGGTAAAGCGCCCTTCACTCAAACGCTCTTCAAAGCGGCCCAGATAGTTAAAGCCGATGGTGCTCGCTGGCAGCGCGGCCAGTGCCGCACGTGACGCGGCCGACCCGGCATAACGAAACAGGTTGTAGTGCAAACCGTCGGCCGGCACCGTGCGCAGCACTGCCGAAATCGCGCGGCGCGTCGCTTCGGGTTCGCCCTGCGCCTTCAAGCGTAGCGGATATTGGGTGGTGAACCAGCCGACCGTGCGGCTTAGATCGACACCTGCGATGCGGTCGCTGCGGCCATGCCCTTCCATCTCCACGATCACCGGCAACTGCGGCAGATGTTCCGCACACGCCAGCGTCAAAGCGCTCAGCAGGACTTCGTCGATACGCAGGCCGGCATCGGTCAGACGGCGCGTGCTCGCAGCGTCGAGCGTCCAGTTCTGGTGGCGCGTCCCGCCCGATACGGGCATCGTCTCCGGCTGCGGCGCAGACGTCTGAGCGCCCAGTTGCGCTTGCCACCACGCGATCTCGCCCAAATGCTCAGGCAGATTCGCATAGGCGGCGAGCCGCTGGGTCCAGTCCGACCATGATGTATCGGGACGTGCCAGCGCCGCGCGTGCGCCGGAGGTGCGCGCCGCTTCGTATGCGGTCATCAGATCATCGAGGATAATCCGCCACGACACGCCATCCATCACCAGATGGTGTACCACGATAAGCAAGCGCGAACCATCCGCTGTCGCCAGACACGCCAGGCGCAGCAGCGGTCCGTCTGCCAGATCGAGACTGTCGTGGAAGCGCTCTGCAAATGCTTCGATGGCGGCGCCGGGGTCGGCGGCGGCGCGCAGGTCTTCGATATGCAACATACCTGTCGCGAGCTCGGCCGACGCAGGCATGATGGTCTGGGTCCATGCGCCGTTATGCGCATTGCGGCAAAATCTTGCGCGCAAGGCATCGTGTACGTCGAGCAAAGCTAGCAAAGCCGTTTGCAAAGCGGCGACGTCGAGGGCTTCGGCGCTGCGCAGCAGCACTGCCTGGTTCCAGCGCGACGGCGCATCCGGGAAGTGCTCGAAAAACCAGTGCTGCATCGGTGCAAGCGGCGCATCGACCGGTTCGGATGGAGCGCGCTCGAAAGCGCTCGCCGCATCGGCCGGACGCACCATGTGTGCGACCCGCGCCAGCGCGCGCACCGTGGGCTGATCAAACACCTGGCGCGCGGTGACGCTCCAACCCGCCGCGCGCGACTGAGCAATCACGCGCAAACTCGAAATCGAATCGCCGCCAAGCGCGAAGAAGTTATCGGTAACGCCGATGTCCTGACGTCCAAGCACTGCCTGCCAAACCGCGAGCAGCGCGGTTTCGACCGGACCTTCAGGCGGCGTCGAAGCAGTTTCCAGCAAATCATCCGGCTCGGGCAGCGCGCGCCGATCCAATTTGCCGTTAGGCAGCGTCGGCAGCACATCGAGCGCCATGCAGACGGACGGCACATGCGACGCGGGCAATGTGCCCGCGAGCGCGTCGCGCACGGCATCGGGAGCGACGGCACCGGTGAAATACGCGACCAGCCGCTTGCGCTCGCCCTCGCCGCGCAACTCGACGATGGCCTCGCGCACGCCGTCGATGCGACGCAGTGCAATTTCAATTTCGCCCAGTTCGATGCGGTGCCCGCGCAGCTTCACCTGTTGATCGATGCGCCCCAGAAAATCGATGGTGCCGTCCACCCGCGCGCGGCACAGGTCGCCGCTGCGATAGACGCGTGCTCCGGGTGCGCCGTAGGGATCGGGGACAAAGCGTTCGGCGGTCAACCCCGGTCGCGCCAGATAGCCTTGCGCCAAAGTCGCGCCGCCGATACACAGCTCGCCGAGCGCGCCATCGGGCGCACGATTGCCGTCGAGATCCGCGACATAGGCATGGCGTGCCGGATAACAACGGCCGATAGCAACGATGGCTTGCGCCACGTCATCGCGCGACACCGGATGATGCAGTGCGGCGACGGTGGTTTCGGTCGGACCGTACAGATTATCAATCGCGACGTGTGCCAGCGGCCCCTCGTACCAACGCTGCAAGGCGTCGCCCGGCAAGCCTTCGCCGCCCACCGTGATCTGCCGCAGCGCAATCTCGGCAGCGGGCGGTAACGCGATGCGCCATTGCTGCCAGAGCGCGGTCGGAATGCGCGCAAAGCTCACCTGCTCGTCGATCAGCGTGCGGTTCAGCGTCTCCAGTTCCCAGGCGCGCGGCCCGCGCATCACCACCCGTCCGCCCACCATCAGTGCCGGCAGCAGTTCGTGCAGCGCGACGTCGAAATTGATGGTCGACGATTGCAACACCACATCGGTATCGGCGATACGGTGGTCGTGCAGGAAATCGTCGAGATGCAGCGCCAGCGAACGATGCGAGATCGCGACGCCCTTGGGAGTGCCGGTCGATCCTGAAGTGTAGATTACATAAGCGAGTGCATCGGCTTGCACGGGCCACGCGAGTTCCTCCGCAAACGCCACGGCCGGTGCATGCCAGGCCTGCGGCGCGGACACCGCGCGCAACGGCGCGAGCATCTCGCGCCAGGGTTCGCAAGTCGCATTATCGACCACGATGCGCGTCACATTCGCATCGGCGATCATGGCGCGCAGCCGTGCTTCCGGATACTCGGGGTCGAGCGGCACAAAGGCAGCACCCGCCTTCAGCACGCCGAGCAAAGCCGCCGGCAGCGCCGGCGAGCGTTCCAGCAGCAGCCCGACGCGCTCGCCCGGCGCGAGGCCGTCGACCCGCAAGGCGTGTGCGATCCGCTCGGCCCAGCTGTCGAGCGCGGCATAGGTCAGCGATACGCCTTCACAACGCAGCGCAATCCGTTGCGGAAATTGCCGCGCACTTGCGGCAATCCGCGCATGTGCAGGCACAAACGGCGCGTGCGCGGCGTCTGTCGGCGCATTCGATACACCCCGATAAGCCGCCAAGTCACCAATGCGGCACGCCGGGTCGGCCGAAATCTGTTCGAGCAAGGCCGCGTAGTCGTCGAGCATGCGTTGCGTGGTCGATTCGACAAAGCGATCGCATGCATATGTCAATGCACAATCGATGCTGCCGTCCGGGCCGCGATCGCGTGCATTCAAGGCAAGATCGAAACGCGCCGTGGTCGCAACATCGACGATAGCTTCCGCGCTCAAACCATGTGTGGCTTGATCCATGGGTGCATTGGCTGCATCCACCGCCAGATCGAACATCACCTGAAACAGCGGTGAACTGTCCGGATTACGCTCGATGGCAAGCGCCTTCACCAGTTGTGCGAACGGCACCTCCCGATGCGCTTGCGCCTCGAGCACGCGCTCGTGCAGAGTACGCAACAGCGTATCGAACGGCTGCGCGCCGTCGAGGTCGGCGCGCACGATCAAGGTGTTCACGAAAAAGCCGATCAGCGCTTCGCTTTCGTGCCGCTCGCGCCCGGCCGAGGGCACGCCGACCAACACCGTGCGCTGCCCTGAGTAGCGATACAACAGAACATCGAAGGCAGCCAGCAATAGCGTGAATAGCGTGGTCCGGCGACTGCGGGCAATCTCGCGCAACGCTTGCGCCAGCGGCACGGGCAGATTGATGCGCACGCGCGCGCCCTGATGCGAGCGGGACGCACGCGGCGCGACATCGCGCGGCAAGGTGATCGCACTGGGCGCACCGTCAAGCCGCTCGCGCCAATGCGCAATCTGCCGCTCGAAGGCATCGGGCGCAGTCCACTCGCGTTGCCACAAGGCGATATCGGCAAACTGCACCGGCAGCGCGGGCAGATCGACGCCGTGATATAGCGCGAGCAGATCGCGGAATAATACCTCCATGGACCAGGCATCGGCCACGATGTGATGCACCACGATCTGCAACACGCGGCGCTCCACGCCCGTGTCGAATAGTCCGACACGCAGCATCGGGCCGTTTTCCAGATCGAACGGCGCGCATGCAAAATCATGCAGCGCGGCGTCAAGCGTCGCACCCTCGTCGGCAATCTCGTGCTGCATAAAGCCGTAGGCCGCCTCATCAAGCGCGTATTGCATCGGCACGCCATCGCCGGCGTCGAAACGCAGGCGCAATGCCTCGTGCCGCATTAGCAGAGCATCGAGTGCGCGCCGCAGCCGCCCCACGTCCAGCGCTCCGGTAAGCCGCAGCGTATGCGCAATGTGATACCCGGCATGCGTGGAATCGAGACGCCACAGAAACCACAGCCGCTCCTGCGCAGGCAACAGCGGAAAACGCGCCGCTCTTGGCGTCAATGGCACGGCCGGCAGCGTTGCCGTATCAAGTCCTTGCGCGTGTGCACGGGCGCGAAACAGCGCGCGCCGATCTTCCGGCAGCGCCGCGTATTGCTGCGCCAGCCGCAGTCCATCGGGCCGTTGCCGTGCCTGTTGCGCGGCCTGGGTGTTATCCGTCACGTTCATCGCTTCCCGTTCTTCGGCGGCCCAAGCCGCCATGGATTACAGTGAATCAAACAAATCCTGCAAGGCGTCCAAGGTAGTCGCGCCGTTGCCCGAGTCCGCCACATCGCCGAGTTGCGCAGCCAGATCGGCGAGATGTGGATGGGTGAACAGCAACGCCAGATCGATCTTGCGGCCCAGCGCCGCGCCTATTCTTGCCGCGACCCGCACGGCGGCCAGCGAATTGCCGCCGAGCGCGAAAAAGTCCGCGTCGATGCCGACGCGCTCGATTCCCAGTACCTCGGCCCACACCTCGCACAACAGCGTCTGCGTCGCATTCACGGGCGGCGTGTAGTCCTGCGCCGCATGCACCGCCAACACCGGCAGCGCGTTGCGGTTCAACTTGCCGTTCGAAGTCAAGGGCAAGACATCGAGCCGCGCGATCTGCGCGGGCACCTGTTGCGCCGCCAGCCGCGACGCCAGCAGTGCACGCAGTTCGGCCGGATCGGCCGCGCCGGTGATAAACGCCACCAGCCTACGATTAGTGTCCTCGCCCTGCACCTGGCAGGCTGCGCCACTCACGCCGTCGAGGGCGAGCAAGGCAGCTTCGGTGTCGCCAAGTTCGATGCGGAAACCGCGCAGCTTCACTTGCTGATCGGCACGGCCGAGGTAGTCGAGTCGACCGGCATGCCGGACCCGGCATAAGTCGCCGGTGCGATACAGCCGCGCCCCCGGCGCGCCGGACGGATCGGGGATAAAACGCTCGGCGGTAAGCGCGGCGCGTCCCAGATAGCCGCGCGCCAGATTCGCGCCGCCGATGCACAACTCGCCGATACCGTTTTCCGGAACCGGGTTGCCGCTCGCATCGAGCACCAGCAAGGTGGTGTGTTCGAGCGGCGCACCCAGCGTAATCGCCGCACCCACGCCATCGAGCCGCGCCGCGCTCGACCAGATGGTGGTTTCGGTCGGACCGTATAGGTTCCACAGTTGCGCGCCATGCCCCTGCAATGCATCCGCGAGATCGGGCGGTAGCGCTTCGCCGCCGCACAGCGCGACAAAGCGCGCGCTATCATGGGCCACGCCAGGCCAGCCGCCATCGAGCAATACGCGCCAGCCCATCGGCGTAGCCTGCATCACGGTGGCGCGCGAGCGCGCGGCAAGCTCGGCCAAACGCCGGCCATCGACCACGACTTCGCGCGGCGCGAGTTCGATAGCCGCGCCCACCATCAGCGGCAGATACAGCTCGAGCGCGGCGATATCGAAGGACAAGGTGGTGACTGCCAACCAGGTATCGTCCCGACTCAGCGTCAACCGCGTTTGCATGCTGTCGAGGAAGCGCGTGAGCGCGCCATGCGAGACGCCGACGCCCTTCGGCTTGCCGGTCGAACCGGAGGTGTAGATCACGTAAGCCAGTTGATCTGGATAAATGGCAATCGGCGGCAATGCTATGTCGGCAACTCCAATTGCAGCAAGCCTATCGATCTCAAGCAAATCATGCGCATGGTCTTGCGCGTCAAGACCTTCGAGCCGCTCGCGACCCGCCGCATCGACCAGCGTGCACGCCAGCGCGGCATCGTCCATCATCCCGGCCAAGTGCGCCGCGGGATACGCGGGGTCGAGCGGTACATAAGCTGCACCGGTTTTCAGCACGGCCAACACGGCGATCACCATAAGCGGCGAGCGCGCGGTGCACACCCCGACCAGCATCTCCGGACCCACGCCACGCCGTAGCAATTGCTGCGCCAGCATGTTCGCCCGCGCATCGAGTTCGCGATAAGTGAGCGCCAGGCCGTCACAGCGCACGGCAATCGCCTCGGGCCGCAACACCGCTTGCGCGGCGATGCGCGCCTGCACCGGCATAAATGGCTCCGATGCCACGGGCTGCGCGCCACGTTGCGCGATGTCGCGTGCATCGAGCGCGAAATCGCGCAGACGTGGCGTGTCGAGATTCACCTCGCGCACCAGTTGCGTCAGCAAGCCGACATAATCGGCCAAGAGCCGCTCGACGGTGGCGTGCTCGAATAGATCCGTCGCATAACTGAACGACACGCCGATGCGTTCCCCGACCGACACGCCGAGCGTCAAATCAAACTGCGCTGCCGCGCGCTGACCACCAAGCGGCCGTAGTTGCAAGGCCGAGCCGGCACGCTGCCCCTGGCTGCCTGTCTGTACCTCAAGATTGAACATGGCCTGGAACAACGGCGTGTGGTTCGCTGCGCGCACCGGCTGCACGGCGTCGACGATCTGCGCAAACGGTACGTCTTGATTGGCTTGTGCTTCGAGCACGTGCTGCCGGATCTGCGCCAACAAAGAGCTGAACGGCAACGCACCGGACAGGTCCGCGCGTATCACCGCCGTGTTGACGAAAAAGCCGATCAGCGGTTCGACTTCGAGCCGTTCGCGGCCCGACATTGGAATGCCGATGCGGATATCGTCTTGCCCGCTATAGCGATGCAGCAAGGTATGAAACGCCGCCAACAGCGTCATAAAGAGCGTGGCGTCGTGACGTCGCGCGAAAGCCTGCAGCGCATCGGCCAGCGGACGCTCGAGCAGGCCTTCCACCTGCGCGCCATGCGCGCTGCGTTGCGCGGGACGCGGCCGGTCGGACGGCAGTTCGAGCAGCGGTTGCTGCTCGCCGAGACGCGTGCGCCAGTAGTCGAGCTGCTGCGTCAGCGCGGTGGCGGCAAGCGCCTCGCGCTGCCAGATCGCGTAGTCGGTGTACTGCACCGGCAAGCTCGCCAAGCTCGGCACGCGGCCGGCGTTGCGGGCTTCGTAGGCCCCAACCAGTTCCTCGATCAGGATATTCAGCGACCAGCCGTCGGCGGCAATATGATGAATCACCAGCGCGAACACGTGCGAACCGTCGGCCAGGCGCGCCAGTTGTGCGCGCAGCAACGGCCCGCGCGCCAAGTCGAAGGCTTGCGCCGCGCCGTCGCGCAACCATGCGACCAGCGCCGGATCGGCGGCACTGGCGAACGATGTCTCGCTCCATGTACAGCGCAACGTGGGGTCCACCACCAGCCATGGCTGGCCGTCGCGTTCGTCGAAGCGGGTATGCAGCATCTGATGGCGCGCGACGAGGTCGTCAAGCGCCGCATGCAGCGCGCGCGGTTCGAGCGCGCCGTCGATCTGCACTGCCAGCGACAGATGATAGGCAGCATTCTCCGGGGCCAGACGCCACAAAAACCATAAGCGCTCCTGACCATGGGTGGGCCGTGCTTCGCTGCGCCCCAGACGCCGCAGCGGCGGCAAACTGCGCAGCGCCTGTGCCCCGGTTTCGTCTAAAGCCACCGCCAGCGACGCCAGCACCGGATGATCGAACAAGGTGTGCAACGATATCTCGCGGCCCAGCGCGCGTTGCAGTCGCGCGGCCACCTGCAGTGCCAGCAGCGAATGACCGCCGAGCGCGAAGAAATCGTCGCTGCTGCCGACCCGCTCCACCCCGAGCACCGCTTGCCAGATTTGGGCGAGCGTGGTTTCGAGCGGCGTGACAGGTGCGACATAGGCCGTGCTGTCGGCGTCGAGCACCGGCAGCGCGCGGCGATTCAGCTTACCGTTGGGCAAGGTAGGCAGCACGTCGAGGATGGCAATTGCCGACGGCACCATATAAGCCGGCAGTGTACGGGACAGCGCCGCGCGTAATTCCTCGGCGTTCAACGCCGATGCGTCATGCGACGGCACGACATAAGCGAACAGACGCTTCGCATCCTGCTCGCCACGCACGATGGCGACCGCTTCGGCGACACCCGCTTGCACACACAGCACATTTTCGATTTCGCCGAGTTCGATGCGGAAACCACGCACTTTGACCTGGTCATCCAGACGTCCGACATAAGCCACGCTGCCGTCCGGCAGCCAGCGGCACAGATCGCCGGTTCGATACAGACGCGCGCCCGGCGCGCCGAACGGATCGGGCACAAAGCGCTCGGCGGTCTGCGTCGGGCGACCGAAGTAACCGCGCGCCAGCGCGTCGCCGCCGATACACAGCTCGCCAATGCCGCCCTCCGGTGCCGGCAGGCCGTCGAGGTCGAGTATCCGATACACGCGCGACGGCCGCGGCAGGCCGACAGGTGCGGCGACGCAGTCGGCATGGTCGCGCGTCACAAGTTGTGCCGACGAGGTAATCGCAGTTTCGGTCGGCCCGTAATTATTGATAAAAGGCACATGCGATAGCGGACCGTCGAACCATTGCGCGACCGCGGTGCCCGGCAACGCTTCGCCGATAATCATCACGCGCCGCAGCACCAGACCCGGTAAGGGCGCGCTCAGCTGCCTCATCCACTGCTTCCAGTAGCCGGTCGGAAAATCGGCGATGGTGACACCGCGCTCAACCAGCACACGATTCAACTCCGCAGCGCTCCATAACGCCGGGCCACGCATCTCAAGCGCGGCACCCACGGCCAGCGTTGCAAAAATCTCTTCGACCGAAGTGTCGAAGTTGACCGTGGTGAATTGCAAGACGCAGTCGTCGGCGCTCAGGCCGTTGTCGGGAATAAAATCGTCGAGATGCAAACTCAGCGCATGGTGCGTGATCGCCACGCCCTTGGGCTTGCCGGTCGAGCCCGAGGTGTAGATCACGTAGGCGAGTTGCGCCGCGGCCGGCACCAGGCCGAGATTGGTATCGGCGATCTCGCCCAGCGCATCCACGCGGATGCTTCGGCATGACGCGACATCGAGCAATTCCGCGAGTGTGGCGTCCGTCGAAGCGTCGCTCAGCACTGTGCTCAAGCGTGCATCGCCGATCATGTCACTGAGCCGCTCACGTGGATAGGCGGGATCGAGCGGCACATAGGCCCCACCCGCCTTCATCACGCCGAGCAGGGCCGCGATCAAGGCAGGCGAACGTTCAATACACACGCCTACCGGCATATCGTTGCGCACACCGACTTCAAGCAGGCGTCGCGCAATCCGGTTGGCCCAGGCATTCAGCTCGCCGTAGCTCAACGCAGCATCGTTGCAACGCACTGCGCGCGCGTCGGGCCGCGCCCGTGCGGCGGCTTCGAAACGCGCTGTCACCGGCACATAGGCATGGCGCGTGACCGGGGTCATGGCCGTGCCGCTGACGCCTTCGCGACCGGTAACACGCAGCGCGGCAAGCGATGTCGTGCCGCTTTCCGCGAGTTGCGCGAGTACTTGTGCATAGGCTCGCGCCAAGATATCGACTGCCGAAGCGGATATCTTGGCCGTATCCCAACTCCACTCCAGACCGATGCGCTCGCCCGGCAGCACGCCGAGCGTCAGCGGATAGTGGGTACGTTCGAACGACTCCGAGCTTGCGACTTGCAGGCCGAGGGAGCCGTCGCGCAAGGCCGGATCGACCGGATAATTTTCAAACACCAACAAGGAATCGAAGAGCGTGCCGAAGCTCGCTCCAGCCCATTGCTGGATCGACGGCAGCGGCGTGTGTTCCGCTTGGCGCAGCGCCACGTTGTTCGCTTGCAGCGCACGCAACCAGTCGCCCAGCGGCTGGTCGGCAGGCACATCGACCCACAAGGGCAAACTGTTGATAAACAAACCTTGAATCGCGGCCGATCCCGGCAGTTCCGCCGGACGCCCTGCAACCGTCACGCCGAATGCCGCCTGACGCCGGTTCGCATGACGCGCGAGCACGATCGCCCAGGCAGCCTGAATCAAGGTGTTGAGCGTCACGCTGTGACGCTGCGCCGCTTGCGTCAGGGCCAGACTCAGCGTTGCATCGAGCCGATCGGTTCGATGTTCGAACGCCATGTCCGCATGTGCGGCATGCGCCGCCGGGGCGGCTACGCAGTCGGCCAACAAAGCGGGACGATCGGCGCGCGCCAATTGTGCCTGCCACCAATCGCCGGCATCCGGCTGTGCAGCCAGCCATTCGAGGTAGCTGCGGTATGCCACCACCGGTTCCAGTGCGGGCGCCTCGCCGCGACTGGCGGCGAGATAGGCGCGCGTCAATTCGCCGAGCAGTTGCGCCTGGCTCCAGCCATCCGACAAAGCGTGGTGATTCACCCAAGCCAGATCGTGCGCGCCGTCAGGGCGGCGGAACAGCGCAGCATGCATCAGCGGCGCGCTATCGAGATCGATAGACTGCGGCGCGTCGAAGGCGAACCATTGCGCAAACGCGTCTTCGTAGTCGTCGCGCGTGCGCCAGTCATGCACCGAGAACGGTTCCGGCACATGCTTCTGCACCACTTGCAACATGCTGCCGCCGTGCGCCCGCACAAAGCGCGTGCGCAACACCGCATGGCGCGCGACCACGGTTTGCCAGGCAACGCGCATCGCATCGAGGTCGAGTGCACCGTGCAAGGTCAGGCGTTTGCGGTTCACGTACGCGTTCGGCTTCATCAGACTGTGGAACAGCAAGCCTTGCTGCAGCGGCGTCGCGGGGTAGATATCTTCGATCTCGGCGTCAGGCACGCCGAGCCTGTCGAACTCTTCTTGCGTCAAGCGCGCCAACGGGAAATCGCTGGCGGTGGCGCGTGCTTCGGTGTTGCTGCAATGCGCCACCAAGCGCGTCACCTCGCAGTCGAAGGCGCTGATCAGCGCTTCGACCTGCACTCGCGGCAACACCGCCGGATCGTAGCGCCATGCAAACGACAGACAGCCGCCGACGATCATCCCGTTCAAGTCCAAGGGATAGACCAGCGCTTCCTGTGCGGGCTGGGGATGGCCCGCATCCTCCTTCGCAAAGCCGAACAGACCATCGGCTGGGAGACTCTGGTCGAACTGTCCGAGGTAGTTGTAGCTGATGCGCGGTGTCGGCAAAGCGGCAAGCGCGGCGTGCGTCGCGGCATCGCCATAGGCCTGCAGCCAGCCCCATGAAGCGCCGCCGTCGGGCAGTGTGCGCAGGCGTTCTTTGGTGGCGATCAACGCGTTTGCGTCACCCGGCAAGGCACGCAGCCAGACTGGATAGCGCGTAGTGAACCAGCCTACGGTGCGGCTTAGATCGATTTCCTGAGCTGCCGCCGAATTGCGGCCATGGCCTTCGAGCGCCAGCAATGCGCCGTCGCCGCCGAAGGTCGCCGCGACCGCACGCGTCAGCGCTGCCAGCAGCAATTCATCGATGCCCAGCCGATATGCACGCGGCGCCGCGTGCCGCAACGCCTCGGTGGCGGCGGCGTCGAGACGCCAGTCGAGTACCCGGCTGCTCGCCGTCGTGCCGCGCGCGGCGTCGAGTCCCGCTTGCGCATCGCGCATGGTGTCTTGCCAGGCCGGCAACGCTTGCGCCAGCTTGGCGCTGGTGACTGCCGCGCGTTGCGCCGCGACCCATGCGCTCCAGGGTGTCGCCGCGTCAAGCACAACTGCCTGGCCGTCGCGCGTCGCGCTATAGGCTGCCTGCAAATCCGCGAGCAGAATGCGCCACGACACGCCATCGACAACCAAGTGATGAATCACCAGCAACAGCCGACCGCATGGCGCACCGCCGGCCGGTGCCGGCGTGCGGAAATAGACGGCGTTCAGCAGACGCCCGCTTGCCGGGTCCAAGCTATGTTGCGCGTGCTGCCCTGTGGCCCTCAGTTCCGCGGTCCAGTTGTCCGTCTGTTCGCGCAGATCGCTAAGCGTCAGCAGATTGCGCGGCGCAGCGCGCTTCACCTGCTGCCGCCAGCCATCCGCATGATGTTCGAAACATAAGCGCAGCGCATCGTGACGTTCAACGACAGCAGCAAGCGCGCGTTCCAGCGCATCCGCATCCAGTTCGCCGCGAACCTCAAGCAGCACCGACTGATTCCAATGCGGCTCGCCATCTGGGAAGCGCGCGAAGAACCACGCTTGAATCGGCGTCAGCGGCAATACATCGGCTACCTCGGCGACGGCTTCGGTGGACACCAGCGGACGCATCACGGCAGCCAGGCGGGCGATGGTCGGTTGTTCGAAAACCTGGCGCGGCGTCAACAGCCAGCCTTGCGCACGAGCCCGCGCGATCAGTTGCAAGCTCAGAATCGAATCGCCGCCGACTGCGAAGAAATCGTCATCGACTCCGAGCGCGTCACGGCCCAGCACCGACGCCCACAGGGCCAGCACGATGCGCTCCGCGTCGTTGCGCGGCGCGATGCGTTCGCGCTCGACAGCGGCGCCAATCGCCGGCAGTGCCGCTCGATCGATCTTGCCGTTTTGCATCACCGGCATGCTCTCCAGCACGGCCACTGCCGACGGCACCATATGCGCCGGCAGTACTTGCGCGAGCGCGCGTTGCAAGGCCGCGCCGTCGAGCACGGCGGCTGCGCGAGGCTCTACATAGGCAAGCAGACGCGGCGCGCCGAGGTCGTTCGCCAGCAACACCAGCGCACTTGCGACGCCCGGCTGACGGCGCAATACCGCTTCGATCTCGCCGGGTTCGATACGAAAGCCGCGTAGTTTGATCTGCTGATCGAGCCGGCCAAGAAAATCAATTGCGCCGTCCGCGCGCCGCCGGCACAAGTCGCCGGTGCGGTACAGGCGCGCGCCGGGCGTGGACGGATCGGGCACGAACCGGTCTGCTGTCAGCGCCGGACGGTCGAGATAGCCGCGCGCCAAGGTATGGCCGCCGATGCACAATTCGCCGAGCGCGCCGATCGGCGCGTCGTTGCCGTCGCGATCGAGCACCCGCGCTGTGCGTGAAGCATAGGGCACGCCGATCGAGACAATCGCTTGCGCGGTATCGTCGGCCGTGGTGGCGCGGTACATGCAAGCGACCGTGGTTTCGGTCGGCCCGTACAAATTTGCCAGACCGATATGGCCGAGCGGCCCGTCGCGCCATTGCGCCAGCGCATCGCCCGGCAGCCCTTCGCCGCCGACCGTGATCTGCCGCAGCGCGGCAAGCGACGCCGCCGCCGGTGGCGAACGCAACCATTGCTGCCAATATGCCGTGGGCAAGCGCGAAAAGGTCACGCGTGCGTCGATCAAATGACGGCTGGTGCTATCGATATCCCACGGTTCCGGGCCGCGCATCTCGACCTTGCCGCCACGCAGCAAGGCCGGCAGCAATTCGTGCAATGCCACGTCGAAGTTGATGGTTGAGGATTGCAGCACGGTATCGTCGGCGTCGATGCGATGCGCCTCGATGAAATCGTCGAGGTGCGCCGCGAATGCGCCATGGCTGATCGCGACGCCCTTCGGGCGACCGGTCGAACCCGAGGTGTAAATCACATAGGCGAGTTGTTCGGGATGCGGCTCGACTGTCGACTGATCGCTGGGGGCATTGAACCGCGCATCCGGCAGATTCTCGCCGAGCGCGCCGACATCCAGCGCCGTGCGGCCTTCTAACAATCCAGCGCATTGCGCCAGAGCGCCGGCATCGGTCAAGATCACGCGTACCCCGGCGTCATCCATCATCATCGCGAGGCGCTCGGCGGGATAGGCTGGATCAAGCGGCACGAAGGCGCCCGGCGAGCGCAACGTACCGAGCAGCGCCGCAACCATGCCCACCGAGCGCGTCATGCAAATGCCGACGCGCTCGTCGCCGCGCACGCCTGCCTGCGCGAGATACCCGGCGATGCGCGCCGCCCACGCATCGAGTTCGGCATACGTTATACGCGTACCTTCGCAATGCACGGCGAGCGCCTGCGCTTGCCGTGCGGCACTTTGCGCAAAACGCGCGGGCACCGATATATAGGATTTTTTCGGCGGCTGCACAAGAGCCTCACGCGTCAGTTGCAGCGCGCCGAGCGGCACATCGACACAGTTCGCAATCTGTTCGAGCAAAGCCACGTACTGATCGAGCATCTGCTCGATCATCGCCGCCTCAAATAAATCTTCCGCATAAACCAGCGCGATCTCCAGTCCGTGCGCGCGTTCGCGTGCTTGCAGAACCAGATCGAAACGCGCGGTCTGCGTGTCCACTTCATGATTCGATACGACAAGACCCGGCAATTGCAGGGTCTCGCTATCCGCCCCGAGATAATTGAACATCGCCTGAAACAGCGGTGTATGGCCAAAACTGCGCTGCGGTTGCAATGCCTCAACCAGCTTGGTGAACGGCAGCTCAGCATGACTTTGCGCTTCAAGCACGCGCTCGCGCACTTGCGCAAGCAATCCGGCGAAAGTCGCAAGGCCCGCAAACTCAGTGCGAATCACCAGCGTATTCACGAAAAAGCCGATCGTGCGCGCGACTTCCGGCCGGTCGCGCCCGGCGACCGGCACGCCGATGCGAATATCGCTCTGGCCGCTGTAGCGCGCCAACAGCACGTCGTAGGTCGCAAGTAGCGTCATAAACAGCGTTGCGTCGGCAGCGCGCGACACCCCCGCCAGCGCCGCCGACAAGTTTTGCGGCAATACGCGCACGCGTTGCGCGCCCGCACCGCTGCGCATCCCGGCACGTGCACGCGAGTGCGGCAATTCAAGCACCGGATGATCGGTGCCGAGACGGCCGCGCCAGTAGTCGAGCTGACGCGCCAACGTATCTTCATCGAACCATTCGCGCTGCCATTGCGCATAGTCGCCGTATTGCAAAGCGGCAACGGGGGTGGCTGATACCGAGGAAGGAGCAACGCTGGCGTCACAGTTCCGGCGATAAGCGTCAGCGAACTCCGAGACGAACACTTCGATCGACAAGCCATCCGAGACAATATGATGCACGGCGATATGCAGTACATGATCGTCGGGAGCGAGCGTAATCAGCGCGACACGCAGCAGCGGGCCGCGCTCAAGATCGAATGGCAGCGCCGAGCGACTTGCCAACACAGCGTCGAGGGTGTCAAGCGCGCCCAGATCGAAGCTTTCCCAGCCGTACTGACGCGGACCTGCCATCTGGAACGGCACGCCATCGACTTCCTCGAAGCGCTGCCGCAGGCTTTCGTGCGCATCTACAACCCGATCAAGCGCCGCACGTAATGCGTCGACATCGAGCCGGCCGCGCAGGCGCACCGCGCCGGTGACGTTATACGCAGCACTCGACGGATCGAGACGCCATAGAAACCAGAGCCGCTCCTGCGCGTGCGATAGCGGAAAGCGCCGCTCGCCGCCCGGAAACGGCACCACCGGCAAACGCGCCGCATCAATGCCGCGCGCCTTCAGACGCCCACGAAACGCCTCGCGTTTTTCCGGCGGCAAGGCAACATACGCAGTCGAAATGGACCATAGTTCATTCGACACTTCGCTCACAATTTCAGTCATAGGGGTCTTGATTCGAGAGTATTCATGGCGACCGGTCCGGTCGTCGCGCCACAGCAGTGCTTGGTTCGGCCGACTGAGAAACGGCGGATCAATCGCTCATCGCAACCAGCACGCGGCGCTTACCGGAGAACGGCGCGCGGCCATGCGACATCAACAGGTTATCGAGCACCAACGCATCAGCGGCTTGCCATGGAAACGACAGCATCGTGTCGCGATAGACCGAGCGGATTTCATCGAGCATCGAGGCCTCGATCGGCGTACCGTCGCCAAAAAAAGTATTGCGCGGCAGGCGGTCCGCGTCGACCACATCCAGCAAAGCCTCGCGCACCGACGGCGGCAGACTTGATACATGGAATAGATGCGCCTGGTTAAACCAGACGGTGTCGCCCGTCACCGGATGACGCACTTCCGATTGGCAAACTTGACGCGTGCGCAGCGCGTCGCCGTCATCGAGCCATTCGTAGTCGATGTGGTTCGCACGGCAATACCGTTCGACTTCGGTGCGATCATCGGTGCCGAACACCTGCTC
>Ga0302234_10000418_pt1 | contig 32946 bp, 36 predicted proteins | sample II_Palsa_N3_2_FD_193576 | JGI IMG/M metagenome (GOLD analysis project Ga0302234, IMG submission 193576) | Peat permafrost microbial communities from Stordalen Mire near Abisko, Sweden - II_Palsa_N3_2 | ecosystem: Environmental > Terrestrial > Soil > Palsa > Peat permafrost | place: Sweden... | reverse complement strand
CCACGCGACAGCGCAACAATGATCACCGCGCACCAGGGCAGCAACGCCAGCAGCAGAATCGCCAGCTGATAGGGATGCGGATAGATGTATGCCCACAGCATGGCCGCAATGGTCACTCCGTTGGCGAACTTGGCCACCTGGCGCGCCTTGGCCAGTCGGTCGAGCCGATCTTTGGTGCTGCTTCCGAATGCCGGGTCGGCGATCAATTTTGCTTCGGATGCCTGGCGCTCGTGCAGATCCAGGTCCGGCAACGCATCGATCCAGGCATCGAGCACGCTGTCGCTCTTGAAGCCGGAATCGAGTCGCATCGAACGGCCGCTTTTCGGCACCAGGATCAGGATCGGCTTGCCGCGCGTGGGCTGCCGGCGACGACCGGCAATCGCGTCGCGGCGCAACATGCGCGATCCTGACGGCCCGCGCATCTCGATCGAATCAGCGCGAAGGACCAGGCATGACATCGCGCAAGACATCGCGATATAGATGCCGAGCAACACCATCGCCACGCCCGACAGCAGCAACACGATGGATGCGGCGTGCAGGATTTGAATCCCGATCATCCACGTACCGGCAGCGCCCATGACCGCGGCAAATACATAGAGAAAAATCTGCACACCGCGCGAGTAACGATAGTCGCGCGGATAACTCACGCCGGCAGTCGATGACTGCGCGTAGCCGGCGCCACGATCAATCTGATCCATATCTCCCCCTGCTCCATCTGGCCGCTCACCCCGGGCAGATTCTGCAACAAGTCCGGGCGTGATGGCACGTCGAAATTCTGCCTGAGGCACGCGCTAGACTTGCAGACCCGACCTGCGGCCTTTCACTCGCCATGAGCCATACGATCGACGACCACACCGCGCTGATCCTGGTTGATGTGCAGCCGGACTTCATGCCAGGCGGTGCGCTGGCCTGCCACGAAGGCGATGCGATCGTGCAGGGCATCGACCAGCTGCTGCGCAAGCGCCTGTTCCGACATGTCGTCGCGACACAGGACTGGCATCCACGCGGGCATATTTCGTTCGCTAGCTCGCATGCCGGCGCGTTACCGTTCGAACAGATCACGCTGTACGGCCAGCCACAGACGCTGTGGCCGGAGCATTGCGTGCAAGGCACGCCGGGCGCCGAGCTACATCCGGGGATCGACTGGTCGGCGCTGGATGCGGTGATCCGCAAGGGCAGCGATCCGGGCGTGGATTCCTACAGTGGTTTTCGCGAAAACCATGGCCCGGATGGCCAGCGCCCCCGCACCGGGCTGGCCGGCTGGCTGCGCGAGCGCGGCGTGGACGAGGTGGTTGTCTGCGGTCTGGCGCGCGACGTATGCGTGCTGTGGACGGCGCAGGATGCGCTCGAGCTCGGCTTTCGTACGCAGGTGCTATGGGACCTCAGTCGGCCGGTAACGCCGGACACGGATGCAACTACCCACGCAAAGTTTCTGGCGCAGGGCATCGCGATCGCCGAAGCGTGCGAATTGCGCCCGGGTTGAGCCGCTGGTTGGCTCTATCCCGATGTTCTTTCTGATCGCGCGTCAGTCACCGACCACAGCTGCGGTAGCCGGATCGAAAAAAGCCCGGTGTTGCTGGTGCGCCGATCCAGCTTCAGCAATTCCTTGTCCTTGCTGAGCAACCATCTGGCCTGCGACGCCAGCGCAAGTTCCAGAAATTTCTGGTCATCCGGATCGGCACAGCGTGGCAGGCTGATGTCGTCGTTCACTGTCGACGCTTCGGGCGGCAACCAGTGGATCAGTGCGTCGAAAGCGGCACTGACGGCCGGCCGCAACTGATCGTCGATCGGCAATTGCGGGTAGTGCAGCACCTTGCGCCATTCGTCGCGGCAATCGTCGCGCGTGACCGCCTGCACCACCCCGCTGCGCAGCGCCGCCAGCAGATGCGAACACAGTGGATCGCGAAACACGAACAAATCCAGGCATACATTGGTGTCGAGAACGATACGCGGAACCAGCAGCTCAGCGGGGCTCATCGCGGCAGCACCATTCGCATGGGCGCGGTCACTTTGGTCAGGCGTCATTTTCAGACGTCGCGCTCACCTGCGGCTCGCCGTCAGCATCGATCTGGATGCTCAGCGTGATCGGTCGGCAGCATACCTGGCAGTCCTCGATATAGTGCTGATCGCCGGCCGAGGCATCGACCAGGATCTCAATCGGTTCACCACAATACGGACACGAAATATCTAAGGGCGTAAGCATGAGTGCATTACCGGAACAGGGACAGCCCAGCTTGCCACAGATGGGCTGCACGGGATGTATGCGCGTCCGCGCTACAATCGAAACAGCCCTGCCAATCTCCCCGAGAGCGGCCCCCTGCGAATCTAGCCAGTGAGGAACTCCAAGCAGATGCTGCGTTTCCTGAATCGCCCCCAGATCGTCAACGTAGGTGGCCGACCATTCGTCAGTCGTGGCTTGTCGCGGCACATCTGGGACGACGTCTATCATCGCGCGCTGATCGTGACCTGGCCGGTGTTCTTTGGGCTGGCTGCGACGGCCTTTTTGCTGCTTAACACCATTTTCGCGGGGATCTACGAGCTCGGCACGCAGCCCATTGCGAACCAGTATCCGCAGGGCTTTGCCGGCGCGTTTTTCTTCAGCGTGGAGACGCTGGCCACCGTCGGCTACGGCGACATGCATCCGCAGACCGTCTACTCGCACATCGTGGCCACGGTGGAGATCTTCACCGGCATGGCGTGTATCGCCGTGGTGACTGGGCTGATCTTTTCGCGCTTCTCGCGCCCGCACGCGAAGATCATCTTTTCGAAGCATCCGATCGTGCGCGTCATCGATGGCCAGCCGACCTTGATGATCCGCGCGGCAAACACCCGCCAGAATTTGATCGCCGAAGCGTCTGCCCAATTACATCTGCTGCGCCTGGAAATCTCTCCGGAAGGGTTCAGGCTGCGCAAGATCCACGACCTCAAACTGATCCGCGACCGTCATCCTATCTTCGTGCTGAGCTGGGCCCTGATGCATGTGATTGATTCGAGCAGTCCACTCTACGGCGAATCCACCGAGACCCTGGAACGCACGCAGTCAACCTTCCTGCTGAGCATCGAAGGCACCGACGAGACGACCTCGCAATCCTTGCTGGCACGCCAGCAATGGAGTCATCGGGACGTGCGCTGGAACTATCGCTACATCGATCTCGTCAGGGACGACGGGACCGGCCTGAACATCATCGACTACACCGTCTTTGACGAAGTTCAGCCAGTGGATGAAAGCAAAAAACTGCCGGGCTGAGGCGGCGATGCACGCGCCTGCCGGGTCACGCCTGTCTGGCTGTACTTGTCACACGATACACTGTGCGTCTTTGATTCCCGGACAAGCACCGATGGCCGAGCGTGAGTTCGACAACTACCTGGCCCGCTCCGGCGCCACCCTCGAAGGTTCGCGCTACACCGCCTTCCTCGCGGTCACTCCGCGTAAAAGCGGCTTTCCGATGTATTTCGCGATCTGCGAAAACCGCAGCTTCCGCCAGAAAGATCTCGCCGAAACCGCCGCCGCCAAGGCCCTGGCCGACATGCTGGGGCTGGAGGAGGACGGCACCCCGATCTTCCCGGATGGCTACACCGGCTTTGACGATGCCGAGCCCGCCAGCGACGCCTGACGTCCCATTGGCGTACGTCGGGTGCGCCACAGCCGATCGATCTCAGAGCGTCAGCAATACCTTGCCGATCGCTTCGCGGCTTTCCAGATAGGCATGCGCCTGCGCACCTTCGCTGAGCAGGAAGCGGGCGGCAATGTTTGGCTGCAACTGACCGGCACGGATCTGCGCAAATAACCCGGCAGCGCGTTCACGACGGATCGACGCGCTGGTCAGCACGTTCCACAGGTCGCCACCGGTCAGCGTCAGCGACCGATCCATCAGCAGGCGCGGATCGACCGGATCGGGGTCGCCGGCTGCCATTCCGTAAAAAACCACCGTACCGCCGATGCGTGCAGCAGCCAGGCTGTCGCCGAGCGTGCGGCCGACCGAATCGTAGACGACGTCGACACCACGGCCGGCCGTCAGTTGCCGGGTCTGCTCGATCAGCTCGTCATAACCGAATGCGGCATCCGCGCCGGCGGCGAGCACCGCGGCACGTTTCATTGCGCTGGACGCCACACCCACCACGGTCGCACCCAGCCCCTTCAGCATCTGCACCAGCAACAGCCCCACACCGCCGGCCGCAGCATGAACCACCGCCACATCACCGCGACGCACCTGATAGCTGTCGGTCACCAGGTACTGCGCGGTCAGGCCTTGCAGCAGTGTCGCCGCCGCAGTGTCGAACGTGATGTCGTCGGGCAACGGAATCAGCTTGTCGAGATCCACCGCGACCAGCTCCGCATTCGCGTAAGGCATATCGGCAAAACCGACCCGTGTACCTACGGGAAACAGCTGATCACCCGAAGCCGGTCGCTCGATCACACCCGCGCCCTCGTAGCCGAGGACCCACGGCGCCGTTCCGCTCAGGTGATAGTTGCCGTTGCGACGATAGACGTCTGCAAAATTCAGCCCGACGCTCTGCATGCGAACCAGCGCCTGTCCGGGTGCGGGAACCGGATCGGGCTGCTCGCCCCAGTGCAATACCTCGGGGCCACCGAACTTCTCAAACAACAAGGCATGCATGGACTAGCGCTCCGGAATCGGTTGAACCTGGTGCACACACCATGGTCACGAAAGCCCTGCGGTTCAAGTTGCGTGAAAGTGTCCGGGTCGTTTCACGCAGGCTCGATCTCGGATAGCCAGCCGCACCGCTTCGCAAATACTCACCGTTCAGCGACAGACCAATACCGGCACATTGCTGTTCAAGATGACTTTGTGTGTTTCGCCGCCCGGCACCAGTCGGTCGATCCCGCGTCGGCCGTAGGAGCCCATGATAATAAGATCGCATTGATGCTTGGCGGCCACTCCGATGATGGCGCAGTAGGGTCGATGGTCGAACTCGTAACTGCCCTCGCAAGGAACGTTGGCTGCCCTGGCTCGTCGACTGATGTCTTCGAGGTAACTATTGGCATGCTCCGCCGCCTTCTTGTTATAGGCCTCTTCTGGAGACAGAAGCCTGTCGGCGAAATAGGCAACGGTGGCGAATGGCTTCATCACATGGAACACAAATACGCGCGCCCCGAGGCTAGCTGCGAGGGCGATGCCCATGTCCGCCGCGCGCAGCGATAGTTCAGAACCATCGGTCGGTAGAAGGATGTGCTTGAACATGGAAACCTCCGGACTCATTCAGCGGCAGGTGTAACCACCATCGATGGCCAGTTCACTCCCAGCAACGCATTTCGCTTCGTCCGGGGCCAGACCCACCGCACCCCAGGCGAAATCATCCGGCTCACCCATGTGACTCAGCGGATGCGATGCATCAACCTCGTGGCGATGCTGCTCAAGTCGCCACCTTGCGAGACCAAGTAACCCTCCACCATTCGCGTACAGATAAAGCCGGGATCGATGGGGCTCACCCGGAGCGATACACCGCATAGAGCAACGCGTCGGCCTTGCTCATCAGCCGCATGGCGCCCTTTCAGGCGTAGCAAGGCGGCAGGTCGGAAGCCCCGACAGGCGATGGATCGACGACAGGTTGATCATACTGCCGCCACCAGCCACGCGTAGCTCTGAAATCGCACATCAGCGATGCCCGTATCGGGTGGCGCAATGCAGCATGCGCTGGGGAATGCGCCCCTGCGCTTGCTCACTGATTTTTGCGGCCGATCAGCCCCATCATTGCTCGATCTGGCGGCTAAGCGCATAGAGAATCCGCGAGTCCTGCGCATCGAGCGCGTCACCCTCGATGCCACGGTAGTGATGATGGAACGCGCGGGCGGCCGCGGCGCGATCATCCAGCGGATAGCCGATCTCGCCCAGCGCCATCCATGGATCGAAACTGGCGGGAGGGTCGACCAATACACCTTGCGGCCACAGTCCGAAGCCGGCACCGGCCAGTTGCTTCCAGGGAAACAGCGGCCCCGGATCATTTCTTCGCGTGGGGGCAAAATCTTCATGCCCGACGATCTGTGTGCGCGGGATGCGCAGACGAGCGGTGAGATCGGTAAGCAGGTGCACCAGGCTGTTGATCTGTGCAGGCGTGAAAGGCGAATCGCCGTCGTTATCCAGCTCGATGCCGATGGAGGCGGAGTTCACATCGGTGATCGTGCCCCAGCGTCCGATCCCGGCATGCCAGGCGCGCTGGTCATCGGCGACCAGTTGATAGATATGCCCGTCCGCACCGATCAGGTAGTGCGCGCTCACCGGTCCTTCGCCGTTGCCGGTGCGCAGCGTATGCAGGCCTTGCCCCACTGTTTGCAGCTCGGTGAAATGCAACACGATCAGCTGCGGTCGCCGCTGGTCGTAGTTGGGTGACGGCACCCACGTCGCCAAAGGATTGTGCGCGGGAGCCTCCGCACACGCCGCGAGCAGCATCAGCGCCACCATCAAGGCCATACCGCGCCAAAGCAGCAAACCGCCCGCACGCCAGCGTGAAGAAAAATGCATCAGTCACGTTCCTGTGGATCAACGCAGTAGGGAGGCCAACCGCCAAACGGCCGGCTTCATGCGGCTCACATGCCTCAGCTCACTTCGCTGCCCAGTCGCAGGTTGATACCCAGCGCGGTAGCCAGTTCGCGCAACGGTTCACCATCGCGGGTGAGCGTCATCCAGCCGGCGTAGCTGTCGCCATCGGTTTCCCACGCCCACAGCGTGTAGCCGAATTCGGCCAGCCGGTCATACGCGGTGGAGAACAACGCTGCCGCATCCAGGTCGTCGAAGAACTCGTCGTCGTCCGGATCGCCGTTCCAGTCGATCGACAGGTTCCAGCGCGACGACAACTCGTCGATCGCCTGCACGAGCGACCGCAGGTCACGTGCGCCCACGATAAAACCGGAGCGCCAGTCGATCACCCGGCCGATGATTTCCATCGGCGCGCCCTCGATCGACTCGACCTCGTCTGCGTCGATCTCGGCGACCGCCTCACGGTAATCCGTGAACTGCTGCAGCGCGGTCTCTTCATCGCCCGGATTGATCAACAGCAGCAGCTGCCAGACCCGCGCCTCCAGCGAATCGTCTTCGATGTCGTCGAAGTCGCGTTCGGAATCGGAGTCGTCGTCAAAGCTGCTCATTCGTCATCACTGGGTTTGGTAGGGCGCCCATGGTTGCGCGTGCGCGACTGATTTGAAAGCGGCCATTTCTTGCGCCGATTCATGTGCCCACTTCAGGCACCGACCCGACGGCGCACCGCTTCGAAGTCGCGCACGGGTCGAATCTCCACGCAGCCGGTACGCGTCCACGGGAATTCCTTGGCGATCCGGACCGCTTCGTCCATGTCCGCCGCCTCGATCAGATTGAAGCCGCCGAGGTATTCCTTGGTCTCGGCGAACGGCCCATCAACCACGCTCACGCCGTCGCTGCGGATCCGCACCGTTTTGGCGGTAGATGGCGCTTCCAGCTGCTGTGTATCGAGCAACTGCCCCTGCGCGCGCAACTCGTCGGCGTGCCCGATGCAGACGCGCATGCGTGTATCGAACTCACCTGCCGATAAAGCGTTCAGCAAGCTGTCGTCGTTGTAGACCATCAGCAGGTACTTCATGGTGTCCTCGACTGGAGGGAAAGCGGCCTGCTCACTTTACTCGGCGTTTGCACAATCGGCACCGTCGTAGGGGAATGCAGGGTACTTCGGATAACGCGCGCCCCCAGCTCGTCATCCCTGCGACTCGTCATCCCTGCGAAGGCAGGGACCCAGTGGCCTCAAATTTCTGAAGAGCAAGGGCGCTGGGTTCCTGCCTTCGCAGGAATGACGAGCCGAGGGCACTGGGTTCCTGCCTTCGCAGGAATGACGGGCGGAGGGTGTTGAGTTCCTGCATTCGTAGGAATGACGGGCGAAGGGAGGCCTTTCGGGACGCCAGGCAGTGAGTGGCAATGGGATACTGGTTGCCGCCTCCACCCCGATGACCGTCATGCACGACACTTCCATCTGCACCAGCCATCCGATCGCGTTCGTGCGTTCGCCCTACGCACGACGTATTGATGCACCGCATCAGCCAACCGTGGTGGAGGGTACCGAAACCGGTGCGCTGGCCGAAGCGATCATTGAGTTTGTGGCGGATTTTCCCGCCGCGGCGTTTCGCGACCTGGCCGGTTTCGAACGCATCTGGGTGATCTTCATGTTTCACCGCAGCGAAGGCTGGAAGGCGCAGGTCAAGCCACCGCGCGGCGGCGGCAAACGCAGTGTGCTGGCGACACGTTCGCCGCACCGTCCCAACGCGATTGGACTGTCCGCTGTCGAACTGGTTGCCGTGCAGGAGCACTCGCTGCTTGTGCGCGGCATGGATCTGCTCGATGGCACGCCGATCCTCGATATCAAGCCGTATGTGCCCTACGCCGACGCGTTCCCGGATTCACGCGCTGGCTGGATCGATGAGATCGATGCGGCCCAGGGGCGGCATTCCGCGCCTGGGCCGCGCCGGCCGCGTTCCATACCGAAGGAATGAACGACGGCGAGAATCTGGCCGAGCGCCTGCTATCGCCTCACAGTCGACCAAGCAGCACCAACACGAGCAGGATCACCAGGATCAAGCCAATGCCACCACTGGGCCCGTAACCCCACGAGCGGGAGTGCGGCCAGGTCGGCAGGCCGCCGATGAGCGCCAGGACGAGGATGACAAGCAGAATGGTCATCAGCATAGACAGGGTTCCCTTTGTTGTGTGCTGCAAGCGCAGTCGGACGACTCATCGTGCACTTCGGGCGCGTCTAGGCGATGTGAGGGCAGCAACGAAGCGCTGTCCCAGTCCCTGAGACAGGTACGCATTAGCTTTGCTCACGCCAGCTCGGACCCCTCCGACGATGGCTCCCGATTCACTGGCAGTGGTCGGTTCAAACCTTTGCCGCGCCCGGTCAATGCCTGGCGCGGCTTTTTTATGGCCGCCCACGGGCCACGTTGCGAAGGCCTGCATGGCGGCGTTCTTCAGCACTTGATTGAATTCGGTTCGCACGCACATCGGTTGTGCATATCACGCGGTGTTCGACGCCTCACGCCAACCCGCTACGCACAGCGCCCCGATCGAAGGGGCTGCCACAACCATTACCGACTACATCGAAGGAGATCCCCATGGATCTGCAATTGAAGAATCGCAAGGCAATCGTCACCGGCGGCAGCGCCGGCATCGGGCTGGCCATCGTCAAGGCCCTGCTGGCCGAAGGCGCCTCGGTGGTGGTACCCGGGCGCAGCCAGGCCAAGCTCGATCAGGCGCTGCCCGGCAACGATCCCGCCGTGCAGAAAGTGGTGGCCGACCTGGGCACGGCGGAGGGAGCCGCCACGCTGATCAAAGCCGCACCGGATGCCGACATCCTGGTCAACAACCTGGGTATCTACGAGGCGAAGCCATTCACTGAAATCAGCGACGACGACTGGCTGAAAATCTTCGAGGTGAACGTGCTCAGTGGCGTGCGGCTGTCGCGGCATTATTTTCCGCGCATGCTGGCGAAAAACTGGGGCCGGGTGATTTTCATCTCCAGCGAATCCGGCGTGATGACACCGTCGGAGATGGTGCATTACGGCGTCACCAAGTCCTCGCAGCTGGCGGTATCGCGCGGCATGGCCGAGCTGACCAAGGGCACCGGGGTCACCGTCAACGCCGTGATGCCTGGCCCGACCCGTTCGGAAGGCATCGTCGAATTCCTGCAGAAGCTTGCCAGTCCCGGCGCCAGCACGGCCGAGGCGGAACACGAGTTCTTCGAGAAGCATCGCACCAGTTCGCTGTTGCAGCGCCTGATCGAGGACAGCGAAGTCGCCAGCATGGTCGCCTACCTCGCCAGCCCGCTGTCGGCGGCGACCAACGGTGCGGCATTGCGCGTCGAGGGCGGCCTGCTTCGCTCGATCGTCTGATCGGTTGGGCGGGGCTTCGCGTGCGTTGATCCGGATCAGCGGAAAAACAAAGGGCACAGAATCATTGTCGATCCTGTGCCCCTGATTTCTTGCCCGTTGTCTTCGGCTGACGCGTAGCGTGTCAGCGAGCTATCGGGTGATCGGCACGCTCCATTCCTGCTGCAAGTATCTCAACGTGCGCCCGCAGGCACGGTGGCATCGGTGTTTCGGATATCCGAATCGTCGAGGTGCTCGGCTTTCCAGATCATCGCGCGGTGGATGCGATTCCAGCCGCTGGGATGATCGAAGAACATGAACTCCTCCACCATGCCCGGGTGCATCTTGCGGTATTCGGACAACTGCACGGCAGCCCGCGCGAAGCCGTCCGGCTCGCGCGCGGCATTGAGGCCAAATGCGTCCGCTTCCGCCTCCATGCTGCGGGTGACCGTGTTGTTCACCGGCGTCATGAAAAACATGAAGATTGTGAGCAACGCCGCGAGCAGAGGCAGCCCCGCCACGTCGCCGGCGTCGTGAATACCCCAGCGTGCACCCCGGCGACGCAGGACCCAGCCGAAACTCCAGTACACGAAAGCAAACCCGATCACGATGATGACCGAGGCGTCCACGAGGCCCTTGTACTCATGATTGAGCACGTAATGACCCATCTCATGTCCCAGCACCGCCTTGATCTCGGCCGGGGTACTGCGGTTCAGCAGATTGTCGTTGAGGCTGATACGCGTGGTGCCAAACATGCCGCTGACATTGGCGCTGATGCGCGTGCTCTGCCGCGACGCATCGAACCAGTACACATCGGTGGCGGGAATACCGTTGGCGCGTGCCATCGACAGGATCTTCGCCTTGAGCGGACTGTCCGGCAGCGACTTGTAGGTATTGAAGAGCGGAGCGATATACACCGGCGCAATGGTGCCGAAAAAGATGCCGAACACGATCGCCACACCGGCGCCCCACAGCCACCAGGTACGGGTGGCCTTGCGAATCACCGCATAGATGACCACCAGTCCAATGGTGCCAAGCACCAATGCCACGAGCAGCCCCTTGGCCTGATCCCCTAGCCACTGCATCAGGTTCTGGGTGGACAATCCGTACTGGTGTTCGCGCACGAACCCCTCGTACACATTCCACGGCAGGATCAGCAGCGTCGACAGGATGATGTACTGCACCGAGTAGATCGCGGTTTGCAGCCAGCGTAAACGCGTCATGCGCTCGGCGAGGTTGCGCATGCGAGCCGACAATCGCGTACCAAGCAACAGCCATGCGATGCCCAGCGCCCACAGGCAATCCCACAGAACGAGCCAGTAGCCGCCTTCGAAATAGGCATCGGATTTTGCCCGGGCCGCGGGCGACAGCTCATCCATGTAGGCCGTGGTGGCGGCATCCACATCGAAGTGTGTTGCGTTGGTCGGTGCTGCTGTTGTGCTGACGGCCGGCGCAGGCTCAGGCGTCTGTACGGCTCTGACGGAACCCACTCCCAACGTCAGGACAGCCAAAAGCAGGATGGCAAGGACACGCTTCATGTACGACTCCCCCGGTTGAAGTCGCTCAAACCTAGCGGAACCCGGCAGTGGCCGCCAGCCAGCCAATGGCACATGGGCCGCCGCGGGAACCCCAGGCACTTGCCCGGACGGCCGAACCGGCGCATAACGGCGGCCGCTGCATACCTGTTGACCTGGTACGTATGTACAGGGGAGGCCGATCATGGATCAGGCGAGCAAAACGCCGGCGCCACGCCGCAGCATCCCCGCGCACGAGCAAGTCGCACTGACCCAGCGGCGGAAGCTCAATGATATCGATCCGGAAAAGCCCACGATCGGCCTTGCACTGTCCGGCGGCGGCGTTCGCAGCGCCACGTTCTGTCTTGGCCTGCTGCGTGCACTGGCCAAGAACCACGTGCTGCATCGCTTCGACTACCTCTCGACGGTCTCCGGCGGCGGCTACACGGGTGCCGCTTTCGGACGTCTGTTCAGCCCCAAGGTAAAACCGGCCGACGTCGAAAAGGGGCTCGCCGATGACGGATCGTTGCTGCTCTGGTGGCTACGCAGCAATGGGCGTTACCTCGTCCCCGCCGGCGCACGCGATCTGCTGCAGACGTGGGCCGGGCAATTGCGTGGCTTCGTTGCGACGCAGTTCGAGGTCACCATGCTCATCGCGCTGATGTCATGCGTGATCGTGCTGCCGCATATGCTGGGCCACCGCTGGGATGCCTCGTCGGCGCTGCTGTTGCGCAGCACCCTGTGGTGGATCTGGATGACGATATTCGGCTGGCTCGCCATGGTCATGGCGTTCGCCTACTGGTGGTCGCGCGACCCGGGAGAGGGCTCTGGCTGGAGTGATTTCGCGATCTGCGTGAGCACGTCGGCGATGGCCGTCTATCTACTCAGTCCGCTCTGGGTTACCGGCGATGCTGGTCAGGGCAGAGTCGTGATGACGGTGATCGGCTGCGTCCTGCTGGCCGTGCCGATGGCCAGGATATGGTTGCTGATCCGCGGTTCGAGCCCGGCTCAGGACCGGGTTCGCTACACGATCGGACTCAGCACGGCACTGAAATACCTGCTGTTGTTTTTCGCCTTGGGCGCGGCCGACCTGATCAGCTGGTTTCTGGCCGATCAGGTTGGACAGGGTGTCGCGCACACCTCGGTGCTCACCAGCGCCGGGCTCGCGGCGATGCTGGTCGCCGTCGCCCGGTTTGCGCTGCCGATGCTGCAATCGCGCGTCGGCAAAACCAGCCTGGCGCAGCTCCCGCTCGCGTTGATGGCGAATCTTTGCGGCCTGATCCTGATTGCCCTGCTGGTGCTGTTCTGGCTCAGCGCCTTGCAGTACTTCGTTTTCGTGGCGCGGCTTTCGGCGCTGAACACGTGGATGCACTGGTTGACTGCCATTATGCCGAGCATCGCGCACGCACAGTCGGCCGATACGTGGCTACGCTGGCTGACAGTGGCGATTCCCTGTCTTGCCTACGTCTGCCTGACGGGCAGCGATCTGCAACTCATCAATCGCTCGTCGATGCATTCGTTCTACCGCTCGCGGATTGCGCGCACCTACGTCGCCGTCGGCAACAGTCCCGATGCCAAGAAAAAAGATGGCCCGGTGCGCTTCCAGGTTTCGCCGTTGGCGCCGAAGAGCCCAGGCAATGCAAACAAGGTAAAAAAGCTCACGGAACTACTGGACGGCGACGATATCGATTTGCCCAGCTACGTTCCGCATGAGTACGGCGGCCCGATCCATCTGATCAATTGTTGCATCAACCAGACCATCGACGATCGCACCGACACCTACAATGCCGACCGCAAGGGCGTCTACCTGACGGTAAGCTCGCTCGGGCTGGAAACCGGCACCAAATTGCCGCTACCCCACCCACAGGGCGCCAACCCGCTTCAGCACAACACGCTGTCCGAATGGATCGCGATTTCCGGTGCGGCGGCCGGTTCCGGCATGGGCTCGCTGACCCGCACCGGCACGGCGGCACTGTTTTTCCTCAGCGGTTTCCGGCTCGGCTACTGGTGGCGCAACCGACTCGACGCGAAGAATTTCTGGTGGTCGCGCATGGGCAAATCGCGCGCTGCCATGCAGGAAATGCTGGCCCGCTTTCCGGGCCTGAAGAGCCCGGTGTGGTATCTGTCCGATGGCGGCCATTTCGACAACAGCGGCGTCTACAGCCTGCTGAAACGCGAGCTGGAGTTGATCGTGCTGGCCGACTGCGGAGCCGATCCCGCCTACATCTTCGCCGACATGGAAAACCTCATCCGCAAGGCGCGCATCGACCTGGATACGACGATCGACTTCATCGATCCGGACAGCCTGCCGATCGACATCGACCAGGCGCTACGCAATCGTTTCGGTACGCCCGACAGCATCATGCCCCGTCCCGGCAATCAGCATCTGCTGCTGGCGCGGATCACTTATCCAAGCGGCTCGTCGGGCTGCCTGCTGGTGGTCAAGCCGCGGCTGTATTGCGAGCTGCCGCTGGATGTCGCCGGTTACGCGGATCGGCATAGCGACTTCCCACAACAGAGCACTGCTGAACAGTTCTTCGACGAATCCCAGTGGGAGAGCTATTGCCAGCTTGGCGAAGTGCTGGGCATGTCGCTCGACGCGCGATTGATGAACATGTTGCCGTCGCTGGCCGCCAACGGTGCGATCACCCGCTCCAGCGTCGTTTCCGACGACGACCAGAAGAGCACGCTCACCCGACGCCAGCGCGTCGGCACAACGATCGGCGCCTCGCTCAGCTTTGGTGCGCTGGCGACGGTCGCGCTGACCGGCTGGCAAGCCTGGGAATCGCAACGCCAGGAAATTCAGAGCGGCAAGCAGCAGCTCAATGCAACGCAACGCGATGCCGACACCCTGCAGACAATGCTGGAAGCGAACGCACCATATGACGCACAGATGCACGTCAAACTCTACGCGCTGCTGCAGGAGTTCGAGAACGCCCAAAGCGCCGATGCTGCAGCGCTGGCCATGAACCAGTTGGCCGACACCCTGAATGGCACCTGCGGTGGACTCAATAAAACCAACCCTCTTTTCAATCGCTGCCTGACGGATTATTCCGCCTTGCGTGCCGCAGTGACGGCTCCATCGGACTGGCAGAAATCCATGCAGGATTACCAGGAGGCGACGCCGAAATCGATCTTCCCAGTCATCGCCTGGTTCGAGTCGATCGGACACAAGCGGTCAGGGACCGTTGCCGCAATATCTACCGCGCCGACACTGCCGGGCACACCCGCTCCTGCCGCGACCCTGGCCACGAACAGCGTGGTTCCGGCAATGAACGAGGCGCCGGTATCGGCACCACCACCGCCGCCCGAACCCGTAGCAGAAAACGCGCCGCCACCACCGCCCGAACACGCCACACAAAGCGCGCCTGCGGCAGCTGCGTCGACCCAGGCCGCGCTCGACAAGATCACCCAGGTCTGCAAAGGGGCAGCACTTGCGCAACCCCAGCAGCTCATCGTCTACACACACATCTACAGCGGTGACCAAGCTGAGACAGCGACCAACCTGCTACGCCAGTTCGGCAAGTTCGGACTGACCACGCCCGACTTCGAAAATGTTTCCACGACCGCAAAGCGCAAAGGCCGCGGAGAACTTGCCGGCTGGAGCAAGCCGGTATTCCTCTACAGCAGCTACAACGTTCAGGCACAAACCTGTGCGCAATCATTGGCAGGCTGGCTGGGTGCTCAGGCGGGCTTTGAGAACACGACGCCCACCGCGATACCGCTGCCCATGCGACTGCGCGGCAACCCGAACGTGATCGAGTTCTGGATCCCCGAACCCGGCACGCCTTGAGCACATTTCACTTGCGTAACACCACGCCGCAACGACGCTCATAAAACCTGGCGTGATGAGTACAACTGCTCCGTTCACCCTGACCAGCGGAAATTTATATAACCCTCGTCATTCCTGCGAAGGCAGGAGGCGCTTTTCAACAGCGAAGCTGGTCACCCAGTGCCCTTGAGCTTGCGCCGAAACCCGAGAACTCACGCGCGTGAACGATGAAGCCCCCTACCCCCGCTTCGCCAGCCGTGGACGCACGTTCGTCTACGTGCTGCCCTGCCGGAACGAGGACATCCTCAAGGTCGGCTTCTCACGTGACCCACTGGATCGAATGCGCACCCTGCACCCGCGTTTCTTCGAATTCTTCGATCTGGACCGCGCGTTGCTGATCGAGACAGATTACCTGCGCGATGCCCGCCGCATCGAGCGACTGTTTATCACCACCTTTGCCGATTCACAAGCGCCCGCCCCGCTCGTCGTACGACGCTCGGCAGCCGGATACACCGAGTGGTACCGCGGCATCTACCCGGAAGTGACCGCGCTGGCCCGCAGCGTTGGCGAGGAGTCCGCGCTGACGCTGCACGCGCCGCTTTCTGCCTGGCTGCGTGACTGCTTCAACGAGTGGAGCGACCGGCTGTTCGACTGGTCCGCGCGGATGCTCGAGATGATCGAGTACGAACGCTTCAATGTGCCGCTGGAGGAAACAACCCTGCGCGGCGAAAAAGCGTTGAGCCAGGTGCTCGATGCGTATGCGGCACTTGGCATGGACGTGCAGCCGCTGGTGCCGGGTCCGGTTTGGCGTTGGTATCAAAACCGCAGCGCCGTCGCGTTCGGCGAGTCCAGCTTGAAACGATAGCCAGAGGAAACCCACGATCCGCACTGGCGGTGATGACGGATCGTCGCCCCCTTCACTGGCGCGGGCGCAAGGTAACTTTCCCGTAGCCACGGCGAAATACAGAAATACCGACACGTAGCCGCGATCCACCCTTCCCCCTGTGCCGGCTGGAGTACAGCATCACCATGACGACCCGTCCGCTTTGGAAACTTCTTCTGCGCGCACTGCCGCTGCTTGCCGTCAGTGAAATCGGCTTCGCACAAGGCCTGACCGCGCCTGCCCATCTCGTTGTCGTCGAGCTCTTCCAGAGCCAGGGCTGCTCGTCCTGCCCACCCGCAGAGGCCAACCTCAATGCCATCGCGGGACAGCCGAACGTTCTTGCGTTGTCGTTCGGCGTCACCTACTGGGACAGTCTCGGATGGAAAGATACGTTCGCCACCGAGGCTTACACCGACCGGCAATGGGCGTATGCGCATCATCGCAAGCGCGACAATGTGTGGACGCCACAGGTCTATGTGGACGGTCATACCGACCTCGTCGGCAATGATCGCACTCAGCTTGACCAGGCTATCGCCCGCGCAAACGCGCAGGGGCCGCAACTGACCTGGGAGAACGGCCAGCTACGGGTGGCCGCCGGCAAACCCACCGCCCGCTGCGACGTGTGGCTGGTGCGCTATGACCCGCGAACGCTCAACGTCGCCATCGGCGCGGGCGAGAACAGCGGACGCACGTTGCCGCATCGCAACGTGGTGCGCGAGATGGTGCATCTGGGCACATGGGACGGAACTGCGCAGTCGTTCGCGGTGCCTCCCGCAACATTAAAAGGTCTCTCGACCGCAGCACTGGTCCAGGTCGAGGCCGGCGGAGATATCCTCAGCGCATCCATGGCTGCCGCTACGCGTTGACGAATATCGCTCGTCGTGCCAGAGGCGCCAACCATTCAGGTTGCTGCAGAAAACAGGAGGCCAAGGTCAGTTTCAAATGATTCTTGCCCTTCGTTTCCAAAGCGATCTGCCAGCGGAAGCAACCACGCGCCCGGGTGCAACGCATCCGCGGTCATGCACGCGCTCAGGCCTGACCGGCGCCAAAATCCGTGTTCTATGGCGCAGTCATGCCCGCATGGTGACTTCGGCGCCGGTGCGCAAAGTGGTGGTCGATGCCGGCGGGTTCAGCCGCTTCCGCCGCGCTGCCGAGACTCCATTCAACATCGTACTGGAGGCGCGGCCCTGAGCCCGGCAGAAATTCCGCCGACGACAGCTCTCGATTCACCGGCGATAGTTGGTTGAAATCTTTGCCGCGCCAGGCACTCGCTGCGCGGCATTTTTTCGCCGGTGGGCACGTCAAACGACGCTCACGACAATGGCACGACGCAGAGGAGTCCAGCCCTCCAGGCGTTCACCGCGACAAGAGGCCTTGGATGCAGCGCTATCGTCGGGGTTCACAACTGGTTTGCGCGAACCCGTCATAATGTCGGGCTGCCATGCCATAACAGCGTGACCCTATGCACATCGGTATCGATTTCGGCACCAGCTACTCGGCCGCCGCGGCCATCATCGACGGCGAGCTGACCCTGGTGCGTTTCGGCGACGCCGAGCAGTTCCGCACGGCGGTGTTTTTCCCCGAGCTGGTGCCGGATCCCAGCGCGTTCGCACTGACTCCCGCATTGGAGGCGCAACTGGAGACTCAGTTGCGTCTGGCCAGGACCCAGCAGCGCCAGATGGCCGCCGCTGCCGCGGCACGCGGGCAGGCGCCGGTGTCGCGCAGCGAAGGTGAGCTGCACCGCGAAGCGCTGCGCGTGGTGCGTCGGCAATGGATGGAAGATCAGACTCGCGCCGCCACTGCTTCTGTCGCCAGTTTCCAGCACGCTCTGTTCGGCGAAGAAGCCGTGGAAGGCTATCTGGAGAGTGGTGGCGGCAATCTGATCGAGTCGCCGAAGTCGATGTTTGGCTTTCGGCTCGACCCGCAGGTGCGCAAGGTGATCGTGCACATCGCCACGCACATCATCGAGCATATTCGCCTCACCGCCAGCCAGCAGTTCGGTGTGCCGGTGCGCGGCGCGGTGATCGGGCGACCGGTTGAATTTCGCAGCTCGATGGGCGCGCAAGGATCACAGCAGGCGATCGAGATCCTGCGCGAGGCGGCTGCGGCTGCGGGCTTCGACAGCGTGACGTTTCTGGAAGAACCAGCGGCCGCCGCGATGCACTATCACCAGAGCCTGCAGCAACGGCAGTACGCGCTGGTGGTCGACATCGGCGGCGGCACCACCGACGTTGCCCATGCGCAACTCGGTGGCGGGGAAGCTCCGCACATTTCACGTAGCTGGGGCCTGCCCAAGGGCGGCACCGACCTCGACGTCAGCATCAGTCTGCACAGCTTCATGCCGCAGCTGGGCAAGGACCAGATCAGCATGCCAGCGCACCGGTTTGTGGATGCGGCCAGCGTGCACAACCTGCCCAAGCAGCGCGAGTTTCGCCAGCAGAACTATCGCCTGGTCGACGAGCCCTACGGCGCGCGCCTGCGCGCGCTGCAGGAGCCAGGAGCCACGACGCGACTCAACCAGATGGCCGAGCGCAGCAAGATCACCCTGAGCACGTCAGCAAGCCACCGCGCCGAACTGGACTTCATCGAGCACGGGCTCGCTGTCGAGCTCAGCAGCGAGGACTTCAGCAGCGCCATCGAATCGTTTCTCGGCCAGATGGAACGCACCCTGGCTACCGTACGCACCGATCTGGGCGAACTTCCCGCCAGCATCTTCCTCACCGGCGGCACCTCGCGCTCACCGCAAGTCAGCGAACGCGTGCAAGCCTGCTTCCCGGAGATCCCACTGGTGCAAGGCGACCCCTCGCTGGGCGTGGTGTCCGGGCTGGCAGTGGCGGCCAGCGAGGCCGATCGGTAAGCGCTGTCGTCAGCGTTGGCGCGGCCGTCCCATCAACTGGCATTCGTCCATGTCGACTCGATGTCGGCTTTCACAGCGTCATCAACATCCGCCGCGGGCACACCATGCATATCATGGATGCAGCCGTGCCGCATGCCGGCGAAATCACCGTTGTGGCGGAACGTTGCCGTCCAGTTGACGCGACCCGCGCTCGCCGGCTGGTAATCCGCTTCGTAGGTGAACCCGTTGCTGGTGTTGCCGGAGACGTTGCCCATGGCTAAAGCCTCTTGGCATGATTTGATCGCCAGCATAGGCCTTTGCGAGAGCGATAGCGCCTGCTGCGATTGGCGAGCGCGGCAAGCAGTTCGCATTGGATGCGCTCGCTGCCGACTGCGTTGGTTTGAACACCTTCATCTCGCCTATTGATCCGGCCCGAAAATAGTTTCCCGGATGCCCTTCGATTCCGCTGCGCCAGCCTCTGAGCCTGCCCCGGATTCGATCCAGGGGCGAACGGCTTATACGTAGTATTTATGGGGCGGATCAAGCACGACTTGCCAACTCTCGCGTCAGCCAGTCGATGAAGACGCGCACACGTGGCGAGAGCTGTCGGCTGTGCGGATAGAGCAGCGAAACGGGTGTCGGTGCCGGTGGATATTCGGGAAGCACTTTGACGAGGATGCCGGCGTTGAGGTCGGCGGCGATGTGATAGCGCGGCATCTGGATCAGACCCAGACCGAGCCTGGCAGCAGCAGCATAGGTTTCGGCGGCGGTCACGGTAAGCGTCGCGGGTAGAACGACGTTGCGCCGCTCGCCGTTGATCAGGAATTCGAGGGGCAAGGTCGCGCCCGTCGCCGACGACAGGAAGCCGATCGCGACGTGTCCCTGAAGATCGTCGACAGTGGCAGGCGTGCCGTAACGAGCGAGGTAGTCCGGACTCGCGCAAGTGACCTCCTCGAGCAAGGCGACGCGTCGCCCGACCATCGCGCTGTCTTTCAGATCACCCGCACGCAGTACGCAGTCCACACCCTCGCGCACCAGATCGACGAGCCGATCACTCTCGCTCAGATGCAGTTGCAGATCCGGGTACTCCGCCAGGAATGCAGGCAACGCCGGCAGCACGAAATGGCGCGCCAGCGTGCCTGAACATCGACGCGTAGTAGCCCGCGCGGTTTCGCATTGCTGAATACAGCCTCGGCATCTTCGACTTCGCCAAGGATGGCAACGCAACGCTTGTAGAACGCCTCACCGTCCAGGGTCGATCGAACCTGGCGGGTGGTTCGCTGAAGCAGGCGAACGCCCAGCCGCTTCTCCAGTTCCTTGATCGCCTGCGTGGCCGTCGAGCGCGGCAGCTCCAGGTCCTGCGCCGCCTGCGTGAAGCTTTGCCGCTCCACTATTCGGATGAACAACCGCATGACTTCAAACCGGTCCATTTGCTCCCCAATTGTTCGTTCACAACGAATAGTGTTGGCAATTTAGCAGAGATTATTTACCCATGGCGAAAGCCTAAAGTTTCGCCACACACCGGCATAGGGCCGGTCGGAGAAATCACATGAGCAAGCAGAATCAGCAAGTCGCGCTGGTCACCGGCGCATCCCGCGGTATTGGTGCTGCCATCGCGCAGCGTCTGGCCCGCGATGGGTTCACCGTCATCGTCAACTACACGGAAAGCGCCGAGCCGGCCGAAGCGCTCGTCCGCACCATTCAGCAGGCCGGCGGCCAGGCATTGGCCGCGAAGGCCGACGTGAGCAGCCCGACCGATGTCCGCCGTCTGTTCGATGCCGCAGAGACAGCTTTTGGCGGCGTGGACGTGCTGGTCAACAACGCCGGCATCATGACTCTGGCAAACCTGACCGACGTGGATGACGCGTCGTTCGATCGCCAGATCGCCGTGAACCTGAAGGCACCTTCAACACGCTGCGTGAAGCCGCCACACGCCTGCGCAGCGGTGGCCGCATCGTGAACTTCTCCTCCAGCGTCGTCGCGCTGTTGCAGCCCGGCTACGCGGTCTATGCCGCCACCAAGGCCGGCGTCGAGGCGATGACCAGTGTGTTCGCCAAGGAGCTGCGCGGGCGCAACATCACGGTCAACGCGATCGCACCGGGCCCCACGGCCACCGACCTGTTCCTCAAGGGCAAGCCAGAGGAACTGATTCAGCGCCTCTCCAACCTGGCCCCGCTAGAACGCCTTGGTCAGCCCGAAGACATCGCCAACACGGTGGCCTTCCTTGCCGGCCCCGACGCTGGCTGGATCAACGGCCAAGTGCTGCGGGCCAACGGCGGAATCATCTGAACACTGCACGCCACATCAGGTCATGCCGCATCACGCATGCGGCGCTCCCCCGAACCTGAGGAATCCCGTCATGAAACAGGTCATCGTCATCACCGGTGCATCCAGTGGCTTTGGTGCACTCGCGGCCCGCGCGCTCGCACACGCCGGGCACACGGTCTACGCCAGCATGCGCGAAACCACCGGCCGCAACGCGCCGCAAGTTGAAGAAGTGAACAAGTACGCCGCAGAACATGGCGTCGATCTGCGCACCGTCGAGCTCGATGTTGCCAGCGAAGCCTCGGCTACGGCGGGCATCCAGCAGATCCTCGCCGACTGCGGACGTCTGGACGTCGTCGTCCATAACGCAGGCCACATGTCGTTTGGCCCGGCCGAGGCGTTCACGCCGGAACAGTTTGCCCAGCTCTACGACATCAACGTGCTCAGCACACAGCGCGTCAATCGCGCCGCCCTGCCGTACCTGCGCAAGCAGGGTCGCGGGCTGGTGGTCTGGGTCTCCAGCAGCAGCACGCGCGGCGGCACACCCCCCTACCTCTCGCCATATTTCGCAGCGAAGGCGGCAATGGATTCGCTCGCCGTCAGCTACGCCAGCGAACTTGCGCGCTGGGGGATCGAGACCTCGATCATCGTGCCGGGCGCGTTCACCAAAGGCACCAATCACTTCGCACATTCGGGCTCGCCGGCCGACAAGGATCGCGCCGCCGAATACGACAACGGCCCTTATGCCGGCGTCCCGGATCAGGCGCTCAAAGGTCTCGCTGCACTCGAACCCGCCGATGCCGATGCGAAGTCAGTCGCCGATGCGATCGTGAAGGTCATCGACATGCCGTTCGGCAAACGCCCGTTCCGCATACATATCGATCCCTCCGAAGATGGCGCGGAAATCGTCAACGGTGTCGCCGATCGCGTCCGCGCAGAGATGTTCCGCCGCATTGGTCTGGAGGATCTGCTGCATCCGCGGGTGAATCCGGTTTAGTGCGGTGACACGTCGCGGCGTTCGTTGAACAGGGCGGCAGGAAGCCTTGCCGCCCTGTTATTGCCACGTCGCCGGCAGCGAATCACGATCGCCGTAAACGAATGCCGGTCATGCTCGACAACACGCCATCACGACGAATCAGGCCGTGATAGAGCGCCGCGCCCATATGCGCAAGAAACGTCAGAAACAGCAGGATGGCGAGCCAGGCATGCGCGTGACGCAACACGGCAAACGCGACGGGACTAACCGGAAAGATCGGTGGCAGGCGCAGCGATTCGCTCAGCATCACCGGATAGCCACCCGCCGAGAGCATGGCCCAGCCGATCAGCGGCAGCGCGAACATCAGCGTGTAAAGCAGCCAGTGCGAGGCCAGTGCTGCCAGCTTCTGCAATGGCGGCAGATCCGCCGGCAGCGGCGGTGGCGGATGACGCAGGCGCACGGCCAGGCGCACCACGGCCAGGATCAGGATGGAGATGCCCAGTGGTTTGTGGATGCGGATCAGCCAGTCGTGACGTTCCGACACCGATGCCACCATGCCGACACCGATGAACAGCATGGTCAGGATCATCGCCGCCATCAACCAATGCAGAACGCGGGCGGCCAGCGTGAAGCGGGTGGATGAGGAGTTCATCATTTGGTCTCCGGCTGCGGATGCGCGGTGGCGGTGCCGGGTAAATGGGCCTCCTCGCTGGTGCGACGCAGATAGGAAGTGGCATACGCCGCCGAGCGTGCGGGCAACAGTGGATCGTCCGACGCTTCGATGCCGGCAGGCAGCACCAGCGGGTCGTAATTGATGTCGCGACAGGGGCCACTTTCCTGCGGCTGGGTGGCATCAAGCACCAACGTACCGGCATCGATATCGCGGCGATCGGCCGGCCAGGCTTTTGTCGCGTCGTTGGTGGGATCGCCCGGATTGGCGAGCGTCACCAGCAGATGCCAGCGCAACGGACCCTGGGCAAGACGTTGGCTCAGGTCGGCATCCAGATAATCCGTGCCACTGGCTTTGCCTGCATCACCAGCGGCATCGGTGGCCTCCGACACCATGCGCCAGCGCACCGGATGCCGCACGCCGTTCGCGTCAACGAACACAAACGCATTCAGGCTCAAATAGCTTTCGGTGGCAAAGCTCGCCGACGGCTTGGCCGTCTTTACCCAGGCAAGGAACGCCGCGGTTTCCGGGTGCGCAGCGAAGAATGCGCCTACTTTCGCCATGTCAGGCTTGCCCGTCGCCGGATCGGGCTGCTGCGCTTTCAGCAGATCGTAGAAAGCTTGCGGCGTGGTGACCGGAAACACCGGCATGCTGTTCATGCCCGTTCGCCACTGCTGTCCGTTCGCCAGCGCAAATCGCAACGCCATGCTGCGAATCGGCGCGCTGCTATCCGACCCGTAAGGGTCGCCGATAGGGACCGCAAAGCGGCCCACCACGGGCGTGCGACCGGGCGCGAATACCTGTGCGTCAGAGTAGGGCTGCCCCTGGCCATTACTCTGGAAATAGCCCGTCACGCACACGCCCTTGGCATGGTTGCGGCGATAGCCCGGGAACACGCCTGCATTGGCCTGCAACTGATTCACCAGTCGCGCCGGCGTCAGCCGTTGCGGTGCCAGCCAGCCACCGACATAGCCGAAGGCGACGACGGTGATTAGCAGCACACCACCAATGACTGCCGCACGCCCGATAAGACCAGGCCAGGTGAGGCTGGCCTTCCCTGATGGTGTTGATACCGATGGTTCGTTCATGGAGTCCGCTCCCAGCCCATAAGACGACTTTGTTCGGCCATCATGGCACCAACATTGTTGGCTGCAAGTGACTTACGCAGGCCTGCTTGCTTAGATCGGCACCCGGGCGAGCACTCGCCTCGCCCCTCACCTCACCTCAATCCCCTCCCGATAGTGGAGAGGAGGTTGCCAGCGGTCCGGGCTAGCGAGGCGAGCGCAGCGTGGACTCGCGCAAGGCGGTCTCGCGCAGAATTTCGTCCAGGCAAGCCGTCCCTTCGGTGTCCGATACGCAGTGCCCCGGGCGATGCATGCCCGTCGGCGATATCGCCATGTCCGCAGCCCCGTCTTTATTGCCGTTGGCGTCGGTTGTGGAGTTCATGCTCATGCTTCGACCCTTGGAATTTTGCGCATCATACCTGTCATTGTTCCGTGCGAAATATGCCTTGTGTACAGTTCAGTAGCTCTGCTGACCCTGCTTTGTCGCGCTGAGCAGTTTTCGCATTTGGCACACGGCAATCAAGTTTCGCCTGAAAGATCAGATCGCGCGCAATCCATCCATGGCGATCGTCGCCTTGCTCACATCCTTGTGCACTCGCTTGTAGATGCCGCGCAACGCCGGTTTCAGATGCTTGAGCGTCTCCGTCGGCTGTATCGCCAGCAAGCTCGAAAAAATGGCATGCATGTGCAGCACCTCGGGTTCTGAAAGATAACCCTGTTGCCGCCAGCGCCATCCCATCGTTTGACCATCGGAGTGCTGGGAGAAGTTGAAACGGGAGTTGGCCAGGAACAAACCGAAACCGAGAAACACTGCCGCAAGGTCAGTCGCTGGCTCCCACACTTCCCAGCCACCTGGCGGTGCTTCTTCGAAGCCCGCCGTACGGTAGTGCGCCAACTCATGAGCAAAGGTGGCGACCAGTGACATCGGATCAGTCAGGTTCCTGGGATGATATGTGATGAGCGCGCCCTCATCAGTGGCGCGGAAGGTACCAGCCGGCGATGACGGGTTGCCCTGGATCAGCAGTGCCGGAGCAACCAGCGGATTAGGGTCGTGCTCCTGAACCTGCAGCACGCACGGCCAGTCGGCCATATCGGCGTGTTGCTTGACCTGGAAAAAAATGTGCTCGGCCAAAGCGTGCCCACGCAGGCCCCTTGACGGAAAGAACTTTGGCGTCGGCTGTATAGGTTGGCGCCGTTTGAACGCCTCGAATCCTCCCGTATGTCGGAGCAGCCAACCGAAGCAGTCAAACTGCCATTGGGTCAGCTCTTCGCCGAGCAGAGAACCTTTGCTAAATAATCCAAACATGATCCCCCCGGATCATCTGAAAACAGCAGGTCGGGCCATCCAATGGCATGGGTCCCGGGACAAGTGACGGGAACGGCCTGCCATTCAGAAAGCAATGCAGTTAAAACCGCTCGGCATCCGCTTCAATGCCCGCCCTCCCGCGCAATGAAATCAGACACATCGAAGTAGTAGGTCAGCGAGTTGCCCTGCGCATCCGCTGCCTGCATTGCGTCGTACTGTCTGCCGTTGGCGTTGATCAAGGACTGCTTCTGCAGATGCAGTTTTTTCTGACCTAGCCAGGTGTATTCCTCGGCCACGGCGATAACGTGGATCGCGGTTTGTGCCGAAAGACCGTCGCCGCTATGCGCGATGCTCTGCAGTATGCCGAACAGGTACAGGCGTTCTTTGCTTTGCCCTGCAGCGTCGCCCACTTTGCCGAGCAGCGCGCTATAGGTCGCAATGAGGTCGACCAATGGCGTGTCGTCGATGGGACGTATTTGCCCGACGTTGCGCAACGCTGCCATGGCACCAGCATTGTCGCCCTGGCTCTCCAGCAGCTTCGCCTCCTTAAGCGAGCTCCTGCAAAGATTTATCAGCGCCGAATAGTTGAAACTTTTGTCCGCCAGAAACTGTATGCGCTTGGCTTGTGCATCATTGAAAGCCTGCAACTGCAAAGGTGGCATGTTTGCGAGCGGCAGCGGTGCGAAAATATCTGTCACCGTGCGATTCATCACCGCGGCCACGCGTGGGTCGATCGCAAAGAATGCCGTGGTTGGCTTGCTGCCGCCCATCAGACCTGTAAAGGTCACTTCCTGTAGCTCTATGCCGTTGTATCGATAGGGCTGCGCGGCAACCGCGTTGCCCAGCTGCGAACGTCCCCATTCGACCATGTCGCTCGTCATGATCACCCGCACGGGATCGCCTGGCTGCAATCCTCCGCCTGACCGCTGATGCAGAATCACGAACATGGCGGAGGCGCGCTGCTTGCAGGCATTGGCGTTGGTCTGGTCGCCAAGCTTCATATAAAGCCACGAACAGAGCATCTGCACGTTATAGCTGGGTATCTCGGACAGCGGCGCGTATTTTTCCAGCGTCTTCAACTCCGCCATGGCGCCGGCGTCGTTACCCGCACGGTCCATCCCTTCGGCTGCGCTGGTGGTCATCAGGATATCGCGCGAGAACTGCGGCACATTGATCTTGCCGTTCTGCACGATCGCCTGTCGCTCCAGCTGCAGCTGGTCGACAATGTTCGGATCAGCCGCCATGCGGCTCTGTGCGTGCAGGTTACCGACCATCAAAACGCAAGCCATACACGACACCAAGGTCACACGCATGAACATTCCCCTTGCCTGGATAGACGCTTCCGTTGCGGTCGCGTGCTCAATCTACTTTGGACGACTTGCGCGGTATCTTTGCACGTAAAGAGGTAGCTGACGGAGGGGGCCCAAAATTCTTTTGACCAAGCGACCCATCCCGGCCACTTCGACCTGGTGAAGGCGGTATTCGGGAGGCGGGCGCATAGGAGTTCGTTCAGGCGTTTTCGCACAATAAAAATGGCTTAGGGCCATTTGCTGGCTTTGAACGCCTCACTATTGTTTGAGGAAAAATACAAACTGAACCCTGCTTTGATTTGCTTCAAGGGACAATGCGTCATCCGCGCAGGCGTTTCCCGCCGCCTGCATCTACCTTCACCCTGCCGAACCCATTTCCTGCATGAGCATTGATCGACCACCCAACACCCCCGCCTCCGCCTTCGCATCACTGCGCGCTGGGGTCAAGATCGCGGCGATCGTGCTGGCGAGCGTGGTGCTCATGCCGGTGCAGTGGGTTCTGATGCGCTTCACCCGTGGGCGGGTGGCATTCGTGCTGCCGCGATTCTGGTTCGGCCTCCTGCGCAGGGTGCTGGGGATCCGGGTCGAGGTCGTCGGCACGCCGCGCGATGGCGGCGGCACGGTGTTTGTTGGCAACCACGTCTCGCACTTCGACATCGTGCTGCTGGGTAGCCTGCTGCGCGCGCGCTTCATTGCCAAGGACGACATGGAGCGCTGGCCCGGCATGCGCTTCGTCGGCTCCCTCGCGCAGACGCTGTTCATCAGCCGCCGTCGGCGCGATGCCGCCAGCGTGGCAGCGACTATTGCCGCGCAGATGCGCCCCGACCACGACCTGGTGCTGTTCGCCGAAGGCACCACGTCCTCCGGAGAGCGCGTCGCGCCGTTCAAGTCGAGCTTGTTCTCGCTATTCCTGGGCTCGCAGGCCAACGGAGCGGCGTGGACACCGCAGCCGTTCACCCTGGACATTCGATCCGTCGACGGGCGCTCACTGTCGATGGGTGGCGATCGCGACGGTTACGCCTTCCACAGCAACATGGCGGCCGGTGCACACGTCAACCGATTCCTGCGTCTGTCGGGCGCGGTGGTGCGGGTGGTATTCCATCCGCCCATCACGATTCCTGCCGACATCGATCGCAAGGCGCTGGCAGCGCAGGTGCATGACGTCGTGGCGTCAGGCCTCGTTTACAGCGATGCAAGGCCAGCATCCGCCGACGGTGCCCACGCGCAACCCGAGTAACACCAGGGTCTCATATGGGAGTCAAAGCAAGAGCCCGCTGCCTTGACCCCTGCTTCAAGACCGCTTGACTTAAATACTCGCAGGGTGCGCCAACGCGAAATCAATCGCCGCACACACCGCCGCCACCTGCGCGGCGTTGCATTGCTCGGCATTGGCGCGCGGGCTGTCGGGATAGACCTCGGTGGTGGTCTTGTAGGGCGCGTCGGTGATGCCTGCGCAGAGGCCAAGCTTCGCGAGCGTGTACTCGATGACGCCCGGCGCAACCATCGGCGAACCGATGATCTCGCCGTGGCTATCGGCCGGGGCAATGTGGGTGACTTTCGCCACCGCCTCGATGATGGCCTGCTGGAACTGCGGTTGCGGACGCTCGCTGTCGTCGACCAGATAGAAGCCGTCGGGGATTTCACCCGGTGCGTAATCGATGCCATCGCGGGCGGCCAGCGCCGGGCGGAACTCGGACTCATCGCTATCGGTGGTTTCATGTAGATCGATATGCACCAGCACGCGATGGCGGAAGGGCGCAATCAGACGCATGAGCGCCGCCGATTCCTGTGCCGGGCTGTCATCGCGAAACGAGCGGTTCGGATCGAGCGCATTCGCGTTCCAGCGATGAATCCGCTCGTACGCCCAGGGGCTGATGCACGGCGCGACGATCAGGTTGACGCGACCGGCATAGCCAGCCGCATGCTGCTCGACGAATTGCAGCGCCCCGTGCACGCCACTGGTTTCATAACCGTGCACACCACCGGTCACCAGCACACAGGGCAACTCGTCGCGCCAGTCGCGGCTCTTGATCGCGAACAGCGGGTAGCTGTGGGGGCGGTAGTCCAGACGGCCGTACTCCGACACATCGAAGCGCGAGCGCAACGTGTCGATGACGCTCAGCACGTCCGCCGCGTAGCTGCGCTTGATGGTCTGCTGCGAACGCCAAGCCGCCACTTCCGCTTCGCCCCAGGGGCGTCCGGGGGTGCCAATGAGATCGGGGTTTTGGGTCATCATCGGGTCGCTCACTTCGCTGTGGCTTCAGGACAAGTGAAACACTTTAGCATTGGACTGAAACATCGATGGCCGGGACGCCGTCTAAAACGGGTCCCACACGAAAGTCGCCACGCTTTGCGCTGGCAACGTGTATTGGAAACGGGTTTCGTCCTGCTCCACGACGATGCGGCGCGCCTGCGTATTGCTGTTTACCATCACCAGAACAACCGATCCGTACGAAGCATTCTGGAATGCCACGTTGTCGATTCCCTTGTTTGTAGCGGTGGATACCACGCGCACGGCGCCGGGCAAGACAAATCGACTGAAGTGAGCGATCGCATAGTATTCATCGTTACGGCTCACTGCGCCTGTGTGTGAGTCAATCGTCACCACGCCCTTGCAGGCGTCACAGCCACCGGAATGCGGACCATGCTGCTCGTCGAGAGCCAGGTTCCAGTACACGACGCCGCGCGCCCATTGCCTGAGTCCGGCGATCAGCAGATCTCGGGCAAACCACAGCAATTCACCGTTTTTGGTGAACTCCCAGTCACCACCGGAACACTCGGTGATATAGGCATCCTTCTTGGGAAACGCACGATGTACCTGGCCTTGCGCGTACGGGCTGCCTTCGTAGCAGTGCCAGGCAACGCCATCGATATAGCGCGCCACATCGGGATCGGCCAACATGCTCAAGGGTTGATCTGGCTGGTCCCAGTTGTGGTCCCAATCAAGAATGAGTGTTCTTGGCTTGCGGCTTGCCAACGCCGGGCCGAGATACTGCGCGACGATCCGGGCCCGTGCGGACACCGGTAAATCCATGCTCGGGTAGGTCAGCGGTATAAAGCCCGGCTCGTTCTGCAAGGTCAACGCGAAAATCGGGATGCCGTATTTTTTGTAGGTGTCGACATACTTGACGAGATAGTCCGAGTACGTGCTTTCGAACTGCTCCAGCAGCTCCCCGCCCATCAGGCTTTCGCTGATCTTCATCCACGCGGGCGCGCTCCATGGCGTGGCGATGATGCGCAGCTGTGGATTGACGGACAAGGCCTCCTGTACCACCGGTATCACGTCGTGCAAATTCGCGGCGACATTGAAGTGCTGCAATTGCGGATCGAATTCACCGGCAGGAAGATCGTCCAGGGTGTACTGCTGCAGCGAGAAATCCGAGGCGCCGATGGTCAGGCGCATCATGTTCAGATTGAGGTTCGGCGGAGGGCCATACATTTCGTGCAATAGCGCATCACGCTGCGTATCACTCAGCTTGTTCTGCAGCAACCACGCCGACGAATCCGTCATCGCCGCCCCGAAGCCGACGATCGATTGATATTTCCTGTCGATGTCGATGACCACATCGGCGGGTAACGACTGGTCGGTGCTCATCTCGATGTCGGGCTGCTGCACCAGACGCAGTTTGCGATCAGCCGTGCTCAGCCACAGTTCGACGCTGGGCATGGTAGGGCGCGTCGTCGGCGTAAAGTGGCGACGTATGGCGGGATGCTTGCTGCGCGGCGCATACAGGACAGCCAGTGCGAGCACGGTAATCAAAGTGATGGATGCAATGCCCATCCAGCTGGTAGATGCCTTGCGCTCATCCATGTCTGGTTATGCCCTGGCCGGGTTCCTGCATCGAGTGCACCTCAGAACCAGTAGTCAGCGACACACCGGCCGTCGCGCGGCAGGTCAGCAAACGTGTCCAATCCATCGAAATGGTCGATGGGAATGTGCGCCACGGCTTCGGGTTCGGCCAGGCGGAGGTTGACGGCGGTACGTATACGCCCCGCCTCGTCGGCCTCGCGGCCACGCCAGCAAACGACACAGCCGCAGGTAGGACAGAAGTGGAACTCGATCGAATGGCCACGGACATAGGCCTGCGTGCGCCCCGAGACGCGAATCCCCTCGTCCACGTAGTCGTAGGCCCAGAGCACGCCGTAACGGCGGCAGACCGTGCAGCTGCAGGCCGTAGCCCCATCGGGCTGGCCGTCGAACTGCCATTGCACTGCACCGCAGTGGCATGAGCCTTCAATCATCGTTGCTTCCCGCACCATGGGCCCATGATAAATGAATCTGAGCTACCCGTTTCCCTGAAACGGGATGGAGGCGGCTAGCGCTGCCTGCCAACGGCCCTCCGTCGCACCGCAAGATGCAACGATTCGGCAGCCGTCTTGAGCGAGTGTGGCTGGGCTGGTGCGTGGTGCTTACGGTGGGTTTGCGCTAGCGGCGCGCCAAATCAAAGGGAACCAAAGACACGTCGATATTGGGAATGCCTTCAGCTCCTTTGATTTTTGGAAATCAATGGGAACCGAACAGTTTCCGTTTGTGATGCGGGCGTCTGAAATGGAAGTAAATCAGGATGCTGACCACAGCGGCATAGCTACACCACACCGAGGTGAAGGCATATTGCTTAAGCCACATCACCAGCAGCACGCCGACCAGGTTCACTGCGCCCAGCGCGATGATGTATCGGTATCCGGAAAAAAAGAGCGAGCCACAGGTGGCGATCACGTAAAGGACGGCGACCGTCATGATGTTGGTAGCGGAATTCGCGTAGACCACGCTGTAATCGTGCACGAAGATCGCAGTATTGAAATTCAGCAGCGCCCAAAGCTGGTAAACGGTGAGGCCTGCGCCAAGCACAAGAAACGGCACCACCATGAGACGGCGATGTCGGCCCGGCTCGATCAACCAAACGCTCAGCGGGATCAGTAGCGGCAACACGCCTTGCGCATAAAGCATGTACACGAATCCCCACGCCTTGAGATCACCGAGTACGGTGTTGCCCATCAAGGCGAGCCACACCGCGCCTTCGGCAAACTGATGGAACGCAAACAACAACGGGAGCGAGGCAAAAAGCCATTCGCTAGGATGCCGCGTATGCCGGAGGGTGGCTATACCGACGCCGGCGATCAGTGCGCTGCTGACGAAACTGGCGGTTGCAGAGAAGCACATGGATACCGGTGTCCATCGATAGTAAGACGGCGCAGTGTTGACCATTCGGCTATCGATAGATAGCTGGATAGCGGGTTCTGATCAGCTTACCCGCCGTATGCGGATCGAACTGTCGTTCCGCGACGTGAAGTCGCACCGTTTTGGCCAAGGCAATGAACCTGGCCTCAGGTGCGAATCGACATTTAGGTTGCTCTTACCGCTATTGACCCGGACGGCGAAGAGGTGACCCCTTCTTCGGTTGCCCAGCCTGTTCACGCGTCGAAGGCCAGAAACTCTCGTGCAAGGCATAGTCCAGTTGGTCAGCCAGACGATCGAAGCAGCGGGCAAGGGCGCTGGGCGAGAGCTGGAGGTGGTCCGCTTCGTCGCTGATGCGCGCAGTGAGGTCCGCCAGCAACCGGATCTCTTCACGTGTATGGCAGAGCCGTTCGTGGGCCGCTTCGGGAAGGTAATAGCACAGCTCAGTAACCTGATTCTTTTCCATGGCTCATCACTCCTTGTGAGCTGAACAACTGTGCGCAGCGAATTCATTCGCCAGTGACAAATCCTCAAGTCTTCCCTTCTTGTTTGGTTCCCTTTCGGAAGGCGCCTTTTTTCCGATCTGATCTTAACTATGTAGAATATATACCGTGGACTGATGGTCCCGCAATCGGCAACTTGCCCGCATGGCAAGGGACTTCGATCAGGTGCGCCAACAGTTGGCGCTCAACATTCGAACGCTGAGGGCTTCTATGCAGCTCTCACAGGAGCAGCTTGCCCTTGACGCTGACGTTGATCGAACTTACGTCAGTCAAATAGAGCGCTCGATTGGCAACCCATCTTTGCTCGTGCTCTGCAAGCTCGGGCTCGTGTTGGATAGGGATGTTGTCGATCTGTTGGGCGGCGAAGTACCGCCAATGCGGCGCCGCAAGTAGCCGCTTCTTCTTGAGCGCGGGGTCAGGTTGCGCAGTCAGGGTCAGGTTCGTTTTCTAACGAAAGCAGCGCGCTGGGAACGACGCGCTTCCAGGATGCGGCCGAAGCGGAGCTTGAGTGTGTGTTGCCGCCATCTACAGGCGCGGGAGGCTGCGTGAATTCAAGCAACCATAGGCTTCGGTCTGCCGAAAAATGAACCTGACGCCCAGGCTTCCTTTAGATGCTGCAGCGATGAGAAATAGAGTAAGACAAGAAGGCCGGTGCCATTTTAGATGGCCCCGACCCCTGTTTCGAGATAACCGGCCCTGACCCTGAGGTATCCCCACGAATTCATGCAGGCACCTGCATGTGAGTGAGTACCGTCGAAGGAAGCGATCTCAGTCGATCCAACCATCGCGATAGATGTTCTGTCGGCCATGACCTGACCAGAGCTTCG
>Ga0302234_10000412_pt1 | contig 33261 bp, 26 predicted proteins | sample II_Palsa_N3_2_FD_193576 | JGI IMG/M metagenome (GOLD analysis project Ga0302234, IMG submission 193576) | Peat permafrost microbial communities from Stordalen Mire near Abisko, Sweden - II_Palsa_N3_2 | ecosystem: Environmental > Terrestrial > Soil > Palsa > Peat permafrost | place: Sweden... | reverse complement strand
ACCCAAATACCCAGGTATTTGGGTCCTGCGAACCTTCAGATCAGATAGTTTTTCGAGCGTGCGAGCCATTTTCTACCCCTGTTCCTACCCATGATTGTACGCTGGATTTGATTGGACTCCTATGAACAAATTTGGACAACATTGGGCCGTAGATGGCGTGGTTAAGCCATTTGTCTGGACTTGTTTGGACGGGACTGGACCCTGGGTAGACGGACTCTCTCTCCGCCAATGAAGTGATGTAAGTTGTTGATCTAAAGCAACTTGCTTACAAGACAAGACGGCTGGTATGCCATTGGGTATGCCGGCCGTTGTTGTCTGTGAATGCGGTTTGTTGAGCTTGGTTGGGCTGTCGCGCTGGATACAGCCATATACGAAAGAGGGGCGCACCGCTTGGTGCGCCCCTCTTCAGTTGTGCCACTTGCAGCCACCTGAGACTGTCGCCCTTAGCTTCTGCTCTCGATGGATGTGCGAAGGCGCCCTTTACTGACCCACCGTTTTGCAGGTGCTGGCGAAGTCGTTGTCCTGATCCATGCTGACGGTGTCATCGAGGCCGTGGGCTTGACGATCCTTGCGGTAAGCGTCCTCCAGCTTCTTGATGCATGGGGTAGGAGTCGGCCAGTCTTCCGCCCCCACGGGCAGTGGATCCGCAGTCGACGCACTGGCCGGTGCATTCGGCTGAGTCGCCTGCGCCCCCCCCTGTCCGATGGATCCGGACTGGGCATTCGCATCCAGCCGAGCTGCTTGTTGCATTGCCTGCTGGCTAGGGGCTTGTGCGGCTTGTTGCGGTTGAGCGTTTAGCGTTAGCGAGCCATATTGGTCAATGGTGGCACTTCCGGTTTCCTTTGCCACGACTTCCGAAGGAGCCTTTCCAACGAGATGACCATTCGCGTCGTAGCAGATCTCGTTCAAGCAAACGAGCTTGTTATCCTGAAGCTGGAGAGCCGCAGTACCGATGCCCGATTCATGGGCAGTGTACGGATTCACTTTCAAAGCGATCTGGACATCCGTTGGATCGACTGGGTAGAGCACCGCTCTGGCTTCGGGGGTGTCTTTCAGCGTGAGATAACCTAGAGAATCGATGCCGTACGTGCCCACCGATTCGGGCATCCCCTTCTGAAGATAAGCATGTATCGCAGCGTCTTGCGGTGGTTGGTCGGGAAAGAACGCAGCCAGCTTGTTACCGTAGGTCGTGTCCGGGATCGCCGAAATCGAGGTGGTCGATTCCTTGGGGCGAAGCACCGGAATGCGGGTGTTTGTCAGCCACGAATAAGCCTGATCGAAGTTTGTGACCTTGTTGTCGACGATCAGTTTGGAAAGCGCTTCAACCATGATTTCGCCATAGTTAGTCGTGGTGGCGGTGCCGTCTTTGTGGTGGATGACGAGACCAACGCCCGTCAACGACGGCGTACCATCAGGACCGTAGGTCCACTGCCAGCGATCGCCCGCCGACGCTACATCCATGCCATTCTTGACGAACATCGAATCATCGATGCCTTTGTAGTTGCAGTCGTATTCGACGAAGGTTCGGTTGTGGTCGTCTTGGCTTGTCGTCCACTTCGGATCGCACACCTTCCGATTGTCCAGCGCTTGGTCAACGGTCATGTTGGCGTCACCGAAAGGCAGCGCTTTCACTTCGCTGACCTGTTTGCCGTCACGACAGCCGGTGAGGGCAACCATGACCGCACAAGTTATGAATGCACAGATTGCATGTTTGGTATGTTTCACGATGAGACCCCTGTTTAGTGTGCTCAACATGCTGCGACCCTCGAGCTGCAGCGTGTTGATTCGATAATTCTGACATCGACGGGCTTGGGCCGTAAACGGCACCAGGTCTGAGCCTGATTCAGTTACCCAGTGCGTTGCGGAGCCCTTGCTCTTCGGGAGTCAGTACCGATGTATTGCTGCTGTCATTCGCCCACGTCCGGAAAGGACGTAGCCAAGCTCGACAATGCGCCGAACGGCACCAGCAAAGTCCAGCGAAGGGCAGGGTGGCGAGACGGCTCTGCATCACAGCAGCCCTCGGCCGGCCATGCTGACGCATTCAGCGCCCACCACGATGTGATCTAGGATCCCGCGGCACGCGAACTCTCGAGCGACGCCGGCATGGCTTTGATGTCGTCTACCTGCGAAGAGACCTCTCGTGGGAATGGAGAGCGGGCCACACGCAGACTCCTTCATGGTCTGTCCACTCAGCTCCCTATCCCTCAAGAAAGTCCGCTGCTGCAGCTTCCCGGAGTCCGGTAAGACGATCGATTTCAGGCGCGATATCTGGTCGTCCCGATGAAGGTGAAGCTCTTCATCGGTCATGGGACGACCGGGGTCACCTTGGCGAGTTGCGCGCCGTCGCTCGACGAGCTCAGCTTGGCGCGGCCATAGAGAATGGTCCAGGCGACCAGCGCCGAATCGCTGACCAGATCCCACAGCGGCGAGGCGAGCAGAAAATTCCTGGTCTGCAGATACACAGCCAGAAAATAGCTACCGGCGGCCTTGATCAGCAGCGCCACGATCCATCCCCAGGTCAGCACCCAATAGGCGCGCATGGCGTTCGGCAACGAGGCGGCAAGATCGAAACTCTCGCGTTTTGCGGGATCGTTGCCGGTGGAGAGCTGGCGAGACATGTGGAACATGAGAGGTTTGGCGAAGGCAAGTGAGGCCAGGAAGATTCCTGCCAGCACGACGTTCTGCATCGACCGACCGATCAGCGCTCCGCGCTCGGTGTGGGCGAGCAGAAGCGCAGCAATGCTAACGGCCGCGTTCTCGACGGCGAACAAGCCAAGGAAGTCGATCGCTCGCAGCTTGATCACCCCATAGGCCACCCACAGGATCGACGGAATGCTCGAGATGGCCAGCGGTGCCAGACTGTCCGCGGCGAAATGCGGCACCGTCAGTCGATAGAGGATGGCGGGTGCGGCCATGTTGATCAGGATGCTCCTGAGCAGTGCGCGTACGGCGACGTGCCTTGCGATGTTGCGCCAGCCTGAAGGTTGCGCAGCGACGGTCATCGCCTGCGTCCTTGAGATGGGGAGGGCGCGTGCGCGTCTCCAGCGACTAGATCGAGCAACGCCCGAAGGGCCGCGGTGGTGTTCTTCCGATTGTCGGTCGACAGGAATTCCTGCAACAGCCCGCTGAAGGCGCACATGATCAGGGTGGAATGGGCCGCGAACACAGTGCCCTCCAGTGACAACGTCGCGGCGGCTCTTTCGATCAGGTGGGCCCAGGCGGCGCTGTTGGCTCGCTTGGCCTCGTCTGAAAAGCTGACCCGGTCGAACATGGCCATGCCGTCAACCTCAAACAGCAGCCGGAAATAGCGCTGATTGGCCGCTTCCGTCGCCCAGTCCCAACACATCATGACCAGGGCTCGCAACGATTGCGGTTTGACTTCGGTGGCGCGAGTGCCGAGCGATGCTTGGATGTGGCTGCGGGCCTCGGCCAGCGCGGCAGCGATCAGCAGCTCCTTGGACTCGAAGTGGTAGATCAGCAGCCGCGCGCTGGTGCCCACGCGCTCAGCTAATGGCCGCAGCGACAGGTCGCCGGCGCCGCTGGCCAGCAGCTCGTCGACGATCTTCTTCAGCAGTTCCGCGCGGCGGTTCAGGGGCGTGTCCATGCACCGGACGTTACATGTAACAGTCGTTACATACAAATTGGATCCGCCAGTGGGCCGCCGCATGCAGAGCGTCGGGCAGCTCGTTGCGCGGAGGGATCGACGAACTATCGGCTTCAGGAAGCAACCATGCCACGTGGCGACCACGGTGCTCCTGATTCGCTACAGGCAAGTTTCGCGAACGGCATAACTCGCCTATCGGGTAGCTGGTTTCAAAGACAACGAATTGAGCTCGGCAAGTTCATGCCACGCATCGACAGGATGCGCTGCCCACCTGTTGATCGTCGACATAAAAAGTTTCCGCAGTAGCGACGCTTTACTGATCGAACGCAAGCCGAGCGATGCAAGCGAGAGCCTTGCATCGTGTCATCGATGTCGGCGCGGGATTTCTATTTTTCGCCTTGTGGTGACTCGCCTGGTGCGTAAAAGCCGCGGCGTGCGAATCGACAGCTAGAACAACTCTCAGCGCGTCGAGCAACTCTGGCCACTTTCAGACATTGATTCCTGATCTTCTCGACGGGCTCATTAGCGGTGGCACTTCGATGCGATGGGCCCTGTGCTTGCGGCAGGCGCATGACGATCGTTCTTTGATATAGAAATATCATTGACACAATAATGTTAATCAGATAACACTGCGGGAGTGGGCTGTCCACGCGGCTATCTCTGAGGGGAGAACGTCAATGAAGTCTCAGCAACTGCGGTATGCACGTCGGGGGATGTGCATGGCCATCGCGGTGGGCTTGCTTGGGCCACTTGTTGCGGTGGCGCAGCCATCGTCTGCGGTAGGCGCGAGTTCCACGTCGGGGCTCGTCGCAAGCGATGGCACAACCGCCGCTGCCGGCCCGGACCAGAGTCAGCAAACGCAGTTGGCTTCCGCTGGCACGGCCGCGCCTGGTAGCACGACCGCAACCAATCTTGGCGCCATCGTGGTCACCGCGAACAAGCGCAAGGAGCGTCTGCAGGATGTGCCGATGGCGGTGTCGGCGACGTCAGGCGACCAGCTTCAGCGCCAGAGCGCTTTCAGCTTCGCCGATTACGCCACGCAGATACCCGGGCTCAACGTCATTTCAACCGGCGCGGGTCAAACCCAGTTGGTGCTGCGCGGTATCACGTCGGGCTCCGGTCAGGCGAATGCTTCGGTGGGCACCTATATCGACGACACGCCGTACGGCTCGAGCACGGTTTATTCGGCCGGCTCCGTGTTGTCGCCGGATATCGACCCCGACGATCTGCAGCGCGTCGAGGTGCTGCGTGGACCGCAGGGTACGCTGTACGGATCGAACACGCTGGGCGGACTGGTCAAGTTCGTCAGCACTCCGCCCGACAGCACGCAGTTTTCCGGCCGTGTCGAGGCAGGTGGTAGCAGTGTTTCGGGAGGCGGCACGGGTTACGACACGCATGCCACAGTCAACCTTCCGCTCATTCAGAACACGCTTGCACTGCGCGTCAATGCGTATGACCGCCAGGATCCGGGTTACATCGACAATGTGTTCACCGGGCAGAAAAATCTCGACGGCGACACGGTGAGCGGCGGACGCGCGCAACTGCTGTGGACACCGACGCAAACCTTCTCGTTGAATCTTTCGGCGCTTGCACAGAACCTGACCAGCAGCAGCCTGGCAAACGCCGGCACGGACGTCGATCCGGTAACGTTGAAGCCGATCTATGGCGACCTGGAACAAAGTCGCGCAGCCGACACCGGCATGTTCGATGTGCGCTATCGGCTTTATAGCGCCGACGTGAATGATGATTTTGGTTGGGCCAAGCTTGTCTCCACGACCAGTTACAGCACGCTGGCCAAGGACTCCAATACGGACTCCACTGCGGCGTATGGGCCGATACTGAATCCCGCGCTCGGCCTGACCGGCGTCGGTTACTCGATACTCAATCCGATTACGTTGGGCAAGTTCACCCAGGAACTGCGGCTGCAATCGCCGCAGGATCAGACACTGGAGTGGCGCGTCGGCGTTTTCTACACGCGCGAGCACAGCAGCAACGACCAGAACATCTTGAGTTTCGATGCAAGCACCGGCGCCCCGGTCGCGCTGCCGATGCTCGGCGAAATTTCGGTGGGCCCTGCGATCTTCAGGGAGTGGGCCGGCTTTGGCGACGTCACCTGGCACGCTACCTCGCAATTCAGCATCCTGCTCGGTGCACGCTACAGCAGCGATGAAACTTCGTTTACGCAAACCGGCAATGGCCTGCTGGTCGGCTCCAGCGACTTCACCATTCGCCAGTCGGACAGCCCGACCACGTTCCTGTTCAATCCAAGCTACAAATTCACCGATGACCTGATGGGCTACGCGCGCATTGCCTCGGGCTTCCGGCCTGGTGGTCCCAATGTCGGCGTGCCACCTGGCTTGGGCGCACCGGTGACGTTCGGTCCCGACAGGCTGGTGAGCTATGAGCTGGGTTTGAAGTCGCTCATGCTCGATAACCACATGACGGTGGATGTCGACGCGTTTTACATCAACTGGAGCCAGATCCAGCTGACCTCTTTCGCCGGTGGCTTCAGCTTTCTCGGCAATGGCGGCAAAGCCACCAGCCAGGGTCTCGAAGGCAGCTGGCAGTACTCGCCTCTGCACGGCTTGATGCTGTCGGCGAATGCCAGCTGGACCGACGCGCAGCTGGCGGCGGATACGCCGCCGGGGTTGTTCGGCTACAAGGGCGACGCCCTGCCGTATGTGCCGAAATGGAACGCAAGCCTGAATGCGGACTACGACTTTCCGCTGGGGAGCGGATGGTCGGGTTTCGTGGGCGGAAGTTATCGCTTCATCGGCGACCGCGCATCCGATTTCGCGGTCGTCCCCGGGCCACGCCCCACGGTTCCCAGCTACTACGAAATCGATCTGCGCGCAGGTGTCAATTACAACAATTGGAGTTTCAAGGCGTACGTCAAGAACGTCACCAACCAGCGCGGTATCAACGCGATCGAACCGGAAACCACCGATCCCCTCGGCAGTCCTTTCAGCGCGGCTTACGTTATGCCGCGCACCGTCGGCGTATCGGCCACCGTCGATTTCTGAAGTATCTCGTTGCCAACCAGCTTTCGGAGTTCATCCATGAACAGCTACGCAAAATGCGGTGCGGCGTTCTTCTTCACCTGCATCGCGGGCATCGCGATGGCGCAGGTGACGCCGTCACTGCAGACCGAACCCACCGGTCCGGCTGCGCCGCACCCGGCATCCAGTCCGGTGGCCATAGCGCCGACGAACAGTGCTGCCGATTCGACGCATGCTCTGACCGCAGAGGACCTGTCGACTTTCTTCGATGGTTTCATGCCGTTCGCACTCGAGCGCGGTGACGTTGCTGGCGGTGTGATCTCGGTGGTCAAGGACGGCAAGGTGCTGTTCGCGCGGGGCTATGGCTATGCCGACCTCAAGACGCGGACGGCTCCTTCGCCTGAGACCACGTTGTTCCGGCCCGGTTCGACTTCCAAGCTGTTTACCTGGACGGCGGTGATGCAGCTGGTCGAGCAAGGCAAGCTGGATCTGGACGCGGATATCAATCAGTACCTCGACTTCAAGATTCCGCCATTCGACGGCAAGCCGATCACCTTGCGCAACATCATGACGCACACGCCGGGTTTCGAAGAAACGGCTCGCGGATTGTTGCCAGCATCGACAGATGATATCGACCTGGGAAATTATCTGAAATCGCATATCCCGGCGCGAATCTTTGAGCCGGGAAAAACGGTGGCGTATTCCAATTACGGCTGCGGCCTCGCCGGTTACATCGTCCAGCGCGTGTCGGGCGAGCGCTTCGAGGATTACATCCAGAAGCACATCTTCGCGCCGTTGGACATGCAGCACTCCAGCTTCGCCCAGCCGTTGCCGCCATCGCTTGCACCGCTGATGTCCAAGGGCTACGACAGCGCTTCGGATGGCAAGCCGCATGCGTTCGAGCCGGTCGATCCAGCCCCTGCCGGTGCACTCAGCAGCTCGGCGACGGACATGGCGAATTTCATGATCGCCCAGTTGCAGGGTGGCCGTTTCGACGACACCCGAATCCTTACGCAGGCCACCGCCGACCTGATGCATAGCCACCAGTACAGCGCGGCGCCGGGCTTGAACGGTTTCGATCTGGGCTTCTATCAGGAAGACAGTCACGGCCAGCGCATCATCGGTCATGCCGGCGATACCATCGTGTTCCATAGCGACCTGCACCTCATGCTGGATGCGAACGTCGGCGTCTTCATGTCGTTCAACAGCGCCGGCAACGAAGGCGGCGCGCATGTGATCCGCAAAGCGGTCTTCGCCAAGTTCCTTGACCGCTACTTCCCTTACAGCGCGCCGGCGGAGCCAACGGTTGCCAGCGCGAAAGCCGATGCCGCACGAGTCTCGGGCTGGTACGAGTCGAGCCGTCGCAATGAAAGCGCCATGCGTGCTTTGTACATGCTCAGCCAGGTCAGCGTCACCGCACAGCCGGACGACACCATCGTCGTATCAGCCTGGAACAACTACGCAGGCAAACCGCTGCACTGGCGCGAAACTGGGCCGCTGACGTATCGCGAAGTGAACGGTGATGCGCATCTGAAATTCGTCGCCGATGCGCAGGGCAACATCAGCTACTGGGCCACTGATGTGGAGGCGCCGGTGTTCGTGTTCCAACGAGTGTCTGCTGCCAGGGGAATGGGTTCGGTCGGCCTGTGGGCAGTCCTGTCATTCGTTGTCGTCATCGTGGCCCTGTTGACCTGGTTCATCGGCGGCTGGGTGCGCCGCCACTATCGCCGTCCGCTGGTGCTTGCGGATGCTCAGCGCCGCTCGCGCTTGCTGTCGCGGTTGGGTGCGCTGGCACTGTTCGTGGATATGGCTGGATGGCTGGGGCTGCTCGGTGCGTTGTCGGTAAGCGAGGACATCGTGCTACAGGGCAGGGCGACGCCGTGGCTCTATCTGCTCTACGTGCTGGGTCTGTTCGGTGTACTCGGTGCCGTCGTCGTAGTGGTGCATGCGGTGCGCAGCTGGCTGGCGCCGCGTCGCAGCCGCTGGGTACTCGCAGGTGAAACGATTCTCGCACTCGCGGCGATCTACCTGGTGTGGTTCATCGTGGCATTCGGCCTGATCAGCTTCAGCGCACGTTATTGATGGCGAGCCGTCGCGCGCACATTTCCGAATCAACAGGAGTTTTCATGAACAGCAATGGACAAGCGCGCCTGCAGTTGCAGGCGCGCATCGAGCGGCGGCCGACCGTGGCGCCGTTCCACATCACGGGCTATACCTTCAACGCGTTCGAAGCGGTGGTGGTCACCCTGGAAGAGAACGGTCTGGTCGGTCAGGGCGAAGGCCTCGGGGTCTATTACAAGAACGACACGCCAGAAAGGATGCTGGCGCAGATCGAAGCGCTGCGTGACCAGATCGAGGCCGGCCTCACTCGTGAACAGTTGCAGGTGATGCTGCCCGCTGGCGGCGCGCGCAACGCGCTCGACTGTGCGTTGTGGGATCTGGAGGCCAAGCGCTACGGCAAACCCGTGTGGGTGCTGGCCGGTCAGGAGCAACCGAAGGCGCTGATGACCACGTTCACCGTTGGCGCTGACGAACCGCAGGTGATGGCCGATCGCGCCCGCGCCTTCGCCAGTGCCCGTGCGATCAAGCTCAAGCTCACCGATGACGATCTCAATGCGCAACGCGTGCTTGCTGTGCGTGCGGCGCGCCCGAATGTCTGGTTGATGGTGGACGCCAACCAGGGCCTGACGCGTGAGAGCTTTGCGCACCTGCTACCGACCCTTGCGGAGGCAAGGGTGGATGTGATCGAGCAACCTTTCCCGATTGCCGAGGATGCATGGCTCGACGGGCTGGATCGATCGATACGCCTCGCGGCGGATGAAAGCGTGCAGGATCGCAGCGACCTGAAGAAGATGGTCGGCCGCGTCGACATCATCAACATCAAGCTGGACAAGTGCGGCGGCCTGACCGAAGCGCTGGCGATTGTCACGGATGCGCGCAAGCTGGGTTTCGATTTGATGGTCGGCAACATGTCCGGCTCGTCGCTGGCCATGGCGCCGGCTTTCGTCGTGGGGCAGTACTGCGACGTGGTGGATCTGGACGGCCCGACGTTTCTGACCAGTGACCGGTCACCGTCGGCCAGCTATGAGGATGGATACATCTGGTGCCCCGACGAGCTGTGGGGTGGACCGGTGACAGTTGCGGCATAGTGGCAACCTACGTACCACGAAGGGCAGGGCGAGCAGACGCATGATCGAAGTCTCCAACGCAGCAGGCAGCAAGAACTGGTTTGGACACCCGCGCGGACTGAGCGTCCTGTTTCTCACCGAGATGTGGGAGATGTTCTCCTTCTTCGGCATGCGCGCGATCCTGGTCTATTACATGACCAAGCATCTGGACATGGGGCAGCAATACGCTTCGCTGGTCTATGGCGGCTACGCGGCCTTCGTCTATTTCACGCCGGTGTTCGGCGGCATGGTGGCCGACCGCTGGCTGGGCAAGCGCAACGCGGTAGTGATCGGTGCCGTGGCGATGGCGCTGGGCCATTTCATGATGTCCTCCGAGGCGCTGTTCTATCCGGCGCTGATCACGATTGCGCTTGGCAATGGTCTGTTCCTGCCGAGTCTTGCCAGCCAGATCGAAGGGCTCTATCGCGAAGATGACGTGCGCAGCAAGAGCGCCTACAACATCTACTACGTGGGTATCAATCTGGGTGGATTCCTGGCTCCGCTGGTGTGCGGCACGCTGGGCGAAGCTTATGGTTGGCACTGGGGATTTGCTGCGGCCGGTTTCGGCATGCTGCTTTCGCTGGTGATCTATCTGGCAGGGAGCCGCTACCTGCCACCGGAGCCCGCGCGCGGTGTCGGCACGCGCGCGGCCAGGCCGCCGCTGGATCGTGCTGCGCGCGACCGCTTTGCGTTTCTGATCGGCATTGCCGCCATCGTGGTGATCTTCCGTGGCGCCTACGAACAGAATGGCAACACCATCGCCCTGTGGGCCGACACGGGCATCGACCGCCAGCTGGCGTCGGGCTGGGTGATACCGATGACCTGGTTCCAGTCGATCAATTCGCTGGCGGTGTTTGCGTTCACTCCGTTCCTCGTCGCGCGTTGGACGCGTCTGGCCCGACGCGGCGTGGAAACACCGTTGCTGGGCAAAATGGCATTCGGTGCTGCGATTGTCGGCGCGTCCTACGTCGCGCTGGGTGTCGTCGCGGCATGGAATGATGCGCACGGCACGCGAGCGAGCTGGCTCTGGCTATTCGGCTGGTTCGTCGTGTTCACCATCGGCGAGCTCTACATCCTGCCGGTCGGGCTGGCGCTGTTTGGTCGGCTGGCACCGGACGGGTTTCGCGCTACCAGCATCGCCACATGGTTCTTCGCCGGCTTCTTCGGGAATCTGCTCGCGGGGGTGCTGGGCATGCTGTGGAGCGTGCTTGCCCACGGCTGGTTCTTCACGCTGATCGGTGCGGTTTCCGGCGTGTCGGCGTTGCTGCTGTATGCGCTCAGCCTTCGTATGGGTAATGTGGAGCATCAGCACGCCCCGACCGGCGCCGCGTTGCCCGCCCATTGAGCCGACCACGATGACCAAAGACCTGCAGAAGAAATTGAAGAGCCAGTGGGAGTCGTTCACCACCTCCGAGCAGAAGATCGCCACCCACCTTTTGCAAAACGTGAGTGGCATCCCGTTTGAGACGGCAGCGTCACTGGGCAAGCGCGTCGGCGTCAGCCCGATGACGGTGGGACGGTTCCTGCGCAACCTCGGCTATGCCGGCCTCAACGAGTTGAAAGAGGAACTGCGCGGTGATGCGCCGTGGTTGCAGCTGTATGCGATCCCGGAGCAGGCCGCCCAGGCCGACACTGTTTCCGAAACGCTCAAGGCAGAAATTCGCGGATTGACCAAGGCGCACGCGCTGACCCGCACCGCGGAGTGGAAAGCGATCGTCAAGCTGCTGGTCGCCGCCGATCGCATTTCTGTCGCCAGCTTTCACCAGGGCCGCTTCCTCGGGATCGGCTTTGCTGGCCTGCTGCAGCATGTGAAGCCGCGCACGGTGTTTGTCGAAGGGCTCGATGGCGCTTATGCCGACGTGCTGCTCGATTCGAGCCAAAAGAGTTGCGTGGTGCTGATCGACTTTCGGCGCTACTCGCGGCATTTCCGCATCCTGGCCGAGGAAGCGGCGGCGCGCGGCATTCCGCTGGTCATCATCACCGACAGCCAGTGCTACTGGGCGACTCAGTTCACCGACAAGGTGCTGATGCTGCCGGTCGACGCCGATCGTCCCTGGTACAACTTCACTTCGGTCACCAGCCTGCTCAGTTCGCTGATCGCTGCGGTGAGTCGTGAGCAGGGGGACATGTTCGAGCGCATTGGCGACATCACGCAGTTGCGGCAGAAGCTGGTGGGTTACGTGGAGGCGCCGCCGGACGTAAGACACGCCGCGGGCGCGAAGAGCAAGACCAGCAGCAAGGGGAAGGGCGGTGTGGCCGCACGCAAGAGCCGCGGCAGACCCAAGAGTTGACGTGCATTCGCTGTGCTGAAGGCATCGCCGTCAGCAATGGGCAACACCATCGAGCGGGGGAGTAGTTGATGATCCACAGAGCGTATGCGGAGACGTTGTGCCAGCGTGCGGCGAGCCGTTGGCTGGTCAGCGCAATGGTCGCACTGGCTACGCTGCTGCCATCGGATTCATTCGGTGCAACACCGCTCCCGTCCGCTGCACCGCAAACACTGGATGCATTCGCCAACAGGGTCATGCAGACGTTCGATCCGCCAGGCATGTCGATCGTGATCGTCGATGGCAGCCAGATCCAGAGCCATGCCTACGGCGTGCGCAAGCTGGGCTCCGCTGCGCCAGTGGATGAACACACGATCTTTCCGATCGGCTCCAACACCAAGGCGTTTACTGCGGCTGCGCTGGCGATCCTGGTCGATGAAGGCAAGCTGCGCTGGGATGACCGCGTAGTCGACAAGCTGCCGGGCTTTCGCATGTACGACGCCTATGCGTCGAGCGAAATGACGGTGACCGACTTGCTGGTTCATCGCAGCGGGCTGGGGCTGGGTGAGGGCGATCTGATGATCTTCCCCACCACGGACCGCAGCCGTACCGAGCTGGTGCATGACATCCGCTATCTGAAGCCCGCCCACTCATTCCGCGCCGACTACGATTACGACAACGTGCTGTACATCGTCGCCGGGCAACTGGTCGAGGCAGTGTCCGGCCAGCGCTGGGAAGATTTCGTGCAACAGCACATTCTCGATCCGCTGGGCATGCACGATACCCAGGTGAGCATCGACGCACGTGTTACCGATCACGCATCGCTGCACGCAAGGAATTCCACGCCGGTTCGCGGTGTCGGCAAGCAGGCGGTGCTATCTACCGTGATGACCGGTAGCGTGTTCGCGCCGGCAGGCGCCCTGCAGGTCAGCGCCGCGGACATGGGTCGCTGGCTGCAACTGCAGTTGCAGCATGGTGCGCTTGATGATGGCAAGCGCGTCTTCAGCGAGGCTGCTGCGCAAGCTTTGTGGACGCCGCAGACGCTGATCCCGATCGATCCTGCGCCGGCTGCGCTTGCCCTGGCACAACCGCAGTTCGAGGCCTATGCATTGGGTCTCGAAGTGCAGGATTACCGCGGGCACAAAATCATTACCCACCTGGGTGGCGTGCTTGGCGGAATTTCGGCGGTGGTGATCATTCCGGAAAAGCATGCAGCGTTTGCCATCATGCTCAACTGCGAAGACATCGGCGCGCTGTTCGCGATGCGCGAACATCTGCTCGATACGTTGTTGGGCCTTTCCTCACCGGACTGGATTGCGAACTACAAGCAAGTGTTCGATGGGGTCAACGCACGCGCCGTATCCGCGCTGCAGGCACACAGCGCCGCCGCACATCCCGAACGCGGCCCGTCGCTACCGCTGTCCGGTTATGCCGGTGTCTATCGCGATCCGTGGTACGGCACCGCGACCATCAGTGAGGGCAAGAACGGCGAGGCCGCGCTGAGCATCAGCCTGGATCGCTCGCCGGGTCTGCACGGTACGCTGGAGCACGTGCAGTACGACACGTTCCGCACGCATTGGGCGATGCCCGATGTCGAAGATGCCTACGTTAGCTTCGCGCTCAAGCCCGACGGCAGCATCGATCAGGTGACGATGAAGGCGGTGTCGCCGAATGCGGATTTCAGCTGGGACTACCAGGACCTGCGATTCACTCCGGTAGTCGCTGCCAAGTAAACCCTTTCTCACTATGCAGTCACTCTGGCCGAGTCTTCGCCGGAAGTGATGAGGAGCCGCTACGCGTGAGTACACCTTTTGCATCGCCGGGCTCGCGGGTTGACGTGCTGCCGCAACCGTATCTGTTGTTTCTTGGCGACACCACCGAACCCGGATATGCGAAGACCGCATTCGGTCTGCGTGATTGGGCCGCGGACCGCTGTGTCGGCGAATGGTCGTGTGGCGCGACGGTCACCACCGGGCTGCCGCGACTGATGCCAAAGGAGGCATGGTTGCGTGGGGCGCGAGGCCTGGTGATCGGTGTCGCCAATTCGGGCGGCGTCATACACGACACATGGATTGCGGCACTCGTCGAAGCACTCGAGGCAGGTCTCGACATTGTCAGTGGTATGCACATGCGCCTGGCCGACATTCCGCAACTCGCGGTGGCGGCGACGCGCCTGGGCCGGCACCTGATCGACATCCGCACGCCACCACGCGGCATACCCGTTGCTTCCGGGCTCAAGCGTTCCGGCATGCGGTTGTTGACGGTGGGTACCGATTGCGCATTAGGCAAGAAATACACCGCGCTGGCGCTGGCACGCGCGTTTGCCGGTCGCGGCATCGAGGTCGACTTCCGTGCGACCGGGCAAACCGGGATCCTGATCGCCGGTGGCGGCATACCGATGGATGCGGTGATCGCGGATTTCGAAGCCGGCGCTGCCGAGATGTTGAGTCCCGCCGCACCGCCGCAACACTGGGATGTGATCGAAGGACAGGGTTCGCTGTTTCATCCCGCCTACGCTGGTGTGTCGCTCGGTCTATTGCATGGCAGCCAGCCCGATGTTTTCGTCGTCTGTCATGAGCCCGGACGACTACACGTGCTCGGCCACAACACATTTGCGTTGCCGAGCATCGAAGAGACGATCGACATGACGTTGCGACTAGGCCGACGTACCAACCCGGCGATCCGCTGCGCGGGTGTCAGTTTGAATACGGAGCGCCTCGATGCCTGCGCGGCAGAGGAACTGCTTTCGCGCGAGAGCCATCGGCTTGGGTTGCCGGTGGCCGACCCCATGCGTGGCGGCGCCGAGTTCGATCGATTGGTCGATGCGGCATTGCATGCGCCAGAGGGACAGTAGCCTCTTGGCAAAAGGGAGCCTCGAAAAGCTGCTCTTTGCTCGTCATCCCTGCCTTCGCAGGGATGACGAGCTGGATAGAGGGATGATGTGCTGGGTAAATGGGTGACGAGCTGGGTAACAGGTCATTCACCGTTTGTGTCAGATTTAAACAAGGTCCCAAGGAAAAACGATATGACCAAGATTGGATCTCCGAACTCTGCCTTCGTTGTGATGGCAACTGTTCTGGCGACATTTTGCACACCGCTTGCGATAGCCCAATCCAGCGATGCCGCGCTTACGGCTCGTGTCGATCATGTGCTGGCCAGGGTGCCGTTGATCGACGGCCACAATGATTTGCCGTGGGAAATCCGCGAACGCTTCGGCAATGCCGCCGGGGTGGATCTGAGCGCCAGTACCGCGAACCTGCCGCTGACGGCGCAAGCCGATGAAGCGCAAACTGCGCTGATGACCGACATTCCGCGTTTGCGCGCAGGCCATGTCGGTGCGCAGTTCTGGTCGGTCTGGATACCTTCCACGGTAACCGGTCCAGCTGCCGTGAAGATGACCATCGAACAGATCGATCTTGTTCGCACGATGGTGGCGCGCTACCCGAAGGATCTGCAAATGGCCTATTCGGCCGAGGACATTGAGCGTGCGCATGCGGCCGGTCGCATCGCTTCGCTGATCGGCATCGAGGGCGGTCACCAGATCGACGATTCGCTGGCCACGCTGCGCGAGATGTACGAGCTGGGTGCGCGCTACATGACGTTGACCCATACCTTGGATAACGACTGGGCTGATTCAGCGACGGACGCGCCCAAGCATCATGGTCTGACGCCGTTCGGACGCGCTGTAGTCCATGAGATGAACCGCCTTGGCATGCTGGTTGATCTCAGTCACGTGTCGCCGGATACGATGCGTGCAGCTCTTGCGGTTTCGGTGGCGCCGGTGATTTTTTCGCATTCCGGCGCGCGTGCGCTGAACGATCACCCGCGCGACGTGCCGGATGACGTGCTCGCGATGGTTGCGCGCAACGGTGGCGTTGTCATGGTGACCTTTGCGCCAGCTTATGTGTCGGCAGAACGCAATCGCTGGGAAGCCGATCGCGCCGCCGAGGAAACGCGCTACAACTCGCCGCCCTACGCGGGCCTATACATCGGTCAACCCGAGCGGGCGAAGGCGGCGATGGCTGAATGGGACGCCGGACATCCACGGCCCGTCGTCACGCTGGCGATGGTGGCCGATCACATTGAGCACATACGGCATGTCGCAGGGATCGACCATGTAGGCATCGGCTCCGACTTCGACGGTATTCCCAACACGCCGCAGGGCCTGGAAGGCGTCGACAAATTTCCAGCCCTGCTCAAAGAGCTCGCGAAGCGCGGCTGGACCGACGAGGAGCTGGGCAAAGTAGCCGGCGCAAACATGTTGCGCGTGTTGCGCGAAGCTGCTGCCGCAGCCAAGCGGCTGCAGGCAACGGAATCACCATCGTCGGTAACGATCGAGCAAGCGGATGCTGGCGTGGTAAAGAAATAGTTGCGAAGGTCGGCCAGAAGCGGGGCAGCAACTGCGTCGCTTCTGACGATCGACCCAAACATGAGTCGCAGGCACAGCTGCCTGCGACTGGATCAGTCTGCCGCTGGATCAGTCTGCCGTTGGATCAGTGCTTCACGGCTGATCGATTTCGAGTTTGAGAAGTCTCGAAAACCTTCGCGTCGTGACGACCTTCAATCGATCGTCAGCCCGCGCAGTTCCGTTTCGTGCTCGGTCACCCGCAACACCGAACCGTGCTCATACCAGTCCCCCAGCACGATGCGTTCGGCCGCTTTCCCGTCCAGATCGAATGCATGCACGGCTGGTCGATGCGTGTGTCCGTGAATCAATCGATTCGCGCCCGCGCTACGCATCGCCTTGGCGACCGCATCGCCGTTCACATCCATGATGCTTTCCATGGTGCTGCCGGTGTGCTTGCGGCTGTCTTCGCGCGCCTTGGCGGCAAATGCGCGGCGGGCGTCCAGTGACATCGACAGAATCTGTGCCTGCCATTGCGGCATGCGCACCTGTTTGCGCACGGCCTGATAAGCGACGTCGTCGGTGCACAGCACGTCGCCATGCATCAACAGGGTGGGGCGACCGTAAAGACGGTGAACGGTGCCGTCATCGAGCAGGCTGAAACCGGCGCGGCGGGCAAAGTCCTCGCCGAGCAGGAAGTCACGGTTGCCGACCATGAAGTACACCGGCACGCCAGCGTCGCGTACCGCGCGAGTGGCACGGGCGATGCGTTGTGGCAGCTCGGCATCGTCGTCATCGCCGATCCACGACTCGACCAGATCGCCGAGGATATACAGCGCATCGGCGTGGCGGACTTCATCGCTGGCCAGATAATTTTCGAACAGCGCGGTGATTTTTGGCCGGCTGGGATCCAGGTGCAGGTCGGCGATAAACAGCGTAGCCATCGTGGCGATCAACCCTGGTTGGTGGGGGTTTTCTTGCTGTGCTTCGGTGGCACCACGATGGCCGGTGACTTGGCCGCACTGCCCGTGCTGGCGGCTGCAGCAGGCGCTTCTTCGCCCACCACACGGGCGCTCTCGATCAGCACCAGCGGGGTGGGCACGTCACCGGAAAACGGGCCGAGCGCGTGGGTGGGCAACATGGCAATCTTGTCGACCACATCCATGCCCTTGATCACCTTGGCAAACACGGCATAGCCCCAGGTCAGGCCGCTCTGGTTGCCGACGAAATCCAGTCGGCGGTTATCCACCAGATTGAAGAAGAACTGCGAGGTGCCGGAGTTTGGATCGGCGCCGCGCGCCACAGCCACGGTACCGCGAACATTGGATACGCCGTTGTCCGCTTCACTGGCCACCGCCGGGCGCGTGCGCTTGGGTTGCAGATCGCGCGTGTAGAGGCCGCCTTGCAGCAGATAGCCGGGGATGGCCCGGTGCAGCACGGTGCCGTCGTAAAAGCCGTCGCGCACGTACTGCAGGAAATTGGCCACGCTCTTGGGCGCCTTGTCCGGATACAGCTCCAGCGTGATATCGCCCTGCGAGGTGTGCAGCAGCACTTGCGGCGCCGCCACAGTAGCGGGGGCTGGCACCGGCTTGGCGGTTTGTGCCGCCAGCGTCAGCGGCAGAATCAGGAGCGCAGTGCAGAGCAGGGATTTGAACATGGGCATCAACAGGGTCGTTTTGGCGTCCGGACATGATACGCGGCCACGATGCGACATGGCGGCGCGGTCAATTGCTGGACAGTTCGAGCTTCAGGCCTAGTTCGGTCATCGGGGACTGCTCCTGCTGCAAATCGGACTCGCTGAGCGGGTGCTGCTCGAACCAGACGATCGGCAGGGTCAGGCGCAAACGCTGACTGGTGGCGGCCAGCCGCATCGGTGGCAGCGATTCGGCCCGGCGGGCGCGGCGGAACAATACGGCCAGGCGCAACAGCGCGGTGGTGTAGCGGGCCAGCTGCCGATAGCGCTGAGGCAGGGCGGCGATCACCGCCTTGTCGGGTTTGCGCCGGTGCATCTGGACCACCGCGGCGAGCAACTGCTGCTCCTGCCGGGAGAAGCCGGCCAGATCTGCGTGGCGCAGGATATAGGCGCCGTGGTGGTGGTGCTGGCTATGAGCGATGGCCAGACCGATTTCGTGCACGCGCGCAGCCCAGGACAACCACTCGCGTGCGCCAGCGTCCAGCTTCCATGGCTTGGCAACCTGGTCGAACAGCATCAGCGCAGTCGACTCGACCCGGCGCGCCTGGGCGCGATCAACGCCGTAGCGGGTGGCCAGCGCATCGATGCTTGCGGTGCGCGGATCGCTGCCGCCGGCGCGGCCGAGCAGATCCCATAGCAGGCCCTCGCGCATCGAGCTTTCGCAGACACGCAGTCGCTCGATGCCGAGCGCGGCGAATGCCGCCTCGAAGATCACCACGCCACCGGCGAACACCGGCGCGCGTTCTTCCATCAGGCCAGGCAGTTTGAGTGTGCTGATCTGTCCCTGTTCGAGCAACGCATCACGCAGCGACGCCAGCGACGCGGCGGTGATGCCGTCATCGGAAAACTTCATCGCGTGCACCACGGCGCCGATCGACCTGGCCGTGCCGGAGGAGCCGAACGCGTCCTGCCAACCCGATTCCAGGTAGTCCTCGGCAAACTGTTGCAGCAGCACGCCGATTTCGCTGCGTGCGCGCTGCCAACGCTTGCGGGTGAGTTTGCCGCCCGGGAAAAAGCGCACGGTCGAGGCGATGCAGCCCGCCTGCACGCTCTCGGTGTGCAATGGTGCCAGTCCGCGGCCGATGATGAATTCGGTGCTGCCGCCGCCGACATCGATGACCAGTCGCGGCTCGCGCGAGGCGGGCAGGTCATGTGCTGCGCCAAGAAAGATCAGGCGACCTTCTTCGCGGCCGGAAACGACTTCGATCGGGTGGCCGAGTGCAGCCTCTGCAGCGGTGAGGAATGCTTGCGGCGAGGCCAGCCGGCGTACTGTGTTGGTGGCCACTGCGCGGACCCTCACCGATGGCAGGCCAGCGATGCGCTGGCCGAAGCGAGCCAGGCAATTCAGCGCGCGGGCGCGCCGCTCGGCATCCAGCGTGCCATCGGCGCGCAGGCCGGCGGCCATCCGCACGGTGTCGCGCAAGCGGTCGATCACGCGTGGTTCGCCGTGTTCCATGCGCGCCACCACCATGTGAAAGCTGTTCGAGCCCATGTCGACCGCAGCGATCAGTTCGCCATCGCGGATCGGTGTCGGATCGGATGGACTCACGCCAACGCTCCGGAGAGTGCAAAAGACGAATTCTCGCATGCGTGGCTGGCGATGACGAAAAAGCGCCTGGCAAGAGACACTGGACGAGCTCCCACTGGGCAAGCTCGCGTCGGGTCAGCTCTCATTCGAACAGCTCTCATGGGCAGTACCGCTCAAGCAGACTCTGTTGTGCGCTGTAGCGCGGATTTCCGCCTGACTCGGCGCGTACATAGCTGCCGTCATCGCGGAGCAACCAGGCCTGGCTGTTGTCGGCGAGGCTATTGGCCAGGGTTTCCTCGAACACCCGCGCGGCCAGCTCGGGATCGAGGATCGGAAAGGCGACCTCGATCCGCCGCATCAGGTTGCGCTCCATCCAGTCTGCGCTGGCGCAATACAGCTCTGGTTCGCCATCGTTGCCAAACCAGTACACGCGACTGTGCTCAAGGAAACGCCCCACGATCGAACGTACGCGGATTCGCTCGGAAATGCCGGGCAGGCCGGGGCGCAGGGTGCAGGCGCCACGGACGATCAGGTCGATTTCCACACCTGCCTGCGAAGCGCGATACAACGCCTCGATCACGTGTGCTTCGTTCAGCGCGTTGAGCTTGGCGACGATGCGTGCTGGTCGGCCGGCTAGCGCGTGCGCGGTTTCACGCTCGATCTTCGCCATCACGCTGGTGTACAGCGTGAACGGCGAATGCAGCAGACGCTTCAGGCTGATCATCGGTCCCAGCCCGGAAAGTTGCTGGAATACCTTGTGCAGGTCCTCGCCGATCTCGGGGTTCGCCGTCATCAGGCCGATGTCGGTGTAGGTACGACTGTTGATCTGGTGGTAGTTGCCCGTGGACAGATGTACGTAGCGGCGCAGCAGCTCGCCCTCGCGCCGCACGATCAGCATCATCTTGGCGTGGGTCTTGAAGCCGACCACGCCATAGACCACCTGTACCCCGGCTTCTTGCAGACGGGTCGCCAGGCGGATATTGGCTTCCTCATCGAAACGCGCACGCAACTCGATCACCACCGTGACGTCCTTGCCGTTGCGTGCCGCTTCCACCAGCAGGTCGACCAGTGGCGTGTCTTCACCGGCGCGATACAGCGTCTGCTTGATCGCCAGCACCTGCGGATCCAGGGTGGCCTGGCGCAGCAGGTCGATCACCGCGGCGAAGCTTTGGTAAGGATGGTGCAGCAGTACGTCGCGCTGACTGATCAGGTCGAACTTGTTCTTGCCGCTTTCGAGCGCCGTCGGCAACTGCGGATTGAAGCGCGGAAATTTCAATTCCGGCCGATCGATCCAGTCATACAGCAGCCCTGCGCGGATGATGTTGACCGGGCCATCGCAGCGGTACACATCGGTTTCTTCGAGCTGGAAGTTCTGGATCAGCATCGCCGTGATCGCCTGGGGGCAATCGTTGGCAATCTCCAGCCGCACCGGGCGCGCGTAGCCGCGACCGATCAGTTCCTCGCTGAGCGCGTGGGCCAGGTTTGCGACCTCTGCTTCCTCGACGATCAGCTCGCTGTTGCGGGTGACCCGGAACTGATACGAGCCGACGACTTTGAAGCCGGGAAACATCAGGTCGACAAATGCGTGCAGCAGCTCGGCCAGAAACACGAAGTGGTCGCCCCGGCCACTGACTTCGTCGGGTACGCGAATGATGCGCGGTAGCGAGCGCGGCGCCCGCACCAGCGCCATATGGCCTTCGTGACCGAACGCATCGCGGCCTTTCAGAACCACGGCGATGTTCAAGGTCTTGTTGAGGATGCGCGGAAACGGATGCGCCGGGTCCAGTCCCAGTGGCGACAGCACCGGCAGCACTTCATGCTCGAAATAACCCTGCAACCAGCGCCGCTGGCGCGGGCTCCATTGCTTGCGGGTAAGGATGTGGATGTGCTCGGTCTTGAGTTGCGGGACGAGCTGCTCTTGCCAGGTGGCGAATTGCTCCGCGACCAGGTCCAGCGCGCGGGTACGGATGCGCGCCAGCAACTCGCCGGAAGGCAAGCCGTCTGGCCCCGGCGCGGCCGAGCCGTAGGCATGGTGATGTTTGAGCATCGCCACGCGCACTTCGAAGAATTCATCGAGATTGTTCGCCACGATGCTGAGGTAGCGCAGTCGCTCCAGCAGTGGCACAGCGGTATCGCGAGCCATCGCCAGTACGCGGAAATTGAATTCCAGCGCAGACAGCTCACGGCTGAGATAGAGGCCGGGGGCAGTCAGGTCGACGATGGCAGGCGAAGCGGGGGATGGGCGAGACATGCTTCATTCTGGCTGATGGCGCCGGCCAAATACACACCGAAGCGCCACGCAGTCAGCTCTCGTCGCAGCCGCCGGGCATCAGCAATCGCGCATGGCCGAAGTGGCAGGCGAAGGTGGAACCCACGCCCGGCGCGCTCTCAATCCTCAACTGCGCCTGATGCAGGTTCAGCACATGCTTGACGATCGATAGCCCCAGGCCGGTGCCACCGCTGTCGCGCGAACGGCTGGAGGAGATTCGGTAAAAGCGCTCGGTGAGCCTGGCCAGGTGCGTCGCCGGTATGCCGAAACCGGTGTCGCTGACGGAGTAGGCCGCACCCTGAGGCGTGCGCTCCCAGCGGATCGTGATGTTGCCGCCGGCAGGCGTGTAGCGCACCGCATTACTGACCAGATTCGACAGCGCGCTGTGCAGGTCCCGGGGCGAGCCGAGCAGATCCGCCTCGGCGCTGGATTCAAGCGCGATCTGATGGCGGCCCTGGCTGAGCGCTTCCGCTTCCTTGCGCAGCGTCGCCAGTAGCGCTGTCATCGGCACGCGTTCGTCGGCGACCTGGTGCTGAGTTTCCAGTCGCGACAGGGTGAGCAGGTCTTCGACGATCTGGCCCATACGCTTGGACTGCATGCGCATTTCGCCCAGTACCGCGGCCAGTTCAGGCACGTCTTCCGGGTCGAGCAATTCGAGGTAGCCGTGGATCACCGTCAGCGGCGTGCGCAATTCGTGCGAGACGTTCGCAACGAAGTCGCGACGGATCTGCTCGAGCCGGTTCAGATGACTGATGTCGCGTGCCAGCAGCAGATGCTGGTGGCGTCCGAACGGCAGCATGCTCACGTTGAGCTGGCTGTCCGGTTGCCCAGGCGCCGCGACGTCGTTGAGCGGCTCCTGTGTGCCATCGCGCAACCAGTCGGACAGATCGGAAACCGCCAATCGTTGCTGCAGCAGTACGCCACGATCGCGTGGCCGGCGCAGCCCGAGCAGGTGTTCGGCGGCGTGATTGAACCAGCGCACCTGCTGGTTCTGATCGAGCAACACGACCGCATCCGGCAACTGGCTGGCGGCGTTGCGCAGATCGCGCAGACTGGAGGCAATTCGGCGGGAACGTGTCATGAAGCGGTCATGCTGAAGGGGGCTGACGGGGGTGGGTGCCGTCATCATGGGCTCGGCTTGATGACGGATTAGCGTCAGTAGCAAGACGACTTCCGCCAGCGCGACAAGCGCCACACCGGTGGCCACGTGTCCATGCGCGAGCCAACCCAGCAAGGCGCCAGCGAGCAGCGCCGCGATGAATATCGCGGGCAATTTCCAGGGGGGCGTTGCTGGCTGGGCCATTCAGGCGAAACGCTGGCGGGATGGAGATGATGGGGGTCCAGCATCGACAAAAGCCGCCACCACCGCAAGGGTGCGGTGTGGCCTGGACAGTGATTCAGGCACTTACGGAGAAACGATAGCCGGTGCCGCGCACGGTCTGCACCATGTCATCGAGCTTCCACGGTTCGAGCGTCTTGCGCAGGCGACGGATGTGCACGTCGACCGTGCGCTCCTCGACATAAACGCTGCCGCCCCAGACATGGTCGAGCAGCTGTGTGCGCGAATAGACCCGTTCGGGGTGGGTGATGAAGAAATACAGCAGGCGATATTCGGTTGGCCCGATCGGGATGGCGTCCTCACCGGCAAACACCCGATGAGCGGGGCCATCGATGCGCAGACCACCCAGTTCGACCATGCCGGAACCGTCGTCGCCCTGGCTACGCCGCAGCACTGCCTTGATCCGTGCGATCAGCTCGCGGGTCGAGAAAGGTTTGACCACGTAATCGTCGACGCCGGCTTCGAGACCGTTGACCCGGTCCATTTCCTCGCCGCGCGCGGTGAGCATGATGATCGGGATTTCGCGGCTGAGCTCTTCCTTGCGCAAGCGCCGGGCAAGTTCCAGTCCGCTGGTTCCTGGCAGCATCCAGTCGAGCAGGATCAGGTCGGGGACCTGCTCTGAAATTGCCAGTTGCGCGGCACGCGCGTCGGCGGCCTGCATCGCGTCCATGCCGGCTTTGCGCAAGGCAAAAGCGATCATTTCGCGAATCGAGGTTTCGTCTTCAACGATCAGGATGCGCTTGTGCACGTGGTCCGCCGGTGGCTTATGACGAAGATATTGCAACGCATCAATGTTACGTGTCGATGACAGTCACGCAGAGTATCTCTCAATGTAACGGACCGTTGCTGTCGTGCGATGGTATGGCGCTGTCGAGCGAAGGTGTGCCGGGGACCGGGGGCGGCATGGCCGGATCTGCGCTTATGCCCAGGCACAGGCGCCCGTTGCACTGTTCGTTCTGCTGCGGTTGCTGCTGGCCGTTCGGATTGTCGTCGGTGCTTATCCGACGCTTGTGCAACTCCAGCACCAGCGGGGTCAGCTCGGTGATGCGCGCCTGGATGCGCACCCGCGCGTAGTAATCCAGATCGTCGCGCTTCAGCAGTCGCTTGAGTTGCTCCATCGCATCGAACGGCCGGCCGGAGTAATAGCTGGCATCGGCGAACGCTTCACCGGCGCGGACGCTGTCGCCGGCTTTTTCACTGGCGCGGGCATAGGCGCTGTAGATTTCCGGCTGATCGGCGTTGTCCAGCAACGGCCGTAGCAAATCTGCTGCCTGGCTGGCCTGCTCTTTGCTGCCTACGGTGAGAGCATTGGCATAGGCCAGTGCCACCGCGTGGTTGCGTGGCGACTGTATGTTGAGGTCACTGTAGAGGGCCAGCGCAGCAGCGCGCTGGCCGGCCTGGATGCGTGCATCGGCCAGCGCCAGTTTCAGGATCAGATTATCCGGATCTGATTTCAGCAACGGCTGCAATTGCTCGATCGCCTCGGCGCCGCGACTGCTGCGGGTGAGCGCGAGCGCATAGCCGTAGTGGTTTTCCGGTGTGTCGAAGCCATGCTGTTTTTGCAGATTGGAAGCGTAATACAGCACTTCCTTGGGTGCATCGTCCGCCAACACGCGCACCCGTTCGCGCATCAACGTATAGGTATTCAGATGATTGCCGGCCACCGTTGGCGAGACCAGCGTAGTGGGATCCTTGACGAAGGGGATCGGTGCCGTGGTTTTTTCCCACTGACTCTTGTCCAGGGTGGTGCCTGAAGGGCGCAGCTTTTGCGCAGCGATCAACGCGCCGGCACTCGCTTTGGCATCGCTGATGCGATCCGTCGTCACCGGGTGATCCTGCAGTAACGCCGGCACGCCTTCGCCGCCCGCCCCGGCGCTCATGACGTCTTCCATGCGCTGGAAAAAGCCAGCCATGGCATTCGGGTCAAAGCCTGCATTGGCCAGCGTCTGGATGCCGACGCGGTCGGCCTCGATTTCATCATGGCGGGTGAAGTTGATCGATTTCTGCGCGAGCAGGCCCTGGCCGCCAGCGAGTATCGCCATTGGTGAATCGCCGCTGCGGCTACCGGCACCGGCGGCGATCGCGCCCAGCAGTACCAGCGCCATGAGCGGGGTTTCCTTTTTGGATTCCTCGAACGCCCGCTGCAGGTGGTTCTGCGTGATGTGGCCGATCTCGTGAGCCATGACACTGGCCAATTCACCCTCGTCCTGGGTGATCGTGATCAGCCCCGAATTCACCGCGATGTAGCCGCCGGGCGCGGCAAATGCGTTGATTTCCGGATCGCGGGCGATGAAAAACGCGAAGTGTTCCTTCGGTTTGTCGCAGTTGGCGACCAGCCGGTAGCCCAGATCGTTGATGTAGTCGTCCAGCAGCGGATCATCCACCACCATGTCCAGCGCCTGCATCTGGCGCAGCATGGAGGCGCCGTAATCCTGGGCTTCCTGCGGTGAAATCAAGGCATTGGCCGAGCTGCCCAGGTCCGGCAGGCGCGTACTATCTTGCGCGCCGGCAGCACACGCCAGCCCGGCGGTGACCAGTGCCGTCAGCAGGCGTGGTGCGAGTCGTCGTGGTGCCATGGTCATAGGTTGGGTGACAATACCACTGTGACCGTGTGTTATTGGCTTCGGTTCACTGTGGGGTGGCAGCTTGAGCCAGCGGCTGCTGCCCCCATTTGATGAACCTGTTTTCTACTAGTTTGCGGAGTTTTTGCGATGCCCAAGATCGAGGTCTATTCGACTGCCGTGTGCCCATATTGCGTGGCCGCCAAGAACCTGCTCAAGTCCAAGGGGCTGGAGTGGACGGAGGTGCGCATTGATCTCGATGCCGCGCAGCGCGACGCCATGCTGGCGCGCAGCGGTGGGCATCGCACGGTGCCGCAGATCTTCGTCAACGACCAGTTTGTGGGCGGATTTGACGATCTGGTGGCAGCTGACCGCAGCGGCAAACTGACGCAGTTGCTGGGGCAGGCCGCATGAGCGACCGTCTTGCTGAATTCACGGCTTTCCGCCAACGCATGAACGAGCGGATCCTGGCCGAGGACAATCAGGTCGTACGGCGCTTTTTTGCGCTGGATACGCAGACTTACAAGGCCGGTGCGTTGGACGTGAAGACCAAGGAGATGCTTGGCCTGGTGGCGTCGCTGGTACTGCGCTGCGACGATTGCATCAGCTACCACATAGCCCAGTGCAAGGAAGCGGGCGTCGAGCGCGATGCGTTCTTCGAGGTGTTCAGTGTCGGGCTGGTAGTCGGTGGTTCGATTGTGATTCCGCACCTGCGCCGTGCGGTGGATTTGCTTGACCAGCTTGAGTCGGGCACGGCTGGCGAAGCGGCGAACTGCGCCGATCACACCTGAAGAGGCACCCCACTCGGGGTGCCTGAAAACGTATGCCTGAGCCGGGCAAGATCGTGTCGTCACACGACTCTGTGCGGCTTTTTGCAATGCTGCGTACGAGTATTTTCAACGTCTTGCGGGATCCTTTGACTGTTCGCGGGGCGCCACATCGGCGATAATTGACAGGTTTTCAGCCTGTGCCTGGGGTGTCCGCTTCCCTCCGTGCGCGCACGCTGCTCGTTGTTCCGTTCAAGGAGTTTCCCCATGAGCAAGACAATTGCCGTGATCCCGGGCGATGGTATTGGCCCGGAGATCATGACTGCCACGCTGCGCGTGCTTGACGCGCTGAATTGCGGCCTGGCCTATGAGTTTGTCGATGCCGGCATGATCGCGCTGGACAAGCATGGCGAGCTGCTGCCGCAGTCCACGCTGGATGTGATCGCCCAGCACAAGGTGGCGCTGAAAGGGCCGCTGACCACGCCGATCGGCGGTGGCTTCACCTCGATCAATGTGACCCTGCGCCGACACTTCGACCTGTACGCGAACGTGCGCCCGGCGGTCAGTTTTCCGGGCACCAAGTCGCGTTACGAGAACATCGACATCATCACCGTCCGCGAGAATACCGAGGGCGCGTATCTGGCCGAGGGGCAGGTGATATCGGAGGATGGCGAAATCGCCACCTCGATCATCCGCAATACCCGCAAGGGCAGCACCCGCATCGTGCGCTATGCATTCGAGCTGGCGGTGAAGAAAGGCCGCAAAAAGATCACCGCGGTGCACAAGGCGAACATCCTCAAGACCAGCTCGGGCCTGTTCCTCAACGTCGCCCGTGAGATAGCGAAGGAATATCCGCAGATCGAGTTCAACGAGATGATCGTGGACAACACCTGCATGCAGCTGGTGATGAAGCCCGAGCAGTTCGACGTGATCGTCACCACCAACCTGTTCGGCGACATCCTGTCGGATCTATGTGCTGGCCTGGTCGGCGGCCTGGGACTGGCGCCGGGTGACAACATCGGTGCCAACGCGGCGATCTTCGAGGCGGTGCACGGCTCGGCGCCGGACATCGCCGGCAAGGGCATCGCCAATCCATGCGCCCTGCTGCTGGCGGCGGCCGACATGCTCGATCATCTGGATCTGGTCGCTGAGGGCAATCAGTTGCGCCAGGCGATCCGCGCCACGGTGGAGCTGGATCGCCAGCACGTCACTCCGGATCTTGGCGGCAGCGGCAGCACCGACAGCTTTGCCGACGCGATCGTCAAGCGCATCAAGGGCTGATCTTCGATCATCCGATTACAAAAAAGCCGCGGCGACGAGCCGCGGCTTTTTTGTTGCTGCGCGACGGCTCAGTGCGATGCCGGCTGGTAGCCGCCCGGCACGAGCCGGAACGGAATGGCGATGCGATTCCAGGCGTTGATCAGGATCACCACCATATTGAGATCGCCCAGTTCCTTTTCACTGAACTGGGCGCGCGCCTGTTCGTAGACGGCATCGGATACGCCATGCTCGCCGAGACGGGTGACTGCCTCACACCATGCCAGCGCGGCGCATTCGCGTTCGCTGAAGAACGGCGCTTCGCGCCAGGCCTGAAGCAGGTACAGCCGTTGCTCGGTTTCGCCGCCGGCGCGGGCGTCCTTGCTGTGCATGTCCAGGCAATACGCACAGCCGTTGAGCTGGGATACGCGCATTTGCACGAGTTCGATCAGGCTCGATTCCAGCCCGCTGCTGCGCACGTAGGCGTTCAGTGCATACAGCGGCTGGATGGCTTCGGCATTGGCGCGATAAGAAAAACGGGATGACATGGGGATTCCTCGTGGGTGCGGCCGTGGTGGCCGTTCAGTGCAAGGACGTGCCAGCCTTCGCTTTCGTGACGGCCGATAGCCGGGCCAGTTTGTCCGGGTGACGCAGGGTGTGGATCGCCGTGATGTGTTCACCATCGGTATCGATGTCGATCCAGCTCGCCGAGATCAGCGTGTCGCCATGCCAGCTGAGCAGGGCCGGGGCGCCGTTGAGCTGGTGCAGCTGGTGCCGCACGCCTTGCCTGGACTGCTCCAGTGCGACCTGCAAGTACAGTCGAGCCAGCCGTTCGGCACCGTGCAGTGGGTGCAGCGAGGCTGTCACTACGCCACCACCGTCCGAGACATGCAGCGCATCTTCGGTGAACAGCGCGCGCAGCGTTTCCCTATCGGGTTGTTGCAAGGCGTGGGCAAAGCGCTCGAGCAGCCGGCGTTGCGTGCGGGCATCGACCGGTTGACTCGGCCGACCTTCGCGTAGCTTGGCTTTGGCCCGATGCACGCGCTGCCGGCAGGCGTCCTCGCCGATGCCAAGCATCGCCGCCGCTTCGGCATGGCTGTAGTCAAACACCTCGCGCAACAGGAACGCGGCGCGTTCCTCCGCGTTCAAGCGCTCAAGCAGTAGCAGAAAGGTCAGGGTCAGGCTCTCGGCCTGTTCCACTTGCGCTTCCGGCTGTTCGGATTCGGCGATCAGCGGCTCCGGCAACCATGGGCCAGGGTAGTGCGCGCGTTCTGTCTTGGCGCGGCGCAGACGATCCAGCGCCAGTCGTGTGGTGACGGTGACCAGCCACGCCTCGGCGTCATCTAGCGCGGCGCTATCCTGCGCATGCCAGCGCAACCAGGCGTCATGCAGCACGTCCTCGGCATCGGCAGGCGTGCCGAGCATTCGGTAGGCCAACCCGAACAGGCGCGGACGGTGTTGCTGGAACAGCGCGGTTTGCGAATCCATGGCGATCTCCATCGGGATACGCAGCAAGGACGCATGACGGTGACGCGATGTGACCGCTTAGCGGAAGATCGGCCAGGGCGCCAGGAAGATCAGCCACATGAGTAACAGGATGCCGAGGTATTTCAGCGTGCGGGCGAGCTTCTTGTGTCGGCTCTTGAAGCTGGGGCCGCTCCGGCGCTTGCGCTGGCTCAGCGCGAACAGACGATTCACGAAACCGGTTTGTTCGGCTTCGGTATCACTGTTCGGTGAAGCGGTGATCTTGCCCATGAATGCGCCGACCCGGTGGTTGATCGCGCTCATCCAGCGCGTGCGCAACGGTCGTTCCACGTCAGCGAACAGAATCACCCGGGTCTGCGCGGATTTGTTTTCCGCCCAGTGCACATAGGTTTCATCGAACACCACGTCCTTGCCATCGCCCCAGGCGTGTTCCTCGCCATCGACGAAAATCCGGCAGTCCCTCGAATTGGGCGTGATCAGACCCAGGTGATAACGCAGCGATCCGGCAAACGGATCGCGATGTGGATTCAGCTTGCTGCCCGGTGGCAGCAACGCGAACATCGCGGCCTTCACACTGGGGATCGATTTCAGCAAGGCGACCGTGTTCGGGCACAGCGCCTCGGCCGAGGCCAATGGTTCGCCGTACCATTTCAGGTAGAAGCGCTTCCAGCCTTGCTTGAAGAAGCTGTTGAAACTGGCGTCGTCATTCTTTGCTGCCGCGCGGATATAGCCCTCGTCGAACAGGTGCGTCGCCTCATCGCGGATGCTCTGCCAGTTCGCCTGCAGCAGGTCGAGCTGGGGAAAGCCACGACGATCGAGTATGGGTCGCGCCGGCACCGCCGAGAACGCGTACATCAGCAGGTTGTAGGGCGCGAACAGCGCCGAGTGATCGGCCAGCTGGCGGTCGAAACGCAGCCGGACACGTCCGCGCAGATGCACCAGCAGCACGCACAGCACAAAAAATGCGAACAGGGCGAGCAGGACTAGGCGTGGGGTCAAGATCATCTCGGTGGATACCGCCATCGGGAAACGGCCAGACTGCGATTCTACTCGCTCAAGCCGAATGCTCCCCACATCACCTGAAGCGGGCATTCAGCGTCAGGGCATCCTCAATGTCGCAGCACGTGCACGCTGCCACCGCCGGGCTGATAGCCGCGAACCAGCGCGCGATGCACATAAGCGACCGCGCGGCGAACGGCAGAGCGCGGTGATTGCCCCTTGGCCAGTTCGGCGGCGATCGCCGAGGCCAGGGTGCAGCCGGTGCCATGGCCTTCCAGTTTCAGGCGTGGATGACGCAGCTCCAGTACGCCGCGCGCATCGTAAAAACGATCCACCACGACATGACCATCGCCATGGCCGCCCTTGAGCAGAACGGCGCCGGCACCGAGTGCCAGAAGAGCCTCACCCGCCGCGTCGAACTGCGCTGCGGTCTTGATCGGGTGGCCGAGCAAGGCTTCGGCTTCCGGCAGGTTTGGGGTGAGGATGTCGGCCAGTGGGATCAGCTCGTCGATCAGCACTTCGACCGCATCCTGATCCAGAAGGCGGCCACCGCTGGTGGCGATCATGACCGGATCGACCACGAGCCACGCGGGTTTGCGTGAGGCCATTTCGCGGGCCACCAAACGGGTGATTGCGGCACTGCCGAGCATGCCGGTCTTCACTGCGGCGATCGGGAAATCATCGAACACGGCAGTGAGCTGGCTGCGAATATGCGTCAGTGGCACGGCGTGTACCGCGCTGACGCCGCGGGTGTTCTGCGAGGTGATCGCCGTGATCGCTGAAAGGCCGTGCACGCCACGTGCATGGAAGGTTTTCAGGTCGGCCTGGATACCCGCACCACCGCCGGAGTCGGAGCCGGCGATGGTGAGGGCGATGGGTGGTGACGCAGATGTGGGCATAGGTGCGCATTGCTGTAGGAGCTGTTTCGGTTCTTCGCCCGTCATTCCTGCGAAGGCAGGAATCCAGTGCCCTTGTTCTTCAAGAGCTTGAGGGCGCTGGGTCCCTGCCTTCGCAGGGATGACGAGCTGGGTAGCAGGTTATTCGAGGTGCCCCTCAGTGTGGATGTCCGCGCAACTGCCGTTTACAACGCCTCCGATGCAAAATCCGCCAGACGCGAGCGTTCACCACGACGCAAGGTGATATGCGCCGAGTGCTCCCATTGCTTGAAGCGATCGACCGCGTAGGTGAGGCCAGACGTCGTTTCCGTGAGGTACGGCGTGTCGATCTGCTCTACGTTGCCAAGGCAGACGATCTTGGTGCCGGGGCCGGCGCGGGTGATCAGGGTCTTCATCTGCTTCGGGGTGAGGTTCTGCGCTTCGTCGATGATCAGGTAGCGGCTCAGGAACGTGCGTCCGCGCATGAAGTTGAGCGAGCGGATCTTGATGCGCGAGGCAAGCAGGTCGTTGGTGGCCTGGCGGCCCCAGCTGCCGCCGTCCTCGGGATTGGCGAGCACTTCGAGGTTGTCGGTCAGCGCGCCCATCCACGGCGTCATTTTTTCTTCCTCGGTACCTGGCAGGAAACCGATGTCTTCACCCACCGAGACGGTCGCGCGGGTCATGATGATCTCGCGGTAACGCTGCTGATCCATCACCTGCGCCAGGCCAGCCGCCAAGGCCAGCAGCGTCTTGCCGGTGCCGGCGTTGCCGAGCAGGGTGACGAAATCGACGTCCGGGTCCATCAGCGCGTTGAGCGCAAAGTTTTGCTCGCGATTACGTGCGCCGATGCCCCAGACGTGATGGTTGGCATGCGAGTGATCGTCCAGCAGCACCAGCGTGGCACTGACATCGTCCATGCGCAGTACGCGCAGTTCCACGCTGTTCTCGCCGGGCAGGAACAGGCATTCGTTTGGATACCACGCTTCATCCTCGTGGCGGTCGACCTTGTAGAACGTGCGCCCGCGTTCGGTCCATGATTTCACTTCAGGATGGTGATCCCAGAAGTCCTCCGACAGCTCGGCTGCGCCGGTGTAGAGCAGGGCGAAATCGTCGAGCGCGCGATCATTCTCGTAATCCTCGGCGACGAGGCCGTAGATACTTGACTTGATCCGCAGGTTGATGTCTTTGGTGACAAGGATGACCGCGCGGTCAGGGTGCTGGTCGCGCAGTTCGATCACCGATGACAGGATCTGGTTATCGGCCTTCGTGTGACCGTTGCTGGTGGTGCGCTGCTCGAAATACAGCCGGCCTACCGATCCGCCGCGCCTGAGCTTGATGCCTTGCGGATTGCTCAATTCCAGGCCGTCATGCAGATCATGCTGCTTGCCGCGCTCGATCAGTTCGTTGAGGAATCGGCTCACCTGGCGCCCGTTGCGCGAAACCTCCGAGGCGCCTTTCTTTTTTTCGTCCAGTTCCTCCAGCACAGTCATCGGGATGAAGACGTCGTGTTCCTCGAAACGGAATAACGAGGTCGGGTCATGCAGCAGGACGTTGGTGTCTAGAGCATAGATGCGCTTGCTTCCGGTCATACGGAAGAGTCCTCGCTGGTGGTGGATCGATGGCGGGATCGCGGTGTGGATCTGGCCGCGGGCGGGTGGTCACGGTGATCGCCGTCGGCAGCTTGCCGACGCACCGTGATGATGGGAACGATTAATGGGGCGGGCATGAAGCGTCACTGGGCGGGGATGGCGTCGAGCACGGCCTGTGCGTGGCCGGGCACTTTGACGCCGCGCCATTCCTGGGCCAGTCGGCCATCGGGATCGATCAGGAAAGTGCTGCGTACAATCCCCATGTGGCGTTTCCCATACAGTACTTTTTCATGGATCACGTCGAACCCCTGGCACCAGGTTTCGTCGGGATCGGAGACCAGCGGGAAGGGCAACTCCTGCTTCACGGCAAAGTTCGCATGCGATTTCACTGAATCACGTGACACGCCGATGACTTCTGCATGGCGCCGGCGAAACTGCGCGTACAGGTCGCGAAAGTCTTTCGCTTCATTCGTGCAACCGGGCGTGCTGTCCTTGGGATAGAAATACAGCACGACCC
>Ga0302234_10000403_pt1 | contig 34164 bp, 31 predicted proteins | sample II_Palsa_N3_2_FD_193576 | JGI IMG/M metagenome (GOLD analysis project Ga0302234, IMG submission 193576) | Peat permafrost microbial communities from Stordalen Mire near Abisko, Sweden - II_Palsa_N3_2 | ecosystem: Environmental > Terrestrial > Soil > Palsa > Peat permafrost | place: Sweden... | reverse complement strand
TTGCCAAGCGAGTTTGCCAGGGTGAGTTTGCCAAGGATTAACCAGGATTACGAATGGCGGCGCGTGCGCGACGCGGGTGAAGAACAGTCCCGCCCAGTGCGCGGCGCCAGACGAACAGAGGTCAATACATGTCGATTCTGATCAACAAAGACACCAAGGTCATCACGCAGGGCATCACCGGCAAGACCGGTCAGTTCCACACGCGTGCTTGCCGTGAATACGCAAACGGCCGCGAAGCATTCGTCGCCGGCGTGAACCCGAAGAAGGCCGGCGAAGATTTCGAAGGCATTCCTATCTACGCAAGCGTGAAGGAAGCGAAGGCTGAAACGGGCGCAACCGTTTCGGTCATCTATGTTCCGCCCGCAGGCGCTGCTGCTGCAATCTGGGAAGCCGTCGAGGCCGACCTGGATCTGGCGATCTGTATCACGGAAGGCATCCCTGTCCGCGACATGATCGCGCTCAAGGACCGTATGCGTCGCGAGAACCGCAAGACGTTGCTCCTCGGACCGAACTGCCCGGGCACGATCACGCCGGACGAACTGAAGATCGGCATCATGCCGGGTCACATCCACCGCAAGGGCCGCATCGGCGTCGTGTCGCGGTCGGGCACGCTGACGTATGAAGCAGTTGGCCAGCTGACCGCGATTGGCCTCGGCCAATCGTCCGCAGTCGGTATCGGCGGTGACCCGATCAACGGTTTGAAGCACATCGACGTGATGAAGATGTTCAACGACGATCCGGATACGGACGCCGTCATCATGATCGGCGAAATCGGTGGTCCGGACGAAGCGAATGCTGCCGAGTGGATCAAGGGCAACATGAAGAAGCCGGTGGTTGGCTTCATCGCGGGTGTCACGGCTCCGGCCGGCAAGCGCATGGGTCACGCTGGCGCGCTGATCTCGGGCGGTGCCGATACGGCTGAAGCGAAGCTGGAAATCATGGATACATGCGGCATCAAGGTCACGAAGAACCCGTCGGAAATGGCGCGTCTTCTGAAGGCAATGCTGTAAATCGAAATTGGCCGGCTAGATCGGCCGATTTTTGATACTCTTACGAAACCCTTTCGTAAGAGCGCAGTCCTAAAGCGAGGGAGCGAGCAATTGCTCCCTCGCTTTTTTGTCGACCCGAGTTAGCGCTTTAGCGCTTACTCTGGCCCCATGCAAAGCGCTTACTCGGGTCCCATGCAGCTTCATCGCGGATGTCTGCGCGCTTTGCTTCACCCCGGTGTCCTTCTATTCTTCTGTCGAGCGGAGTTAGCGCTGTGGCGCCTACTCCGCTCCCATGCAACATGGTTGCTGCCCATGCTCGAGTTTTTCGCTACGCTCCATTGGGGCGCCGTCATCCAGATCATCGTGATCGACATCCTGTTGGGTGGCGATAACGCGGTGGTGATCGCGCTCGCCTGTCGCAACCTGCCGCCTGCGCAGCGGGTCAAGGGCGTCTTGTGGGGCACGGCTGGGGCGATTCTGCTTCGCGTTGCGCTGATCGCGTTCGCGGTGGTGCTGCTCGACGTGCCGTTGCTGAAATTCTCGGGTGGCCTGCTGCTGCTGTGGATCGGCGTGCGTCTGATGGCGCCTGCGCACGACGCTCACGAGCACGTGAAGCCTGCTGACAGGCTGATGGCCGCGATCAAGACGATCATCGTCGCCGATGCCGTGATGAGCCTCGACAACGTGATCGCGATCGCCGGTGCGGCCGAACAGGCTGATCCAGAACACCGTCTCGCGCTGGTGATATTCGGGCTGGTCGTGAGCATTCCGCTGATCGTGTGGGGCAGCCAGTTGGTGTTGAAACTGCTGGACCGTTTTCCCATCGTCATTACGCTCGGGGCGGCGCTGCTGGGCTGGATTGCCGGTGGCCTCATCGTCAACGACCCGGCTGGCGACCGCTGGCCGATCCTCGATTCGCCGGTGGCCGAGTACGGCATGAGCATTGCGGGCGCGCTGTTCGTGGTGATCCTCGGCTATCTGCTCAAGCGCCGCAACGCTAGCCGGGCTGCCGGACAGTTGCCGCCCGGCACGCCGCCGGGTTCGCATTGAGGGCGGGGCGGTCCGCCTGCGCTCGGCTCGGCGAGGTCCCTCGTTAGCCATCCGGCTGACTGTTTGGGGTCAGCACTGCCGGATACGATCAAAGCGCCTGTCCCGATTCGCGGGGCGGCGTTTTTCGTTTCAGGAGCCTGCCGATGACCGTTACTTTCCCCACTTCTGCCTTCCGTTGCGTGCTGTTGCGCCGCGACGACCCTGCTTCGGGAGCCCCAATCTCCGACCCCGGCGTGCAATGGCCCGCACGAATCGCACGGGTGAGCCGTAAGCTCGGCTTCACGCTGATCGAACTGATGATCGTGCTCGCCATCGTCGGGGTGATTGCCGCGTATGCGATTCCCGCTTACCAGGACTACCTGGCCCGCAGTCGGGTGGGCGAAGGCTTGTCGCTCGCGACGTCGGCGCGGCTTGCGGTGGCTGAGAACGCTGCGAGCGGCGGCGCGTTCGGCGGAGGTTATGCGCGACCGCCTGGCACCCGCAATGTCGAGTCCGTGCATGTCGACGACGACACGGGGCAGATCACCGTCGCATTTACCACTCGGGTGGCGCCAGCCGGCTCCAATACGCTGGTGCTGGTGCCGTCGGTGCCCGATAACGCCGATACGCCAACCGCGCGAATCGCGCTGGTCAAGGGCGCGGCCCAACCGGGAACGGTGACCTGGGAATGTTTTGCCGGTGGCAAGAATGGGTCGTCCTTGCCTGCCCCAGGTGCTGGGCCGTCGCCAGTGGAGGCGCCGAACTTACCGTCCAATCTGGCGCCGCCTGAATGCCGGAGTTGAGGCTGAGTTGAGGCTGGACTGAGCGTGGAGATGACGTAGGGCCGCCGCAACTAACCGATTTCGGGATATTTCAGGCCGTCCGGCGCACAGCAGGAGAATTTTTTTGTATAGTGCGCCGGTTGCTGACGCCCCCGGTTACTCATGCCCACCCCATTTCCGCGCTATTTATCTCTGGTACTGCTGGCTTGTGCGTTGATTCTTCCTTACGCCGTAGTCAACCATACGTACCCGATCCCGACCTTTTACGCGGAATTTACCGCGCTGACGCTGTATGTACTGACCAGCGCCGCCGTGGTGCTCATGGTCTGGACGGAGCGCTCGCGCGTCACGTTCGAATCGCCGGCGGTCGCCCTGGTGCCCCTGCTGTTTGGATTGCTGCTGATCGTGCAGACATTCGTCCTGCCGGTCGCGCAGCCCTCAATGAACTGGCTCGGCGCCGGCTATCTGCTGGCGGCGTTCATGGCGACGCATACCGGCTACGCTTTCAGCCGGGTCAAGCTGACCGAGACGGTGCTGCGCTGGGTAGCGGCGGCCCTGATCGTCGGCGGCCTGTTCGCGGTGTTTTGCCAGGTGATCCAGCTGTTCCATCTCGAGACGAAGGTCACGCCGCTGGTCGTCGCTTACAACATCACGGTCGATCGCCGGCCGTTCGGCAATATGGCGCAGGCCAACCACCTCGCTACCTATATTGCCTTCGCGATGGCTGGAGCGATGTTCCTCGTGCAGACGCGGCGCTTGCCGGTGATCGCGTGGGCGCTGCTGTCGGTGATTTATTCGACGGGGCTGGCGCTGACCGTGTCGCGTGGTCCGTGGCTGCAGATGGGCGTGATCGTGGTGGCCGGTTTCTGGATGGCGTTCGCGGAAGTCAGGCGTAACCCCGCCCTGCGTCGCAGCAATCGCGAGTGGTTGGTTCCGATCGCGCTGGGCGTGCTGTTCTTCGTCATGAATGCCGTGGTCCGCTGGGCCAACGTGCGCTACCAGCTCGACCTGGACGTGTCGGCCGCCGACCGCTTCAAGGACGCAGGTCAGATTGCGCCGCGCCTGGCGTTGTGGAAGTACGGTTGGACGATGTTCAAGACACACCCCTTGCTGGGCGTAGGCTGGGGCGAGTTTCCGCGTTACCAGTACGACTTTGTCCGCACGTTGGGCGGCGTCGAGATTGCCAACAACTCGCACGACATCTTCCTCGATCTGCTGGGCAAGACCGGCCTGATCGGGATTGCGATTGTGCTGCTGGGTCTGCTGACCTGGCTCGTACGGGTCGTGCGCGCGCCGCACACAGCAGCGCGGGTGTTCGGCATCGCGCTGATCGGCGTGCTGGTGATGCACGCGCTGGTTGAATATCCGCAGCAATATATGTTCTTCCTGCTGCCGGCCATGTTCGTGTTTGGTTTGCTGGAGACGCGTTCGTTGCGACTGCTGCCGAGCCGCGTGTCGTTCGGTGTCTACGCACTTATCGTGTTCGGTGGACTGGCGGGGCTATATCCGATTTGCCGCGACTACAACCGGGCTGAGGTGCTGTACTACGGTGCCCGTCCGGCCGAGCAGTATTCTGAGGATCCGTCGTTCCTGTTCCGCGCATGGGGCGAGTACGGGATGGCGACGCTGTTGCCGATGAATGCGATGGATATGGACCACAAGCTGGCGATGCACAAGCAGGCGCTCGCGCTGCTGCCGGGTGAGACCGTATTGCGCCGGTATGCGGTGCTGCAGGCATTGAGCGGCGACTCGGATGCCGCGTTCGATACGGTTGCGCGTCTGAAGATTTTTGCTGAGGAACTGCACGATTGGCCGTCGCAACAGGGCTATCTGTACGAACTCTGCGATGAACAGAAGAGCCTCGCGGGCTTCAAGGCGGAGCTCGTCAAGCGGTACGGCACGCCGCCGAAGGACGTCAACCAGGACGATGACGACAACGACAGCTGATTGCGGTCGTCGCCTACGGGTGGGTTAAGCAGAGCAGGAGGGCGGTTACGCGCAGCACCAGCGCTTAAGCCGCCACCCAGTCGCCCGACTTCCCGCCATGCTTCTCCAGCACCTTCACATCGGTGATCGTCATGCCGCGATCCACCGCCTTGCACATGTCGTACACGGTGAGTAGACCCACCTGCACCGCGGTCAGCGCTTCCATCTCCACACCCGTACGCCCCAACGTTTCCACCTGCACCGTGCAATGCACGCCGGGCAGCGTCTCGTCGAGTTCGAAATCGACCTTGACGCGCGTCAGCGCGAGCGGATGGCAGAGCGGAATCAGATCGGCGGTGCGCTTCGCGCCCTGAATCGCCGCGATGCGCGCGATTCCGATCACATCGCCTTTCTTTGCGTTGCCGTCACGGATCAGCGCAAACGTCTCCGGCAGCATACGGATCGAGCCGCGCGCGATCGCAATGCGGTTGGTTTCCTGTTTGGCGCCGACGTCCACCATATGCGCTTGGCCGGCGGCGTCGAAGTGAGTGAGTTCAGGCATGGTGGGGCTCCTTCTGAGGGCGCTTATCTTAACAGCGCGGGGCCAATGGCGAATGGGGCGGAACGCCTCAGCGGTGGCTACGACCGCCTGCCTTGATGCGCCGCCTGCGCCGGACTCGCGACAAACCCAAACCGCGCCGCCACGTCGGCATGTGCAACGGGCTGCAACGGCAGCGACACACCGTCACGCCAATGGAGCCGCCCGCTGCGACCGTCCTCCGCCACCTCGGCGTGCTCAGAAAACAGATCGAGGTCGTGATCGTGCAGCACGGCGATACGCGACGGCGTCGACGCATCCGTGAACAACACACCGCCTTCGTCATCCAGATACGCGGTGACAGGCTCAAACGCGTTGCCGGCCTGATCCGTCAACGTCAGCGTGCCATCGCCACCGGCACCATCATCAGCCACGGCGAGCCGCACCACCCACGGCGTATAACCCAGCTCCACATACACCCGCTGCGGCCCGTTCTGAAAGAACCACTGCCCGCCAGCATCCGCTTCGTAGTTCCGATTGATAAAAGCCAGCAGCGCCGCGTGGCGGATCGGTTCGCCGGGCGCGCCGCGCGCCTGGGCCTCGTCGTCGCGCATGCGCCAGTTGCCGCGCCGGTCGAGCAGCAGCCAGCCGGTGCAATGCGGCACGTTGGGCCATTTGGCAAGCGCCTGGCGAACGATGTCATCCATTGGCGACGAATGGGGAGAGGTAGTTGAAAATGCGCTGTGACAGCCAGTCGCTACGGCCCGGAAACGGCCCCGTCATGAATCCGACGTGACCACCATGCTGAGGCTGGTCGAGCTCGACCGCGCCGGATACCTCGTGCCGCGCGGGCAGCACAGCGCCCGGCAGGAACGGGTCGTTGCGCGCGTTGAGCACGAGAGTGGGCACGGTGATCTCCGGTAGCAGCGGACGGGTGGTCGCTCGCGTCCAATAGTCGTCGGCATCGCGAAAGCCATGCAGCGGCGCCGTGACGACGCTGTCGAACTCGTACATGGTACGGCTTGCGAGCACCGCGTTGGCGTCAAACAAACCCGGATACTGTTCGAGCTTCTGCAGCGCCTTTACCTTCAACGTCTTCAGGAAATTGCGCGTGTAGATCTTGCCGAAGCCTTGCGACAGCGCCCGGCCGCCAGCATGCACATCCAGAGGGGCGGAGATCGCCGCGGCCGCGCTGAGAAACGACGCGTCTTCGCGCCGCTCGCCGAGCCAGCGCAACAGCACATTGCCGCCCAGCGAAACTCCCGCCGCGACGATCGGCCCGCGATGCGTTTCGCGCAGGCGCCGCAGCACCCAGTCGACTTCGGCGCTATCGGCGAGATGATAGAAGCGCGGCAACAGATTCAGCGGCCCACTGCAGCTCCGGAAGTGCGGCACGACGCCGTGCCAGCCCAGCTTGCGCGCCGCGGCCATTAGCGTGCGGGCGTAGTGCGAGCCAGAACTGCCTTCGAGGCCGTGAAACAGCACGAAGAGCGGGGTGTCGGTTGTGTGGGTTTCGTTGTGTGCGTGCGGTTCATGCACCAGCCAGTCGAGTTCGATGAAATCGCCGTCTGGCGTATCCCATCGCTCCCGCCGGTACGCGACCACGGGAAGCCTGGCAAACAGCGCGGGAACAATGGTCTGGACATGGCTGTTGGGCAGCCACAACGGTGCGCGATAGAACATGTCGACGCTCGCCTCAACCGCCGCCATGACGGCAGTTGCGGGGGAAGCGGTCTCGTTGTGCGTCGTACTCATACCTGCGACCCGAAAAAGCAGAAACCTGTAGCGTCAGTGCAAAGACCCCTGACCATGACGCATTTTCGCAGCAAACTGGTTCGCGGCTTCGTTCGGCATCGCACTAGCGTGGATATGGGCGATCTTCCATTCGCCGCGCTCGTGGACCATGACATAGGTCGTGAAGACCATGGTGGGCGCGACCTTCGGGTCGGCCGGACGGTGCGCTTCGGCAATCGCATACACGACCGTGCCGAGACTGTCATACACACGGATGTCGACGGGTTCGATGGAGACCGGCGTGGCCGCGAGCTGGACGGACAGACCCGCACGAATGGTGTCGAGACCGTGCAGGTGCGCGCCCTCGGCGCTGATGTAGCTCGCGAATTCCTCATCGATCCACAGGCCCATCAAACTGTCGATATTGACCTCCGCGACCGCCTGGTAATAGGCGTTGAGGGTATCCGCAGCGGCTTCGAAGATGTGGGCAAAACGTGGCATGGCTCGTCAGTCTCTTGTGCGCGGCGGGCGCGGTTGCGGGGCAGCAGCAAAAACAGGACAACCCGGGACACCCGCGAGGATGCCCGCACCGCAAGGCGCGGGGATGACGCCGCGTGGCGAATAGGCGACGCGGCGTGCGGCTGTCGGACGGTTCAGCGTTGCGCGAGGAGCATGCCGCGCAGATCGCCGAACACCTGCTCGGCGCTCAGTTGCCGCAGGCAGTTCAGGTGACCGAGCGGACACTCGCGCTCAAAACAGGGACTGCATTCGAGATGGAGCCATTGTACCTTCGCAAGCTCGGACAATGGCGGCGTGTGGCGCGGATCAGTCGAGCCGTACACGGCCACGAGCGGCCGCCGCAGCGCCGCCGCGACGTGCATCAGGCCGGAATCGTTGGTGACCACGGCATTGGCTCGCGAGATCAGCGCGCACGCTTCGCCCAGCGCGGTCTGGCCACACAGGTTGCGCACGTTCGGCGCGCGCTCGGCGATCGCCTGGGCGAGCGGTGCGTCTTTCGGCGAACCGAGCGCGACAATCTGCGTGTACGGGAACGACTGGCCGACGATTTGCGCCAGCGCCGCGAAATGCTCGGGCGGCCAGCGCTTGGCCGGACCATATTCGGCACCGGGGCAGAACACCAGCAGAGGCACCCGCGTGTCCAGATTGAAGCGGGCCGATACGCGCGACGCTTCGTTCAGGTCCGCGTCGAGCCGCGGCATCGGCAGGTCGTCGGGCACTTTCGCGCCGGGTTTGTAGGCGAGCGCCGCGTAATGACCCACCATGGGTGGCCGCGCGTCCTTGCGCGGATTTGCATGGCGCACGTTCAGGAGGCCATAGCGGCTTTCACCGCTATAACCGATGCGCAGCGGAATGCCGGCCATCCACGGAATCAGCGCCGATTTCAGCGAATTCGGCAGCACGTAAGCCGCGTCATAACCGACATCGCGCAAGTCGCTGGACAACTGCCAGCGGCGCAGCATCTGCAGCTTGCCGTGCGCGAGATCCGTGGCGTAGACGTCGCGGATCTCGGGCATGCGTTCGAGCACGGGCGCGACCCACGAGGGCGCAACCGCGTCGATCGCGATGCGTGGATGCAGTTTCACGAGGCGCGAGAACAAAGGCTGCGCCATCAATGCGTCACCGATCCAGTTCGGTGCGATAACCAACGCGCGACGCATCAGGGTGGGTTTCCGAGGTCGAAACGAAGCGCTGCGCGCATCAGCGCGCGGCGTTCCGGTTTTAATAGGGAAGCGGCCACATACCTCGCGCGGGCCCCGTGCAGGGGGGCCTCGCCGCGGCTGCGGCCTGATTGTGATGGGCGTGCCCAGCCGGTGCGCGGCGATCAGTGGCCTTTGACCACTTCGCCGTCACGCAGCTTGTAGCGCGTGCCGCAATACGGGCAGCGTGCTTCGCCATGCGTAACGTCGATAAACACGCGCGGATGGGCGCTCCAGCGCGCCATGCCCGGGTTCGGGCAGTAGGCGGGCAGGTCTTTTGCCGTCAGTTCGACCAGCGGCATTTCCTTGATTTCGCTCATGTGGGCTTTCTCTGTGGAGACAGGGTGCAGGCGCGCCGCCGGGGCGGCCTGCTTGAATTTCAGATTCAGATCTTGGTCAGCCAGTGCGCGTACTTCTGGCTCTTGCCGTTGACGATGTCGAAGAAGCCGCTTTGCAGCTTTTCCGTGATCGGACCACGTGAGCCCGACCCGATGGTGCGGTTGTCGAGTTCGCGGATCGGCGTGACTTCCGCGGCGGTGCCGGTGAAGAACGCTTCGTCGCAGGTGTAGACCTCGTCACGCGTGATGCGCTTTTCGATCACTTCGATACCGGCATCTTTCGCCAGCGTGATGACGGTGTCGCGCGTGATGCCGTCGAGGCACGACGACAGGTCAGGCGTGTACAGCTTGCCGTTGTTCACGAGGAAGAAGTTTTCGCCCGAGCCTTCCGACACGTAGCCGTCCACGTCGAGCAGCAGTGCTTCGTCGTAGCCGTCGGCGGTGGCTTCCTGGTTGGCGAGGATCGAGTTCACGTACCAGCCCGACGCCTTCGCGCGCACCATGGAGACGTTCACATGATGACGCGTGAACGACGAGGTCTTCACGCGGATGCCTTTCTTCAGGCCGTCTTCGCCGAGGTACGCACCCCACGGCCAGGCGGCGATGGCCACGTGGATCGTGTTGCCCTTGGCGGATACGCCCAGCTTTTCCGAGCCGACCCAGATGATCGGGCGCAGGTAGCAGGACTCGAGCTTGTTTTCGCGCACCACTTCGCGCTGCGCGGCGGCGAGCGTTTCGTGGTCGAACGGCACGTCCATCTGGAAGATCTTGGCCGAATTCAGCAGGCGCTTGGTGTGTTCCTGCAGACGGAAAATGGCGGTGCCGCCGTCGGCCGTCTTGTAGGCGCGCACGCCTTCGAAGACGCCCATGCCGTAGTGCAGCGTATGGGTGAGGACGTGAATCTTGGCATCGCGCCAGTCGATGAGCTTGCCATCCATCCAGATCTTGCCGTCGCGGTCGGCCATTGACATACGATTCTCCAGCAGTGCGTTTGTGAAGGTTGTGCAAGGCCGCCGGGACGATCGGATAGGCTCAGCAGAACACACGGCGCTAGAGCCCCGCAAACGGGGCGCGCCGGGCGAGAGGCCGTACAGATGTCCGGCAAGCGGCGAAGTCCGTTATTTTAACGTCTTTTGCACACCGAACGGGCATTTGGGCGCACCGCGGACGCTATACTTCTGCGCACGCATAATACAAATCCGAATGCGCCAGCGGGTGCTCAGCGACCTGGCGCCGAATCCACGCCGTCGCGGCGCCATCCCGCGCCTCTCCGTTCGCCTGATGCTCGCTAGCCCGTCCGATCTCCACCGCCGTGCCTTCCGCGAAGGCTTGCGCGACTATTCGCCCACCTTGATGGCGATCTTCTCGTGGGGTCTCGTCACTGGCATTGCGATGAGCAAATCCGTGCTCACGCTGCCGCAGGCGCTCACCATGTCGTTGCTGTGCTACGCCGGTTCATCGCAACTGGCCGTGCTGCCGCTGCTCGCCGCCAAATTGCCGGTCTGGACCGTGCTGCTGACCGCGGCCATGGTGAATACGCGTTTTGTGATCTTCAGTGTGGGTCTTGCACCCCATTTCTCGTATCTGCCCATGTGGCGCCGGGTCGTGCTCGGCTACTTCAATGGTGACGTCATCTACCTGCTGTTCCAGAAGAAAAGCTTTCAGACCGGTTACGTGCCGGGCAAGGAAGCCTATTACTGGGGCATGGCGGCCGGGAGTTGGCTGTCCTGGCAGGTGTCGTCGATTATCGGCATCCTGCTTGCCAGCGTGATTCCGGGTAACTGGGGCCTCGCGCTCGCGGGGACGCTGGCTCTGATTCCCGTGATGGTCTCGGCCATCAACGGCCGTTCCACACTCGTCGCCGTCTGCATTGCCGGTGTCGTCGCGCTGCTCGGCTTTGATTTGCCGTACCGGCTGGCCTTGCCACTGGCGGTGGTGACGGCGATTGTCGCCGGCAGCGGCGCCGACCTGATGATCGAGCGGGCCGATTTGCGGCGTATTCGCAGCAACGCCGCCGATTCCCGCGGAGATCCCCAATGAGCAGCACGCAAATCTGGATCGCCATTTTCGGCATGATGTTCGTGACCGCTTTGACGCGCGCGCTGTTCCTGATCGGCGGCGAGCGCACCGTCTTGCCCGAGCGCGTGCAACGCATGCTGCGCTATGCGCCGGCTGCGGCGCTCGCCGCCGTGGTGCTGCCAGACGTGCTGGCGACGCCGGACGGCCTGTCGTTCGCGCTGTCGAATCATGAGTTCTACGCGACGCTTGCCGGGCTCGGCTGGTTCCTGTGGCGCCGCACGATGCTCGGCACGATTGTGGTCGGTATGCTGACCTTTACGCTCCTCCGTCTTGTTTTTCATTGATCGAAGCGCGTATGCTGCGATGCGGCATGGACGCGTATCTCCCAAATACGGGACATTCGCCCTGGCGCGGGGCAGAACGGGATGCGGATCGGTTAAAATACTCGGCTCCCGGATCACTGCGCGACGCTGCGGCAGATGCCGTCGGCGCCTGTTTGAGGGGCCACCCCTGCGGGGCTCCTGAGCGGGGGCTGTTCGCGCGCTGTCCTTCACCGCCTTCCAATCAACTCGCTACCAAACGCTCATGAACCAGGTATTGCGTCTCTCCGATCTGATCGCCGAAGGCAAGCTGTCCGGCAAGCGCGTGTTTATCCGCGCCGACCTGAACGTTCCGCAGGACGATCAAGGCAACATCACCGAAGACACCCGTATCCGTGCCTCGGTGCCGGCCATCAAGGCTGCGCTGGATGCCGGCGCCGCCGTCATGGTGACCTCGCATCTGGGCCGTCCTACCGAGGGCGATTTCAAGCCGGAAGACTCGCTCGCGCCGGTCGCGAAGCGTCTGGCCGAATTGCTCGGCCGCGACGTGCCGGTGGTGGCGAACTGGGTTGAAAACGGCGTGAACGTCGCGCCCGGCCAGCTCGTGCTGCTGGAAAACTGCCGCGTCAACAAGGGCGAAAAGAAGGACTCGGACGAGCTCGCGCAGAAGATGGCGAAGCTCTGCGACGTCTACGTCAACGACGCTTTCGGTACCGCCCACCGCGCGGAAGCCACCACGCACGGCATCGCGAAGTACGCGCCGGTCGCCTGCGCCGGCCCGCTGCTGGCCGCTGAGCTCGAAGCGCTCGGCAAGGCGCTGGGCGCGCCGAAGCGTCCGCTGGTGGCGATCGTCGCCGGCTCGAAGGTGTCCACCAAGCTGACCATTCTGAAGTCGCTGGCCGAGAAGGTCGATCAGCTGATCGTCGGCGGTGGGATTGCCAATACGTTCATGCTGGCCGCTGGTCTGAAGATCGGCAAGTCGCTCGCCGAAGCCGATCTGGTGAACGAAGCCAAAGCCATCATCGACGCAGCGAAAGCACGCGGCGCCTCGGTGCCGATCCCGACGGACGTCGTCACGGCCAAGGAGTTTTCGCCGACCGCGAAGGCCGAAGTCAAGGCTGTGGCCGACGTGCAGGACGACGACCTGATCCTCGACATCGGTCCGGAAACCGCCAAGGCGCTCGCCGCGCAACTGGAAAAGGCCGGCACGATCGTCTGGAACGGCCCGGTCGGTGTGTTCGAATTCGACCAGTTCGGCAACGGCACGAAGACCCTGGCAGAGGCGATCGCCAAATCGCCGGCGTTCTCGATTGCAGGTGGCGGCGACACGCTGGCGGCCATCGCCAAGTACGGCATCCAGGACAAGGTGAGCTACATCTCGACAGGTGGGGGCGCCTTCCTCGAATTCCTCGAGGGCAAGAAGTTGCCGGCGGTCGAAGTCCTGGAATCGCGGGCTTAACGTGACAACGCGCTCCCCATCGGCAAAAACTGCAAAGACGCGTGTGAAGTCGTCGGCGAAACACAGCGCGGCCAGCGCAGCGAAGTCAGCAACAGCAGGGGAGCGTGCCGCACGCTCCACCGGGACACCGCCGTCCGCGGTTCCCGTTGGTTCACCCGCCGGTCATGCCGGCGGCGCATTATCTGAAGCATCCGACGTATCCGGATCAAGCGTGGCGCTCGCGGAGTTGACCACTGAGCCGGTTGCAGGCGTGCCCGCAGGGCAAACCGCCGCACCGTACACAGAACCCCGCAGCGACACGTCTGTAGCACCCTTGGCACCGCTGGCGTCCCGCACGCTGGTCTCGAATACCGCTTCACTCCATAAAGCGACGCCGGTTTCAACTGGCGCGCAGCCCCCGGCAGCATCCTTCGGTGCGCAGCCTCCGCACCCGACTCGCAGCGCTCTTTCCAGCGATCCCTTCCAAACGAGGAGACTCATGCATCGCGCCACCAAGATTGTCGCCACCATCGGCCCGGCTTCCAGCACGCCCGAAATCCTGTCGCAAATGATTAAGGCGGGGCTCGATGTGGTACGCCTGAATTTCTCGCACGGCACGGCCGACGACCACCGCCAGCGCGCCGAATACGTGCGCGAAGCGGCCCGTCAGGCAGGCCGTGAAGTTGCCATCATGGCCGACCTGCAAGGCCCGAAGATTCGTGTCGGCAGATTTGAAAACGGTAAGACCACGCTCGTTCCCGGCAACTCGTTCGTCCTCGACTCCGAATGCGAACTCGGCAACGACGATCGCGTCGGTCTCGACTACAAAGACCTGCCGCGCGACCTGAAACCGGGCGACGTGCTGTTGCTCAACGACGGCCTGATCGTGCTCGACGTCGTGCGCGTGCTCGGCAGCGAGATTCACACCACCGTGAAGATCGGCGGCGAGCTGTCGAACAACAAGGGTATCAACCGCCAGGGCGGCGGCCTCACGGCGCCGGCGCTCACGGCCAAAGACATGGAGGACATCCGCACGGCCATGTCGCTTGGCGTGGATTACGTCGCGGTCTCGTTCCCCAAGAACGCCACCGACATGGAAATGGCCCGCCAGCTCGCGAATATCGCGGGCGCGCCCTACGGCATCAAGCCGAAGATGATCGCCAAGATCGAGCGTGCCGAAGCGATTCCGGCGCTGCAAGGCATCCTGGACGCATCGGACGGCATCATGGTCGCGCGCGGCGACCTCGCTGTGGAAGTGGGCAATGCCGCAGTGCCGGCGCTGCAAAAGCGCATGATCCGCATGGCACGCGAATCGAACAAGTTCGTGATCACCGCCACGCAGATGATGGAGTCGATGATCTACGCGCCGGTGCCGACCCGCGCCGAAGTGTCGGACGTCGCCAATGCGGTGCTGGACGGCACGGACGCGGTGATGCTTTCCGCCGAATCCGCAGCGGGCAAATACCCGGTGCAGACCATCGAAACGATGGCCGCGATTTGCGTCGAAGCGGAGAAGTCGGAGCAGTCGGAGCTGGACAAAGACTTCCTCGACCGCACCTTCACCCGCATCGACCAGTCCATCGCCATGGGCGCGCTGTTCACGGCGTTCCACCTCGGCGCGAAGGCAATTGTCGCGCTGACCGAATCGGGCTCGACCGCGCTGTGGATGTCGCGTCACTGGACCCACGTGCCGATTTTCGCGCTCACGCCGCGCGTCGGTAGCGAGCGGGCCATGGCGATCTACCGCAACGTCACTTCGCTGCATCTGGACACCAGCAGCGATCGCGACACGGCGCTGCAGCAGGCGCTGGAGACGGTGGTCAGCAAGGGCTACGCATCACGCGGCGACATGGTCGTGCTGACCGTCGGCGAGCCGATGGGTCAGGCCGGTGGAACGAACACGCTGAAGATCGTACGGGTCGGCGAACCCTATTGATCAGCTTCAAAACTGCTTGGATCGGCACGGCGAAGCAGTCGCATCACCCCGCGAGAGGCGGAGCGCAGGACTTTTGGGGCAAGCCTCCCGGCGAGCCCCGAGCCATGCTGCTCAAGGGTGTGCGGCATGCTTCGCGATAAAATTGTCAAAAATAGATGCCGACGGCACAGGATTCGTTTCAATCTAAGGAGTAATGCATGCCTCTCGTATCAATGCGTCAACTGCTGGACCATGCCGCCGAAAACGGCTATGGGCTTCCGGCATTCAACGTAAACAATCTGGAGCAGGTGCAGGCCATCATGGCGGCGGCGGATCAGATCAACGCCCCGGTGATCATGCAGGCGTCGGCGGGTGCGCGGAAGTATGCGGGCGAGCCGTTCCTGCGCCATCTGATCGAAGCAGCCGTTGAGTCGTATCCGCACATTCCGGTCGTGATGCACCAGGATCACGGCCAGTCGCCGGCAGTCTGTATGGCGGCCATCCGCAGCGGTTTTACCAGCGTGATGATGGACGGTTCGCTGGAAGCGGACGGCAAGACAGTGGCGTCGTACGAGTACAACGTCGACGTGTCGCGCAAGGTGGTGGAAGCTGCGCACTCGATCGGCGTGACGGTGGAAGCGGAACTCGGCGTGCTGGGTTCGCTGGAAACGATGAAGGGCGACAAGGAAGACGGCCACGGCGCGGAAGGCACAATGACCCGCGAGCAACTGCTGACCGATCCGGAGCAGGCCGCCGACTTCGTCAAGCTGACGCAATGCGACGCGCTGGCCATCGCCATCGGCACGTCACACGGCGCGTACAAATTCAGCAAGAAACCCACCGGCGATATTCTGTCGATTCAGCGCATCAAGGAAATTCACCAGCGCATTCCGAACACCCACCTGGTGATGCACGGTTCCTCTTCGGTGCCGCAGGATCTCCTCGCGGAAATCCGCGAATTCGGCGGCGACATGAAAGAAACCTACGGCGTGCCGGTCGAAGAAATTCAGGAAGGCATCAAGCACGGCGTGCGCAAGGTTAATATCGATACTGACCTGCGTCTGGCGATCACCGGTGCGATTCGCCGCTATATGGCGGAAAATCCGGGCAAGTTCGACCCGCGCGATTACCTGAAGCCGGCGCGCGAAGCGGCGAAGAAGATTTGCGTGGACCGTTTCGTCGCCTTTGGCGCCGAAGGCCAGGCTGGCAAGATCAAGCCGGTTGCGCTTGATAAAATTGCGGAGAAGTACAAGTCGGGCGGCCTTTCACAGGTTGTCCGCTAAGCAGGCAGTACCTGGCAGCACAGCGCGGACCTGGCCATCCGGCCAGGTTGCAGTCCGGTTCGCCGTTCCCGCATCATAGGGGGAACGGCGTTTCCCTTTTGTTCGGGTCTCATTTTTGCCCCACTTTTAGCGAACTACGACGATGTCTACCCTTTACGAATCCACGCTCCGCTCGCTGCCGCTGCTCGGCCGCGGCAAGGTCCGCGACAACTATGCGGTGGGCAACGACCAGTTGCTGATCGTCACCACCGACCGTCTGTCGGCGTTCGACGTCATCATGGGCGAGCCGATTCCGAACAAGGGTCGCGTGCTGAACCAGATGGCCAATTTCTGGTTCGACAAGCTCAAGCACATCGTGCCGAATCACCTGACCGGCGTGGCGCCGGAGTCGGTGGTGGCGGCTGACGAAGCCGAGCAGGTGAAGGGTCGTGGAGTGGTCGTGAAGCGGCTCGAGCCGATCCTCGTCGAGGCCGTGGTGCGCGGCTATCTGGCCGGCAGCGGCTGGAAGGACTACCAGGCCACCGGTTCGGTGTGCGGCGTCGAACTGCCGCCGGGCCTGCAAAACGCGCAGAAGCTGCCCGAGCCGATCTTCACGCCTGCCGCCAAGGCCGAAATGGGCCACCACGACGAGAACATCACCTACAACGAGATGGAACGCCGCATCGGCACCGAACTGTCGGCCACGATCCGCGATATCTCGATCAAGCTGTACAAGGAAGCGGCGGATTACGCTGCGACGCGCGGCATCATCATCGCCGACACGAAGTTCGAATTCGGTCTGGATAACCACGGCAAGCTATATCTGATGGACGAAGCGCTGACCGCCGATTCATCACGCTTCTGGCCGGCGGACGAGTACCAGGTGGGCACCAATCCGCCGTCGTTCGACAAGCAGTTCGTGCGCGACTGGCTGGAAACGCAGCCGTGGAAGAAAGAACCGCCGGCGCCGAAGCTGCCGGATGAGGTGGTCACGAAGACGGCCGCGAAGTATCAGGAAGCGCTTGAGCGCCTGACCGGGCAAAAGCTCGCTTAACGCCGCGAGAGCAGATCAGGAAGATGAGGAAGCCCGAAAGATGAGCCAAGTCCAGATTGCCCAGACGGCACATACGCATGCTGCGCCGCTTGTGGGCGTCCTGATGGGATCCAGTTCCGACTGGGACGTCATGAAGCACGCCGTTGCGATCCTGCAGGAATTCGGCGTACCGTATGAAGCGAAGGTCGTATCCGCACACCGGATGCCCGACGAGATGTTCACGTATGCGGAAGGCGCGCGTGAGCGCGGCCTGCGCGCGATCATCGCAGGCGCCGGCGGCGCCGCGCACCTGCCCGGCATGCTGGCCGCCAAGACCACGGTGCCGGTGCTTGGCGTGCCGGTGGCGAGCAAGTACCTGAAGGGCGTCGATTCGCTGCATTCGATCGTGCAGATGCCCAAGGGCGTGCCGGTCGCGACGTTTGCCATCGGCGAAGCGGGCGCGGCCAATGCGGCGCTGTTCGCGGTGTCTATTTTGAGCGTGACCTCGACCGAATACGCGAATGCGCTTGCTGCGTTCCGCGTGCGCCAGAACGAAGCGGCACACGCGATGGTATTGCCCGCGCTGTAAGCGCGCGTTTGATGGCCTGATGTCCCTGGCCTGACCCCGGTGCGGCGCGTATTCATGCGCGCCGCCCGCGACCGACCACTGAGATGAATCCAGACAACACACCGGTTTCACCGATTCTGCCCGGCGCATGGCTTGGCATGGTTGGTGGCGGCCAGCTCGGCCGCATGTTCTGTTTTGCCGCCCAGGCGATGGGCTATCGCGTTGCCGTGCTCGATCCGGACGAAGCCAGTCCGGCGGGCGCTGTCGCGGACCGTCACCTGCGTGCCGCCTACGACGACGAAGCGTCGCTTACCGAACTGGCGCGCCTGTGCGCGGCGGTGTCGACGGAATTCGAGAACGTGCCTGCCACGAGCCTCGATTTTCTGGCGCGCACAACCTTCGTGAGTCCGGCCGGACGTTGCGTGGCCGTGGCCCAGAACCGGATCGCCGAGAAGCGTTTTATCGTCGAGTCGGGCGTCGCGGTGGCGCCGCACGTCGTGATCGAATCGTCGGGTGCGCTGGCCGCCCTTAGCGACGCCACGATCGCTGCCGTGCTGCCCGGCATTCTGAAGACCGCCCGGCTCGGCTACGACGGCAAGGGCCAGGTCAGCGTGCGCAACGCCGAGGAAGTGCGCGAGGCGCATGCGTCGCTCGGCGGCGTGCCGTGCGTGCTGGAAAAGCGGCTGCCGCTGAAATTCGAAGTCTCGGCACTGATCCCGCGCGGTGCAAACGGCACCTCGGTGGTCTATCCGCTCGCACAGAACACGCACCGCGACGGCGTGCTGTCCCACACCATCGTGCCCGCGCCGGATGCGAGCCCGGCGCTTGTCAGCCAGGCGCAACAGGCTGCGCTGCAGATTGCCGACAAGCTCGGCTATATCGGCGTACTGTGCGTGGAGTTTTTTATTCTGGAAGACGGCTCGTTGGTCGCTAACGAGATGGCGCCGCGGCCGCACAATTCCGGCCACTACACGGTCGATGCGTGCGCAACCAGCCAGTTCGAACAGCAGGTCCGCGCGATGACGGGCATGCCGCTTGGCGACACGCGCCAGCACTCGCCGGCGGTGATGCTGAACCTCCTCGGCGATGTCTGGTTCCCGGACGGCGGCAAGCGTGCCGCCGTCACGCCGCCGTGGCACGAGGTGGCAGCGATGCCGGCCGCGCGTCTGCATCTGTACGGCAAGGAAGAGGCGCGGCCCGGACGCAAGATGGGGCACATCAACTTCACCGCAGCGACGCTCGACGAAGCCCGCACCGCCGCGCGCGATTGCGCCCGGCTGCTGCATATCCTGAAGAGCTGACGCGCTCGCCATCATGCCGGATCAAGCCAAACCTGCTGACGCCGCCAGGGCCGCTGCCGAGGCCGCGCAAATCGAGCACGCGGCGGCGTTGCTCGACGCGGGCGAACTCGTCGCGTTTCCGACCGAAACCGTCTACGGCCTGGGCGGCGACGCCCAAAGCCCGGACGCGGTGGCCCGTATCTACGCTGCGAAGGGACGGCCGGCGAATCATCCGGTGATCGTGCATCTCGCACCACACGGCGACCCGGGTTATTGGGTCGAGCACCTCCCGCCTGAGGCACTGCGGCTCATCGATGCCTTCTGGCCAGGCCCGCTGACGCTGATCCTCAAGCGTGCCGCGCATATCCCCGCGGCCGTGAGCGGTGGGCAGGACTCGGTGGGTTTGCGCTGTCCGTCGCATCCGGTGGCGCAGGCGCTCCTCGAAGCGTTCAGCACGCTGCGTGGCGGTCACGGCGGTGTGGCCGCACCGTCGGCAAACCGCTTCGGGCATGTGAGCCCGACCACGGCGCAACACGTGCGCGACGAGTTCGGCGGCACGATCCATGTGCTCGACGGCGGCTCGTCGGATGTCGGCATCGAGTCGACCATCCTCGATCTGTCGCGCGGTTTTCCGGCGCTGCTGCGTCCGGGGCGTGTGACACCTCAGGATATCGCCGAGGTGCTGGGCGAAGCGCCGCGTCTGCCGGATGGCTCGGATGCAACGGCGCCGCGGGCATCCGGCACGCTCAAGGCCCACTACGCGCCGCGCACGCCGCTTGCGCTGTTGCCATTCGAAGCGCTGGAGCCTTTGTTGGCCGCGCGCGAGGCGAATGAACGGGTCGCGCTGGTGGCGCGCGTGTCGCGCGCGGGCCATTGGGCGGATGCCGACGGCGTGCACTTTATGGCAGCGCCCGAGGATCCGCATGTGTACGCGCGTGAGCTGTACAGCTTGCTACGTGCACTCGACCGCGCGAATGTGACGCGCATCCTGATCGAAAAGCTGCCCGACACGATCGAATGGATCGCGGTGAACGACCGGCTCGGCCGGGCCGCGGCGGCGTTCGAGGCGCAGGGGTAAGGCCCGAAGATTGGCCCGATGCCAATTCCAGGCATGCGACACCCCGCCAAAGAAAAAGCCCGGCTCAACCACACCGGGCTTTTCTTCACCACTACAAAGTAAGCAGCGGATCACCATGACCCGCCGCTTCACCTCGTTACTTGCCCAACCCTGTCGCCGCGATCTGCTGTTCGACGTACTGCGCGAACAGCGCATGCGTATGCGTCGTCGGGTGGACCGTGTCGGCGAAGATGTAGCTCTGATCCGCGCCAGCCACCGTGTAAGTCGCCGGCGAGCAGAACAGCGACGACGCGAATTGTGCCCCGTACGCTTGCGCGGTCAGGCCGTTGGTCAGCACGGCCGGATTCGCCGTGGCGTAAGCGGTGGCGTTGGCCGCCATCGACGTCAGGTTACACGCCGTACCCGTGTTCGACACCGTGAAACCGAGCGACTGATAGTTCGGCAGCAAGACGGTGTCGAACCACGTGAACGCATCGGCAAGGATCACGGTGTGGGACTGGATCAGCGGCGCGAGTAGCGTCTCGAGCGTCCCGTTATAGGCTGCGGTGATACCGGTCAGCAGTGCGGCCGCGCCCGGCGTTTGGACGTTCGCGGCGACGCCGAGCGGCGTCTGGCCGATGTCAGGGATGGTCATCAGCACCACGTGCGTCGCGCCCGACTTGACGATAGTCTCGACTTGTGTCGCGAGCGCCACAGCGGCCGCCGCGACCTGGGTGTTGTTCGTCTGCAGGTAGTTGGCGACGAACTCCACCTGGCCTGCCTGCGTGTTGGGCAGTTGGCCGGCCGCCACGGCCAACGGGTATTGCGTCTGCAGGGCACCGCCGAGCGCCGTCAGATTGGCGGTGGTCGCGAACTGAAAGATGTCGTTTGCGCCGCCGTTGACCAGCACGAGCTGGTTCGCGTTGAAGCTCCCATGGGCGCTCAGGTATTGCGACACCTGGGTTGTCACCGGCACTGTCGTCGCCGCCAGGTTGTTCGGCGCCCAGCCTTCACCTTCGACGTTGACGACGTCCGAGCCACCCTGCGCATAACCCAGGCCGCCCGTTGCCGCCAGCGGTTGTCCGAAGCCGCCCAGGTAGGCCGGCGTCAAGGTGCCGCCGTAGTATTCCGCAACCTTTTGCGTCCAGATTTCACCCGGATTGGTCGTGAAGCGGCCGCCACCGAAGTCCGCCCCGATGACCGGCGAATAGGTGCCCACATCCGAGAGGCTGTCGCCGAACGACACGACCTGCAGATTCACACCGCCCGCCGGCGTGGCGCTGCTGGAGCTGTTATTGCTGCTGCTGCCGCCGCCGCAGGCCGCGAGCATGGCGAAGGCTGCGCTGGCGATCGCGACTTGCGTTAGGCGCACCAGTCCCCGATGTTTCATTCCCTGTTGTTTCATGTTGACTTCATCTCCTCGTATGTGTGGCCTTTTTTGCCATGTGATGCAGGCGGCGCCCACCGCGTCGGCGGCGTGACGACAGCTTACAGAATCTTCCCCGGTCTGCGTGGCGTTTGAAACGCGGCCGGGTTGCATGCCGATGCCTGGTTGTCCAGCGCATCCGCATGAGTGGCTACATTGACGGCCTCATTGCCGTACGCATTCGTCGTGCCCGAACGCGCGCCGTCAGTGTCGCGGGTTTCAGAGCGCGCGGTGTGCGTGCCGCCGAGTGATGCGTGATACGCCGCGGCCCACGCAGGCGGCGCGAACAGCGCGCTCAGCTTGTTGCGCCAACCTTGTGCGCGCAGGAAGTCGGCGCCCATCGAAGCCCATTCGTGAAACGTCGCCTTCAGCGGGTTGTAGGTGTAGAGCGGCTCGACGATGCCGTAGACCGGCGCGTCGTGCGGGTCCTCGTCCACGTAGCTGCCGAACAGCCGGTCCCAGATCACCAGCACGCCGGCGTAGTTACGGTCGATATAGCGGTCGTTGCGCGCATGATGAACGCGATGGATCGACGGCGTATTCAGCACGTATTCGAGCCAGCCGAGCTTGCCGATGGCCTGTGTATGCACGAAAAACTGAAAGCCGAGATTGATCAGCACGATGGCGACAATCTGCTTCGGCGGAAAACCGAGTATGGCGAGCGGAATCCAGAACACCCACATGCCGGCGATCGGGTACATCAGGCTCTGCCGGAAGGCGGTCGAAAAATTCATCCGCTCCGATGAGTGATGCACCACATGCGCGGCCCACAGCCACCGGACGCAATGACTGCAGCGGTGAAACACGTAGTAGAGCAGGTCTTGCGCGACAAACAGCACAACGAACGACACCCAACTCGCCTGCCACGTATAGACACGGAAGTGATCGAAGCAATACGCATAGACGGGGATGATCGCGAGCCACGCGATCTTGTCGGCGGCCTGCTGCAGCAGCGCGAGCGCGGCGTTGCACAGCGTGTCTCGCCAACTGTAGAGGCGCGCCTCGGGACGCGTGCCATGCAGGTGCCACGCCTCCCAGCCGATACATGCAAGGAAGACGGGTCCCATGGCGAGCAGCAGCAATTCGGCATCGAATTGCATGGACGTCTTCCTCCGTGGTCCCTGACCGCTGCGAATGCCGCAGCGGGCGTTGTCGTTATTGTTTGAACCGGCAACGCGGCCACCGTTGGCGCGCGGCCGGCGCGCGCCGTGGTGCGTTTCACGCGCGCCTCAAACACTGCCCGCAAGCGTACACGCTCTGCGGCTAGTCGCGCATGGCTTCGCTAGAAGGAATCCTCAATGCTGCGAACGCTTGTGCGGGTTTTTCCTGGGCTGACTGCGCGGTTCCTCCGCCACTTCCTGCATCGGTTGAGATGGCCCCTGATAGACCCATTCGAGCAGCGCGTCGTGTGCCGCGCGCGCGGCCTCCGAGTGCGGGTCGTTGATGATGCTGACCACCACGTAACTCACGCCATCCGCGGATGCCACGTAGCCGGCGATCGCCCGTACGTCGCGCAACGTGCCGGTCTTGATGTGCGCATTGCCGCCCACCGGTTGCGAGGTCAGCCGGTTGCGCATGGTGCCGTCGACGACCGCCACCGGCAGGGAGTCGACGAACACCTGCGCGACCGGGCTCGCGTTGGCCGCCTGCAACAGATCCGCCAGCGAGAGCGCCGTAATGTGCTCGTCGCGCGACAGACCCGAACCGTTGTCGAGCGACAGGTATTCCATGTTCAGACCGCTCTTCTCGAGGAATGCTTCGATCGCATGCGCGGATTTGTCCGGCGTCGCGGGCGGTTTGCTGGTGACCGCGCCGATTGTCAGGAACAGGTTGCGCGCCATCGTGTTGTTGCTGAACTTGTTGATGTCGCGAACGATGTCGGAGAGCATCGGGCCTTCATGCGTGGCGACGAGGCGCGCTTCGAGCGGCACCGGACCTTCGCGGGTCGCGCCCTTGAAGGTGCCGCCGGTTTGCTCCCACAGCGCGAGGAAGCCGCCTGCAAAGAAGGTCGAGTGATCGAGCACCGCCACATTGAGAGTGCGTGGCCCGCAGCGTTCGGCATAGTCGCCGGCAAACGACGCGACCACCGTGCCGTTCGGCTGCGGCGTCACGGCCGGGGTGGGCAATTCGCCGCGGCACGGGCCGCCTGTGGCATGCAACTGGTCGTCGATCTGCAGTTGCGCGAGGGCGGGGATCACGTCGACGGCCACCTTGCCGTCGGGCGACGGCGTGAGCGTGAACGATAGCGATTTGAAAGCGTACAGCAGCGGATCGGGGCCCACGTTGTAGGGGGCGGTGGTGTCGTCGTCGAACGGCGGCAGGTCGCGCGTCGACGGGTCGAAATAGCGCTTGTCGAGCACCAGCGCGCCGTCGATGCCGTTGATGCCGGCCTTGCGGATTTTCTGCACGAGGTCGATCAGTTCTTCGGGCACGAGCTTCGGGTCGCCCGTGCCCTGGATGTACAGATTGCCGTGCAGGATGCCGTTGGCGTCGAGACTGCCGTCCGCATAGGCGGTTGTCCGCCAGCGAAAGTCGGGCCCGAGGATCGACAGGCCCGAGTAGGTGGTGACGAGTTTCATCGTCGAGGCGGGCATCATCGGCTTGCCGGCGTTCAGTGCCACGATCGGCGTGCGGTCGCCGACTTTTTCGATCACCACGCTGATCGCGGACAGCGGCACGTGGGCACGCACGAGACCGGCCATGACGGTGGGCGGCAGGACGGTACTGACGTTGACTAAGGGATGCTTGGCCTTGACGCGGGCTTGCGCCGGAGCGGCGGCGCAGGCGAGCGCGGCACACGCGAGCAGCACGGCGGCGCTGCGTAGCGAGCCGCTTTTGCGGGCGGCGGCCGGGGCGGCAAGGCGACGCGAGGAGTGCGCCGGAGCAGGCGTGGCAGAGGTAGCGGAAGCGGCAGACGTGGAAGACGTGACAGACCAGGGGGCGTACGGCGCGAGGCGGCGTACGAGAGAAGTCAAAGAAACGTGCGTCATGAACGGGCGAATAAACCTAAAGATCACGGCTGAAGCACGGTGCGAGGCGCGCCGTGCTCATGTAGGGCGTTTAAGGGGCGCGCACCGGCCGCGCAGCAAAGCTCCTGCGCGAGGGCGCAACCTCTTGTGCTTGCCGCGCTGCGCTCCGATGTGTCGGGACCGCATGGCGCGTCACGCAAAAGCGCTCATTGTAGAGACATGCTGCGGCTGTGCGGTGAAATTGCGTCGCACCTGCAGCAATGGACGAGGGCCCGATCGCACGAGCCCGGGCCGGGCGCTAGAATGCGGCATCATCAATGTTTCGGAATCGTAGAGCCATGCGCATATTGCTAGTCGAAGACGACCGGATGATTGCCGAGGGCGTGCGTAAGGCGTTACGCGGCGAAGGCTTTGCGGTCGACTGGGTGGAGGACGGCGAAGCAGCGCTCAGCGCGGCGGGCGGCGAACCTTACGATCTGGTTCTGCTCGATCTGGGCCTGCCCAAGCGCGACGGCCTCGATGTGCTGCGCGCGCTGCGCGCCCGCGGCCATACGCTGCCGGTGCTGATCGTGACGGCGCGCGACGCGGTGGCGGATCGCGTCAAGGGCCTCGACGCCGGCGCCGACGATTACCTCGTCAAACCTTTCGACCTCGACGAACTCGGCGCCCGCATGCGCGCGCTGATCCGCCGTCAGTCGGGCCGCAGCGATTCGACCATCCGCCACGGCACGCTCACGCTCGACCCCGCCTCGCACCAGGTCACGCTCGCGGGCGCGCCGGTCGCGCTGTCGGCGCGTGAATTCGCGCTGCTCGAGGCGCTGATTGCGCGACCAGGTGCGGTGCTCTCGAAGAGCCAGCTCGAGGAAAAAATGTACGGCTGGGGCGAGGAAATCGGCAGCAATACCGTCGAGGTGTACATCCACGCGCTGCGCAAGAAGCTCGGCGCCGATCTGATCCGCAACGTGCGAGGTCTCGGCTACATGATCGCGAAGGACGCCTGAGCCGATGCGTTCTATTCGCCGTCAATTGCTGTTCTGGCTGCTCGCCATCGTGTTGCTGGGCGTCGGCATTGCCGGCTGGCTGATCTACCGCCAGGCGCTCGCCGAAGCCAACGAACTGTTCGATTACCAGTTGCAGGAGATCGCCGAGGCGTTGCCGTCCGAGCCGTTCTCGCAGGTGCTCGGCTCGCGCGATACCGGCGACGAGGGCATCGTGCTGCAGATCTGGAATCGCAACGGTGCGTTGATGTACTACTCGCGGCCGCGTGCGCCGCTCGCGCCGCGCGCCGAACTCGGTTTTTCGACGGAACGCACTGAGCGTGGCGACTGGCGTGTCTATGGCGCGATTGTCGGCGACAACGTCGTGCAACTGGCGCAGCCGGTGTCGGTGCGCAACCGGCTCGCCGCCAATGTCGCGTTACGCACGCTGTGGCCGTTGATCGTGTTGCTGCCACTGCTCGGGCTGGCAGTCTGGGTGGTGGTCGGACGTGGGCTCAGACCGCTGCGCCGTGTGACCGGTGCGCTCGAGACACGTCATCCGGAAGCGCTCGATCCGCTGCCCGACAGCCGTCTGCCGCTCGAAGTGCAGCCGCTGGTGCGGGCGCTCAACGGCCTGCTGCAGCGGCTCGCCACGGCCCTCGATACGCAGAAGGCCTTCGTCGCCGATGCCGCGCACGAACTGCGCACGCCGCTCGCCGCGGTGCAGATCCAGACGCAACTGGTGGCGCGCGCAACCGACGACGCCGGCCGCCGCGAAGCGCTGACCGATCTGCAGGCCGGCGTCACGCGCGCCACGCGGCTTGCCGAACAGTTGCTGGCGCTGGCGCGCTCGGAACCGGACGGCCACGTGCAAGCCAAGGCGATCGATCTGCACGCGCTGCTCGAAAACTGCGTGCTGGCCTACACGCCGCTCGCGCAGCAGCGCGGCGTCGATCTGGGCGTCGAGGCGAATGAAGCCGCGACCGTTATCGGCGACCCCGACGCGCTGCGTGTGATGCTCAACAATCTGGTGGACAACGCAACCAAATACACGCCGCGCGGTGGCCGTGTGGACGTGAGCCTGCTCATCGAAGCAGGCCATCCGGTGGTGCGCATCGCCGATAACGGACCAGGCATTCCGCCCGCTGAGCGCGAGCGCGTATTCGACCGTTTCTACCGGGCCGGGGAGAGCGCCGACCGCGCACGCACCGACGTCTCGGGCAGCGGGCTGGGGCTTGCCATCGTGCGGCGGATTGCCATTCAGCATGGCGCGAGCGTCTCGCTGGGCGACTCGCCCGCGGGCGGTCTCGAGATCAGCGTGCGCTTCTGAGCGCTTCATGCCTGTCGCCGTGCGCTTGGCCCCGCAGGAGACTTCCTCCGGGGCGCAAAATTCGGGGGGGCTGCCCGGTGTTTTCTTGACCGTGCGAGTGCGCGCGGCTGCGTGTGTGCGAGCCGTCGGCACGGCGCGCGCGAGGTAGGAAAAAGCGAGCGAATTTGCAGGAATTCCACTGTTTAAGGCTGCTTTAAGCGATAGCACGTACGCTTCATCCCATCCCCAATGCCTTCCTCCCTGTCAGGAGTACAAGATGAATGCGAAAACCCTGTCCCGCAGCGCCGTCGCTGTTGCCGTCGCCGTCGCGTTGTCCGTCGGCTATGTGGCGGGCCATCGCGATGTTCCCGCGCCCCAGGTGATCGCGCCGGCGCAAGCCGCGATGATGCCTGCCGAGGCCGCGGCAAAAACCGGCATCCCCGATTTCTCCGGCCTCGTTGAAACCTATGGCCCGGCCGTCGTCAACATCAGCGCGAAACACGTGGTGAAGCAGACCGCGATGCGCAACGGCGGCGAGAACGGCGGCAATGCGCAGCAACTGCCGATCGATCCGAACGATCCGTTCTACCAGTTCTACAAACGCTTCTTCGGCGGCATGCCCGGCACGCAGGGCGGCGGTGGCGACGACGGCGGCGATCAAGGCGACCAGCCGAGCGCAAGCCTCGGATCGGGCTTTATCGTCAGCAGCGACGGCTACATCCTGACCAACGCGCACGTCGTGGACGGCGCCAATGTCGTCACCGTCAAGCTGACGGACAAGCGCGAATTCCGGGCGAAGGTGGTCGGCGCGGACAAGCAGTCGGACGTCGCCGTGTTGAAGATCGACGCGAGCAACCTGCCGACCGTCAAGATCGGCGATCCGAGCCAGAGCAAGGTCGGCCAGTGGGTCGTGGCGATCGGCTCGCCGTACGGCTTCGACAACACGGTCACCTCGGGCATCATCAGCGCGAAGTCGCGCTCGCTGCCCAACGAAAACTACACACCGTTCATCCAGACTGACGTGCCGGTCAACCCCGGCAACTCGGGCGGCCCGCTGTTCAACCTGCAGGGTGAAGTGATCGGCATCAACTCGATGATCTATTCGCAAACGGGCGGCTTCCAGGGCCTGTCGTTCGCGATCCCGATCAACGAAGCGATCAAGGTCAAGGACGACCTCGTCAAGACCGGTCACGTGAGCCGTGGCCGTCTGGGCGTCGCAGTTCAAGGCATGAACCAGACGCTGGCCAATTCGTTCGGCCTGTCGAAGCCGAACGGCGCACTGGTGAGCTCGGTGGATGCGGGTGGTCCGGCCGCCAAGGCCGGCCTGCAACCCGGCGATGTGATCACCGCGGTGAACGGTTCGCCGGTGGCGGACTCGACGGATCTGCCAGCGCAGGTGGCGAGCCTCGCACCCGGCAGCTCGGCGACCGTGACCGTCTGGCGCGACAAGGCGAGCAAGGAGATCAAGGTGACCATTGGCTCGATGTCGGATACTAAGGTCGCGAAGAACGAGAATGCGCCCGAGGAGATGCAGGGGCGTCTCGGTGTCGCCGTGCGTCCGCTCACGCCGGAGGAAAAGAACAACGCCTCCGTTTCGCACGGTTTGCTGGTGCAACAGTCGGGTGGCGCGGCTGAGAACGCCGGCATTCAGCCGGGCGACGTGATTCTGGCGGTCAACGGCCGTCCGGTGACGAGCGTCGACCAGTTGAAGCAGATGATCACTCAGGCGGGCAACAGCATTGCCCTGCTGATCCAGCGTGACAACGCTCAGATTTTTGTGCCGGTCGATCTGGGCTGACGTAAAACTTGCCGGTCCGTTTGCACAAACTGCCGATGGACCGGCATCTTTGCATTCGCATCGCGCCACCTTTCTTGCAATATTCCCGGGCCCAGACAGCGCTTGACGAGGCGCAGGGCGGCGCTCGGCTTGAAAGGAGGCGCGAGTGGGTAAGCGGGCACGACTGTTGCATTTATCAGTCGGGCAGACCTACCAGGACTCTAAAAAGGAGCGATGCAATGACAATTCAAGGCAATCAGCGACGGCTCGTTGCGGCTGCGGTGACCGCGGCGCTGACGCTAGGCCTCGCAGGCGGCGCCTGGGCGCAGCAGCCGAGCGACACCACGGGCGGCAGTACCGCCGACGACACGAGCGCCGGCAACGACAATGGCGGCGGCATGCCGCAAATCCAGCATCAAGGTGACGTGGCCTTCGTGTCGGGCGGCGTCGGCAGCGACGAATCGAAGGCCTTGCAGGGCGCGGAACACCGCTGGCCGCTGGCATTGCGCTTTACCGGCCCCGGTTCCGACTTCCTGGCCGACGTGCATGTGCAAATCGTCGACGCGCACGGCGCCGACGTGCTGCAGGCAACCTCCCGCGGGCCATACATGTTGGTGAAGCTGCGTCCCGGTCGTTACACGGTGCACGCACGCTACAAGAGCGACGATCAGCAGAAGGCGGTGACGATCCCGGCCACGGGCAGCGCGAAGTCGGCGTTTTACTGGAACATGCAGTAACTGGCCCCTGCGCGAAGGTCGCGCAATCGGCCGAAGATTGGCCGATAATGAAGCCACGGGGTCTCCCGTGGCTTTTTTTCGTTCTGAAAGCCGCCGCGGACCACTGAAGTTTTCGCCGTCTGCGGTGAGTGGTTTTGAGCCGCCGCTTGACCGCTGCCTGAACCGCTGGTTTTTCGCAAACGGAGCCGTGACATGAGCGATGCCTCGACTACCAAAGGAAATCCCTGTGGGGGTGATGCCTCCCACGGCGTTTATCGCATTGATATCGCCGTCAACGAACACCGGGTGCGGGTGATCCACCAGGGTGTCACGATGGCCGACACGCAGGCCGCGCTCACGGTCGCCGAGACCGGCCTTCCCGAGGTGTTTTATTTTCCGCGCGGCGATGTCAATATGGCGCGGCTCGAACGCTCCAACCATACGTCGCATTGCCCGTTCAAGGGCGAGGCGTCGTATTTCCATCTGCGCACCGAAGACGGCCTGGTCGAGAACGCCGTCTGGTGCTATGAAAGCCCACTTGACGGGGTTCAGCAGATCACGGGATATCTGGCGTTTTATGCATCGCGCGTCGACCGCATCGATCAGACGTCCTGATCTCGCGGGCGCGCGTTCATCGGGGAGGCAGCCATGGAATTGAACGACGCGTTACGGATTGCACTCGCACCGTCTGATGTCTGGGACGCGCTGCAGGATCTCGCGTTGCTGCGCGCGAGCCTCGACAATTGCGAATCGTTTACCCGTCTGGCGGGCGGCGAGTATGCCCTGACGCTGACCGTGCCGCTCGGACCGTTGCGCGCCCGCTACGAAGTGCGGGCCCATGTCGCCAGCAAAAACGCCACCGAGCCGGACGCGCCGCATCGCGCGCTTAACTTCAAGGCGCGCGCCGAAGGCGTGGGTTCGCTGCGCGGACAGATCGACGTGACGCTGCGCCCGGACGAGACGGGCCCGAGCAATACGCCCAGCACACGGATCGACTATTCGGTGTGGGCCACCTTGGCCGGGCCCCTCGCGGAATTGCCGACGCGTCAGTTGGAGAACGCGCTGCACGAGCTGGCCGACGATTTCTTCACCGAATTCTGCGCGGTCGTACAGGCCAAGCATGGCCAGGGACCGAACCGCGCACGCGGCACGCACAGCCGGCGCCAGCACGTGTTTCTGCGCCCGATCAACCTGGGTGGGATGGCGCGGCGCGTGCGACCGCACGATCACGGCGGCAGCCTGAGCGGGCGCGCCACCAGCACGCTGTTCGGGGCGCGCGCTTCGCATAGCGTGTCGCATCGCGAGCCGACTCCGCACGTCATGCCGCAGTGGGTCTGGGCCGTGGTGATTCTTCTGGTGGCGGTGCTGATGTACGCGGCGCACTGGTTCAGCCAGAGCTGAGCACGCGATTCTGACGCACAACTGCGAGGCCTCGACCATCCGTCACGCGTTGCGCGCCGGGCTGGCTACGCGGCGTCGCCGCCTGTTTTGCCACCTTTCCGCAGTGCGGGACTGAGCCTGAACGCGTCGAACATGGCTTCGACCATCTCCTGTGCGTGCAGCTCGAAATCGGTGGACTCGGGCAGGAGCAGCATGTCGCGCAGCGAACCGCCGACGAACGCGTGCAGCATGGTGGCCGCCAGCCTCGTGTTCAGGTCGGCGGGCACCTGTCCTTTGGAGATCGCGTTGCGCAAACCGACTTCGATCTTGCCGAGCCCCTCGCGCATGTTGCTCTGATAGCGGGCCATCACCGGGCCCATCTCTTCGACGAATTCACACTTCAGAAACAGGATGTCGAACACGCGGCGCCGCCGCGGGTCCGCCGCGGTGTCGCGCAGGCACACGGTGCAGATGTCGATCAGCCGCCCGAGCGGGTCGGCTTCTTCCGGGTTGACCGAGGCGGCTTTGAGTTCGTCGAGCGGCAGCAGCACGCGGTCGAACATTTCGTTAAACAGATCACCTTTGTTAGCGAAATGCCAATAGATCGCGCCACGTGTGACGCCTGCAGCCTGGGCGATATCCGCCAGCGACGTGCGTGACACGCCTTTCTCAAAAAAGACCTTTTCTGCAGCATCGAGGATGCTGGCACGCGTCTCCAGCGCCTCTTCCTTGGTCCTTCTGACCATATTCGTCTGACCTGCCTGTATGCGGGGTTACCCGGGTACTTTTAAACGCGACCCGTCACAATATGACCGATTGTTTCGGTTTCTACGAACATTTATTGCTGCTCCATACCCGTAAGGGTAGTGAAACGTACTTTAACATCCATCCGCGAATGTATATATAATAGCACCCCATCGATCGGATAGCCCAAGCAGTGACGACCGGTTAATATCCGTCACTGTTGCCTTTCAAAACGCTTGACGCCGTACCAAAAAGGTCGGCGCCGTGCGGCATTTCCGGGTTTTCGTGCATTTCGCAGGTCGTCCATCCAATTCGCATTATTGGGCTTCCGGTCACGCGTCGCGAGACGCATGTGTGCGCTGTTTCCCCGGGGTGGGGATGCGCGCACTTTCACGCTTTTTTTCATTCTCTCAGCCTTGACAGAGGTCGCTCCATGCGCGTCGAACGGGTTCCATTTCGCTTAATCAGTGCCGCGACGGCTGCCATATTGCTGGCAGCGTGCGGACCAAAACAATCGGCCCCGCCACAACAAACGCCGGAAGTCGGCATCGTGACCGTCCAGCCGACGGCCGTGCCGGTCGTCACCGAACTGCCGGGCCGTACCAATGCATTCCTCGTGGCCCAGGTGCGCGCGCGCGTGGACGGCATCGTGCTGCGCCGTGAATTCACTGAAGGCAGCCAGGTGAAGGCCGGCCAGCGTCTCTACAAGATCGACCCGGCGCCGTATATCGCCACCTTGAACAGCGCCAAGGCGACGCTCGCCAAGGCCGAGGCGAATCTCGTGTCGGTCACCGCGCAGGCCGGCCGCTACAAGGTGCTGGTCGCGGCCAATGCCGTTAGTAAGCAGGACTACGACAACGCCGTGGCCTCGGAAGGCCAGGCGGCAGCGGATGTGGCTTCCGGCAAGGCTGCGGTCGATACCGCGCAGATCAATCTGGGCTATACGGATGTCGTCTCGCCGGTGAGCGGCCAGGTCGGCATTTCGCAGGTCACGCCCGGCGCCTACGTGCAGGCGAGCGCCGCTACGTTGATGTCCACCGTGCAGCAGCTCGACCCGATGTACGTCGACCTGACGCAATCGAGCCTCGACGGCCTGAAGCTGCGCCGTGAAGTGCAGGAAGGGCGTCTGAAGACGAGCGGCCCGGATGCGGCCAAGGTCACGCTGATTCTCGAAGACGGCCGCACCTATTCGGAAACCGGCAAGCTGCAGTTCAGCGACGTCACGGTCGACCAGAGCACCGGCTCGGTCACGGTTCGCGCGCTGTTCCAGAACAAGGACAACGTGCTGCTGCCGGGCATGTTCGTGCGCGCGCGCATCGAAGAAGGCGTGAACGACCGCGCCATCATCGTGCCGCAGGTCGGCATCACGCATGACCAGAAGGGTACGCCGACCGCACTGGTTGTCGGTTCGGACAACAAGGTTGCATTGCGCCAGCTAGTCACCTCGGCCACGTACGGTTCGAACTGGGTGGTCGATAGCGGCCTGGCTGCGGGCGACCGCGTGATCGTGCAGGGCACCGACAAGGTTCGTCCGGGCATGGAGGTCAAGACCGTGCCCGCGCAACTGCCTGGCACACCCGCTTCCGACGCTACCGCTCAAGGTGCGCCGGCCGCCAGCGGTGCGCCGTCGGCACAAGCTGCCTCCGCTGCATCGGGCGCGTAACAACAGGGAGCCTGTTTCATGGCAAAGTTTTTTATCGATCGCCCGATTTTTGCATGGGTGATCGCCATCATCTTGATGCTCGCCGGCATCGCGTCGATCTTTACGCTACCGATCGCGCAATACCCGACCATCGCACCGCCGGCAATCCAGATTAGCGCAACCTATCCGGGCGCGTCGGCGAAGACGGTTGAAAACACCGTCACGCAGGTGATCGAGCAGCAGATGAGTGGTCTTGACCACTTGCTGTACCTCTCGTCCACGTCGGACGACTCGGGCACGGCTACCATCACGCTGACGTTTGCAGCCGGCACCAATCCTGACATTGCGCAGGTGCAGGTGCAGAACAAGCTGCAGCTCGCCACGCCGCTTCTGCCGCAGGAAGTGCAGCAGCAGGGAACGAAGGTCACCAAGTCGAGCAGTAGCTTCTTGCTTGTCATGGCCTTTAACTCCGAAGACGGCAGCATGAACAAGTATGACCTGGCGAACTATGTCGCCTCGAACATCGAAGATCCGATCAGCCGGATCGACGGTGTGGGTACGGTCACGCTGTTCGGCTCGCAGTACGCCATGCGGATCTGGCTCGATGCGAACAAGCTCAACAACTACGGCCTGACGCCGGTTGATGTGCAGACGGCCATCACGAACCAGAACGTCCAGGTGTCGGGCGGTTCGCTTGGCGGTACGCCGTCGGTGCCGGGGCAACTGCTGCAGGCTACGATCAGCGAAGCCACGCTGCTGCAGACGCCTGAGCAGTTCGGCAACATTCTGCTGAAGGTGAACCAGGACGGCTCGCGCGTGCTGCTGAAGGACGTGGCGCGTATCGATCTCGGCGGCGAAAACTACAACTTCGACACGAAGTACAACGGCGTGCCGACGGCAGGCTTCGGTATCCAGCTCGCCACGGGTGCCAACGCACTGGCTACGGCCAACGCGGTTCGCGCGAAGATCGCGCAGTTGTCGAAATACTTCCCGCACGGTCTCGTCGTGAAGTACCCGTATGACACGACGCCGTTCGTGCGCCTGTCGATCGAGGAAGTGGTCAAGACGCTGCTCGAAGGTATCGTGCTGGTGTTCCTCGTGATGTACCTGTTCCTGCAGAACCTGCGCGCGACGTTGATTCCGACGATCGCGGTCCCAGTGGTGCTGCTCGGTACGTTTGCGATCATGAGCGCGGTGGGCTTCTCGATCAACGTGCTGTCGATGTTCGGGTTGGTGCTCGCCATCGGCTTGCTGGTGGACGATGCGATCGTGGTTGTG
>Ga0302234_10000400_pt1 | contig 34325 bp, 29 predicted proteins | sample II_Palsa_N3_2_FD_193576 | JGI IMG/M metagenome (GOLD analysis project Ga0302234, IMG submission 193576) | Peat permafrost microbial communities from Stordalen Mire near Abisko, Sweden - II_Palsa_N3_2 | ecosystem: Environmental > Terrestrial > Soil > Palsa > Peat permafrost | place: Sweden... | reverse complement strand
GCAGCGCGGCGGCCTCACGATTGCACGCTCATGTCAAGCGTTTTTGCGTATTCATTTCGTATTCGAAACCCTGTTCAGCGTCCCTCAATGGGGCGCTGAATGTCTAAAGTCCAGTAACTTGGTAACGGCCGCAGGCGAGGTCGTCGAGAATGTGAGGTTCGCCTCCCATGCAACGTAACCTCAATCCCAGAGCCACGACCGATGACCCGAGACGCGCAAGCAGCCAATCCCATCCGCAGTGAAATCGATCTGGAAGCGAACGGAAAACAGACCGGATACCTGCGGCTTCCCCATTCGGTACACCGCTCGGCGTATGGCTGGATCCCGATCCCCATCGCCTCGATTCGCAACGGCGATGGACCAGTGGTGTTGATCATGGCCGGCAATCACGGGGACGAGTACGAGGGCCAGGTGATCGTCTCCCAACTGATCCGCGAGATCGAGCCGCAGATGCTCCGAGGCCAGTTGATCCTGCTGCCGATGGCCAACTTCCCAGCCGCGGAAGCGGGCCTGCGCACCTCGCCGCTCGACGGCGGCAACCTGAACCGGACCTTCCCGGGCAATCCGGGCGGCACGCCAACCGAGCTGATTGCCGATTACATCGAGCATACGCTGCTCGCCCGAGCAGACTACCTGATCGATCTGCATTCAGGCGGAAGTTCGTTGCTGTATCACGGCGCCAACATGCTGGCAATCGAGCCACGTGATGCTGACGAGGACGCACGGCTTCGCGCGCTGCTCGCCGCGTTCGGCTTGCCCAAAGCGTTTCTGCATCCCGAGAATCCGGTTCATGCGGCCACTGCCGCACGGCGCCAGGGAGCAATCTCTATCCTGACCGAACTGGGTGGCGGCGGCACGGTGCAGGCCAAACTGTTGAGCGACGGACGCCAGGGACTGCTGCATCTGCTGGGTTTCATGGACGTGCTGCACGGCGCGCTCGTGCCGGATAGTCCACCGGCTGTCACCCGGTTCATGCGCGTTTCAGGCTCGCGCCATTATGTTTACGCTTACGATCGCGGGCTATATGAGCCATTGGTGGAGTTGGGGGAGCACGTCGTCGCAGGGCAGGCGGCCGCGCGCATTCATTTCCCCGAGACTCCGTTGCGCGAGCCGGTCACGCTGCATTTCGCAAGCGCAGGGGAAGTGGTCTGCAAGCGCGTGCCCGCGATGGTTCAACGGGGCGATTGCCTCTACCACCTGGCCGAATCAGCCGGTCAATAAAATAGGCCTGCTTAGGGTTCGTTCGGAATGAACGGGCCGCAATGCAAACCGGAGCGGGCGCCGTTTTCATAACGACGCCCGCTCCAGTTTCCTACCCCACGCCCGAATGCATGGATCCGTCGCACTCGGGTGCCGTTCAATCACACACTCACGCTGTTGTGCTTAGTGGCTTGCGTCATTCCATGCCGGCAGCGTCGCACCGTGATAGACGCTGAGAATTTCAGCGGCCACGTTCGGCTGCTGATAACTCTGAACCAGCGTGTGGACCCAAGGGGCGTTCGCGTCCTTCGCATTGACGGCGAGGAAGTTGCGATACGGGTTGCCCGTCACCTGCTCCTGTGCGATGCGTTCCTGCGGAATCTTGATGCCCGCCTTGACGGCCCAGTCCGTGTTGATCACGGCCGCGTCTACATCGCCGATTGCCCGGCCCACGATACCCGCGTCGAGTTCCTTGATGTGGATGTGCTTCGGATTGTCCGCGATGTCGCGGGCAGTCGGCAGCAGGCCAACATCGGCGCGCAGCTTGATCAGATGCTGTGCCTGCAGCAAGAGTAGCGAGCGTCCTTCATTGCTCGGATCGTTCGGCACGGCGATGGTGGCGCCATCCGGCAGATCGGCCACCGACTTCACCTTGCGCGAGTACAGACCAATCGGCTGCACATAGGTATAGCCCACCGGCACGATGGCGTAGCCACGTGCCTTGATCTGCGCATCGAGGTACGGCTTGTGCTGGAACGAATTGGCGTCCAGGTCGTGTTCCGAAAGCGCTTCATTAGGTTGCGTGTAGTCGGAGAACGTCGTGATCTTGATGGTGAGACCCTGCTTGGCAGCGTTTGCGGCGACGACACGCCACACGTCCTCATCTTCGCCGGACATGATGCCGACGCGCAAGGTTTGGGGAGCCGCCAGCGAGAGTTGCGAGGTGGCGACACCCAGGCCGAACACAACGGTGGCCAACGCGGTTTTCAGCAGGTTTCTTTTATTCATGAGACACGGTAGTCATGTGGTTGATGATGGCCGAATGCTATGTAACAAGGGCGGTCGCTGGCAAATACTTTTCCGTTGGTTACTAACTCCGCTGAGGCATATATGAAAAGCGCAAACGCGCGCTATCCACAAACGGATATTTGCTTACCGCGAAAGATCATTTCGATGCCTCGTACGTGACGCGTAAGATTTCCGCCTCCATTGGAAACGTGAGCAGCGCGGCCGGGTTGAGCGAAGTCTGCCGGTGCGGCACCGTGTTCCAAACCTCATACCTATGACGTTGACCCCAACCGAGGCCAACGCGACCCGTCAACCATGGACACGCTACGATGAACCACTCGACACACCGGGGCCGCCGGACTTTCCTTGCCGCCGTGGGCGCAACGCTAGCGGGCGCTGCCCTGCCGGCCTGGGCCAAGTACCAAGCCGATCAGTTCAGGATCGGCTATCAGAAGTCCGCCAGTACGCTCGTGCTGCTGAAAGCGCACGGCACGCTGGAAAAGCGGCTTGCGCCGCTAGGCGTCAAGGTCTCGTGGAATGAATTTACGGCCGGACCGCAGTTGCTGGAAGGCCTGAACGTCGGCGCGATCGATTTCGGCTATGTCGGCGAGGCGCCGCCGGTGTTTGCGCAGGCTGCAGGGGCGGACTTCGTCTATACCGCGTATGAACTCCCGGCGCCGCGAGCGGAAGGCGTCGTCGTCGCAAAGAACTCGCCTATCAAGACGGTCGCCGATTTGAAGGGAAAGAAGATCGCGTTCAACCGGGGTTCCGACGTTCACTGGTTCATCGTCGCGCTGCTGCGCAAGAACGGTCTCGACTTCGGCGATATCCAGCCCGTCTATCTGGCACCCGCCGATGCGCGTGCCGCGCTGGAGCAGGGTTCAATCGACGCCTGGGCGATCTGGGACCCGTTCCTCGCCGCAGCGCAGGCGCAGAGCAACGTGCGCCTGCTGGCCGATGCGCAGGGCGTCGCGAGTCACCATGAGTTCTTTCTGAGCCAACGCGAGTTCGCGCAAAAGCGTGCGAACGTGATCGCGATCGTGATGGAAGAACTGAACAGGCAAGGGCAATGGGTGAAGCAGAACACGGCCGCCGCGGCCGCTGAACTCGCACCCATTCAGGGGCTCGACGCGTCGATCATCCAGACCAGCCTTGAGCACTACGCACACGTCTATAAACCGATTGACGCTGAGGTGCTCGCAGAACAGCAGCGCATTGCGGACACGTTCTACGAACTGAAGCTGATTCCGCGCAAGATCGTTACGAAGGACGCAACGCTCGCCTGAATGGCACGCTCGGGAAATCTGGATTCCTGATAAGCAAGTTCCAATTCGATAGTAGGCGTGACCGCTCTCGGCTGGTCCAATAGACGGTTCAACCTGTTCGCCACAAGCGTTACGCAGGCTGTGCGCTTCTCCGTCAAAAGGGGGTGAAGCGCTGCGGGCGGACAGGTGTCACCTCTGTCGGTACGAAACATCATGTCCACTCTCGAATCTTCCTCTGCGCAGGCGCCTCTGCTTCGGCGTCCCGACCCAGCCCGTGTGCGGCGCATCGCCGACGATGCTGAAGCGATCGCTGCCGCGCACGCACTTGCTGCCGAGTTCGCGGTCAACGCTGCCGAACGCGACCGCCAACGTCTGCTTCCATGGGCCGAACTGGACCGCTGGTCGGAAAGCGGCCTCGGCGCAATCACGGTGCCGCGCGAATACGGCGGCGCCGACGTGTCGTATGCCACGCTGGCGGAAGTCTTTGTGATCCTGTGCGCGGCCGATCCGGCGTTGGGCCAGATTCCGCAGAACCATTTCGGGGTACTGGGCGTGCTGCGCGAGATCGGCACGCCGGCGCAGAAAACGCGCCTATACGGAGAGGTACTGGCGGGCCAGCGGCTTGGCAATGCCGGTCCCGAACGTCGCTCCGCAAGCGTCAAAACGATTCTGCAGGGCACCACGCGGCTCACCGCGACGCCCGACGGTTTGCGCCTCGACGGCCAGCGTTTCTATTCCACCGGCGCGCTCTTTGCCCATCGCGTTCCAACACGCGCAACTGATGACGAAGGCCGTGCCGTGCAGGTCTGGGTCCCGCGCGATGCACCGGGCCTGAAGGTCGTCGACGACTGGAATTCGTTCGGTCAACGCACCACGGCAAGCGGCACGGTGACCTTCGAGCAGGTGCCCGTCGATCCACAGGATGTGCTGCCGATCTGGCAGCTAGCCTATCGTCCGGGCCTGTTTGGACCCACTTCGCAGCTCATCCAGGCGGCAATCGACCAGGGCATCGCGCAAGCGGCGGTTGCCGACACGCTCGCCTTCGTCCGCGAACGCGCGCGTCCCTGGGTCGATTCCGGCCTCGAGCACGCCACCGACGATCCGTACATCATTGCCGACGTCGGCCGTCTGCAGATCGACCTGCACGCCGCGCATGAGGTGCTGCAGGAGGCAGGCCACACGCTCGACGCCATCGCCGCCGCGCCATCCATCGACGCCGGGGCGAGCGCACGCGCCTCAGTCGGAGTGGCCGAAGCGAAGATTCTGACCACCCGCATCGCGCTGGAAGCGAGCGAAAAGCTGTTCGAACTGGCCGGCTCCGCCTCCACGCGCGCGGCGCATAACCTCGATCGCCATTGGCGCAACGCACGCACCCATACGTTGCACGACCCGGTTCGCTGGAAGTTGCATCTGCTTGGCAACTATCACCTGAATCACGTGCTGCCCGCGCGTCATTCGTGGAATTGAAACATGACTCTTGATCTTCCCGTAGAAACACGCGACGCCCTAGCGGCGAATCCGTTGCCTCGCGAACTGCGCCCACCCTTGAAGCCTGATCTGATTACTGACGACGCGCAGGCGCTGCTGACAGCACAGCGCCTCGCTGCGACGTTCGCACCCGAGGCGGCGCTGCGCGATCGCGAGCGACGCCTGCCATGGGCCGAGCTCGACGCGTTTGTCGCGAGCGGCCTGTGGGGTATCACGGTGCCGCGCGAATACGGCGGTGCAGGCGTGCGCAACGGCACGCTCGCTGAAGTGACCGCGATTATCGCGGCGGCCGACGGCTCGCTCGGCCAGATTCCGCAAAACCATTTCTACGCGCTGGAAGTGCTGCGCGTCGGCGGCAGCGTCGAGCAACAGCGCTTTTTCTATCAACGCGTGTTGGCGGGCGAGCGCTTCGGCAACGCGCTCGCAGAAATTGGCCACAAGGACTTCACACGCCGCACGCGCCTCACAAGGGCCGAGGACGGCTGGCATGTCGACGGCCGCAAGTTCTATTGCACCGGCGCGCTTTACGCGCACTGGATACCCACGCTGGTGGTCGCAGACGACGACGGACGCGACGTCACCTATCTGGCCTTCGTTCCGCGCGACACAGCGGGCGTGACGGTAACCGATGACTGGGACGGCTTCGGCCAACGCGTCACGGGCAGCGGTTCGGTGCAGTTCGAGCACGTGCGCGTCGAACCCGAATGGGTCGTGCCGTTTCAGGTGTCGTTCGAGCGAGCGACGACGATTGGACCGGTCGCGCAGATCATGCACGCTGCGATCGACCTGGGCCAGGCGCGCGGCGCCTTCGACGCCGCCTTGCAGTTCGTGCGCGAGCGTTCGCGGCCCTGGATCGACGCGAAGGTCGAACGTGCCGCCGACGATCCGCTGACCATCGCGCAGGTCGGCCACCTCGCCGTGCGCCTGCGTGCGGCGGAAGCGTTGCTGCGTCGCGCAGGCCGCTTCGTCGACGCCGCGCAGGCGAATTCCACCGATCGCTCGGTGGCGGAAGCCTCAGTCGCCGTGGCCGAGGCGCGGGCGCTGACCACTACCGTGTCGCTGGACGCGGGCTCGCGCCTGTTCGAGCTGGCCGGCACAGCCGCCACACTCGATGGCCTCGGACTCGACCGCTTCTGGCGCAACGCGCGCACGCATACGCTGCACGACCCGGTGCGCTGGAAGTATCATGCGGTGGGTAACTTCTACCTCAACGACAAGCTGCCGCCGCGGCATGGAGCCTTGTGATGGCGAAGAAACAGATTCTGCTCAACGCATTCAACATGAACTGCGTCGGCCATATCAACCATGGCCTGTGGACGCATCCGCGCGACCGCTCGACGGACTATCGCCTGCTGCCTTACTGGACCACACTGGCACGCACGCTGGAACGTGGGCTGTTCGACGGCCTGTTTCTGGCCGACATCGTGGGCGTCTACGACGTCTATCAGCACAACGTGGACGTCACGTTGCGCGAATCGATCCAGTTGCCGGTCAACGATCCCACGCTGCTGGTGTCGGCGATGGCAGCCGTCACCGAAAACCTCGGCTTCGGCGTGACCGTCAATCTCACCTACGAGCAGCCTTATCTGCTGGCGCGCCGCTTCTCGACGCTCGATCATCTGACGCAGGGGCGCATTGGCTGGAACATTGTGACCGGCTATCTCGACAGCGCGGCACGGGCGATGGGACTTACCGAGCAACTGCCGCACGACGAGCGTTACGAGCGTGCGGACGAGTATCTCGACATCCTCTACAAGCTGTGGGAAGGCAGCTGGGAAGAGGGCGCGGTGCTGCGCGACAAGGTGGGCCGCGTGTACGCGGATCCGGCCAGGGTGCATCAGGTGAAGCATGCGGGGCGCTACTACAACGTCGAGGGCTACCACCTCGCCGAGCCGTCGCCGCAACGCACGCCGGTACTGTTCCAGGCGGGCAGTTCCGGGCGCGGTCAGCAGTTTGCGGCGCGGCACGCCGAGTGCGTGTTCATCTCGCCACCGAACCGTGCAGTCGGACGCGAGACGGTGCGAACGTTGCGCGAGCAACTGGTTCAAGCCGGGCGGAGACCGGACGATGTCAAGGTATTCGTGGGAGCGGCCGTCGTGACGGGCGCCACCGAGCGCGAGGCGCGTGAGAAATACGCGGACTATCTGCGTTACGCGAGCCGCGAAGCAGGGCTGGCGCATTTCGCGGCGAGCACCGGTATCGATTACGCGCAATACGATCTCGACGCACCGGTTGACTATGCGCCCACCAACGCCATCGAATCGGCGACGCGGACCGCGAAGCAGCATGGCTGGACGCGTCGCAAGCTGCTCGAAATGTTTGAGCTAGGCGGCCGTTATCCGGCTATCGTCGGCACGGCCGCCCAGGTCGCGGATGAACTGCAGGCGTGGGTCGAGGAAACCGGCGTGGACGGCTTCAATCTCAGCCGCACCGTCGTGCCCGAGAGTTACGAGGACTTCATCGATCTGGTGGTGCCTGAGTTGCAAAACCGTGGGCTGTACAAAACGGCTTATGGTGAGGGCACCTTAAGAAACAAGCTGTTCAACGAGGGTGACCTGTTGCCCGGACGGCATGCAGCGGCGAGTTTTCGGCGCCGGACGGCGGAGATCGTATAGACCCGTGCGGCTATCAGGCGGCACGTCTTTTTTCCTGCTCGTGATAGTCGAGGTAGTCCGTGTAACCGACCTGTGTGCCGCCCCAGAATGTCTCGCGATCGTACTGGGTCAGAGGGAGCTTGCGTTGCAGCCGGCGCGGCAGGTCGGGATTCGATGTGAAGTACCGGCCAAATGCGACCAGGTCGGCATCTCCCATGCGCAGGATTTCTTCCGCACTGTCGCCGTTGAAGCCGCCGGCGGCGATGATCGGGCCATCGAAAGCCTTGCGCAGCAGAGCCGACGCCACCGGTTTCTGATGCTCGTCGAGTGTTTCAACGCCTTTGACGCGTGGCTCGATAACGTGCAGATAAGCCAGGCCAAACCGGTTCAATTGCTCGGCCGCATAGGTAAAGGTCGCTTCGGGATTCGAGTCGGATATTGAACCCCACTGTCCGCTTGGCGATAAGCGCACGCCCACGCGGTTTGCCCCCCACACCGATACAAGCGCGCTGACCACTTCGATCAGAAAGCGCGCGCGTTTTTCGATCGTGCCGCCGTAGGCATCCGTCCGCTTGTTGGTACCGTCTTGCAGGAAGGTGTCAGCCAGATAGCCATTGGCCGAGTGCAGTTCGACCCCATCCAGGCCGGCAGCCAGTGCGCGCTCGGCGCTCCTTCGGTAGTACCCGATCACGGTCTTTATTTCGGCGATATCGATCGCGCGGTGCATCGAAACCGGCACCCAGCCATTGTGCGTCAACGCTTCGCCCTCGAACGGCACCTCTGACGGCGCGATCGGCGCCGCTCCGCCTGTCAGGTCGACGTGCGACTGGCGTCCGTCGTGTCCCAGTTGCATGAAGATGCGGCCACCCTTCGCGTGCACGGCATCCGCGATCTTCCTCCAGCCCGGGATATGCGAGTCTTCGTAAATTCCGGGTGCACCGAGGTAGCCACGGCTGTCATAAGACACGTGGGTCGATTCGGTGATGATCAGGCCGCCAGCAGAAGCGCGTTGCGTGTAGTACTCGAGCATCATGTCGCTCGGGCTGTCGTCGCGGTTGGCGCGAAGACGCGTGGTCGGCGCGTGCACCACACGGTGATTCAATGTGTAAGGGCCGAGTTGAAGCGGCGAGAAGAGTGGGGTCATCGGGAAACCTTGCTGAGTTGAATGGAAGTGGCGCGGCGGTGGACTCCTCTGCCGCGCAGTAGCGATACCTTATGCGGCAGTGGCCGCGCATTGTTGCGCCCGTATCAGATGCTTGCCGATGCTTGCTGACAGAATCAGTGCCGCGACTTCGCACGCTGCGGCGGTCCAGCCAAGGTTGTTCACCGACGTGAAACTCAGGGCCACGGAGCCGAGCGCGGCGCCGAGCGAAAAGCCGAGATACATGAACGAAGCGTTCAATGACAAAGCGATGGGTGTGCCGCGCAGGCCGGCGAGATTGATTAGTCCTGCTTGCTGTGCAGGGTAAAACGACCAGTGCGCAATGCCCCAAGCCACCACGCCGATCAGAACAGGAACCCATGCCAGCGTTTTCGGCAGCCAGTGCGCACTCGCCGACATGAGCGAGAAAGCCACGATCGACACGGCGAGGCACGGGATGATCACGCGGCTGGGGCCGACGCGATCCACTGCCTTGCCGCCGATGAACACGCCAATGGCTGCCGCCACGCCCCACGTGAACAGCACGTAGCCGATTTGCGCACCCTGCAACGGCGTGGTGCTGGCAACGAACAGCGCCAGGTACGTATAGATCGTATAGGCGCCCATCGCCCACAGCGTGGTGACGAGCAAGGTCATCAGGATGACCGGCTGGCGTGCGACATGGATACGCTCGCGCAGCGTGGCAACCGGCAATCCTGCGCCGATGTTGCGCGGCAGGCCGAACAGCAAGCCAGCGGTCGCCGCAGCGGACAGGGCGGCGACGCCCGCAAAGGTCATCCGCCAGCCGAGCCGGTCACCCACTAACGCACCCAGCGGCACGCCAAAGGCAACCGCGATCGTAATGCCGCCATTGACGATGGCCAGCGCCGTGCCGCGCCGTTCCGGACCGGCAATGGCGCCGGCCAGTGCATTGGCGCCGGGAACATACAGGCCGGCAGCGGCTGCCAGCAGGATGCGCGCCGCCATCAATTCCCCATAGCTCTGCGCGGCCCACGCAATGATGTTCGCCACCGTGAAGGCGGAGAGCGTCAGGATCATCAGCGTGCGGCGATGGAAAGCGCCGGTCAGCGCCGTGAGAACTGGCGAACTGAGTGCGTAGGCCAACGCAAACACCGTCACCAGCTGGCCCGTGGCGACAATGCTGGTATGCAGGTCCGTGGCAATGTCGGGCAACAGGCCGGCAATCATGAAGCTCTCGGTGCCGACTGCGAATGTCCCTAACGCCAGCCAGTACAGCGGCGCGAGGGAAGGAGGCCGGATGATGGCGTTCATCATGTGCTCCGCTTATGCAGCTACCGTTTCATTGCTGTAGACCGGATAGTCGGTATAGCCGACTTCGGTGCCGCCAAAGAAAGTGGGGCGGTCGTACGGGTTCAGCGGCACTTGAAGGCGCAGGCGTTCGGGCAGATCCGGGTTGGCGATGAAGTCGCGGCCAAATGCGACCAGATCGGCATCGCCCGCCTGCAGGATGGCTTCAGCCGTATGGGCCTTGAAACCGCCGGCCGCGATAAGGGTGCCCTTGTAGTGCTTGCGGATCAGTTGCGCGGCGACCGGGTTCTGGTCCTTGCTGTCGTCGTCGACGTTGCCCAGAACGCGCGGCTCGATCAGATGCAGGTAGGCCAGTTTCAGTGTGGCCAGTTCCTGTGCGACGTAACTGAAGAGACCTTCCGGATCGCTGTCGGACATGTCGCCCCAGGTGCCGCTCGGGCCAAGACGTACGGCTACGCGGTCGCTGCCCCACACCGAGATGACGGCCTGCGTGGCTTCCATCAGGAAACGGGCGCGGTTTTCGAACGAGCCGCCGTAGATGTCAGTGCGCTTGTTGCTGCCGTCCTGCAGAAACTGATCGAACAGGTAGCCATTGGCGGCGTGCAATTCCACGCCGTCGAAGCCCGCTTCCTTGCCGCGAATCGCGGCAGTGCGGAAGCTTTCGACGAGTTCGGCGATTTCGGCAAGGGTCAACGCGCGGCTAGGCGTGTTCGGAATCCAGCCTGCTTCGGTGTAGGCGACGCCGCCGTGCGGCACGGCGGAGGTGCCACCGGCGCGGCACCGCCCGGCTGCAACTCGCTGTTGGACTGACGTCCGGCATGATAGAGCTGCAGGAAGATGCGGCCACCCTTGGCGTGCACGGCGTCGGTCACCTGCTTCCAGCCGGCGATCTGGCTGTCTTCGTAGAGGCCGGGCGCACCCAGGTAGCCGTTGCCGTTGGGCGCGGCGATGGTGGCTTCGCTGATCAGGAAGCCGCCTAGTGAGGTGCGCTGCGCATAGTACTCGGCCATCAGCGGGCCGGGCTTGGCGCCTTCTTCGGCGCGCATGCGGGTGAGCGGTGCCAGTACCACGCGATGGCTAAATTCGTAAGGACCGACTTTGACTGCGGAATGAAGTTTGGACATGATTTCCTCGAGATTGAGTGGCCGGTAACGCTTGATCGACAGCGGGCTTTCGACCTTGAGGAGCAGTGTATGGACTAACCGCAATAAGAAAAATGGGCTAAGGTTCCGAAGATATAGGACAGAAAAGTCCGCAATTGAGGCGCACCTGGGCCGGGATGGCCGACCGGAGCGCATCGCAGGTTAAAGTCAGGAAAGGGTCGTATATCGGACTGAAAGGTCCGTAATGATCGGAATCCTGGCCTGTTTATCTTCAGTTTGCTGAGCTCTACTATTTGTCGATCGCTGCGCGGATGGTCTGCACAGCTTCTTCACGCTGGAGAGTTCTTGTGAACAGTATCGTCAGGCGGCCTAAAGGCTCCGGCAAAATCAGGGTGGGCATCGTCGGGCTGGGTCATTGGTCGGAATATGGACACCTGCCTGCGCTAAAACTGCTGCCGGACTACGAGTTGACGGCGGTGTATAGCCGCAGCGCTGAAAAGGCGGCATCGCTGGTGGCGCGCCATGGATTCAGATACGCGGCAAGCTCGCTGCAGGAACTGGTATCGCATCCGGAAGTGGATCTCGTACTTGTATTGACGCCTGCGTTTCAGCACGAGGAGGGCATCCGCGCCGCCATCCAGGCGGGTAAGGACGTCTACTGCGAATGGCCCCTGACGCCCAGCACAAAGTTATCAAGTGAGTTGCTTGAGTTGGCGGAGAAGGCGGGCGTGCGTACCATCGTCGGTCTGCAGCGGCACCTCAATCCGGGCTACCGTTATGTGGGTGATGTGCTGGAGCGAGGCGAGATTGGCGAAGTACGCTCAGTGCGCCTGCACGTGAGTGTCGAGTACTTCCAGCGGGAACGGCCTGCTTCGCTTTACTACACGATTCCCGAAGAGAACTTTTCCAGCTTGCTTTCGATTTACGGTGGCCACTTCCTCGACGCCTTGTTTACGACGATGGTCGGCTTTCCGAACAGCTTGTCGGCGCTGACTGTCAATCAGTTCAAGGAAGTCACGCTGATAGAAACCGGTGAAACGCTGCCGCATAGCAGTGCTGATCAGGTCGTGCTGGCAGGGACTTTCGCCAATGGTGCCGCGCTGACGGTCCATCTCGAGGCGGGAAAGCGCAATAACTTCGGCGTGCAACTGGACATTACAGGCAGCACCGGGGACCTGAAAATCTCGAACAATACCAGCTTCGGCGACGCGTTCAATCGCATCGAAATCGCGCGGGGTGACGGCCAGCCGCTGATCGGGCTGGCCGTTCCGGCGGAATATGAGTGGCTGCCGCCGAGTGAACTCGGGGCGAGCGTTGTGGAGTTGGCGAACCTGTACGCCGCCCATGCGCGTGATGTCGAGACCGGTTCGACGTTCGCGCCCACTTTCGCGGACGCCGTTCGCATGCATGAACTGATGGACCAGATCGTCGAATCGGATCGCACGGGCCAGCGTGTTCGGCTCGCATTCAACGGAGCCGGCTAAGCTGGCCGGCCGGCTCAATCGCGCGCCTCCATCACGGAACGAAACGGCCCTCGGCAGCGAATTCAGCCAACGGCTTGCGCGGGGTGTGCACTTCGCGGGCTTGCAGCCCCTCCGGCAGCAGGCTCTTGTCGCCGGCCCGTCCGATCGCAACACCCGCTTCGATCGAATACAGCTCGGGGACGGCCAGTCCCTGACGGATCTTGTCGTGCTCGATACCGGCCATACCGTGTGCATTCCATCCAGAGAGGCTGGCCTGCAGCGCGAGATAGCCCCATGCCGCGCCGGTGTCGAATGAGTGCGTCGGCGCGGGCACTTCAGCGCTCCCGCCCGGCGGCGTGAAGGTGCTTTTCGACAACACGATCACGATCGCCGCCGCATGTTTGGCCCAACTCTGATTGAACTCGTTGAGGAAGCCTAGAAAGCGCATCCAATGCTGGGTGTCGCGCCGGGCGTAGGCGAATCGCCACGGCTGCGAGTTGTAGGAGGAGGGCGCCCAGCGTGCCGCTTCGAAAAACGTCAAAAGCGTCGACTCGGGAATGGCCTCCGGCGTGAAGGCGCGAGGCGACCAGCGGCCGAGAAACTGTTTGTCGATCGGATGGTCCGCAGTACGGGCGTTCGATGTCGTCATGGCTTTATCCAGAAAGAAACGAAGGCTGGCTGGGCGACAGAGACGCTGCCGCGTATCGGACTGCTCAGCCAGTGCCGATGAAGTGCTAGTAAGCAGTTATAGACGATTCGGCGCGAATCGATGCAAACATGCCCGCACGAGGCGGGCATGATCGTCCTTGAAGACCGCTAAATCAGCGGTGTGCAAGCGAAGTTATTAGAAGTCGAAGCCGGCCCCGCCGGCACCCGGACCGCCCGCAGGCGCTGCCGGTGCCGCATCCTTCGGTGCTTCGTACACCGTCGCATCGGTCGTCAGCAACAGGCCCGCAACCGAAGCTGCATTTTGCAGCGCCGTACGCGTGACCTTGGTCGGATCGAGCACGCCCGATTCCACCAGGTCGCCGTATTCGCCGGTCTGGGCGTTGTAGCCGAAGTTGCCGCTGCCTTGTGACACCTTCGCCACCACCACGCTGGCTTCCTCGCCGGCATTCGAAACGATCTGGCGCAGCGGTTCTTCAAGCGCACGCAGCACGATCTTCACACCTGCGTCCTGATCCGCGTTGCTGCCTTTCAGATTGACGATCGCGTTTCTCACGCGAATCAGCGCCACGCCGCCGCCCGGCACAATGCCTTCTTCGACCGCTGCGCGGGTTGCATGCAACGCATCGTCGACGCGGTCCTTCTTTTCCTTGACCTCGATCTCGGTCGCGCCGCCCACCTTGATCACGGCCACGCCGCCCGCCAGCTTCGCGACACGCTCCTGGAGCTTTTCGCGGTCGTAATCCGAGGTGGCTTCTTCGATCTGCACGCGAATCTGCTTTACTCGCGCTTCAATGGTCTTCGGATCGCCGCCACCGTCGATCACTGTCGTGTTTTCCTTGCCGACTTCGATGCGCTTGGCGTGGCCCAGCTCAGCGAGCGTGGCCTTTTCCAGCGTGAGGCCGGTTTCTTCGGCAATGACCTGGCCGCCGGTCAGGATCGCGATGTCTTCGAGCAGCGCCTTGCGGCGATCGCCGAAGCCGGGCGCCTTGACTGCGACCGTCTTCAGAATGCCGCGGATGTTGTTGACCACCAGCGTCGCGAGCGCTTCGCCTTCGACGTCCTCCGCGATGATCAGGAGCGGGCGGCCCGCCTTGGCGACTTGTTCAAGCACCGGCAGTAGATCGCGAATATTCGAAACCTTCTTGTCGTGCAGCAGGATGAACGGATTGTCGAGAACGGCGACCTGCTTGTCCGGGTTGTTGATGAAATACGGCGACAGATAGCCGCGATCGAACTGCAGCCCCTCGACCACTTCCAGTTCGTCCTCGAGCGACTTACCGTCTTCGACAGTAATCACGCCTTCCTTGCCGACACGGTCGATCGCCTCGGCAATACGCTGGCCGATCGATTCCTCGCCGTTAGCGGAGATGGTCGCCACCTGGGCGATTTCCTTGCTGGTGGTGGTCGGCTTGCTGATCTTTTTTAGCTCGTCGATGGCGGCGATCACGGCCTTGTCGATGCCACGCTTCAGATCGAGCGGATTGAGGCCGGCGGCAACGTATTTCTGGCCTTCACGTACGATAGCCTGGGCCAGCACGGTGGCGGTGGTGGTGCCGTCGCCGGCAGCGTCGCTGGTGCGCGATGCCACTTCCTTCACCAGTTGCGCGCCGATGTTCTGCAGCTTGTCGGCCAGTTCGATTTCTTTGGCGACCGACACGCCATCCTTGGTCACGATCGGTGCACCGAACGTGCGCTCCAGCACCACATTGCGGCCCTTCGGACCCAGAGTGACCTTGACTGCATTTGCGAGCAGGTTCACGCCTTCGACCAGTTTCGAACGCGCGTTGTCGCTAAAGACGATTTCTTTGGCTGCCATCTTGTGAAGCTCCCTTTATTGGTGGACTACGGCGACGATGTCTTCTTCGCGCAGCACGAGCAGGTCGGTACCGTCGACCTTGACCTGCTGGCCCGAGTACTTGCCGAACAACACGCGCTCGCCGACCTTCAGATCCGGTTCGATGCGCTTGCCGTCGCTATCGCGCTTGCCGGGACCGACGGCGAGCACTTCGCCCTGGTCGGGTTTTTCGGCGGCGCTCTCGGGAATCACGATGCCCGAGGCAGTTTTCGTCTCCTGATCGAGACGCTTGACGATGACGCGATCATGCAAAGGACGTAGGCTCATTTAGACATTCCTGCAGGGGAGATTTGGCACTCTTCGCTGGCGAGTGCTGACCGTGACTGAGTATAAGAATGGGCAAGACGGCGCTCCAATAACGAATCCTCAGATGCTTATCCGCGTTTCGCTGTTTAGGTTATGGGGCAGACTGCAAAATCGGGGCGGACTAGGGTGGCGGGATACTGGCCAGGCGCAGATTTGCATATATGAATTCGTCGTTTTGCCGATGCGGCGTGCATGGCTACCATGCAACGCTTCAGCTACTCACGCGAAATCCGACATCATGTCCACCGTTGCTTTTCCGTCGACGACCGTCGACACGCAGGCGGAGGCCGGCAGTGCTTCCCGTCCCGCCATCATCCGCTCCGCTCAGGACGTCTCGCGCATCGTCAACGCGGGCGCGGCGAAAGGAAGCAACGCACGCATCGTGATTGCCATTGCGCTGGGTGGGGTCTTTCTGGATGCCTACGATCTGACTTCGCTTGCTTACGGCATCAAGGACATCGCGCGCCAATTTTCGCTTTCACCGGTACAGGTGGGCTTCGTTTCATCCGCGATCACGTTTGGCGCGATTCTTGGCGCGCTCTTCGGCGGGTATCTGACCGACCGGATCGGACGTTATCGCGTGTTCATGGCTGACATGTTGTTCTTCGTAGTCGCGGCCATCGCGGCCGGTCTTGCGCCGAACGCATGGGTGCTTGGCGGTGCGCGCTTTCTGATGGGCTTCGGTGTGGGCCTCGATCTGCCGGTGGCGATGGCATTTCTGGCGGAGTTTTCACGCGTGGCAGGTAAGGGCAACAAGGCCGCGAGCGTGGCGGCATGGTGCCCGGCGTGGTACGCCGCCACTAGTACTTGCTATCTGCTGATTCTCGGGCTGTATGCGATCCTGCCCGAACATCAACTGGGCTGGCTGTGGCGCCTGACGCTCGCGTTTGGTGCCGTACCTGCCATCGTGATTATTCTCGTGCGCAGCCGGTACATCAGCGAGTCGCCGGTGTGGGCTGCGAATCAGGGCAACCTGGACGAAGCCGCGCGCATTCTCAAGCGCTCGTATGGTGTGGATGCCGTGGTCGAGAAAAGCGCTGCGCCAGCCAAGGCGCCCCGTGCCGCTTCGTGGCGCAACTACGGAGTGCTGTTTAACCGGACTTATCGCAGCCGCACGATTCTCGCGGCCACTATCGGCGCCGCATCGTCATTCGGCTACAACGCGATCATCTTCGGCCTGCCGGTAATCATCACCAGCTTCTTTCATCAGGGCCCACTTACGACGATCATCGCGGCGCTGACGCTGAATCTGGCGTTTGCATTTGTCGGCGGATTGATCGGTGTGCGTACCGCACCCACCGTCGGCGCATGGAAGATGACGGTGCTTGGACACTCGCTGCAATTCGCTTCGCTGATCGGGCTCGCGTTGATCGGCAAACCGGGCAGCGGTGTGCTCGTCGTGCTCGCCATCCTGTTGCTGGGCGGCTATCTGTTCGGACAGGGCTTCGGGCCGGGATCGCATTCGATGACCTATGCTTCGCTCAGCTATCCGACCTCGATTCGCGGCATTGGCGTGGGTTTCAACCAGACGCTCGTGCGTTCGGCTTCGACGGTTTCGCTGTTTCTGTTTCCTGTGCTTTCGGCAGCACTCGGCACGAAGGTGTTCTGGGTGATCGCAGTTGCACCGCTGACTTCGCTGCTGGTGTTGCTGGCGATCCGGTGGGAGCCGTCGGGGTACGACATCGATGCCGAGGACTATGTCGATCCACTTGCCGTGGGCGGGAATCCAGCGAACGCGTAAACGATGGGTATGATATCGCTCAGCTTTCAACTCGGGACACGGGAATGGAAAACGGGCGATATGCGGTATCGATCAAAGGCGCGGTCTTCGTTGAGCAGGATCGGGTGATTCTGCTGCTCAACGACCGCAACGAATGGGAGTTGCCCGGCGGACGCATTGAACCGGGAGAGACTCCGGCCGAATGTGTGGCCCGCGAATTCAAGGAAGAGTTGGACATTGCCATCACGCCCGATGTCCTTCTGGATACCTATCTATTCGAAGTGATTCCGCAGCGGCACGTTTTTGTCGTGACATACGGCTGCCGGCTGGCTGGAGCGCTCTCCCTGACGATCAGCGAGGAGCATCTCCAGGCAGACACCTTCGACATCAATGCGCTCCCTGCGGCGCTGCCCGCGGGATATCGGCATTCGATTCTGGCTTGGCACGCACGATGCAGCCGGCACTGACAAGCAGTCAGCTTGCCTGCGCCAATCAGTTTTCGGATGGCGAAGCGGCGACCTGTTTCAAGCCACGCCCTCGCAACGTTCGAGCCGCTAGCCAGTTGCGCAACAGACCGGCTACCAGGGCGCCGATGACCAGCGATATATACAGGGCGACAAGGTTGTGGCGCCACGCGTCAAGCGATACTTGATGGCCAACCAGTTTTGCATCAGGTGCTGGGAGGCTGGCATGCATGGCGACGACGGCGCGCTTCATCCGCACGAAGCCTGCCGCCGACAACAGGGGCATGCCGACCAGTACCGCAAGCAAGGCGGGCTTCGCGCGGCGCACAGCCGGATAGTGTCGCAAACGCAGCCACAGTCCGAGGCAACCGTGTAACCATCCCGGTGCAAGCAGCGCAAGCTGCAAGCCTTGCGTGCCGCTAGTAATCAGCAGGACGACGATGCGCTCGTAGTTCGGTTCGAAGCCATAGAGCGACGCAGCGAGCCGGGTTGAGACAGCGTGGCGGATCAGCAGCAGCGGCAGGCTCAGGCCCGCCCAGAGACGGACCCATTCCGTTGGCGTCAGCGTCCAGTCGCGGCGCCCATAGATTGTGTGCAGCGCCAGCAAAAAATGCAGGGAGGCTGCTCCATAAAGAAGAAGCGTGCCGGGCCAGCTATGCCAGAGCCTGATGGCCAGGATGAGGCCGCGTCCGGCCAGATCCAGCGACCAGATGCCGAGTGCGTGATTGACCAGATGAAGAAAGAGATAGGTCAGTAGTACCAGGCCCGATGTGAGCTGTAAGCGGCGTAAAACGAGTTGCACAGCGACTCCCTTGATGTGCGGTCCGGATGGAACGTGTCTCATAGCGGCGGCCGAATCGCAGGCATTGGCGCGCGGCGGGAGATCTTGCGCCCGCGCTTATGGTTTTGATTCCGGGTCGCCACGCAGTGAGTTACCGCTTCGGCAAATCGCTGTAAAGCCAACAGAGAACCGCATACGCTCTGATATTCCTCGCGCCCGATCCTGCCGTCGAGGATGACTGCCATACCCGATGACCGGGCCATCTCGATGATGTCTATTTTGTCCACCGTTCCGTGTCGTCTCTCTTGCAATACCGTCGGCGGGTGCTGGTTATTCCCGTTGAGCCAACGAACTCAATCACGCCGGCTGGAATGGAGGCAAATATACGGCCTGCCCATATCAATAGCAGCAATTCTTGGTTTGCCGATGCCTGCGGAAAGGATAGCTTTCCAGATCGGACCATCCAGGAGGGGCTTCATGAGCGTCGCAGGCGGACAGACAAGAAAAGTGGATGACGCGTCGGCCGGCGCGCGCTACGACGTCGACGTGCTGGTGATCGGCGGTGGCCCCGCCGGCACTTGGGCCGCAATCAGTGCAGCCGCGCGGGGCGCCAAGGTCGTGCTGGCGGACAAGGGTTATTGCGGGACATCAGGCGCAACCGCGCCGGCTGGCACGGCACTCTGGTACGTGGCGCCCGATGGCGACGCACGCAGCCGTGCCAAGGCCAGCCGCTTCGCAATGGGTGGCGCGTTAGCCGAGCACGCCTGGATGGACCGGGTGCTCGAACAGACCTGGTTGAACGTCCAGCAACTAGCCGAGTGGGGTTATCCGTTTCCTGTCGACAGCGATGGCGAAGAGCGTCGTACTTCGCTGCAGGGGCCGGAATACATGCGTCTGATGCGCAAGCGCGTCAAGCAGGCCGGCGCGAGGATTCTCGATCACAGTCCCGCCTTGGAACTGCTCGTCGACGACAGCGGCGCGGTGGCAGGCGCCGCCGGCGTGAACCGGCAAACCTCGGAGCGATGGATTGCGCGAGCGCGGGCGGTCGTGATTGCCACGGGCGGATGCGCTTTTCAGAGTCGCGCGCTGGGTTGCAACGTCCTCACCGGCGACGGTCAATTGATGGCGGCCGAAGTGGGCGCCGAACTGTCAGGTATGGAGTTTTCGAACGCGTATGGCTTGGGGCCCGCGTTCTCGTCGGTCACCAAATCGCTCTTCTACAACTGGGCGAACTTCTATGACGAAGATGGCGTGAAAATCGAGGGCGCCGGCTCGTCGCACGGCCGCGGCGTCATTGCCCGCGAGTTGCAGAAACGTCCCGTGTTTGCCTGTATCGACAAGGCCGATGCGCAGATCCGCGCATGGATGCGCACCGCGCAGCCGAACTTCTTTGTGCCGTTCGACCGGCTCGGCGTCGATCCGTTTACCCAGCATTTCCCGGTCACGTTGCGGCTTGAAGGGACTGTGCGAGGCACGGGCGGGCTTCATCTGCTCGACGAACGTTGCGCCACGTCGGTTGAAGGCCTGTACGCAGCAGGTGATGCCGCAACACGCGAACTGATCTGCGGCGGCTTCACGGGCGGCGGCAGTCACAACGCGGCGTGGGCGATGTCGTCGGGCTTTTGGGCCGGCGCGGGCGCAGCCGGGCATGCGCGTCAGGTGGCAGATGCCGCGCGCGGGCGTTCGCTGCGTCACGCCGGCGGTGTCGGTCTGCGCGATGGAGGCCGCAGCAGCGCTTACGATAGCCAGAGCGTGGTCCAGGCGGTTCAAGCCGAAGTCTTCCCTTACGAGCGAAACTGGACGCGCAGCGCGGATCTGCTCAACGACTCGCTGGAGCGGCTCGATGACCTGTGGCTGAAACTGCGTGCCAGCGCACCCGCGCGAGATGGTCAGGAAGCCGTGCGCGCCAGAGAGGCCGCCGCGATGCTCGCGACGTCGCGCTGGATGTACCGCAGCGCGCTACAGAGGACCGAAACGCGCGGCATGCATCGTCGTCAGGAATACCAGGGGCTTGACGGTGGGCAGCATCATCGTCTGCTCAGCGGCGGCTTGGACGAAGTGTGGGTGCGCAAGACACCGGTTGCGGAGTCCCCGAGCGAAGCACTGGGAGTGGCGGCATGATCGAGATCGTCAGCGAATCGCGCTGCACCGGCTGCAACATCTGTGTGCGAGCGTGCCCGGCCAACGTATTCGAAGCGGTGCCGGGCGGCATCCCGCGGATCGCCCGGCAAGCAGATTGCCAGACCTGCTTCATGTGCGAACTTTATTGCCCCGAGGATGCGTTGTTCGTTGCGCCGCACGCTGAGGGTGCTTGCGCTGTCGACGAAGCCAGTGTGACGGACAGCGCGTTAATGGGCAGCTATCGCGACGCGGTAGGCTGGGGGCGTGGCCGAAAGTCCACCGCAGTCGCTGATGCGACGTTTGAACTTCTGATTCGAGCACACTAAAAAGCGCGCGTCGGGACTGTGCGTTCGCATCGCAACTGTTTTGCATATGCGCAAAGATTGGTTGGAGCAGCGCGGGCACGACTTTACTGTTGATGGGTTGTCGCCTATGCGATCCGTCTATCAGGAGTTTTCAATGAGTGCAGCGGTCTCAACCGAAGCGACCTCGCTCCAGATTGCGCCTCTCTCGGCGCATATCGGCGCAGAAATTCACGGTGTCGATCTCACGCAGAAGTTATCGGCTCAGCAGGTCGCCGAGATACGCGCGGCGTTGCTGAAGTGGCGCGTGGTGTTATTTCGCGAGCAGTTTCTCACGCATGAGCAACATGTCGCGTTTTCTGCGCAATTCGGTGAGCTCACCGTCGGACATCCGGTGTTCGGGCACGTGGACGGTCACCCGCAGATCTACTCCATCTCCAAGTTCCGCAAGGCCACGCGCTTTGAGGGAGCCGCGCTGCTAAGACCGTGGACCGGCTGGCATACGGACGTCACCGCAGCAGTCAATCCGCCGTACGCGTCGATTCTGCGTGGCGTGACGATTCCGCCGTTCGGCGGCGATACGCAGTGGACCAATCTCGTCACCGCGTACGAGAAGCTATCGGAACCGTTGCGCGCGTTTGTCGATGGTCTGCGTGGTGTGCACCGGTTTGCTCCGCCAGCTGGCGCCAGCGGCACGGATGCGTTTGTGCAGGCGGTAACGCAACGCACGTTGGTGACCGAGCATCCGCTGGTGCGCGTACATCCGGAAACGGGTGAACGTGCGCTGTATGTGAGCCCGGGCTTCCTGAAATACATCGTTGGTGTGACGCCGCGCGAGAGTCAGGCGCTGCTCGAACTGCTATGGGAACACGTGACGCGCCCCGAATTCACGGTGCGTTTCAAGTGGGAGCCGGGCAGCATTGCGTTCTGGGACAACCGCACCACGGCGCATCTGGCTCCCACCGATATCTACGATCTCGACTTCGACCGCCAGTTGTACCGAACCACCCTGGTCGGCGATGTTCCGGTTGGACCCGATGGCAGGGCGTCGATTGCACTGGAAGGTTCGCCGGTCGATGCGGCGGCGGCCACTGCGTTGAATTGAGGACACCGTTCAATTTGGCAAGCGGTCCAAGCGTTTTTGCAAGGAAAGAAGGCATGCAGGTCTCACACGAAACCGCCGCGCAGGCGCGGCTCCAGGCGGTATTGCCCGCGTTGGCTGAAGCGATCGGCATAGACGCCGCGCAGCGCGAAGCCAGGCGCGAGTTGCCGTTCGAAGCGTTCGCGCTGTTTCGCGAGTCGGGGTTAGGCGTCTTGCGCCTGCCTGTGGAGTGGGGTGGCCTCGGCGGTACGCTGGAAGATCTGTTTCATGTGGTTACCGCCCTGGCGGCGCAAGAGTCCAATGTCGCGCACGCGCTGCGGATCCATTTCGACCTGACCGAATCGTTGGTACTGTCGCCACGTTCCACGTTCAACGATACGCAGATCGAACGCCTGCAAAAGGGCGCGATCTTCGGCGGCGCATCCACTGAACTCGGAACCGCGCGTCCCGGTGAAATCACCACCAAACTGGCACGCGACGGCGGACACTATCGCGTGACAGGCCGCAAATACTATTCGACCGGAACGGCATTTTCCGACTATGCGCGGATCAACGTCCAGGACGAAAACGACCAGACCGTGTCGATCGTGATTCCGGTGTCGCGCGAAGGCTTGCAGGTTCTCGACGATTGGGATGGCATGGGCCAGCGCATGACGGCGAGCGGCGGCCTCGTGCTCGACAATGTGCGCGTCTATGCGCACGAAATCGCCGCGCGTGGCAATACCACGCTGGCAGGGCGGCACGGCGGAGCGCTGCGGCAATTGCATCTGGTTGCGGTGGCCGCCGGAATCGTGCGCAACATCGTTGCGGATGCGCGCCGCTACGTGACGGAGTTCGGGCGGCCTGTGCTGCATAGCCCGGCACCGTCGGCGCGCGAGGATGGCTTCGTGCAACAGGTCGTCGGTGACCTCGCGGCGCATAGCCTGTCGATCGACGCACTGGTGCAGCAAAATGCACGGACCCTGGACCATTCGGCGAATGCGATCCGTAAGGGCGCACGCAATGCCGAGGAACTGGTGCTGGAAGGCGCGCTGGCGACGGCCAAAACTCAACTGGTGGTCAGCAAACTGGCGCTGTATGCGGGCGAACGCCTGTTCGAAGTGGGCGGTGCGTCGGCCACGGCGCGCTCGCATAACTTCGACCGTCACTGGCGCAATCTGCGCACGATCTTCAGTCACAACCCGCTACTGCACAAGGCGCGAGTGATCGGCGATTACGAGTTGAACGGCGTGACCACGCATCTGACCGAAGGCCGGGTGTTCTAGCTCCGGAGTCTGTGACGCTGCAGCGGCGCCGGCGGCCTGATGGTGTCGAGCAGCCATGTCGCGAGCCGCTGCGCGCCGTCGGGCAACTCGACGTCGGTCCGGCGGCACAGGTAGTAGTCGCGTCCGTCATCGAGTTCCTGATCGAACAGTTTCACCAGTTCTCCTGAAGCAAGCTCCCGCTCGACCAGCGGTTGTCTGAGCAGCGCTGCACCGAGCCCGGCCTGCGCTGCATTGAGCGTCAACTGCCCATCCTCGAACAGCGGACCCACCGTCCGCGTCACCTGCTTTGCCCCACCGCGCTGCAGCCAGTTTGCCCAGGTGCTGCGATCCTCGTCGTGCACGAGCGGCACCGCGGCCAGATCGGCAGGACGCCTGAATGGCCCAAACCGCTTCAGAAACGCCGCGCTACAAACCGGCACGACCGCGCCCGACAACAGGCGCGTGCTGGTATAGCCCGACCAGTCGCCCGTGCCGAAGCGGATCGACAGGTCGGCAGCGTCGCTCAGGTAGTTGCGGTGGTGTGCGTAGCGTACGTTGATATCCACGTCGTCGTTCGCGGACAGGAAAGTCTGCAGGCGAGGGATGAACCAACCAATGCCGAAGAGCGGAATCAGGCTGATCGTGATCTGGCGCAGTGACGTGCGATCGCGCACGAAGCCGGTTGCACTGCGCAGAACGGAAAACGCCGTACTGATCGACCGATAGTAATCGCGGCCCTCGTCAGTGAGGGCAAGCGCACGCCCCTGGCGCGCGGTCAGCGGCGTTTGTACGAATGTCTCCAGCAGTTGCAACTGGTGACTGACGGCCGAAGGCGTGATGTCCAGTTCGGTCGCCGCGGCCGTAACAGACCCATGGCGAGCGAAAGCCTCAAAGGCGCGCACCGCCCGCAGCGGTGGATCGTTGCTCAATTGTTCGATATTTTTCATGTGTGGAATTATATCGAATGGTTGCTCGTCTGTCATTCGACACAAACATACATGTTTTCATGGACATATACCTATGTATGAGACCGTGTATATGCATTCGACAATTCGGTATTTGGCGGCAAAGCTCTTAAAACATTAATATTTTTCATGTTTAGGTGTTTGGCTTTCCTGCTATCTCAACCATTGCGCTACCCGGAATATGAAAAAAAATTCAAGCTTTGTCCTGTCCGCCGTCGCGGTCGTGTCGTCACTAGGCCTCGCAGGCGCAGCGTATGCGCAGAACGAGCAGGTGGTGCTGATCGGGTTAGCTGCGCCACTTACGGGTCCGTCGGCCCGCATAGGGAAGGACCTGCAAAACGGCGCGCAACTCGCGCTGGACGATGCCAACAAAACCCATCCGACCATTGGTGGCAAGCCCGTGGTCTACAAACTCGTGGCCGTTGACGACCAGTCCGATCCGCGCACGGCCGTAACGGTTGCGCAACAACTGGTCGATCAACACGTGATCGGCGTGGTGGGTGACTGGAACACCGGATGCAGCGTACCGGCGTCGCGGGTCTACTACAGTGCAGGCATCCCGCAGATTGCGCCCGCTTCGACCGGGCACCAGTACACCGAGCAGGGTTACAACACGGCGTTCCGGATCATGGGTCATGACGATGCGAGCGGGGCCTACACCGGCGCCTATGCTGTCAAAACACTGAAGGCACAGCATATTGTTGTCATCGATGACCGCACCTCGTTTGGTGCGGGGCTCGCCACGCAATTCATCAAGGGTTTGCAAAGCAATGGTGGGACCGTCATCGATCACGAGTACGTGGACGACAAGACGACGGACTTTAGCGGTGTCCTAACGACCATCAAGGCCAAGCACGCAGACCTCGTATTCTTCGGAGGTATCGATGCACAGGCCGCGCCGCTCGCACGCCGCATGCGTCAACTGCAGATCAATGCAACGCTGCTGGGCGCCGGCGGCTTCGTCAGCCAGACCTTCCTGACGCTGGCGGGGCAGGAAGGAGATGGTGTGACGGCGCTCGAACCGGGCCGTCCGCTGGACCTGATGCCCGGCGGCAAGGCGTTCGATGCGCAATACCGCGCCCGCTACCACGCGCCGATCGAACTGCACGCGCCATTCGCCTACGATGCTGCGGCAACCCTGATTGCGGCGGCCCAGCAAACCGGCTCGACCGATCACGCGAAACTGGTCGCTGCCCTGCATACAATTAACCGGCAAGGCGTAACGGGCACCATCGCGTTCGATCAGGATGGCAACCTCAAAGATCCGGCGTACACGATTTACGAGGTCAAGGACGGCAAGTGGGCGGTCGTCGACGTACTGGGTGGTAACACGTCCCAGACGGCAGCCCGTTAAAGGAGTTTTTGTCATGGCAAACGAATCGAAATCGCCTCACGACGATGCCGATGACCGCATGGGCATCCTCGCGCGGCGTCGCATCGAGGCCGAGATCATCAAACCGATCTACGAGATCCTCAAACGGGATTTCGGTGTCGAGAGGGCGCAGGCGGTGATTGCCGAAGCCATTCGCGGCGCCGCCATCGAAGCGGGGCAGCACTTTGCGGCGCAGGAGCCGAACGGTACCAGCGTGGCGTCGTTCATCGCCTTGCAGGTGCTGTGGGAGAGGGACGATGCGCTCGACGTGAAAGTGCAAACGGCTGACGATCAGCACTACGACTACGATGTGCACCGCTGCAGCTACGCCGAGATGTATCACGCAATGGGACTGGGCGAGATCGGTCATCTGCTTAGTTGTGCACGCGATAGCTATTTTATCGACGGCTATGACCCACGTATTCAGTTGACGCGCACCCAGACCATCATGCAGGGCGCAACGCATTGCGACTTCCGCTACAAACTGCGCGAAGACCGCCCCGAGCCGCTCATGCGTAATGGGGGAGAGCACCATGACTGATCGCTTCACCGGTGTCGATCTGGCGCTGCGCGTCGATGGCGAGCGCCTGTGGGACTCGCTCGAACGTATGGCGCAGATCGGCGCGACCGCCAAGGGCGGTGTGTGCCGCCTCGCATTGAGCCCGCTCGACAGGATCGCGCGCGACCTGTTCGTGGAGTGGGCGCAGGCAGACGGATGTGCGGTGCGCGTGGACCAGATGGGCAATATCTTCGCCCGCCGCGCCGGCAAGCATGCCGATGCGGCACCTGTCCTGACCGGTTCGCATGCCGACTCGCAACCGACGGGTGGGCGCTATGACGGCATTTATGGCGTTCTCGGCGCGCTCGAAGTCGTCCGTGCGCTTAACGACGCACAGATTGAAACCGAGCGTCCGATCGATGTGGTGGTGTGGACCAGCGAAGAAGGCTCGCGTTTCGCTCCGGCGATGATCGCCTCGGGGGTGTTCGCTGGAGTTTATCCGCTTGAGTACGGGCTATCGCGTGTCGACACGAACGGTACGACGATCGGCGAGGCTCTACGCCAGATTGGCTATGCCGGAGATGAACCGGTCGGCGGTAACCCCATTCATGCCGCGTTCGAATTGCACATCGAACAAGGGGCCATACTCGAACGCAGTGGTCATACGATTGGCGTCGTCACTGCGGGGCAGGGGCAGCGTTGGTATGAGGTGACGCTCACCGGCGTCGACGCGCACGCGGGGACCACGCCCATGGAGTTGCGTCATGATGCGCTGGTCGGCGCCGCCCGCATGATCGATTTCATCGACACGCTAGGCCGCCGTCACTCGCCGCATGGACGTGCCACCGTGGGGATGATCAACGCACGGCCGAATTCGCGCAACACGGTGCCGGGCGAATGTTTCTTCACGATCGAATGCCGGCATCCCGAGGCGTCCGTGCTGGACACAATGGATGCCGGCCTGCGCGCGGCACTGGCGGACATTGCTGCCGGTATCGGTCTTGAGGTACGCATCGAGCAGATCTTCGACTACGCGCCCGTGGCGTTCGATCCGGCGTGCGTCAATGCGGTGCGCGAGGCGGCCGAACTGCTGTCCTTGCCGCATGCCGATATCGTCTCCGGAGCGGGCCACGACGCCTGCTATGTGGCCCGCGTCGCACCGACCGGGATGGTTTTTATCCCTTGCGTAGGCGGTCTGAGCCATAACGAGGCCGAGGCTATTACCCCGCAGTGGGCTGAAGCAGGGGCTAATGTGCTGCTGCACGCAGTCTTGTCGAGTGCGGGTGCGACGGGTCGCCGTTATTCCGCCTGAACCGTGGCCGTGGCTGGGGTTCGCCCCAGCCACTTACCGAGCGCGCCCCGTCCAGATAGTACCGCTTACATTTATCTGCACGTAATCCTGCACGTAATCCTTGCCGGATCAAAATAGACGACGTATCTTTGGGACGGATTTCAAATCAAGTTTGCCCATAAGCATTCCCATATTTCTCACGAAAAGGGGTATGAAATGGCACCATCCGGTCACAGCGCGCTCGGCGATCATGCCGCACGGCAATTAGCGAACGCCACCAAAACTGTCCCGCAGCTTGCAACCATCACCCCTCGCTGGCTCACGCATCTGTTGCAGTGGGTTCCAGTCGAAGCAGGCATCTATCGGCTCAATCAGGTCAAAAACCCAGAGGCCGTAATCGCGGCATGCACCGCACGCGAAGATGAAAGTCAGTTGCCCACCACGTATGTGCCTTACGAAGAAGAGCCACGCGAATATTTCCTGAACGCGGTGAGCACGATTGTCGAGGTGCACACGCGCATCTCCGATCTGTACAGCAGCCCGCACGACCAGATCAAGGAGCAACTGCGTCTGTCGATCGAAACGATCAAGGAATTGCAGGAGAGCCAACTGATCAACAATCCTGACTACGGGTTGCTGGCGAATGTCGCGGACGAGCAGCGCCAGCTGCCGCTGACCGGTGCGCCGACCCCGGATGACCTCGACGAGCTGTTGACCAAGGTCTGGAAGGAACCGGCGTTTTTCCTGGCGCATCCATGGGCGATCGCAGCGTTCGGCCGCGAGTGCACGCGCCGTGGCGTGCCACCTCCGACCGTCAGCCTGTTCGGGTCGCAATTCATCACGTGGCGTGGCATTCCGCTGATTCCATCAGACAAGGTAGCGATCGAAGACGGCAAGACCAAAATCCTGCTGCTACGCGTGGGCGACAAGCGTCAGGGCGTGGTCGGTCTTTATCAGCCAGGCGTAGCAGGCGAGCAGGGGCCGGGACTCTCGGTGCGTTTCATGGGAATCAACAACCAGGCGATCGCTTCGTACCTGGTGTCGCTGTACTGCTCGCTCGCCGTGCACACGCCGGACGCGCTGGCAGTCCTCGAGGACGTTGAGGTTGGCAAGTACCATGACTATGCCGACAAATACCTCTAGTTCGCCGACTGCGTATCCGGACCCGACCTCTGCGCTTCCTGCCGGTTTACCCGATCCAGCGACGCTGACGCGTCTTGCGAACGAGTTTTTTGCCGCGCTGCCGGGTAGCACGCCTGCGGGCAGCGGCGCCCCAGGTAGTGTGCCCTCCGAGCTTGCGGCGGCGGCACCTGCCTTGCCGGCGTCAACCAATCCGGTGCCGCCGGGCTCGCCGATGGCGGGACCCTCCGGCGCGGGCAGCGGCATACCGGGTGCGGCGATACCGCAAGGCAAGGTGCCGGGGGCCAACCTTGCGCCTTCGGCGCCGACCCATGTGCTATCGCTCGGCAACCGGGCGCCCGCCTTGATGCCGCATGCTGCTGCGCAGAACGGTTTGCCCGACAATCTGGTGACGGTCGCGCCTGGGCTCGACAGCCGCTACGGCGGTACGGCGCTCGGTGTGCCGGAAGCCGCCGCGGCGAATGTGCCGACCGATGGCCCGGTGGGCCGAAGTAGCGCATCGCCTTACTATTTCATGGATATTGCAAGGCCTCAGGCGCACGGCGGCGGGAACGCGCCGTTCCCTACGGCTTCGCTGCTCGATCCGTTTTCCGTTCCGTCGCTCCTGCCTGGTGGAGAGTCCGCGAGTGTTGCCCCGCCGCCATCGTCATCGTTCGGCGCGCCACGCGGGTTCACGGATACAACATCCGCTCAGCCGGATGTCGCCGAGCGCTATTTTCTCGAGGAGATCCGCTCGCCCGGGGCGCCTGCATCGAGCCGCACATCTGCGCCCGCTGCGCAGGGGCAGTCCGGCCATCCCCAGTTCGACGTCAATGCGATCCGCCGCGACTTTCCGATCTTGCAGGAGCGGGTGAACGGCCGGCAACTCGTCTGGTTCGATAACGCGGCCACCACACAGAAGCCGCAGAGCGTCATCGACCGTCTTTCGTATTTCTATCTGCACGAGAACTCGAACATTCACCGGGCGGCGCATGCGCTGGCCGGCCGCGCGACCGATGCCTACGAGGGAGCGCGCAGCAAGGTGCAACGCTTCATTAATGCCTCGGAGCCTGAGGAGATCATATTCGTGCGCGGCACGACCGAAGCGATCAACCTGATTGCGAAGTCGTGGGGAGTGCAGAATGTCGGGGCGGGCGACGAGATCGTCGTATCGCATCTTGAACATCACGCCAACATCGTGCCGTGGCAGCAACTGGCGTCACTGACCGGCGCGAAGCTGCGGGTGATTCCGGTTGACGATTCCGGCCAGGTGCTGCTCGAAGAGTACAGCCGGTTGTTGAACGACAAGACGAAGATCGTCTCGGTGACGCAGGTGTCGAATGCGCTGGGTACCGTCGTGCCGGTCAAAGACATTATCGAGCTGGCGCACCGCGTCGGTGCGGTTGCGCTGATCGACGGCGCACAGTCGGTGTCGCATATGCGTGTGGACGTGCAGGCGCTCGACGCGGACTTCTTCGTCTTCTCGGGCCACAAGGTGTTCGGGCCCACCGGTATCGGCGCGGTCTATGGCAAGCGGGCGCTGCTCGATGCGATGCCGCCGTGGCAGGGTGGTGGCAACATGATCGCGGATGTGACGTTCGAACGGACGGTGTTTCAACCGGCGCCCCATCGCTTCGAGGCGGGCACCGGAAATATCGCGGACGCCGTTGGTCTCGGCGCGGCGCTCGACTATGTGACGCGCGTCGGCATCGAAAACATCGCGCGCTATGAGCACAAGTTGCTCGACTATGCCACCGGCTTGATGAAACCGATCCCGGGCGTGCATTTGATCGGCACTGCTCAGGACAAGGCGAGCGTGCTGTCGTTCGTCCTGAACGGCTACACGCCCGAAGAAGTGGGGCGTGCACTCAGTGAAGAGGGCATTGCTGTGCGGGCAGGCCACCATTGCGCGCAACCTATCTTGCGGCGTTATGGTCTGGAGGCGACCGTGCGGCCGTCGCTCGCGTTCTACAACACGCCGGAAGAGGTCGACCGGATGATCGCGGTAGTGAAGCGACTCGCCAGGCACTAAGCGGTGCCGGATCGCCTCCGGCGCTAGCGTCCAGGGTTAGGGCGCACCGCGCCCACCCTACCATCTAGGTTGCCCCCAACAGCGGACATGCGGGCGGTATGACGCGATCGATGGCACCGCAACGGTGCGCCCGCGCCGTTACACCAAGCGAGATATATCGATAGCACGATGTGTTGGTTCATCAGCCAATCCGACGTTGCTACGATCAAGCTCTTCGGCCGGTCTGCCGAGCCATGACCGATCCCCCACGACATCTCCATCTCGCACGCTGCTCGAGGCCATTCCCGGCCGGGTCTTCGATGCACAAGCGGCTTAGGGACAATGATGAAACGCCTGCCCCTGCTCAATATTGCCGCCATCGCCGGTGTTGTCGTCGCCGTTGCCCTGATCGGCGTGAAAAACGTCCAGGGGGATACGACGCATGAGATCCTTAACGTGTCCTACGACCCGACCCGCGAGCTGTATGGCCATTTGAATGCGCAGTTCGTCGCGCAGTACCAGCAGGAAACCGGCGTCCGGTTACAGGTCAAGCAGTCGCACGGCGGTTCCTCGCGGCAAGCGCGCACCGTGCTGACGGGCGAGCAACAGGCCGATGTGGTGACATTGGGCCTGTACTCCGATATCGACGCGCTGCGCAAGCAGGGCCTTATCGCCGACGACTGGGCCGAGCGCCTGCCGCATCATTCGCAGCCGTACTACTCGACGATCGTGTTCGTCGTGCGAAAAGGCAACCCGAAACACATCCATGACTGGCCCGACCTCATAGGACCAGGCGTCGAAGTGGTCACGCCCGATCCGAGAACCTCGGGCAACGGCAAGCTCAGCGCGCTTGCCGCCTGGGGTGCGGTCACCACGCGCGGCGGCAGTGAGGCCGCCGCACGCGACTATCTGCGCGGGCTCTATCAACATACGCAGCGCCTCGAAGCCGGGGCACGCGGCGCGGCGACGGCCTTCGCCATCGAGAAAGTCGGTGACGTGCAGCTCGCATGGGAGAACGAAGCTTTGCGCGAAGTCGCCGATGCGCGCGACGAACTCGAGATTGTTTATCCGCCCGTGAGCATTCTTGCGGAGCCCTACGTGGCGTGGGTCGATGCAAACGTCGAACGTCACCACAGCGAGCGTTATGCACGCGCCTACCTGGAGTTCCTGTTCAGCGATACAGCACAACTGGCGATTGCGCAGGCCGGCTACCGCCCTTACAAAGCGGAGATTGCCCGGCAGTTTTCAGCTACCTTGCCGCCCATCAAGCTGTTCCCGATCACGGCAATCGCGCGCGACTGGGATGACGCGAATCACACGTTCTTCGACGAAAACGGCATTCTCGACACGGTCTACAAGCCGGCTGACGGTGTAGCGACCGGGCCCACCCCTACTACCCGCGACAGAGGATAACCATGGCGCTGGCCGGCAATTTGAACTATGACTGGAACAAGGGCAAGCGCGATCTTCTCGCGGGCCTCACGGTCGCGGCCATTTCGTTGCCGCAGGGCATGGCCTACGCGCTGATCGCCGGTGTCGACCCACGTTTCGGCCTTTATTCGGCGGTGGTGGTCACGCTGGTTGCCTCGCTGCTCGGCTCGTCTTCGCACCTGATCAACGGCCCGACCAGCGCGATCTCGCTCGTGGTGTTTAGCGCGCTTGCGTTTCTCGATCCGAACGCCACCTCCGATATCTACGAGGCGATGTTCCTGCTTGGCGTGATGGTTGGCATCATCCAGATCGGCATCGCGGTCTTCAAACTGGGCGATCTGACGCGCTATATCTCGGAGTCGGTGATCCTGGGCTTCATGGCGGGCGCGGCCGTGCTGCTGGCGATCGGCCAGGTCGGCAATGCGCTTGGCGTGCGGGAGAAGGGCACGGGGCACCAGCACGTGCTTTACCGGCTCTGGCTGACCGTGGTCCATGGCGATCCGTTCAATCTGAAGGCGCTCGCCATCAGCGCGGCGTCTGTCGTGCTGGCGTTGCTGCTGCGCCGCGCCGTGCGTCGCTACCGGCTGCCGCAACTGGATATGTTCGTAGTGCTGTTGATCGTCGCGACTGCGGCCTATGTCCTCGGATGGTCGCAGCCGGGTGAGGGCGGGCACACGGCGATCGCCGTCATCGGTTCGCTGAAAGCCGGCCTGCCGACACCGCACGTTCCGGAAATCCACTGGAACTGGATCGGCCAGCTTTCGTCGAGCGCATTGGCGATCGCGTTTCTCGGCTTGCTTGAGGCGTTGTCGATCGCGAAGTCGATTGCGCATCACACGCGTCAACCGCTTGACTACAACCGGCAATGTCTTGCCGAAGGTGTCGCTAACCTGGTGGGTGGATTCTTTCGCTGCCTGCCGGGGTCGGGTTCGTTGTCGCGCTCGGCGATCAATTATCAGGCGGGCGCGGCGACACGATTTTCCGGTGTCGTGACGTTTGTCGCGGTGGCGCTCGCCGTTCTGGCACTTGCTCCATTGACGCGTTATATCCCGAAGGCGGCACTGGCCGGCTTGCTGCTTGTCACCGCAGTGCGCCTCGTGGATTTCGAACGGTTGCGCTATACGCTGCGCGCGTCTCGCTATGACGCAGGGCTTGTTGTCATCACGATGCTGGCCGCACTGCTGATCGGCGTTGAATTCTCGATTTTGATCGGTGTGGCGCTGTCGATCCTGTTGTTCGTGCCGCGCGCTGCAAAACTGAAGGTGACCGAACTGGTTGTCAGCCCAGAAGGGGTGGTGCGCGAGCGGCAGCTGGCGGATCCGAGTTGCACGGCGGTTGCGGTGTGGGACTTCGAAGGCGAGTTTTTCTTCGGCGCTGCGCCCGATCTGGACCGCTATTTCGACAGGGTGAAGAAGCGTGTGCAACAACAAGAGGTCCGCTATCTGATCTTGCGCTTCAAGCGGGTGAGAAATCCGGATGTAGTGTGTATCGAGCGGCTCGAGCATTTTCTGCGCGAAGCACAAAAGGAAGGCCTGATCGTGTTGTTGGCAGGGCTGCGCCCCGAATTTCGCGCCGTGCTCGCCAATTTGCAATTCACTGCGTGGTATCCGGCGGAGCGATTCTTTCCGGAGGAGGATGAGACGTGGTCGGCGACCGTGCGCGCCGTACGGTACGCCTATACATTGCTCGGCGAAGCGAATACCTGTCCTCACTGCACCGGGCGGACACAGCCACCCGAACGCGTGGCGAATCTCTACTACCTCGTTTAGGGCGTAGGGGCGGTGGCACAGTAGCTCGCCGCTCAGTCGCCCTCGAGGGCTCTCACCACCTCAAGCAGATCGCAAAGGCGATAGCCGATTTCACTACTTAAATTGCGCATCAGTTTCGCGTCAAGCCCCGGCATTGTCGTGCGCAAATGTTCAAGCGCCTCCTGCGATAGCTCCAGCAAGACACTGGGCGTATCGGCCGTAAGCTTCAACAAACGCTGCCGCTCCAACATCAGCGGTATCTCGCCGAGCGCCATGCCTGCCCGATAACTGGCCGTACGCAAGGCCTTCGCGTCTCTTTCCCAGAGGACGCTGAGGCGGCCTCGTGTCAGCAGCAACAAGCCGCCACGCGGGGCCTCGCGGCTGATCACGACATCACCGGCAGCAAAGGACCTGCGAGTTGTCAGGTTCAGCAACAGCGCTCGCTCGTCATCGCTCATGTCCTGAGTCACCGGAAAGGCGGCGAGGTCGATTTCCTCGTCGCTTTCCTGCGTGGCCAACTTGTCGAGCAGCTCGTCTTCGGCTTGCGAAAGCGCGGCGTCCGTGCTTTCGAATACGCGCAACTCGGCTTCCGGCTTCGTCAGCCCCCATTCGGCCAGAAACTTCCGGCGGCGTCCTCCGGCTAGAAGCGGTGCAAGAAACAGACGTCTGCCGGACCTGACCAGCAGTTCATCGAGCCGCTTCAACATCAATACGCCGCTACTGTCGAAATGGCTGATGCGTTTCAGGTCGAGCAACACCCAGTCGCTAGCGGA
>Ga0302234_10000399_pt1 | contig 34388 bp, 28 predicted proteins | sample II_Palsa_N3_2_FD_193576 | JGI IMG/M metagenome (GOLD analysis project Ga0302234, IMG submission 193576) | Peat permafrost microbial communities from Stordalen Mire near Abisko, Sweden - II_Palsa_N3_2 | ecosystem: Environmental > Terrestrial > Soil > Palsa > Peat permafrost | place: Sweden... | reverse complement strand
GAGCTTCAGCCACAGTACGACGATGGCGCCCAGCAGCAACAGCAGTAGCAGATTGGAGAGATCGCTCATGCCCACAGTGTGTGGGCGCTGCCGGCCGCGCGCAAGCTGCGCGGCGGCCATGAACAAGCGCTCAGGCCAGGCGCAATCGCAGCGATAGATCGACCGCCCGCACATGCTTGGTGAGCGCGCCGACCGAGATGAAATCCACTCCGGTACGGGCAATCTCGCCGATCGTGTGCAGGTCGACGTTGCCAGACGCTTCCAGCGGCACGCGGCCGGCGGTCAGCTGCACTGCTTCGGCCATCAGGGGCAGGCTGAAATTGTCCAGCAAGATCCGATCCACGCCGGCGTGCAGCGCCTGTGCCAGCTCGTCGAGATTTTCCACTTCGACTTCCAGCAGCAGCTTCGGGTGCAGTCGTCGCCCCGCATCTACCGCGGCTGCAATGCTGCCGGCGGCGATGATGTGGTTTTCCTTGACCAGCAGCGCGTCGTACAGACCGATGCGATGATTGTGGCCACCACCGCAGCGCACCGCGTACTTCTGCGCCAGCCGCAGGCCGGGAACAGTCTTGCGTGTATCCAGTACACGTGCGGAGGTGCCGGCGACAGCAGCGACATAGTCGGCAGTCATGCTGGCGGTACCTGACAACAGCTGCAGGAAATTCAGCGCCGAGCGTTCGGCGCTGAGCAGTGAACGGGCCTGGCCAGACAGACGGCAGATCACTGCGCCTGCGGCGACCCGTTGACCGTCACGGGTCTGCCAGTCGATCTGCACGGCAGGATCGAGCCGGCGGAAGCAAGCATCGAACCATGGCGTGCCGGCGATCACCGCATTTTCGCGACAGGTCAGCTCGGCGACGGCGTGCGTGTCAGCGGGCAACAGCTCGGCAGTGGCATCGCCGGGGCCCAGGTCTTCAACGAACGCGCGTTCGATATCGGCGGAGATTTGTGCAGCGGTCGGTGGTGCAAACAATGAATCGGAACTCATTCGGTACCCGTGGCATGTGGAGCATCAGGTTGGCTCAGCCGGCCGACGATCGCGGTCATGGCGCGGTCGAACAACGCGTTGCCGGCGAGCACTATGGCATGGCCATCGGCCAGCAGCACAGCGAGCTCCTGCGGCGAGTAATCGGCCACCTTCAGGCCGCGCCGATTGACGAACAGGTAGCGGCCACTCATCGGGCTGATCCACGACAGCTTGGCGCGTGTCATAGCTTCGTTGGCGAGATTGAACTCCAGCCAGGTGCCCGCCTGCAGCGCCTGTACCTGATGCCATTCGGGGCTGTCTGGCGGCACCATGACGGCGTCCCTGTCCATGCTTTCGTCAAGCTCGGCGTCGCGGTCGACGACGGGCTGAATGCTGTCGGGTATCGTCGCCAGGATCGCTTCGTCTTCAACGGTAGCAGGGGCCTCGGCCATTTCCGTTTCGCCGAGTTGCTGCCGGTAGTAGGTGTGGAATTGCGCGAGCAGGCGTTCGATATCGCTTTCCTGAAACGCCACATTGGCCAGTCCCTGACGCAACGAACGTTCAATACCGGGCAACATCTGGCGCAGCAGTTGCCGGCTTTCCGGATTGTGCATCGGGCGGGTGCTGGCAATGAAATCGTCGACGAAGCGCAGTGCGCTCTTGTACTCGCTCGATGCTTCGCCCTGGCGCAGCAGGGTCAAGACCAGATGGTTGGCCCATGCTCGCGCGAGCACACCATGCACCAGCGGCGGCAGTTTCTGCTCGCCGATGCGGTCAATGATTTCACGCGCGGCGAGGCGACGCGCCTGCTCGAGTTTCTCGCGGCCGCGGGTGGATTCGGCCACACGTTGTTCGGCCAGTTCGGAGCGCCGCTTGTTGATGTCCTGGAACTGCTGAAGATCGACCAGCAGGCGCTCGAAGATGCTCATGTCATCGTCGAAATCGTGCAGCAGCTGCTCGACGATCGACTTCACCTTGTCGAACAGGCGGCGGTCGCGGTCGGATTCCTCCGACCAGCTCTTGGCCTGTTCGGCAAGTCCGTCCAGCAGCCGGCGGGCCGGATGCTGGCGATGCGCGAACAACTTGCGGTCGAGGATCGCCGCCTTGAGATAGGGAATCTGCAGCCGGGCCAGCAGCACCTGCATCTCGACGGGCAAGTTGCGGTCTTCCAGGATGAACTCGAACAGCATGCCGACAAGATCGATGGTGTCCTCATCGATGGTGGCGACATGACTGGGCCGCTCGCCACGCAGTGCGCCGATCTGGGTCAGCAACTGCCCCTTCAGCTGCATCACTTCCTGGCTGAGGGCAGCGGCATCGCCGGGCCTGACATGGGGCAGCGGGCCGGAACTGGTGATCTGGCTTTGCAGCACGCTGAGTGCGCCGAGCAATTCGTTGGCCGACGGCAGCGGGCCGCTCGGCATCGCGCTCATGCTGGTATCGATGCCGAGCATGCCGCGACGCGCACTGAACAGCGCATTCAAAGTCTGCAACAGGTCGCTCGGTATTTCGCCGGCTTCATCCGCAGCCATGGCGGCTGATGAGGCCATGCCGGATGGGATGCCTGCATGGCCGTCAGCGGCGGCCTGCGCGCTGTGGCCGCGCAGTACCTCGTGCCGCAGTTGCGGCAGCACGCCGGCGCGCACCAGCTCAATGTTGATTTCCTGATAGAGCTCTTCCAACGCAGACAGTACATAGCGATCAAACAGCTTGTAGATGATCAGCTTGACCCGCATGTCCGCGCTGAGCTCTTGCATCGCCTGGCGAAACGCTTGCGACAGAATCGACGGCGCCACCGGATTGTTGGCGTCGTCGATCTTGTAGCCGCCGCAGATCACCGACAGTCGCTGGTTGACGGCGAACAGGTCACGCGACAGTCGTGATTCGTTCTTGCCGATCATGCTGGTGATGGCCAACGACTCTTCGAGGTCGTTGTCGGCCACCAGCGACAGCTCTACCGTGCCGGACGTCAGAGACGCAGGCATGGGCTGCTGCTGTTGCGATGGATGGGTCAACCCGCCGAGGTCACGGCTAATGTTGGCCAGGAAATTTCGTTCCACCGCCGGACGGCGCTTGCGCACTTCGCGCATGCCATCGAAGTAGTGCATCTGGGCGGCGTTGTTTTCGGCCTTCTCGGCCAGGTCGAACAGTGCATCGTCGACATGCTCGAACATGTTGCCGATCCACTGCTGCAGCCGCTTGTTGGCAATGCCGCGCACGGCACTCAGCAGCTCGCCAACGCGTTCGCTGGTGGGATCCAGCCGCTGGCTCAAGTTGACTACTCTGGATGAATCGCTGGCTTCGTTCATCGCCACACCCCTGAAGCGTTTCAATGCGCAGGGACCCGAAGAATGGGCCGCGCAGGTGTCCACGATAAGCCAAAGTGGGGGTCCGTGTCATGCTCGGGCATGTGACAGGGGACACCCCCGAGGTAACCGGCTAGGCGGTGGCGGGGAAGTCCGTCAACTGCAGGGTACCGATGCCCTCCTCGGGCAGCATCACCGGGATGCCGTCTTCGACCCGGTAGATCACCTTGCGGTCGGTGGTGATCAACGCCTCGGCGACGCGCTCGTTCACGGCCACATTGGCGACGGTGGCGACCTTGCCGGCCGCGATCGCGCTATTCAAGGCGTCCAGTTCGTGCTTGCTCAATGGGCGCACCGGCGTTTTGCTGACCGGGCAGCACAGGATGTCGAGTAGGCGTTTGTCCATGGGGCTGAGATGCTGCCGGGGCTGGGGAAAGCTCGTACAATATCGGTTTTTGGACGGCCCGGCCATGACAGAAACAACCAAGCCGCCGCGCGTTGGCGTAGTGATGGGTTCGCGTTCGGATTGGGAGACCATGCAGCATGCGGCCGACGTGCTGACTGAGCTGGGCGTGCCACACGAAGTACAGGTTGTCTCTGCGCATCGCACGCCGGATCTGTTGTTTCGCTATGCCGAGGAAGCGGTCGCGCGGGGGATCCAGGTGATCATCGCCGGCGCCGGCGGGGCAGCGCATCTGCCCGGGATGCTGGCCGCCAAGACGCGTTTGCCAGTGCTTGGCGTACCGGTGCAATCGAAGGCACTCAACGGGATGGATTCGCTGCTGTCGATCGCGCAGATGCCGGCCGGTATCCCGGTGGGTACGCTGGCGATTGGTCGCGCTGGTGCAGTCAATGCCGGCCTGCTGGCCGCGGCGGTGCTGGCCTTGCACGACCCGGCATTGGCTACGGCGCTGGATGCCTGGCGGGCCAACCAGACGCAGGCAGTGCTCGAGCGGCCGGATCCGCGTCAATGAGTGTCCGGCGGCAGCCTGTGCTGGGCATTCTTGGGGGCGGTCAGCTGGCACGCATGCTGGCCTTGGCTGCTGCGCCGCTGGGGGTCAAGACGCTGGTGGTGGACAGCTCCGCCGATGCCTGCGCAGGGCAGGTCACGCAACTAATCGTGGCGGACTGGACCGACTACGCCGCTTTGGAAGCGTTTGCCGCACAAGTGGATGTGGTCACGTTCGACTTCGAGAACGTGCCGGCCGAAACAGCGCATTGGCTGGCTGAACGGGTTTCGGTGTTTCCGGCACCGCAGGCCTTGGCGGTGGCGCAGGATCGGCTGGCCGAGAAAACCCTGTTTCGCGAGTGCGGCCTGCAGACGCCCGAGTTCATGGCAATCGACACCCGCGAGGAACTGGACCGTGCGCTGGCGGCGATCGGTGCGCCCGCGATTCTCAAGACCCGTCGGCTCGGTTACGACGGTAAGGGTCAGTTCCGTCTCAAGAGCGTGGCCGATGCCGATGCCGCCTGGGCGGCGCTCGGCGCACAAGCAGAAGCGCATGGGCTGATCCTCGAAGCATTCGTGCCGTTCGAGCGCGAGCTGTCGGTGATCGCGGTGCGTGGTCGCGATGGCGATTTCCGCACATGGCCGCTGACCCGCAACTGGCATACCGAGGGCGTGCTGGCGTTGAGCCTGGCGCCGGCACTGGATATCGAACAATTGCAGCAGCGCGCTACAGCGTTGGCGCGCACGCTGGCCGAACGGCTGAACTACGTGGGTGTGTTCGCGCTGGAGCTGTTCGTCAAGGACGGCGATCTGCTCGGCAACGAGATGGCGCCGCGGGTGCACAACTCCGGTCACTGGACCATCGAGGGCGCGCATACCAGCCAGTTCGAGAACCATGTACGCGCCGTGCTCGGGATGCCGCTGGGCGACACCGGCGCGCGCGGTGTGTCGGTGATGTTCAACTGGATCGGCGAACTGCCTGATGCGTCACCGGTGCTGCGCGCCGTCGATGCGCACTGGCACGACTACGGCAAACAGGCGCGCTCCGGACGCAAGGTAGGACATGCCACGCTGTGCGCGCCTGATACGGCGACTGTGGCTACGCGACTGGCCGAACTGGCCGGGGCGCTCGGCCGTGAACAGCAGGCTGAGCCGGCGATACAGGCGCTGGGCTAACGCCTGCTTCGCGGGGCGGGGCCTCGTCGAAAGCGCTCTTTAAGCTCGTCATTCCGGCGTAGGCCGGAATCCGGTGCCCTTTGGCTCTATTGGGAACTTGAGGTCGCTGGATCCCTGCTTGCGCAGGGATGACGAGCTGGGTGAGAGGTTACATGTGGAGCTGGAGCTGTCGCGAAGCTGGACGCCCAATCAGGCCAGATTGCTGGCCGCGAATTCCCAGTTCACCAGGTTCCAGAACGCTTCGACATACTTCGGGCGGGCGTTGCGGTAGTCGATGTAATAGGCGTGCTCCCACACATCGGTGGTGAACAACGGCTTGTCGCTGCCGGTGATCGGGGTGGCGGCGTTGGACGTGTTGACGATGCCCAGCGAACCGTCCGGGCGCTGCACCAGCCAGGTCCAGCCCGAGCCGAAATTGCCGGCGGCCGACTTGCTGAACTCTTCCTTGAACTTGTCGAACGAACCGAAGGCCTTGCTGATCGCGTCGGCGAGCTTGCCGCTGGGTGCGCCACCGCCCTTGGGGCTCATCGAGTTCCAGTAGAACGTGTGGTTCCATACTTGTGCGGCGTTGTTGAATACCCCGCCGGAGGACTTCTTGATGATGTCTTCCAGCGCCGCTTTCTCGAATTCGGTGCCTTCGATCAGCTTGTTGAGGTTGGTCACATAGGCCTGGTGATGCTTGCCATAGTGATACTCCAGCGTTTCGGCGGAGATGTGCGGTTCCAGTGCATTCTTTTCGTAAGGAAGCGGGGGAAGTTCGATCGCCATGAGTGGCTCCTTAGCGGTGGCTGGGGGATGCTGGTCGGCGCAGCGGACGGCAGCCGACGGGTGACTGATACAATATCGGTCTGTCTGCATTGTAAAGATGAATCACGAACTATGGACATTAACGAGCAAATCCGTGCGACGCTGGCCGCGCATCCCATCGTGCTTTTCATGAAGGGCACGCCGCAGTTCCCGATGTGCGGCTTTTCCAGCCGCGCCGCACAGGCACTGACCGAAGCGGGTGCCGAATTCCATGTCGTGAATGTACTGGCTGATCCGCAGATTCGTTCCGCATTGCCGCACTTCGCGAACTGGCCGACGTTTCCGCAGCTGTTCATCCAGGGCGAACTGATCGGCGGCTGCGACATCATCGAGGATCTGAAGTCCGCCGGTGAGCTGACCCGCATGGCCAGTGACGTCGCGGGGATGGCCTCTTGATGACACTGCCTGTTTTCCGATTGCCAGCTGGCTGGTTGCCGGCTGCCGATACCCTGGCCGATCGAGTGGTGCTGGTCACCGGCGCCTATGGTGGCCTCGGCGGCGCAGTGGCACGTGCAGCATCTCGCGCTGGCGCCACGGTGGTGATCACCGGCAAACGCAAACGCCAGCTGGAGCAGTTGTTCGACGCGATGCTGGCCGAAGGGTTGTCTGAACCGGTGATCCATCCGCTGGACATGGAAGTAGCCACGCCGCGTGAATACACCGCTTTGGCCGAGGGGCTGGAGCGCGATTTCGGACGGCTGGATGGTGTCGTGCACACGGCAGCCAGTTTCACCGGGCTGACCCCGATTGCCATGCACAAGCCCGATGACTGGCTGCGCGCGCTGCACGTGAACGTGTCCGCACCCTTCGCGCTGACGCAGGCCTGCATGCCACTGTTGACCAAGGCGAGCGACAGTTCGGTGGTGTTCGTGCTGGACGATCCCGCATTGCTGCAGCGCGCGCACTGGGGTGGCTACGGTGTATCGAAAGCGGCGCTGGAGCGATTCGTGGCGATCCTGCATGAGGAAACCGACACTGGTCCGCTGCGTGCACACGCGGTGCTGCCGGCGCCCATGCGTACGGCGTTACGGCGGCAGGCCTACTTCGGTGAGGACATCATGTTGCGGCCGTCGCCGGACGCCACCGCTGCTGCCATCATCTATCTGCTGAGCTCGCAGGCTGCTGCAGCGCGTGGTGCAGTGCTGGACCTGCGTGTCGATTGAAAGGGACGCATCGGCATCGCCGATGCTGTGGTGAAGGAGCGCACCGGCGTCGCCGCTGCGGTGATGGTCAGGCGGAAAGGGAGCTGAAATGCAAACGCAGATGACCACCTTGTCCGCAGGAATCATGTTGTTCCTGATCATGGACCCGCTGGGCAATATTCCGTTCTTCCTGAGCCTGCTCAAGGACGTGCCGCCCAAGCGCCGGCGCCGGGTGATGGTGCGCGAACTGCTTATCGCACTGGGCGTATTGCTGGCCTTCCTGTTTGGCGGCAAGCACCTTCTTCAACTGCTGCAACTGACGCCGGATTCGATCAGCATCGCCGGCGGCATCGTGCTGTTCCTCATCGGCATCCGCATGGTGTTTCCACCCGCGGACGGTGGCGGCATTTTCGGCAAGCCGGGCGAAGGCGAGCCCTTCATCGTGCCGATGGCGATCCCCGGCGTGGCCGGTCCGTCCGCGATGGCGGCGCTGCTGCTGTTGACCAACACCCAGCCTGTGCGCACCGCCGATTGGGTGATCGCGCTGTTGCTGGCATGGCTCGCCACCTCGGTCATTCTGCTGAGCGCTACCTATCTGTTCCGCTGGCTCGGCGAAAGCGTGCTGACCGCGCTTGAACGGGTGATGGGTATGTTGCTGATCGCACTGTCGGTACAGATGTTCATGGCCGGCGTGGCGTCGTTTCTGCACCTGGCGGTTTGAAACAACGTCATCATCGGTGTATGAGGTGATCAGCCTGCTGTCATATTAGGCCGGCAAGATGGGGAAAAATTCGAGGACGCAGTCATGCTCCATATCGAACAGAGCCTCACTGAACGCCTGCCTTGGTTGGCGCAACATCCTGGAATTCGTCGCCCGATGGCGGGCATGCTCGGCCGGCTGGCCGATGAGGACGGTTTCAACCGCGTGCTGGATCGGGTTGGAGCTGCCGAGGGTCTGGATTTCGTCGAGCGCGTGCTGGATGTTCTGGGCACCAGTTACCACGTCAATCAGCGCGAGCGCGAACACATCCCGGTGGATGGTGGCCTGCTGATAGTGGCGAATCATCCGTTGGGCATGCAGGACGCCGTGGCGCTATTGCAACTGGTGAGCTCGGTGCGCAGCGATGTGCGCATTCTTGGCAATGACTGGTTGGCGGTGGTGCCGCAGCTGCGCAAGTTGTTGTTGCCGGTGGATGTGTTTGGCAACGGCGCGGCATCGCGTCTGCGTGGCATCTACCGCGCTTTGGACAACGGTGAGGCGCTGATCGTGTTTCCCGCTGGCGAAGTGTCGCGGGTGGGTGCCGCTGGAGTGCGCGACGGGCGCTGGTCGGATGGCTTTGCGCGGATATCTTTGCGGAGCAAGACGCCGGTATTGCCGGTGCATGTCGCTGCACGCAATTCGGCAATGTTCTATGGCTTGTCGATGCTGGCCAAGCCGCTGAGTACGGCGATGCTGCCGCGCGAAGCGGTGGCGCCGGGCAAGCGTCGGATCGGTTTCAGCATTGGTGCGCTGGTCAGCGCCGAAGAGCTCGAACAGCGCAGTGGCGGTTCGTCCGTGCAGGCTGCCAAGTTGATGCGTCGGCATGTCTACCGGGTCGGCCAGCATCGCGGTCCGATCTTTGGCGGACAGGCGCCGCTGGCCCATCCGGAGCCAGCCGAACGGGTCGCCGCCGAACTGATGCAGGCCGAAAAGCTCGCCGATCTCAATGACGGCAAGCAGGCGTGGTTGTTCAAGGGCGCACTCGATAGTGTGGTCATGCGTGAAATCGGTCGCTTGCGCGAGCTGACCTTCCGCAAGGTGGGCGAGGGCACCGGCGCACGTCGCGATCTGGATGCCTACGATCCGCATTACGAACATGTGGTGCTGTGGGACGCCAGGGCGCTGCGCATTGTCGGTTCCTACCGGCTAGGTCACGGCGGGCAATTGATCGCCGAGCGCGGCATGTCCGGCCTGTATACCTCCAGCCTGTTCAATTACTCGCCGGCACTGGAGTCGCGACTGGCGCAGGGGCTTGAGCTGGGCCGCAGTTTCATCGCGCCGGCGTACTGGCGAACTCGCGCACTCGATCAGCTGTGGCAGGGCATTGGCCTGTATCTACAGCGGCATACCGAGCTGCGCTACCTGTTTGGTCCGGTCAGCATGTCGGTCGGCCTGCCGCGCGAGGCGCGGGAATGGATTGCGGTAGCCCATCAGCATTATTTCGGAGCGCCAGGCCTGGCCGAGGCACGTCAGCCGTTCGTGATTTCGCCCTCGATGATCGAGCTGGTGCGCCATTCCCTGGAAGGTCTGGATGCCCAGCAGGGTCTGGGCAAACTCAAGCATCACCTCGACGCCCTGGGTGTCAGCCTGCCGGTGCTGTACCGGCAGTATGTCGATCTGGTCGAAACCGAAGGCGTGCAATTTCTCGACTTCGGCGAGGACCCCGGCTTTTCCGGCTGCGTGGATGGGCTGGTGATGCTGGATCTGGCCAATCTCAAGCCGGCGAAGCGGGCCCGTTATCTGGGCAAGGCTGGCTAGCGGGTCGATCCCGCCGGTATCCCTCAGCGATCTGGCAGGGGCTTGCTGCAAGCAGCACAAGCGCCCCGCGTGTACGGGTGAAGTGCATTCCCCGGCGTTGTCCCGGTCGTGCTTTCTGGGCCGCGGTGCGCCTGTTCAGCGCCAGGTTCATGCCCGGGCGACCTTGAGTTATCAGTCGATATCGAATCGATTTCCAGCTCCGGCGGGTGGTCGCGTTTTCTGAAGCTGCGCCAGGCCTACGGCCCTTGGCTTCGGTTTGACTTAATCGTGTGGACGTTTTGTAAATTTATTGTAAAATTAGCGTGCAATGATGGAATCTTCGCGTCGTTGATGGGTAGGGGGCGCTTGAAACTGGCATGGATGGAGGGTGTTTTTCTTCCGCAATGTCATACAAGACCACGCCTCGACCCGAGTTTGACGGTTTGCGCTCACTGAGCGCTACGCGATGCATGGGGCAAGTACTTGCAACGGTTGTCGCGCCCCGCTTCCGGTAATTACCAATTCATTCCTCCATAGAGATAAGTCCCAATGAAGCGAACCCACCTTTCTGCTGCGATTGCGCTTGCCTGTTTCATGAGCACAGGCGTGGTCATGGCACAAAGCGCCACCGATCAGGCCGCGTCTGCTCAGACGACGACAGCCAAGCCTGAGCAGCGCGCCAACGCGTCCAGCACGTCCAACACGACGACATCGAACGACACGAAGCGCGTGCAGCAGCTGTCGACCGTGCAGGTCCAGGCGCAGACGCTGTCGCTGGGTGGCGGCCTGATGTCGGTGCAGACTGCGCCCAAGGCGGTGTCGACGATCACCCGTGATGCGATCGAGAAGGCCAGCCCGGGCAGCAACTTCACCCAGATGATCTCCACGATCCCGGGTGTGAATTCGGCGACCGACGACGTCACTGGCCTGGCCAATGGCCACTACAGCATGCGCGGTTACGATTCCTCGGATATCGGCATGACCGTCAATGGCGCGCCGATCACCGATACCGGCAGCTATTCGGTGTACGCCACCGAATACGGCGACAGCGAGAACATGGGCGACATCACGGTGCTGCAGGGCATTCCGGATGTCGACATGCCTGATTCGGGCGCCAGCGGCGGCCATATCGGCTGGGCCACGATCGATCCTTCGCATCAGGCTGGCGTGGATTTCACCCAGAGCTTGGGCAGCAATGACTACCGCCGCACCTTCCTGCGCCTGAACACCGGCGACACCGGCCCAGTGCGTTCCTGGTTGTCGTACTCCGATAACACCGCCGACATGTGGCGCGGTCCGGGCACCCTGGACGTGAGCAAGGTCGACGGCAAGTCGATCTGGACGATCGACGACAACAACTCGATCAGCGCATCGCTGCAGTACAGCCGCCAGAGCAACCTCGAATACGAGACCGTCAGCAAGTCACAGGTGGCGCAAGGTGGCTACTACACCGGTTACAACCCCTACTGGATTCCGCTGGCCGGCCTGAGCGGTTCGAAGCTCAAATCAGCAGCTACCACCGACGAAAGCTACTACGGGCTGCATACCAACCCGTACCGCAGCTACATGTTCAGCATGGATGGCGAATTCAAGCTCAGCGACAACCTGCACCTGTCGGTCATTCCGTATTTCGAATACGGCAATGGCGGCGGTGGCGGCGGCGCGCTGGCCCAGGAGAGCACCTCGCCTACGGATAAGTACCTCTATGCCAATGTCGACCTCAATGGCAACGGTACGGTGACCAACAGCACCAAGGCCAACTTCTCCGGCGGCACGGTCTATTCCTTCAGTTCTGCGCTGACCTATCGCCCGGGTGTGCTGTTCAAGTTCAACCAGGATTTCGGCCTCAACAACAGCCTCGAATATGGCTTCTGGTACGAGCGTTCGCGCAAGAGCCAGGCTGATACGTATGGTCTCGTGGATCCGCAGACCGGTACGCCTTCCGATGTGTGGGGAGATTCCAGCTTCCTGCTTTATCCCAACGGCTTGCCGCAGAAGTACTACGACGAATACACCAACACCGAACTCAAGAAAGGCTTCGTCACCGACAACTGGACGCCTAACGACCAGTGGACGCTTACGGCTGGTGTGAGCTACCTGTTCGCCAACCGTACGGGCTTCAGCTACGACTATCCGGGTTCCACCACGCAGAAGTCCGACAGCTTCGACAACAACTGGCACAAGTTCCTGCCGATGGCGGGCATCAAGTTCCAGCTGGATGATCACAACCAGTTCTACATCGGCAGCGGCAAGACTTTCCGCGTGCCCTCGAACACGGTCGCGATCCTTGACGTGCTCTCTGGTGTGGCCAACTCCAGTCCCGAGACGTCATGGAATACCGACCTCGGCTGGCGCTATTACGGCGATGCCATCTCGGCCAGCGCCGACATCTATCACAGCAACTACTTCAACAAGCAGGAAGCTGCTTACGATCAGAACGGCAACGAGTACTACACGACGATCCCGCATATGGACATGCAGGGCTTCAACAGTGAGGCCAGCTGGAAGTTCGCGCCGAACTGGACGGTCTATACCTCGTATACCTACACCCAGGCCAAGATCGTCGGCAATCTGAATGGCGGCCTCGGCAATCAGAACAACGATACCCTTTTCGACGAGGGCATCCCGGCCATCTATCTCACCAATGGCAGGACCATGCCGGATACGGCACGGAACATCGGCAACCTGAGCCTGGGCTACGACGACAGCCACCTGTGGGCCACGCTGAATGCGCGTGCGACCAGTTCGCTCTACGGCGATTACATGAATACCGAGAAGGTCGGTGGCTTCACTACCCTCAACTTCAGCGGTGGTTATCGCTTTGGCGATTGGGACTGGCTGAAGAAGCCGTACATCAAGGTCAATGTCGACAACCTGGCCGATCGCCGTGCGTTCTCGTACGTGGGATCCGCGCAGTTGCTGGCGACATCGGCTGCGTCTCAGTATCCGAGCCTGTACGCCTCGACGCCTTACTACGGACTGCTGCAGCCGCGGGCTTACGTGGTCACGTTCGGGGCTTCGTTCTTCTGATGAATCCGGTCCGGCATCGCTCTGGCTACGCCAGACCGGATGGAAGGATTGCCAGCTAGACTAGTTGCACTCCAATGCCCCGCAGCTCAGGCCGCGGGGCATTTTTTGTGGATGGCATGAACGGCGGACAGCCTCCCTTTCACGCTTTGACGCACCGATCGAAGCTGGCTTCGAGTCTGTGTTGCTGACTCCGTGAACTGCACCTTTACTGACGGTCGTGGCACCGGGCAGCACCAGCGTTGTGCGCTTGACCCTGCCGGACCGGCGCGTGAAGCTACCCGGTCGGCCCATGAGTCATAGCGCCGAACGTAATAGCGAAGAAATGCACGCCGCAAAGAAGCGGCCAGGAGAATGATTCGAATGAGTGACACAAACACGGTTTCGCGCAGCAAGTCCGCCACCGTCAGCGCGCGCATCTCGCCCGTCGGCGGTCTGGATATTCTTTCCCGTAACGAAGTGGCGCGGTTGCGCGGTGCCAGCGATTCGGGCCTGCATGCGCTGTTGCGTCGCTGTGCGCTGGCGGTGTTGACATCGGGCAGTGTCACCGACGATCCGCGTGCCATCCTCGAGCAGTATCCGGATTTCGATATCCAGGTATTGCAGCAGGATCGCGGCATCAAGATCGAACTCACGCATGCACCTGCGCAAGCATTCGTGGACGGCCAGATCATCCGCGGCATCAACGAGCTGCTGGTCGCCGTGGTGCGCGATATCGTCTACGTGGCGACGCAGCTGGAGCAGACTGGTGTCGATCTGAGTGGTACGGCTGGCCTGACCCAGGGCGTGTTCGAGATCCTGCGCAATGCGCGGATTCTGAAGCCGAACATCGACCCCAACCTGGTGGTGTGCTGGGGCGGTCACTCGATCGCGCGCGAGGAATACGACTACACCAAGCTGGTCGGTTATCAGCTAGGCCTGCGCGGGCTCGATATCTGCACCGGTTGCGGCCCGGGCGCAATGAAGGGCCCGATGAAAGGCGCGACTATCGCGCATGCCAAGCAGCGTCGACGCAACAATCGCTACATCGGTATCACCGAGCCGGGCATCATCGCCGCCGAGTCGCCGAATCCGATCGTCAACCATCTGGTGATCATGCCGGACATCGAGAAGCGGCTCGAGGCGTTCGTGCGCATGGGTCACGGCATCATTGTGTTTCCCGGCGGCGTCGGCACCGCTGAGGAGATCCTCTATCTGCTGGGCATCCTGCTGCACCCGGACAACGCCGGCACCCCGTTCCCCTTGATCTTCACCGGCCCGAGGGAATCGGCGGCGTACTTCGAGCAGATAGACCAGTTCCTGCGGCTCGCGCTGGGCGATGACGTTGCGCAGCATTACCAGATCATCGTGGACGATCCCGCCGCGGTGGCGCGCGCTATGGTCAAGGGCATCGACAAGGTGCGCCACAACCGACTGGACACCAAGGATGCGTTCTTCTTCAACTGGGCGCTGCAGATTCCGCTGGCGTTCCAGACACCGTTCCAGCCCACGCACGAGGCGATGCGGGCGCTGCAGATCCGCCACAATCGTCCGCGGCATGAACTCGCGGCGGATCTGCGCCGCGCGTTCTCCGGCATCGTCGCCGGCAACGTGAAGGAAGAGGGCGTACAGGCGATCGAGAAATTCGGTCCGTTCGATATCGACGGCGATCCGGATATCATGCGCGCGCTGGACAAGCTGCTGCAGGCGTTCGTCCAGCAACACCGGATGAAGCTTCCCGGTGGTGCTGCGTATGTACCGTGCTACCGGGTGCGTACGGCCTGAAAAATTATGCGGCGATCTGCATTCAATGGCTTGACAGCTCGCCGCACCAACGACAAACTACGCAGCTCACGCCCGAATAGCTCAGCTGGTTAGAGCACTTGACTGTTAATCAGGGGGTCGCTGGTTCGAGTCCAGCTTCGGGCGCCATATACAGGTTTCAGGACAGTGCTACTGTCTCGCGAAACCGAGAGAACCCCGCCAAGGCGGGGTTTTTCATGTCTGGGGCATTTGAAACCGCCATTGTTGGCGCTCCGTGCGGAGCGGGTCAGCCGTGGCAGTGGGTAGATGAGTCCAGACAGGTCGCTACATGTAAGCATGCCCCCAACCCTTTCCAAGGTTTACGCGAGCCATGCCAGAAGAAATCGAGGTCGATACCGACAAACTTCGTGAGGCGATTGCCGATGAGGCTGGGCACGAGAGTGACAACCTCCTGCGTACCATCGCGCTCAGCACGGCATTGTTCGCGGCGCTTGCAGCGATCGTCGCCCTGCAGGCGGGAAGCAAGGTAAACGAAGCACTGGTCCTCAAGAACGAGGCCACGATCCAGCAAGCCAAAGCTTCGGACGCCTGGAACTACTTTCAGGCGAAAGGTATCAAGGCAGCGATGGCCCGCAGCGCGCGGGAGCCGTGGCTTGCACAGGGCAAGACAGTTCCGGCGTACCTTGCCGACGAGGAGTCGCACTACCTCGCGGAACAGCGCGAGCTGAAGGTCCAGGCGACCGCCTTCGAGCGCGAGCGTGACGTGAAATCGGCCGAGGCCGATCACATGCTGCATCAGCACGACCGCTTGGCCGAGGCGGTGGCGTTTTTGCAAGTCGGCATCGCGCTGGGTGCGGTGGCGGCGCTCACCCACAAACGTCCGGCATGGTGGGCCTCGCTGGCATTGGGAATGATCGGTGGCCTGCTGTTCGCTTACGCGTTCATCGGCGTGCACTGAATCCGCGTCTTTTGCGCCAGTGCTGCAGGAATCGGCCAGGGATTCCATGGCCCCCTGGCTAATTTGAATGCGCGCAATTCGCTGCCTGCTCAGCGTTAGCCGAGGCGCTGCGGATGCGGCCGGCGATGGAGACCTTAATGACGAGCACGCGATCTGTGCTGCCATGCTGGCAGAACAGCAGCGTGAGATTGCTGCCGCCTGCGCTGCCGTTGGGGAGAAAACGCACAAAATGCCGGCCAACGGTGCCCTGAATGATCAGGTTGCCGCCGTAACCGCGACCGACATACAGCGGTTCGTGTGTCGGTTGATTGTCGCTATCGCCGTACTGGAACAGCAGCCAGCCGCTCTCCCAACGGATATCGTCGCTGCAACGGCTGCCATCGCGAGTGGGGCAGAGCAGCGTACGTTTGCCGGTGGTAATGGCGGTCTCGCGGGCATGTTGCAGGGCTGCGATGAAATCCGTCTGGGCGACCTGTACCTGGTTGCGCGTCAGCAGCGTTCGCATGGATGGCACGGCCACGCCGGCCAATATGCCGATGATGGCAAGCAGCATGATCTGCTCAATCAGGGTCGAGCCTTGTTGCCCGGGATGAAACCAAACAGGCTGCCGCAGGGTCATGGCGTCGCTCCTGCGTTGCCCCGACAGTCCATGCTAGGCCGTTGGCGCGATCCGCCCAGCAGCCGAACAATGGCGTTGCCGTGGGTATCTGCTGACACCGGCTGTCAGCAGTGCCGATTTAAAATGGGGCACCGCACCCACATGTGTCATCGATGACTGACCGCTTCCAGCTTGTATCCCCCTACCAACCCGCCGGCGATCAGCCGTTGGCGATCCAGCGTCTGGCCGAGGGCTTCGAGGCTGGCCTGGCCGCGCAGACCCTGCTCGGCGTCACCGGCTCAGGCAAGACCTACACGATTGCCAATGTGATCCAGCAGGTGCAGCGGCCGACCATCGTGATGGCGCCCAACAAGACGCTGGCGGCGCAGCTGTATGGCGAGTTCAAGGAGTTCTTCCCGCATAACGCGGTGGAGTATTTCGTCAGTTACTACGATTACTACCAGCCTGAAGCGTACGTGGTGGCGTCTGACACGTTCATCGAGAAGGACGCTTCGATCAACGAGCATATCGAGCAGATGCGGCTGTCGGCGACCAAGGCGTTGTTGTCGCGGCGCGACTCGATCATCGTCGCCACCGTGTCCGCGATCTATGGTCTGGGCAACCCCGAGGATTATTTGTCGTTGCGGCTGATTCTGGCCAAGGGCGAGCGTATCGACCAGCGCAAGCTGATCCATCAGCTGACCGAGCTGCAGTACACCCGCAACGAGATGGAATTGCGCCGTGGTACCTACCGCGTGCGCGGCGAAATCATCGACGTGTTTCCCGCCGAGTCGGAAATCGAGGCGCTGCGTATCGAATTGTTCGATGGCGAGGTGGAGAACCTGGCGCTGTTCGATCCACTCACCGGCGAAACGATCCGCAAGGTGCAGCGCTTCACGGTCTACCCGCGCACGCACTACGCCAGCACGCGCGAGAGCGTGCTGAACGCGATCGAGACGATCAAGCCCGAGTTGAAGGAGCGGATGGAGCAGCTGTACAAGGACAACAAGCTGGTCGAGGCGCAGCGGCTGGATCAGCGCACCCGCTTCGACATCGAGATGATGGCCGAAGTCGGCTACTGCCAGGGTATCGAGAACTACTCGCGCCACCTCACGCGCCGCGCACCCGGCGAGCCACCGCCGACGTTGTTCGACTATCTGCCGGCTGATGGACTGCTGGTGGTGGATGAGTCGCACGTCACCGTGCCGCAGCTCGGCGCGATGTACAAGGGCGACCGCTCGCGCAAGGAGACGCTGGTGGAGTTCGGTTTTCGTCTGCCGTCGGCGATGGACAACCGGCCTTTGAGGTTCGAGGAGTGGGAGCAGCGCGTACCGCGCGCGATCTATATCTCCGCCACGCCGCGTGCTTACGAACTGGACAAGTCCGGCGAGGCTGTAGTCGAGCTGCTGGTGCGCCCCACCGGCCTGGTCGATCCGGAAGTGGAAGTGCGCCCGGTACGTACCCAGGTGGATGACCTGCTCGGTGAAGTGCGCAAGCGCACCGCGATGGGCGATCGGGTGCTGGTCACCACACTGACCAAGCGGATGGCCGAGAACCTTACGGAATACCTGTCCGAACAGGACATCAAGGTCCGCTATCTGCATTCGGACATTGAGACGGTCGAGCGTAGCGAAATCATCCGCGATCTGCGTCTGGGCGAATTCGACGTGCTGGTCGGCATCAACCTGCTGCGCGAGGGACTGGATATGCCCGAGGTGTCGCTGGTGGCGATTCTCGATGCCGACAAGGAGGGCTTCCTGCGGTCCACCGGCTCGCTGATCCAGACCATGGGACGCGCCGCGCGTAACGTGCGCGGCAAGGCGATCCTGTACGCCGATTCGATCACCCGCTCGATGCGTGCGGCGATGGATGAAACTGCGCGCCGTCGCGAAAAGCAGATGGCCTGGAATCTGTCGCAGGGCATCACCCCGACCACTATCGTGCGGCGCATAGCCGACATCATGGAGGGGGCGCGCAGCGAGGCGGGCAATCGTCGTGGCAACAAGCCCTCACGCGGCCGTGCGGTGGCCGAGAAGGGCGCCGACTATGCCGCGCTCAACCCACAGCAGGCGGCGGGCATGCTGAAGAAACTCGAGAGGCAGATGTACAAACACGCGCAAAACCTGGAGTTTGAGGACGCCGCCCGGCTGCGGGATCAAATCCACCAGTTGCGCGAACAGGCTCTGCTGAGCTGAGTTCCTGAACGAACTCTGATGGCGGGCCAGCGGCGCCGGGCCGGCTGTCCAGCCCCGCAGCAGTGGGATGTTGTCGTGCGTCCGCCGCTCCCGTATAATTCGCTGCTCGCGAGGGCAACCGAAGCGAAACGGGCAGTTAGCTCAGCGGTAGAGCACTTCCTTGACATGGAAGGGGTCACAAGTTCGATCCTTGTACCGCCCACCAATTCGAACAAGCAAAAGGCCATCCTCCGGGGTGGCTTTTTTGCTTTGGAACTTTGCTTCCCACTGCGAAGCAGGGGAGAAGGACAGCCGCGAGCTTGGAGCTTGCAGACGGAGCTGGGGCAGGGTGCATCCGCCTTTGCACCCTAGGGAAGGGCTGGGGTGGGGTTGCTCTTTCGCCAAGCGGGACTCGGCCACCATCAGGTGTGCATGTATTCTTTGCAGCCTGTCGGTTGCCAGTCTGGCGGACCGTTCCCAGTCAGTGAATCGAGTTCATGCAATCCATTGAAACCATGATCAACGACGCGTTCGAGCGTCGCAACGAGCTCGGCTCGACCGAGATCGAAACCCATCTTCGTCCGGCCATCGGCCAGGTGCTCGACCTGCTCGAATCCGGTGAGCGTCGCGTCGCCGAGCCCGATGGCCAAGGCGGCTGGACGGTGAACCAGTGGTTGAAGAAAGCGGTGCTGCTGTACTTCCGCATCAACGACAACCGGGTGGTCGACGGTGGCCCGGCACTGGCATTCGACAAAGTGCCGCTGCGCTTCGGTCATGGCAATGACCACGAGCTACAGCAGCTCGGTGCTCGCGTGGTGCCCGGCGCGCTGGTTCGTCGCGGCGCGCACATCGCGAAAGATGCCGTGCTGATGCCGAGCTACGTGAATATCGGTGCGCATGTAGGCGCCGGCACGATGGTCGATACCTGGGCCACGGTCGGCTCCTGCGCGCAGATCGGCGCCGGCGTGCATCTGTCCGGCGGAGTTGGCATCGGCGGCGTGCTGGAGCCGCTGCAGGCGAACCCGACCATCATCGAGGACAACTGCTTCATCGGCGCGCGCTCCGAAGTGGTTGAGGGGGTGATCGTGGAGCAGGGCAGCGTGATCGGTATGGGCGTGTTCCTCGGCCAGTCCACCCGCATCTACAACCGAGCCACCAAAGAAGTCAGCTACGGCCGCGTGCCGGCTGGCAGCGTGGTGGTCGCCGGCAACCTGCCCGCAAAGGACGGCACGCACAGCCTGTACGCCGCGATCATCGTCAAGCAGGTGGATGCAAAGACGCGCAGCAAGACCGGCATCAACGAATTGCTGCGGAGCGCCGAATGAGCGCCACCCTCTACGGTCTGCCCAACTGCGATACCTGCAAGAAGGCGCGCAACTGGCTCACCCGTTTCGAGGTGGAGCATGCGTTCGTCGACTACCGCGCGAACCCGGTGCCGGCGGCTACGCTGAAGGTCTGGGCGCAGCAGCTCGGCGGCTGGGAGAAACTGGTCAACAAGGCCGGCACCACCTGGCGCAACCTGCTGCCGCAACGCAAGAACCCCGGCAGCGATCCGGAATGGACGTTGCTACTGAAGGAATATCCTGCGCTGATCCGTCGGCCGGTGGTCGTGCAGGACGACGGCGCGGTGAGCGTGGGTTTTACCGATAACGGTTTCAAGAAGCTCTTTCTGCCATGAATCAAAGTAACGTCCTTGAGCTTGCCATCGATCTGATCTGTCGGCGTTCGGTGACGCCCGAGGATGCCGGGTGTCTGACGCTTATCGGCGAACGCCTCGCGCGGGCGGGGTTTCGCGTGGAGCATCTGCGCTACGGTGATGTGGACAACCTGTGGGCGGTGCATGGCGACTGTGCTTCACCCGAGGAGGGCCCCACATTGGCCTTCCTCGGGCATACCGACGTGGTGCCGAGCGGGCCGGAAACGGCATGGCAGAGCCCGCCGTTCGAACCGACCATCCGGGATGGCCTTCTATACGGCCGTGGTGCGGCCGACATGAAGGGTTCGGTGGCGGCAATGGTGGTGGCGCTGGAGCAGTTCGTCGCCGCATATCCGCAACATCGCGGACGCGTGGCTTTGCTGCTGACCAGCGACGAGGAAGGGCCGACCAATCTCGACGGCGTGCGCAAGGTGGTGGAGCACTTCCGGGCGGTCGGCGAGCGCATCGACTGGTGCGTCGTAGGCGAGCCATCGTCGAGGGAAAAGCTCGGCGACCTGATCCGGGTGGGCCGGCGTGGCTCGCTGTCCGGCACGCTCGTCGTGTGCGGCGTGCAGGGTCATGTGGCGTATCCAGAAAAGGCGCTGAATCCGATCCATGCCTTCGCGCCCGCGCTGGTGGAACTTGCTGCCGAACGCTGGGACGAAGGCAATAGCGACTTTCCGCCGACCTCGTTCCAGGTCTCCAATCTCAATGCGGGCACCGGCGCGAACAACGTCATTCCCGGTGAGCTGACCGCGCTGATCAACTTCCGCTACTGCACGGCCAGTCGTGCAGAGGATTTGCGGGCGCGCACCGAGGCGATCCTTCATCGGCATGGCCTGGACTTCGCGCTGGAGTGGAATCTCTCCGGCGAACCGTTCCTCACTCCTCCCGGCGGCGTGTTGCGCGAAACGGTGGTCGAGGTGTGCCGTGAGCTCTGCGGCCTGGATCCGGAGCAGAGCACTGGCGGAGGTACCTCTGACGGCCGCTTCATCGCGCCGATGGGTGCCGAGGTAGTTGAGCTCGGCCCGATCAACGCGACGATCCACAAGGTCGATGAGTGCGTGGCCGTGGCCGATCTGGAGAAGTTGCCGGAGTTGTATCAGGCGATCTGTGAGCGGCTGTTGCGCTGAGCGAGTTTGATCAGCGCGGGCCGATCACAGCTTGCTGTGCTCCACCTGGCGCTCGCGCTGCATCAGCGTCCACTCCGCGTGCTCGGTGAGTGCCGCATCACCGAGTGAGAGCAGGATTTCACGCTGCTGTACGGGGTCGTTCGTGCTGTCCAGCGCCGCGCGCGCGCTGGTGAAGATGCGCTGCATGAAGCGGTACTGCCGGATCAACTCCTTGTCGGCCTTGCGATAGGCGTACGCCTCGCGCACGGCAGCGACGATCGACAGCACCGCCATGATCATCACCAGGACGGTCTTGGCGTCCCGCGAAAGTGCGAATACAAACACGGCAAGAAATACGCTGATGGTGACGCCGCCCCACAGGCTGATCGATCCGATCGCTTCGGTAATATGGTGCACGCCGGTGCGCTCCACCGTTTTGCGCTCGTAGTAATGCAGTTGCCCTGATTTTCCGGACTCGCCGACCCATTCCGCGATGACGCTCGCCAGTGCCGCTGCCGTGGGTTCCCCTGAAGTGGTCGATGGAGACAGCCCGGCGGCGCGCATGACGTTGCGAATCCAGCCCAGCTCGATGTTCTGCTTCTGCAGAAAGTTGTCATGCGCAAACTCATGATCGCTACTCGCCGTGATGCCCGCACGCCGCCAGTACGACTGTATCCGCAGACCCTCCGCCAGTGCGCGGTAGTCCAGATACTTGCGGTGCCAGCCGCGACGACGGGCGAGCACGGCCACCAAGCCACCACTCGCGAACAGCAGCAGAAACAAATAGATCAGATAGTCCTGCTCGGTCAGGTGCGCGTAGAACGTGAAGGCAATACCCATCAGTGCCGCGATGGTGTAGGTCAGGCGCATCGCCATCAGCACGCGCCTCTGGAAATGCATTGCCAGCCAGTCGGCAGCGTGGAACAGGTGATCGATGATCACCGTGGCATTGGATTGTGCGTCCTGGCGAGCGTGTGCCGCGGCCTCGATATCCTCAGCGTACCTGTCGCACTCGGCATTGAACTCGGCCATGCGCGCGAACATCAACTGGAATTCTTCCGGCATGCTGATATCCGCCGTATCGACGGTACGCCACAACGTCTGCAGCGGTAGCAGACCCGGGGCCACGGTGTCGTCGGCGCCATCGCGCGAGCAGACGATGTGATAGAGCAGGCTCTCGTCGCCACCGCCGAGTATATGGCGCGTATCGCGACGTCGATCGATCAAGCCGGGTAATGCGCCGCTCAGGTGATATTTCACGATCTGCGCGGTACCACCCAGCCGCCCTGACTCCTTGCCGTCCCAGATCGCCAGCAGGATGTGGCAATGGCTGGCGATATACACGCCGGCCCTGGCGTATTGACGATCGCGCGCCATGCCAGGCGAGCCGATCGCCAGTCGCGATTGCCCCATCACCTGCGGCAGCCGCACGATCTCGGCCTGACTGCATAGCTCATCGAAACTTGCGCGCACGGCAGGGTTGGCAAAGTCGTCGACGTAGAGCTCCCGCGGCAAGGGTAGCGGCGCGACCAGGCGAGCGCCGGCGGCGAGCGCCTCGTGCGCGACGAGTTGATCGCCGCCTTCGGCCAATGCCGACAACACGACCAGTGGCAGCTCGGGGAAATCCCGGTTGAGCTGTGCAAAAAAATCCCGCACGCGCTGCCGGATGGGCTCCATCTCGTGCGCGGGGATATTGCGATGACTGGTTACGCCGACAACCAAGGGAGTCATGCTGGCTTCCTGGCGATGAACAATATGCACGATGAATAACGCATGGCCGCGCGAACCCATGCTCCGGGGGAGGCCGTCGCAGGCAGCATCCTGACGGAGCCGGGCATTTTTGCCTGATGTCCGGACTGATACCTATGCAGGCGCGTACTAGTTATTTTTGATCCTCGGCTCGTCGTTTTTATTTGGAGTGCGAGCTCCTCCTTCCTCGGGTTCCTGTTCCGGTTCGCGCTCTGTCTCGTCATTCTCGTCTTCGTCTGGCAGAGAATTCTGGTTTTGATTGCTGATCATTGACATGATGGTCTCCAGAAATGGTTGAAGCAGATCAGGGGTGCGGTGCCTGCGTCCTTGCATTGACGGCCGATAAAGAGCGCTGTGTCGCGAAGGTTTCTTCGTCAGTAGCGCTGAATTTGGCTGCTCTCGGCACAACCCACTGATCGCACGTTTTGCTATTTCCGCATCATTCACCTCCTCTGATTCGCTGGTCGAAATTGTGTGAGCGACATCAGTTATTTTTTATTCTGGGATTCGTGTTTTGCGCTGCGGCCGACAACGCGGTTGTCGAATAGACCGTGCCGCCGATCCTGGCGCGCAGGATGTAACTCCAGGTTCCCGCCGTGCTGGGGCCGGTATGGTGATCAACTATCTTCAGTTGATTGTTCGCTGGCAAGAAGGGCGTGTCGAAGATGCCGGAATTTGGCTGCGTACCGACCCAGGCGAAGCCGAGTTCGGGTCCGAGCAGCGGCAGGAACGAGCCCGTGGCGGCTTCACCCATCAGCGTCCATGCGATGCCCTGCGGATTCGGGCCGGCGTTCAGGTGATTCGGGTTGTTGGTTTCATCGACCTGGAGAAACCAGCGTGGGCCATTTTTGTTCAGGGTGACACTCAGCATGACATCGAGATTGTTTGGCATGGTGCGCTCCTGTGGATGAGAGTTCGGACGACCTTGTTGATCCGCATGGCCCTTGCCCCCTGTTCGCTTTACTCAGTCTTACTGGTGCTCGTTACGGCCGGTGGCCGCCAGTAACTTTTGCTGGAAGGCTGCATTCACCGGGTAGGCGATCTGCGCGCGTTGCAAGACCGCGACGAACGCCGCGTCGCGGTAGCCGCTGTTCCACAACGGCTGGATCACAGACTGTGCTTCGGCCTTTCTGTCCAGCGCCAGCAGTGCCTCAACCCGCATCGCCAGCAGGCGTGGATCGCTGCTGCCGCTTTTTATGGCCTGCATCGTGTTCAAGGCGTCGCTGCGCAGTTGCTCTGCGGCTTGCGCATCAGCGGTCACCGTCGCCAATAGCAGCTTGGCGCCAATGGCCGCCAGCAAGGTCGCGCGATCGTCGGGTTGCTTGGCGCGCAGCGGGTCGAGGATGGCTAGCGCGGCCTGCGCTTGCATGCGTGCCGCGTCGGCCTCGCTCGCAGCACGCGATTGCGCGGCTTGCTCAATCTGTGCCTCGGCAAACTCGCGCTGCCATCCCACGTTTGCTGGATCTTGTTTTGTCAGGGCATGAAAGATGACCAGCGATCGCGCGGTCAGCGCCTGCGCCGCAGGCAGATCGCCGCTCAGTCGCCGTAGCCGGGCCAACTGCGAGGAATACAGCGCAAGGTCTTCCTGAAAATCAGTATTACTCGGATCCACCTTCGTCAATTGCGTAGATAATTCGACCGCCTGCTGCAGATCGCGCATGCCCGTTTCGAGGTCGCCCGTCAGGGCTTGCGTGCGTCCCAGAATGGCGCGAACTTTAACCATGTAGTCGCGCTTTTCATTGTCTCGGGGATTGTGCGTGGAGAGCGTGGTCTCGATCGTGTCATCGGCTGTGTATTCGGCGACGGCCGTCGCAAGATCGCCGCGCATCAGTGCGAGCTTGCCGAGATTGTTGTGCGCATCACCCAATTGATCCGCCCAGTCGTTGTCGTCGGGCTTGGCTGCAACGAGCTTTTGGGAGAGCTCCAGCATGCTGCGGTATGGGGCGAGTGCTTCGTCGAGCCGACCACGTGCCTCGAGAACGTGACCCATATTGTTGTCGACTGTCGCCAGCTGGAACAGCAATGAAAGGTCATTTGCTGCATTCGGCATGGCACGTTGCAGAACCGTCTGTGCCGATTCAAAACTTTGTTGCGCCGTGTCGAGCTGTCCCTGATCCCAATGGGTCATGCCGATGTAGGCCAGTATCCGCGCATAAACGAGCTGTCGCCCAGTATCTGCGGGTTTCGCCTCGGCCAGTGTGGCAGCAAGCTTCAAGGCCGCCTGAAACGATGTCAGGGCCGCCGACAGATGACCTTGATTCAGGCGTACGGTGCCGATTTTTTCCAGCGCCTTGGCGCGCTGCGCCAGCGCCTCGTCGGTGACATCGGTAGTCGGTAGCGATTGGAAATAATCCATCGCGTGATCGTCGACCGCTTCCATGATGTCCTGACGCGCCACCTGTGCCAGCTTGTCGTTGAGGTCGCCGAGCATGAAGCTGACCAGAGCCTCTGCCTGCTTCTGGCGGCGTTCGGCGGCGTGGCTGGCGACCACTGCTGCGTGCCGGGCGATGACCGCGATGATCGCCAGGGTGGTCGTCATCGCCATCACGATCAGCGCCAGTGTCGCCAGTGCTGCCATGCGTCGGTTACGCCGCTGCAGCTCGCGATGCTTCAATGCATCGAAGCCGATATCCAGCATGCCGGCGATCAGTTTCAATTTGGCGTTGGTTTTGCCGTCCTTGCCGCGCCGTGCATCGGCGGCGATCGGCTCGGTGGGCTGGTCGGTCAAGTTGCCATCGGCATCGACGGTGAAGCGCAAGGCGTGGGCAAAGCATTCCTCGGCCTCGCGGCCGGGCAGAGTGCTCGCGTTGGGTTCACCGTCGGCGATCAGGCAAAAGATGTTTTCGCTGCGGCCGAGCCGCTTGAACGCCAGCACCTCCTCGTTGACCCAGTGCGAAGCCGCCGAGCGCGGCGAGCAGATCACGATCAGATTCTCCGATTGCGCCAACGCCTCGTTGACCTTGCGGCCGAGATCGGTCGCGCTGGCCAGTTCATCGCGATCGCGAAAGATCGGCGCGAGGCGCTTGGGGATCACCCCGGCTGCCGTGGTCTGGCCAACCAGGCGTTTCGGGATCGCGTAGGTTTCCAGCGCCTTGTGCAGCCAGCCCGCCCAGGATTTGTCCTGGTGGCTGTAGCTGATGAAGGCGCGGTACCGGAAATCCGGTATCACGGAGGCCTGCGTCATGACACACCGCACTCCCGCACGTGTCATGCATTCCCTTGCAGGAAAGTCCCCATTCACCCAACCGGAATCAGTTACCGGTCAGCGCAAAGCGCCCTGGTGCGCGCCCGCGATTTATGAACGATAACACGCAAAATGTGATGTAAGTCACATTAATTGGTGATTTGGGGCGTCTTTTGCCCAGCAAGCAGTGCGCCGATCAACAGCGTCTTCAGCGCACTGGCGTTGCTTGGTGCCGGTCAATCGGGCTTATTGTGGATCTCCGGATCGCCATTGCCGACATGCGTGACTGAGGGCCAGGTAATTTCCTCGTCGCCGACCCATAGATTCAGGACGTAGGGGTACGTGCCGTCGGAACTCACAGTGTCCGTGCAACTGACCGTGTTGGTGCTTGAGTTGTAGGTAGGGGTCGTCAATGGCGTATGGTCGCCAACAAACGAGACCGGCGTGGTGGAATCGAAAGTGAAGGCGACGCTTCCGCTACCAGTACCGGCCTGCCAGACAATGTCAAAGGTTCCATCGGTATCCACTTCGAGCTTATTGGGCGATACCGCGACTTCGTAATTGTTCGGGCTGCCAGTAACCGTGACCGTGATATTCAGAGACATGTGGATCTCCTCGCAGTAGTTGCGGACGCGGCTGGAATAGTCGTGTCCGGGACAGCATCAATTCAATGTGGCTTCGCCGCCTCCGCAGACACCGCGATATCGCGACTCTGGTGCAGCGAACGGCAAGGTGTTGTATCGATCGATTGCAGGTATTGCGCATCGCGGTAACCGAGCTTCTGCAACTTGGCGACGACTGGGCTTGCCTCACCGGTTTTGCCGAGCAGGCACAGCGCTTCGGCGCGCGGTTGCAGAAATGCGAGTTTCGTATCTGAAGTTGATCCGGCTGCTTGTTCCAGCGTCTTGAGCGCCGTTTCCCAATGCGCCGTCGCCCCGGTCGGATCACCGCTTGCCATCTGCATTTGTCCAAGCACGATGTCGCTCTCCGCCAAAAGAGGTGGTGCGCGCGAATAGTCGGTGTGCTTCTGTATGACCGCTGCGATCAAAGTGCGCGCGGTATTGGCACTCGCCCGTGCGGCCGAGGTATCGCCGCTTTTCCAGGCCAGACGTGAAGACTCAAGATCGCTTTCCGCAAGATTTGCCTGCCAAGCGGGTTCATCGGGTTCCTTGGCGATGAGTTGCGTGTAGAGCGTCACCGAATTGCGCAAAAGTTGTCCGGCGCGGACCGGGTCTCCGCCGAGTTGGAGCAGATGCGCAAGCCCGCGGCTGTAAGCGGCTAGGTCGTTGATGCTGTCTGTGCTGGTCGAATTGACGGCAAGCAAGCGGTTGCCGATCTCAAGTGCGTTTTCGAGTGCCGCGACGGATTCATGATACTGGCCACGCGCCTGCATCACTTTCGCCGACATGGCGCCGGCGCGGGCGAGATACATTTGCACCGACAGGTCTTTCGGATCCTCCAGTGCCAAAGACTGCCAGAGCCTCAGCGACTGCGATGCATCTTCCTGCGCGGAAAGTAGATTGCCTGACGTATAAGAAATCTTGGTGAGATCGTCGTAGGCATGACCAAGTTCGACGCGGTAAAGGCGATTGCCGGGAGCGAGGCCGATCAGCCTTTTATCGATCTGCAACACGATCTCGTATTCGTTCTGCGCCTCGGCTAGTTGCCCGCGCGCTTCCAGCACATGACCGATATTGTTGTGCAACCAGCCAAGGTGCTTGAGCCAATCCAGTTTTTCAGGATGGTCCCGTACTACGCCATCGACCAGCGGCGCAGCCATTCGGAACTGGACTAGTGCCCGTGGCAGATCGCTGTGATCCCAAGCCACCATGCCGAGCCATGAATAACCGTCAGCTAGCGCGATCTGCCATTCGGCGTTGTGTGGATGGCGTGACACCAATGGCTGCATCAGTTGCAGTGATTGCGCGAAAGCGCGGTCTGCTTCGGGGAGTTTTCCCTGTTCTTCGCGCACGCGGCCGATCAGCTGAAGTGCCTTGGCCCGTTCCGCCATTGAATCGTCGGTCACCTCCGAGTCGTCCAGGGCACTGAAATAATCCATCGCCTTGTCGGCTACATCGTCGAGGATATCCAGCCGGTTAGCGGCTTCCAGCTTCGTATGTAAATTTCCCAGCATGAAACCGATAAGTCCTTCGGCCTGACCGCGCTCGTGCTCTGCAATGCGCTGAGCGCGAAACGCCACTACGGCGAGCGTGGTGGTCACTGCGGTAATCAGTACAGCCAGCGAGGTGATCGCAACCATCCGTCGCTGCCGTCGCTGTTGCTCGCGTTGCTTTAGTTTGTCGAAGCCGATGTCCAGCATGCCGGCGATCAGCTTCAATTTCGCGTTGGTTTTGCCGTCCTTGCCAGGCCGTGCGTCGGCGGCGATCGGCTCAGTGGGCTGGTTGGTCAATTTGCCGTTGGCGTCGACGGTGTAGCGCAAGGCCTCGGCGAAGCATTCCTGCGCTTCGCGGCCGGGTAGGGAGCTTGCGTTGGGTTCGCCATCGACGATCAGGCAGAAGATATGTTCGCTGCGGCCGAGCCGCTTGAACGCCAGCACTTCCTCATTGACCCAGCGCGAAGCAGCCGAGCGCGGCGAGCAGATCACGATCAGGTTCGCCGATTGTGCCAGTGCCTCGTTGACCTTGCGGCCGAGATCGGTCGCGCTGGCCAGTTCATCGCGGTCTCGGAAGATCGGCGTGAGGCGCTTGGGGATCACCCCGGCCGCGGTGGTCTGGCCGATCAGGCGCTTCGGAATCGCGTAGGTTTCCAGCGCCTTGTGCAGCCCGCCCGCCCAGGACTTGTCCTGGTGGCTGTAGCTGATAAAGGCGCGGTACCGGAAATCCGGTATCACCGAGGCTTGCGTCATGACACACCGCACTCCCGCACGTGTCATGCATTCCCTTGCCGGGAAGTCCCCACCCACCCGACCGCGGTCTGGTGCCGGTCAGTCGAAGCGCCGTGGTGCACGCCTTCGCGCTCAAAACGATAGCAGCAAGTGCGATGCGCGTCACACTTTTTAGAGCGCTGCGGGGCAGGCACGCTCCGTCCCCAACATGCAGAGGAGGGTTGGGGCGGGGTCACTCTTCGCCTCAAGATCAAAAGCTTCACCCCCTCCCAGCCTCCCCCCTGCGAGCCGGGGGAGGAGCAAGACAGGCGACCCCACTTGTGTCGGAAGCTGTGGTCACTTCCTGCGTTGAACGCTACGGTTCGAGCGTCAACGTGTGCTGGTCGGGCCCTGGCAGCAGCGCCGTGGGGCGGCCGGTGACCCAGTCTTCGTGGCCGGCGCCGTAGTAGGGCGACAAGGGGTTGTCGCTCTGGCCTGCAGGCATTTCGAGGATGCCCTGGGCTTCATGGCCGGGCGCTACGTCGAGGCGTTCGGAGGCGCCGAAGCCGGGGCTGGCGACGCGCGGCATGTTGTTGTCGCCGGGTAGCGGTTGATCGGGCATGTCGAGGTAATGGCCGAGCCATCCGGGCAGCGCGGCGGAGAAGGGATGATTGATCTTGCTGCGATTTTGCTCGCCCCAGTTGCGTGCGACGAGGCCGCCAGGTTGTTGGCCCAGTTCGCTCACCACCTGCTGTGCGGCAGCGGTGAGCAGTGCGTGCCAGTCGCGATATTGGGGATCCAGCAGATGCACTGGCTGGGCGCTGACCATGGCCCACACGCCCGCCTCGGTGCTGTTCTCACTGGGCCAGGCGAAATCGCTGAAGCGGTGTTTTACCTGGGCGACGAATGGCGCCAGGGCCAGCTCGGTGACGTGTGTGCGGAACGCGCGAACGAGGCGGTAATCGACACTGTTGACGCCGGCACGGCCCTGCCATCGCGCCGTGATCTGCCGTAGCTGGATCAGCGCGGGATCAGTGTTGCTGGCCAGCGTGTCCTGCAACAGAAACTGCCAGCGGCTCATGAATATCGCCTGGTCGTCCAGCTGGATTTGGAGCAGGTCGCCGGGCGTGAATTTGCTGCGTGCATGCAGATCGTCGCGAATTTGTTGCGCGCGCGCGCCCAGGTCGTGACCACCGTTGCCGAGCAGGGCCAGCGCGCTGCCATCGACGGTACGGTTGTTGGCTGTCCACAGCCGGCCATCGGCGGGATCTTCGATGCGTGGGTATTGGGCAGGCGCCGCCCAGCCTTGCCAGCCGCTACCCGGGCTGGACCAGTCCGCCGGCAGCGATGGATCAAAACCGACGCGCAGCGGAATGCCGTTGCCGGCGAGCGTCCAGCCAATATGCCCGGTACTGTCGGCGACCAGCAGGTTCTGCGGCGGCATGCCGAGCTGCGGCGCCAGGTCCAGCGCCGCATGCACGTCCGACGCATGCTCGAGCTGCATCAGCATGACGTTATAGCCGTGCGGCCGATCGGCGATCCACGACAGCGCCAGTGGGGTTCCGTCGACGTCGCTGGCCATGATCGGCCCCCAGCGCGTGTCATCGACTTTGAGGATCGTGTCCGGCTTGCCTTTGACCTGGATGTGTTCGTCGTGGCTCTCGACGGTCGCCCAGCCGTCGGGCACCTTGTAGCGGGTGGGGTCGGCCGGATCGCGCAGCACGCGCACCCAGTCCAGCCAGTCGCCATAGCTGTTGGTGAAGCCCCAGGCGATCTGGCCATTGGAGCCGACGATCATGGCGGGGGTGCCCGGCAAGCTCACGCCGTTGACGTCGCGCTGCCCCTGCGGGGCGCTTGGGTCGGGGTAGCGCAGGCGGGTACGGAACCAGATGTTCGGTACGCGCAGGCTCAGGTGCATGTCGTTCGCGAGCATCGCCGCGCCGCTGTCGGTGAGCGAGCCGGCGACAGCGAAGTTGTTGCTTCCGGGGCGCGCCGCGTTGATGGCAGGAGCCAACATCGCCGTCAAATCGGTGGGTGTCGCGGCGGTCGTTGCGGCAGCCGGGAGGTGGCGCAAGTCGAACACGCCAGCAGCAGGAATCACCGGCGGTGGTGACAACCGGCCGCTGAGCGGCGCCTCCCAATCAGGGTCGGGCGCAAGCAGAAAATCCACCAGTGGCCCGGGGAGCACCGCGCGCATCTGCGCCAGGCGCAGTTCGCGCTGGTTGCGGCCGTCGCCATTCAGATCCAGATACATAGCGGCGATCACCAGTGCGCTGTCTTCTGATCGCCATGGCTGCGGCCTGGTGCCGAGCAGCAGGTATTCCCACGGCCTCACGCGCAGGTTGGCGAGGCCGGCATTGACGCCATCGCGGTAGCGGTCGAGCTGCAGTTTCTGTGCCGGCGGCAGCTGCGCGTAGGCCGCCTCGACGACTGCACGCAGCCGGTGGCGACGGTGGTTGAGATCGGACGGGAGCGCTGCCGGACCCACCAGTGCTGCCAGCTCGCCGGCTGGCATGCGGCGCATCAGGTCCATCTCGAAGAAACGTTCCTGCGCGTGTACGTAACCGAGCGCGTAGCTGAGGTCGGCACGGTTCTGGCCCTGCAGCGTGACCGTACCCAGCGCGTCGCGGCTGATCCGCACACTCGCGCTCAGGCCGGGCAGCTGCTGTTGCCCATCGAGGCGGGCGCGACTACCGCCGAGCAGCCACCAGCCGGTGGCGAATACGATCAGCAGCAGCGCCAGGAGTGCCAGCAGCAGGCGGCGCCACACGCGCCAGCGTGGGGCCGTCATTGCGCGACAAACACGGCAAAGATGCCGGCGTACGGCTTGACCATGAAGGGTGGCGATCCGGCGTAGCCCTCGCCGTCGACATACAGCTGCGAAATGCTACCGTCCAGGTACAGTGCGTCGCGGCAGCCCAGCTGATCGCGGAACAGCCGTCCAAACGAATGGAAGTTCACCGGCGCCTCACTCACCGCGAACACCGCCTCGGTTGGTGTTTTCATGCATACCCCACTGCGCCATTTCAGGCTGTCTGAGTCGTCGACGAATTGCTCGTTGAGCTTGCCATCGATCAGCAGCATCGGGCCCGACTGGGTAGCCCACTGTGCGGGCTTGCCATCGGCCTTGAAGCTGCTGCTGGTGCGCACTGCAGCGTGGCCGTCCGGATACACCACGAACACACCATTCGGCAGCAGCGAGAAATTGCCTGAAGCGGGATTGCCGTGCGACAGGTTCAGCGGCACGACGGTCTTGCCGTCTTCCACATACAGGCCCAGCGGCGCGAACTGCTTGTCGTAGATGCCGGCATTGGCGGCAAACAGCAGCCGCTGACCGCGGGCTTCGCCCCATTGGCGTAGCGTTTCGATGCTGCCGAACGGCTGGCCGCTTTGTGGGTCGTGCCAGTGCAGGCTCAGCCGCTCACGTTTGAGATCCAGCTGGACCACGCGGTAGATCTGGCCGTCGAATGTCAGCTCGTTGCTTTCCAGTGCCTTCGCGCTGGAAGTGCAACCGAGCACCGCTGCGAGCAGCACGAGCGGCAGCAGCCGGTGCAGCGGCCGATGGTCAAGAAGGGCGCGAAGCAGAAGTTGGATCGATCGTTGCATCTGTCGATGGTCGCCGGCTGGCCGGTTCTGCGCAAGCCCGAGGCTCGTCCGGACACGGCCCAGCACGGAGCGGAGCGTGCCGCTAAACTGGTGCTTCCTGTCGTTGAGTCCTCCCATGCCTTACACCCCCATCGTGGCCACGCTCGGGTATGTGCTGTCGCCCGACCGCAGCGAAGTGCTGATGATTCATCGCAATGCCCGTGCGGACGACCAGCATCTGGGCAAGTACAACGGTCTCGGCGGCAAGATGGAGCCGGGTGAGGACATCGCCAGCTGCATGCAGCGCGAGATTCTCGAGGAGGCGGGCATCACCTGCGAGTCGATGCAGCTACGCGGCACGTTGAACTGGCCCGGCTTCGGAAAGCAGGGCGAGGACTGGCTCGGCTTCATCTTCCTGATCGACCGCTATGCCGGCGTGCCGTTGAGCGAGAATGCCGAAGGCACCCTGGAGTGGGTGGCGCTGCGGGAACTGATGACGTTACCGATGTGGGAAGGCGATCGGCACTTTCTGCCGCTGGTGTTCGACGCTGACCCACGTCCGTTCCACGGCGTGATGCCGTATCGCGATGGTCGCATGCAGTCGTGGTCGTTTACGCGCCTGTAATGCACTGATGGGTAGTGGCGCGATACCGACGGAGAGCCCACTGTCTGTTACCGAGTTTGCGTGAGGGAGCGGGCATCTTCAGCCCGCTCCGGGTGCCGGCTGTGCTTGCGATCAGAAGCCGTGGCCGCGGAAGCCCTGACCCTGGTTGACGCTGATCGAAAAGCCGACGCCTCCGGTCGGATGGTCGCAATCGCCGAATGCCTTGGTGACGTTGACCTCGCCACCTTCCCAGGTGCCGGTGCCTACATGGCTGCCGCTGACCACGCCGGTACTGACGCTGCCGTGTACCTGGGCATCGTTGAACTTGGAGTCGTCGCAGGCTTGCGCGCTGGCGATGCCGCTGTCCGTGCTGCCGCTGGTGTCGCCGTAGTACACACCCGGTGCCGGCTTGGCTGGGGTGCCGGTACCGGTGCCGGATTTCGCGCTGGCGCCGGAGACAACTGGCGTCGCGCTCGGGTTGGCAGTCGAGCTGGAGCTGGCGGGCTTGGCCGAAGTCGAGCTGGAGGCAGGCAGGTTGTTTGGCAGCTTGAGGTTCAGAGGCTGGGCGGTTTGCGCCCACACCGTGGTGACCAGCAGGGCGCCTGCGAAGCCACCGATTAGCCATTTCATGTTCATACGTGCTCCGGGGATATGACGTATTCAACGCACGATGCCGCGACGCGTGCACATCCCTATTGGTGTGCATGGTAGCGCAGGAAGTTCCTGCCGCCGCGTCTGCGAGCCTGTTCATGACAGGCTCGCAGGGCTGTCTCAGGCCGTCGTCTCGATCCGCTCCACCCGGCGCAGGCCGCGCGGCAGCACAGCGCCGCGGCTGGCGCGGTTGCCGCCATATTCGACCAGATCCGACCACCTCAGCGTGAGCTTGCGCTGGCCGGCGTACAGGGTGACTTCACCTTTGCCTTCGGCGACCACCGCAATGCCAGCCACGCGCTCGTCGCCGCTGACCAGTTTCGCCTTGGGTACCTCGATCAGCTTGTTGCCCTTGCCCTTGTCCAGCTCGGGCAGCTCGGCAACCGAGAACATCAGCAGATGGCCTTCCGTGGTGACGACCACGATGCGGTCGCGCGCCGGATCGGCGCTGATCTGCGGCGCCAGTATTTTCGCATGGTCGCTGAGACTGATGATCTGCTTGCCGGCCTTGTTGCGGCCTGTGAGCGCCTCAAAACGGGTGACGAAGCCATAGCCGAAATCGGTGGCCAGAATCACCCGCGTGTCGTTGTCGCCGGCGATGACGGCGTCGAAGCTGGCGCCGGCCACCGGGCTGAAGCG
>Ga0302234_10000397_pt1 | contig 34446 bp, 35 predicted proteins | sample II_Palsa_N3_2_FD_193576 | JGI IMG/M metagenome (GOLD analysis project Ga0302234, IMG submission 193576) | Peat permafrost microbial communities from Stordalen Mire near Abisko, Sweden - II_Palsa_N3_2 | ecosystem: Environmental > Terrestrial > Soil > Palsa > Peat permafrost | place: Sweden... | reverse complement strand
TGCATCTGTTCGATGCCGCGACGCCAGCCAATCTGGCCGATTCGGATACGATCTGCACCGCGCTTCATCTGATCAATTTCTGGCAGAACATCGCGATCGACCTGAAAAGCGGTCGCATCTATCTGCCACAAAGCGATCTCGGGCGCTTTAACGTCACCGAAGCCCGCATGATCAACGGTGTCGCGGACGACGCGTGGCGGGCCTTGATGGCCTACGAGGTCGCCTACGCCCGCACCATGCTGGTCCGCGGGGCGCCGCTCGCGCTGCGTATCCCCGGGCGTTCCGGACTTGTCCTGTGCGGCATCGTCCACGGCGGGTTGCGCATTCTCGATCGCATCGAACAGGCCGGCTATGACGTCTTCCGTCATCGACCGGCGCTCGATGGCTTCGACTGGTTTGTCGTCACGGCGCGCGCGCTCGCAATGTGGCTGTCCCGGCGCGTCGGTGTACGCGTCACTTCGATTGAGGGCAACGCTTAATGCAGGTGGTTCTGTTTGGTCTGTCGTGCATCTCCCTGTTGATCTGGTGTGTGCTGCTGTTTGCCCGCGGTGGTTTCTGGCGGACGCGTCCGGCTGCGCCGCTCGCGAACGCGCCACGCGACGCATGGCCGTCCGTCGCCGCCGTCGTGCCGGCGCGTAATGAAGCCGACGTCATCGCACAGGCGGTCGGCACGCTGCTGGCCCAAGCGTATCCGGGTCCGTTCCACGTGATCGTGATCGACGACCACAGCACGGACGGCACCGCCGACGCCGCCCGCGCGGCCGCGCTGGCGCTTCAATGTCCTGAGCGCTTGACGGTGCTGGCCGCGGAGCCGCTGCCATCGGGCTGGTCCGGCAAGGTCTGGGCTCAGTCGCAAGGCATCGAAGCCGTGCGCACGCTTGGCCTGCCTGCCGACTTTCTATTGCTTACCGACGCAGACATCGGCCACCCCACCGATGCCGTGACGCAACTCGTCGCCCGCGCCGACGCTGAAAAGCGCGACCTGGTTTCGCTGATGGTGCGGCTGCGCTGCGACTCGTTCTGGGAAAAGGCGCTGATTCCGGCCTTCGTGTTTTTCTTCGCCAAGCTGTATCCGTTCTCGTGGGTCAATAACCCGCGCAACAAGACGGCAGCGGCGGCCGGTGGCTGCATGCTGGTGAGGCGTGCGGCGCTGGAAGAAGCGGGCGGCATCGAGTCGATCCGTGCGGAACTGATCGACGATTGCAGTCTCGCTGCGCGCATCAAGCATCGCGGCGAGGGACGTCATCCGATCCGTCTGGATGTGGCGGCACGCAGCGTGTCGCTGCGTCCGTACGACAACTGGCGCGAGATCTGGAACATGATCGCGCGCACCGCCTTCACGCAGTTGCACTACTCCGGGTGGCTACTGGCTGGCACGCTGGCCGGCATGGCGATCATCTATCTGATCCCGCCGGTGGCCGCGCTGGCGCTCGGGCCGCATGCTTTGCCGGCGTGGCTCGCATGGGCGGCGATGTGCTGCGCGTATGCGCCGATGCTGCGGTATTACGGTCGTTCGCCGCTGTGGGCGCCGTTCTTGCCGCTGGTGGCGTTGTTCTATGTCGGCGCCACCTTTGCGTCGGCCGTGCGCTATTGGCGCGGCAAGGGCGGTCAGTGGAAGGCGCGCGTGCAGGCGCCGGTGCAACAGGATCGGTAAGCAAGCGGCGGCGAGTCGGCCGCCGCCTTTCGCGTCAACGCTGCGTCAGCAGCGCGTATAGCTGGATCACGTTGTCCGGCGAGAACGTGAACGGCACCCAGCCGTGTCCCGTATGACGCATGATCAGCAGGCGGTCGCCGTTCGACTGCTTCTGTGCGGCCATGGCGGGATTCTTGGTCGACACGAAGCGCCAGCCGGGGGGCACGTTCATCGCCGGCTCCGGCATCATCGAGGCGCGCGCATTCGACAGCTCCTCGATCAACTGACCCACCTGCTCAGGATGCAGCGACACGGTCTTGCCGCCGATCGTCATCGTAATGACGTTCTGTGCGGGCCGGCCGATCGACAAGGTTGGCTTTTCCTCAGCCGCTGCGCTAGCGGCGGTTTCAGTTGCGTTTGCCGAGGCTTGTGCCGCAGTTTCTGCTGCCATGTGCGTCGCGGCGTCCGCCTGCGCGGGCTTGTCTTCGCTCGCCGGGGTTGGGGCAAGTGCCGCAGCAACGGCTTCAGCCTGATCCACAGACGCCTCGGGCGCTGCAGATGCTGCGGGTGTCTCGGGAATGTTTTGGGCCTGCGGGGCCACGACAGCCTGAATGAGCTGATCGACGCCCACTTCAAGCGCGCCGAGCTGTTCGTGAAGGTTCATGCGAGGATTCTCTGGTAAGACCCGCGATTTTACCTGTTGCGCGCGGGCTTTGACCCGCCGCGGGCCGGACGACGTTGTAACAAAGTGCTTGCGGGGTCGTCGGAGTGGCCGTCCTTACGCTTTCAGATACCCCGCTTGCCTGAACCACTCGAGCGCATCGGCCAGCCCCTCGCGGTAAGGCCGCGCGCGATAGCCGAGCTCGCGTTCCGCCTTCGCGGACGTGAAGTACATCTTGTTCTTCGACATCTTCAGACCGTCGACTGTCACGAACGGTTCGCGCTTTGTGATCTTCGCGACCGCTTCCGCACCCATGGCGAGCGGATAGAGCGGCCAGCGCGGCAGACTGATGGTGGGGGCATTACGACCCGTGAGCGCGGCGATGTCGGCGAGCATCGCCTGCAGTGGCAGGTTTTCCCCGCCCAGGATATAGCGCTCGCCGATCTTGCCGCGTTCGAGCGCGAGGAAGTGCCCGGCCGCGACGTCGTCGACATGCACGAGATTCAGCCCGGTGTCGACGAAGGCCGGAATCTTGCCGAGCGCCGCCTCGACGATAATGCGGCCGGTCGGCGTGGGCTTTACGTCGCGTGGACCGATCGGTGTCGACGGATTGACGATCACGGCGGGCAGTCCGTCCTCGGCGATCATCCGCTCCACCGCGCGCTCGGCCAGCACTTTGCTACGCTTGTAGACGCCGATGGCCTGGCCGGCCTTCAGCGGAGAAGTCTCGTCTGCCGACTGGCCGGAGCTCGTCACCTTCAGCGTCGCCACGCTGCTGGTGTAGACGACACGCTCGACGCCTTCCTTCAGGGCCGCGCGCATGGTCGCCTCAGTCCCTTCGAGATTCGAGCGTTCGATTTCGCTCGGATCCGGCGCCCACAGCCGGTAATCGGCGGCGACGTGCAGCAGGTAGCGCACGCCGCGCAACGCAGTGCGCATCGACGCCTCGTCGCGCATGTCGCCGACGACGATTTCCGCGTTGAGCGCCTCGACATTGCGGCGCGGACTGGTGGCGCGCACCAGCACGCGCACGTTGAAGCCTTTCTGTTGCGCGATGCGCGCCACGGCCGAGCCGACAAAGCCGGAGGCGCCGGTGACGAGTACGAGATCGCGATTCTGATCCATCATTCTTTTTCAATTCCCTGCATGGCGGTCGTCGGATTGTACGTGGGGCGTGCGCTGCGTGTCGCGTCGTCCGTGTCCGGTGCGATCCAGGCAAACTCGCCGCGACGCGACTAGAATGCCGGCTTGAAAGTTTGTGTGGAGAGGACGGCATGACAGGCCCGGATCTGGATTCGCGGATCGAAACCTATTACGTGCGGGTACGCGGCGTCGTGCAAGGCGTCGGTTTCCGTCACGCGACGGTGCGCCAGGCGCACGCGCTCGGCATTAGAGGATGGGTGGCCAACCTTGACGATGGCTCGGTCGAAGCCATCTTGCAGGGACCGGCCAACCAGGTCGACCGGATGCTCTCGTGGCTGCGCCACGGGCCGCCGGCCGCTCGCGTGAGCGAAGTGGCCGGCGAGGAACGGTTCACGGACAAACGTTACGAGCGCTTCGAGCAGCACTGAGCGCGTGGGTGCGCCAATGGCCCCTACTGGGCGACCAGCAGGCTCTCAGCAAACCCCCAATCCCGTTCGACCCACTGATGGCTGCATACGAAGCCGGCGTCGTCGGCGATCGCGTGGACCTCTTCGGGCCGATATTTGTGGCTGCTCTCGGTCCAGATCGTTTCGCCTTCCTCCAGCGTCACCGTCAGTTGTGCGGCCCGTACATGCGCGGTTACCGGACGCCGCGCGCGCAGATGCATTTCGATGCTGCGGGCGTCGGGGTTGAAGCGCGCCACATGCTGAAAAGCGTCCAGCGGAAAATCGCCGCCCAGTTCGCGGTTGATGCGCGCAAGGAGATTCAGGTTGAAGGCGGCCGTCGCGCCAATCGGGTCGTCATACGCGGCCACCAGCACCGGGATCGGCTTCTCCAGATCGGTGCCGAGCAGCAACGCGTCGCCCGGGGCCAGCATGCTGCGGATGGCGCGCAGGAAGCGCGTCGCCGCCAGCCGGCCGAAATTGCCGATCGTGCTGCCGAGAAACAGTACGAGCAGCCGCTCGCCGGACGCGCGCTTCTTGCTGACTTCGGCGAGCCCCGCCAGATAATCGCGCTCATAACCGACGATTGAAATGCGCTCGATGTCGCCCAGCTCGCGTCGGCACAATTGCAACGCGCTGCGCGAAATTTCAATCGGGCAGTAAGAAGTGGGGCGCTTTTTACACAGCGCTTCAAGAATCCGCCGGGTTTTGCGGCCGCTGCCGCTGCCCAGTTCGGCGACGGTTACGTCGTGCGGAAACTGCTCCACGATGTCGACCGCATGTTTGGCGAGCAGGCGTTCCTCTGCGCGCGTGACGCCGTATTCGGGCAGAACGGTGATCACTTCGAACAGCGCGGAGCCGACTTCGTCATACAGATACTTGGACGGCAACTCCTTCTGCGGCGCGTGTGTGAGTCCGGCGCGAACCTCGGCGGCGAAATCGGGCGAGACATCCTGCGATAGGGCTGGCTGAGTCATGCTTGCTCCAGTATTCACGTTCCGGTGACGGTTTTCTGTCAGGGTCTGGGTGTTGGCGTGCGCGACATTGAACCGTCTCGCACGCGTCTCGGAGGAGCGGACCTGGGGTCCGCATGGACGGCGTTTTCGCCGGACAGGCTGGGGTGATCAAGCAAGAATTGCGCTTGCGCGCGATTCTTGCCGCGGCGTACTGCGAGAGCGGCGCGCACGTGAAGTTATGTTCTAGTTCATCGGAGGCCGTCGTGCAGGACTAAATGCAGATGATCGAGGCCTCTCGGCGTCAACAATCGGTCTGGATCGCGCCCACTGCGCAACGGTAGTGTTTCTGTAAGCGCCGCTGCATGGACGCATGCTGGATGTCGCGCTCGGCTATGCACCCGGCCTCGCGCTGCGCCGCAAAATCAACCGGGATTCGTTGAAGACGTCAACGCCCGTGATGGGTTGCCGTGCGCTCGGGGTTGATGCGCGTCGGCCCCACTTCTGCTTCGATCGCTTCGCGCAGCGCCGGGCGCCAGCCAAAACCGAACAACGCTTCGACCAGCACGAACAGCGGACCCATCAACAGACCGACGACATCGTCAACGAAGGCCGGCTTGCGATGCTCGTACGCTATGTGACCGACAAACTGAAACACCCAGCCGACGACGAACAGTCCAATTCCAGCGGCGAGCCAGGTGAGCGTGGATTGTGCCGCCAGCCATTGACCACACGCGAGGCACAGCGCGGAGAACCCGGCCATCATCAGGCCCAGTGGCACATCGAGCACCAGGTAGTAGAGCGTAGCCACTACAAACAGCACCCATGCAGGCGAGAGCGGCATCGGTAACGCGGCGAATAGCCATGCGGGGCGGCTCGACAGCACAGCGAGCGCCAGCACGATCATCGGAATGCCGACGAAATGCGTGGCGATGTTGCGCCGGTCACGGTGGTAGGCCGCGTACTGGGTCAGTTGCTGGGTCAGCGTTCTCATGGGTGCCGCTCCTCGATCAAAGTCATCATAATCGCGCTCAAGCGGATCTGAAACCTTCGGGTAGCCGACAATCTCCGCACTCCAGTCACGCACGGTGCCAGCCTATGAGTTCGCCTTCTTCCATGAATGAGCCGCTTGCGATGCTCGAACGCAGCGCATGGTTTCGCGCCGCGCCTGAGACGTTGCGCACGCAACTGGTCCAGCTTGGCCGCGTGGAGCGGCTGCAGGCAGGCGAGCGGCTCTTCATGCGCGGCGATCCCGACGACGGCATCTATTGCGTACTGGACGGCCTCGTGCGCATCGGCGCAGCGAGTTTTGCCGGCAAGGAGGCGCTCCTCGCGGTGATCGAGCCGGTCAACTGGTTCGGCGAGATCGCGCTGTTCGACGGCCTGGCGCGCACGCATGATGCGTACGCCGAACGCGACGCCATTCTGTTCCATCTTCCGCGAGCGGAACTGGCTGGGTTGCTCGATCGCTCGCCACAGTATTGGCATTCGTTCGGCTTGCTGTTGACGCAAAAGCTGCGTCTCGCGTTCGACGCGATCGAGGAAGCGGCATTGTTGCCTGCGGCACAGCGCATCGCGCGCCGCTTGCTGCTGATGGCGGGCGGTTATGGCGAGCCGGGCGTGTTGCGGCGTGTGCTGAAGGTGCCCCAGGAAGATCTCGCGATGATGCTGGCGTTGTCACGGCAAACCATCAATCAGATCCTTAAGCAGTTCGAAGCACAGGGTGCGCTGCAACTGCGCTATGCGGAAATCGAAATCGCCGACGCGAAGAAACTTGCGGCGTTGGCAGATCCCGATGCGAATCAACGTTCGTCGACATAAGTCCTGTCGTTAAAGCAAAAAAAAGGCGAGTCCGCAGACTCGCCTCTCCCCCAACGGCATATTCGGCTTCGACTATGACGACGCAGCGGCCGGATTATGTCGAGGACCGATCACCTTAATTGGTCTTGGTGGTGTCGGTCTTGGCGCCGTCGGTTTTGACCGGCGCAGTGCTGGCCTCTTTGCTGCTATCCCCCGTGGCCTTTGTCTTTTCTGCGCTAGCAACGGCAGCGTGCTTCTTCGTAGCGACCTTGTGCGCCTGAGTTTTTTGCATGCGAACGGCGCCGGTCTTCTTTGCGTGAACCTTCGCTTCAGTTTTTTCGGTGGACGTGCTGGCTTGCTTGGCCGATGTATCGGCCTTCGCTGCGTCGGTGGACGTTGCACCGCCGGCCTTGAGGTTTGCCTGACCAGCCGCTTGAGTTTGTTGATCGACTGACATCGCCGGCGCAGCAGTTTGTGCGAAGGCTGTCGAAACGAGCAGGGCGGAAGCGAGAGCAGCGAAAATCATCTTCATGGTTTAACTCCTGATGTCGCGGCTGAAAAGGTTCAGCGCTGCCGGTTTAACGCTAGCCGGATCACAGGAGTTGACGCTGTTCTGGTGACAAAACGTAACGGCGGAAATAAATGTGTGCGGGAAGCGTGAAGACACGTTCAACCAGCGCAGATATGAAGATTTAAGCTTTCCTTAAGAAATGGGAGACGCTGATCAAGCGACGATGCCAGCGGACCCATTGCACGAAGCGCGATCAATTCTGAGAGAGCTCGTGCGCCACACGAATTACCATTGCACGTTTAATAGGCCGAATTTTCTGATTGTCCGGACCGTCCCGGGATCAATTCCTGCACCAACCCATGAAGCAAACATACAAGTCGGCGCTGCGGCGCACGCGGGATCCCGCGTTCCTGCAAAGCTATTTTTCTGGCGTCGGCATCGATATCGGAGCGGGATCCGATCCACTGTCCGCGTATACCCATCTGTTTCCCAAGGTTCGGCGCGTACTCGCCTGGGACAAGGAACATGGAGACGCTATCCACATGAATGGCGTGCCCGCGGAGGCATTCGACTTTGTTCACGCCAGCAATTGCCTTGAGCACCTGGCTAATCCCGCGCAGGCACTGGCGAGGTGGCTGGAGATCATCAAGCCGGGTGGCTATCTGGTTCTAACCGTGCCAGATGAGGATCTATACGAGAAGAGTGTATGGCCGAGCCAGTTCAACGCCGAACACGAGGTGAGCTTCACGATACACAAGCCGTATCGGGCCATGCCGGCGTCCTTCAATCTGCTAGACCTCGTATCCGATGTCGCCCGGATAGCGTCGTGCGAACGTATTGCCCTGATTCGTGAGCACTACGACGAAGAGCAGCCTCACCTCGATCAGACCCTTCACGGCGCGGCCGAGTGCGCCATCGAGGTCGTGCTGCGCAAGCGCCCAGCGCCATCCCTGGCCAGGATGCTGGAAGCTATCCAGCTGGCAGGCAGCGCATCGGAGGCCGTTGCACGCTGTGAAGATGCACTGGCGCTCTATCCCTACCGATTCGAAACGTATCACCGTGCGAACCACGAACTGCTGCGCTGGAATCGTACCGACGCGCTCGAGGCGTTATGGGCCGCGTGCGTCCGCAGACTTCCGAACGAGTATCTGCCCCGACTGTATAAGGCGTTGGGTCTGATTACGCTGGGAAAGCTGAATGAGGGTTTCCAGCAGCGGGAGGCCTTGTGGTCCATGATCCCATGGCACCAGCGGACCACAGTGCAGCCGCCTGACTGCGCGGCCTGGAAGGGCGAATCGCTTCAGCACAAGTCCATCGTTATCTGGAGCGAGTTTGGGCTCGGCGACGAGATTTTCTTCTTGCGCTTCGCGCGGATCCTGCGCGAGCAGTGTGGCGCGGCTCAGGTTTCCGTCGTGTGTCAGGCTCCGCTCGTTGACCTCTTCAGGAAGTCCGCAGCGGCCGCGACAATCTGCTCCGTTGATGAGGCGCACGCATTGGCACCACACGACTATTGGGTGTATCCGCACGATATCCCAGCGTGGTTGTCGCTGGATATCGATCGTTTGCCAAACGTGGTTCCCTACTTACGAGCGCCCGGCGAGGGTTCATCGTTCGTTATGCCAGGTAATCGGAGCGCGCTGAAGGTTGGTGTGGTGTTCAAGGGTGCACCGACGCACGAAAACGACAGAAGTCGTTCCCTGCCGTCGCTTGCGATCCTTGAAAGTCTGTTTGCGCTCGACGACGTGGAATTCTACGTATTGCAAAAGGGGCAAGGGGAAGAACAGGCCGCCGAATACGCGACACGCTTCGCGAATGTCCACGATCTGGGGCCGGGTCTGCATACCTTCAGAGAGACGGCGAACGCAGTCGATGCGCTCGATCTGCTGATCAGCGTGGATACGTCGATCACCAATCTGGCTGGCGCGATGGGCAAGCCCGTGTGGCTCATGTTGCCAAGGTATGGCGACTGGAGGTGGCTCTTCGTTCGTGAGGACAGTCCGTGGTACCCCTCCGCGCGCCTGTTCCGACAAACCGGCGACGGCTGGCCGGAAGTGGTGGAACGGATTCGCGATGCGCTGCTTCGTTTGCGCGACAGCACAGCATGAGCGCCGCTCAACACGTCTCTATCGCATCCCGATAGACCACGGCGATCTGCGATGCGACCACCGAATGGTCAAAATGCTTGCGTGCGTAACGGCGGCACTGGTCGCCGCTCGGCATCATGCGCACGCCGAGAAGTGCATCGGCGATGCCGCGGCCGAGCGCCCGGGAGTCGCCCGATGGCAGCACCAGGTCGTCCGATAGCCGCTCCACGGCTTCTGCCGCACCGCCGGCGTTCATTACCAGCACCGGCGTGCCGGTGGCGAGCGATTCGAGGGCGGTCAGCCCGCAATCCTTCATGTTGACGGTCGGCACGATCGTCACGTCGGCCGCGCGATAAAACAGCGGTAGCGCATCATCCGTGACGAAGCCCGCGAGACGCACCTCGTCCATCAGGCCACGCGCGATGATGCGTCCGTAAAGCCTTTGTTGCTCCGGTCCCGCGCCGACGAGGATCAGTAGCACGTCGGGTACCGCCAGCTTGACGAGAAACATCGCATCGATCAAATCTTCAAGACCGAGACCCGGCAAGAGAGGCCGCACGCACAATAGAATCGGCCGGTCATGCGGTATGCCCAGACGCTTGCGCACCTGCCTTCTGTTGAAAGGCAACGCAAAGCGCGAGGTGTCGACACATCCGGGCACCACCCGAATGTGCTCTTCCGGCACCCGATAGCGCGCTTGCAGAAGGTTGCCGGATTCGTGCGACAGAACGATCAGGCGCGTGCCTCCCCGATACACCATCCGCTCCAGGCCGTAGCGCAATGGAGCCAATAAGGCGGCCCCTCGCTCGCTGCGGTGTTCGTCGACCCAGGAACCGTGAAAATGCACGACGCGTGGCACCTTGCCGAACTGGCCGAGCGTTGGCGCAGCGTGCGATGCGAAGTGCAATGCGACCACATCCGGCTTGGCGTCTGGTTCGGGCGTGCCCGGCTGCGTCTGGGGCCGTCGCAGAAGCCGGCCTAAGGTCGCCTGCGCATTGGCGAAGGTCTGCAGCAGGGCACTGGAGGAGGCCGGCACCGTGGGTACGGCTGCTTGCGGATCAAGCACGTTGACACCCTGGCCGGGCAAGGCCGCGGCGAGGGTCTGGAGCATCCGGTCGAGGCCATCGGCGCGCGCCAGCGGACGGCGCATTCCGATCTGCAACGAATCGATGGGCGTGCTCATGATTTGACCGGTTCCTCGCGGCCGTTGCGCACGCTGCAATGGGGCGCCTTGCTGGCGCCCCGGCGGTCTTGCGAAACTTTCCGGTTCATCACTACCCTTGCAGCCTGTTTGGCGGGAGATGCCCGGCTGAGTTCGGCTCAACCGTCTTAAGCAGAAGGTACATCCGCAAAGTGTGTTTCTCTGTGTGCTAGCGCACGTAACGCCTTACAGAAGGGGGGTATTGGCCGTTTTTCCCTATTGACAGTGCGGAGTGCGCGCGGCCGTCACGGAACGTTCATTGAGCTTTCCTAAGCCGCCGTCATAGGTCTTCGGAATGATCAATTGAACGGATTGTCGATGACGCCCGGTTTTGCGTCGGGCTCATCCTTGATCCGCTCAGGCAGGTCAGCCTGAGCCTGCAACGCGCCGACAATGCTGTCGAGGGCCTGCTTCAACGCGAGCGCGGCCTTCAGGCCGCGTTGATCCTTGGTCAGCGCAAGGGTGCCGCTCAACGTGACGCGCGTTGTGCCGTTGCTGACGATGAGCGCGTCGCCCTGAATGTTGAGGACGTCGTCGTCATTTGAGAAAGCGTTAAACACCTTTGAGTCCTCCTGGACGCTGATCCTTTAACGACTCGGGAATGCCCGGAAAGCGGAAGCCGCTGATTGCTTCGAGTTCATGAACGGTTTTGATGTCATAACGGTAGGTCGAGATATTGTCGACCACGACCGCAAACGCCATCTGCCGCGAGGGCACATACACGAGCTTGAACAACTGCGTCGGCACGAAGACGCGGCTCGGTCCGATGGTTTGCAGCTGCTGGCCGCTGAACATTGGTCCGGTTACCACGTACGTGTCATCGTTACGGAGCGCGATGTAGCGCACCGAGGTTTCGATGCGTGCCCATAGGCGCTGATTGTTTTCACGATTCTGCGGCACGACGTTAGCCAGCGAGAATGACTGGGCCATTGCTTGCGGGTTCCAGCGGTTGCCGGCGGGGCTCATATGACCGCGGTCGTAGCCGCTGCGTTTGTAGTCGGCGAGCGTCGCGCCTTCGCCGTCCGGCAGTCGTGCGTCTTCGAAAAACTTGTTGGTACGCACCATGTCTTGGGCAGCTTCAATATGGTCGCGCGTGAGATGTTCCGCAGACCACAACGGGCCGTGCGTGATACCGGAATGCAGGACGGCGAAGTCGGTATAGCAGAGCATGCGCGTCTTCGGCGCCATCTTCGGATTGACTAGCACCGGCCACTGCGCGTTGGGTGTGAATTCCGTGCAGGAGGGTGCGGCCATCGCGTGAGCCGCGACGACAAACAACAGCGAGGCAAGCCACTTCTTCATGAATCGAGCACCGGAGGAACGGGGGCAAAAGTATAGCGTCGCCCGCGAGGTTCCAGCGAGTGTTGTCCGTTAGCGGGACGCAAACGCGCCCCCCGCATTGCAGCATGCGTTTCAAAGGAAGGCTTAAAACGACAACCGAACCTGCTTATCGACGACTAGTTGTCGAAGACGCGATGTTCCGCGTGGACAGGTTGACGGTCGACGGCTTGCAGACGCCAATATCCGGTTGCTGGCGCACGCGCCTTTACACCCGTCCAGGCGGCCGCGCCCTCAGCAGAGCTCACACGTTGCTTGCGGTCAACGTGCAGGCCGCGCAGCGTGCACAGCGGCGCGTCGGTACTCGGCGCACACAGCGTCGTGACGCCGTCGGTGTCGCGCAATTCGCCCCACGGGGGCAGATCGATCCCTTGATGCGCTTCCCTCGACCACCGGCGTTCGTCGGTGTCGAGCCATAGCACAGCGTAGTCGTGATTGACGGTGGGATCGGAACCGTTGATGAGAATCGTCAAACGCATGGCAGTTCCGTTACACAGAGTGCGAAGTATTCCCCTACCAGTCTAGGCCGACCCTCACGTTATGCAAGTCCCGTGACTATCGGTGACATTGAAAAACACTATTGGGGAACGGTCGACGCAGCTTCTAGATTTAAAGATGTCGTGCAGCCACGCGCGTCTGCCCGGAAGCTTGTCAGACGATCACTCGTCCATCGTCGCGCGCCCCACACTATAGGTTTGCATGGAGGCTCAGATGTCGCAACTCAAGGGTTCGAAGACCGAGGAGAATTTGAAGGCAGCATTCGCCGGCGAATCACAGGCGAACCGTCGTTATCTGTATTTCGCAGCCAAGGCGGATGTCGAGGGTCAGAATGACGTGGCGGCACTGTTCCGCTCCACCGCTGAAGGCGAAACCGGTCACGCTCACGGTCACCTCGAATATCTGGAAGCGGTAGGCGACCCGGCCACCGGACTGCCGTTTGGTTCGTCGCGGCAAAATCTGCAAGCGGCGATCGCCGGCGAAACCCACGAATACACCGATATGTATCCGGGGATGGCGAAGTCAGCACGCGAAGAAGGCTTCGACGAAATCGCCAACTGGTTCGAAACGTTGGCAAAAGCCGAGCGTAGCCACGCCAACCGGTACACAAAGGCACTAGACGCACTCGTCGACTGATACGGCACGCATAGGCGCGCTCGCCGCCGCACTGAAACAGGCAATGGGAGCTTGCGGAAAGGTCCGCAGGCTCCTGTTCGTGTGCATTCAAGGAGTCAGACTCCATGCCCCACAAAGAAGGCAGCCTCGAGGCGCCCACCCGGCATCCGCTCGATTGGCTTTCGGATGCGTTCTACGATCAGGATGCGCTTGACGAGGAACTGGCTCGCGTCTTCGACATCTGCGCGGGATGCCGTCGTTGCGTCTCGCTATGCGGCGCGTTTCCCACGTTGTTCGACCTGGTCGACGCCACGGACATGGGCGAAGCGCACGAGGTCGACAAGGCCGAGTTCGGCAAGGTGGTCGACCAGTGTTATCTGTGCGACCTCTGCTACATGACCAAATGCCCGTATGTTCCGCCGCATCCGTGGAACGTCGATTTTCCACATTTGATGCTGCGCGCCAAGGCCATCGATTACAAAAAGGGTGACGTCAAGCTGCGCGACAAGTTTCTCTCGAACACCGACGCGCTCGGCCACTTCGCGGGCATTCCCGTGATCACGCAGACGGTCAACGCCGTGAATCACACGGCGGCGGCGCGCGGCATCATGGAGAGCGCGCTTGGCGTCGACAAAAATGCGTGGCTGCCCGATTTCGCGCCGCGCAAATTTCGCAGCGCCGCAAAAAAATCGCCGACCGTACAGGCGCGCGACGGGGAACGCACGCCCGGCAAGGTAGCGATCTATGCCACCTGTTACGTGAATTTCAACGAGCCAGGGATCGGCCACGACCTGCTCGCTGTGCTCGCACACAACGAGATTCCTTACGAACTGGTGAAGAGCGAAGCGTGCTGCGGCATGCCCTTGCTCGAACAGGGCAACTTGCAGGGCGTCGCCGATAAAAAGGAAAAGAACCTGCCGGTGCTCGCGAAATATGCTCGCGAGGGCTACGCGATCATCGGGGCGATTCCGAGTTGCGTGTTGATGTACAAGCATGAACTGCCGCTGATGTTCCCGGACGACGCCGATGTACGTGCGGTCAGCGAGGCGTTTTGGGATCCGTTCGAGTACTTCGTGTCGCGTCATCGCGACGGACTCCTGAAAACCGACTTCAAGACCGCGCTTGGCAAAGTGTCGTATCACGTGCCGTGCCACGCGCGGGTGCAGAACATCGGCCGTAAAACATCCGAAACCCTGGCACTGGTGCCGGATACGCAGGTCACCGTGGTCGAGCGCTGTTCCGGGCATGCCGGCACGTTCGGCGTCAAAAAGGAGTTCCACCGCACGGCGATGCAGATCGGCACGCCGGTTTTCAAGGCGATGGCGCAGCCGCACCCCGACTACATTTCGTCGGATTGCCAGCTGGCCGGCCATCATATCGAACAGGGGCTCGACGAAAACGGCTTGTCCAAAGGACAACTTGCGCATCCGCTCACGCTGCTACGCAAGGCCTACGGGCTCTGATACACCTTACTGACTGGAAGGATTCCTGATGCGCATCGCCCGCAACTCGCTGTTGTCGCTCGAGAATTATTCGAAGTCGCGCATCGCGATGCGCGCCAAGGTGATCGAGCACAAGAAGGATCGCACCGTGCCGCTCGGCAACCATGTCACGTTCCTGTTCGAAGACGAAACGACGATTCGCTATCAGATTCAGGAAATGCTCCATATCGAGAAAATTTTCGACGAGGACGGTATTCAGGGGGAACTGAACGCGTATTTGCCTCTGGTGCCGGACGGCAGCAATATGAAGGCGACGATGCAGATCGAGTACGAAAACGAAATCGAACGGGCTGCGGCGCTGGCGCGCCTGATCGGCATCGAGGACCGTGTGTTTCTGCAGGTTGAGGGCGAGCCGGCTGTGTATGCGGTCGCCGATGAGGATCTGGAACGCGACAACGATCAGAAGACCTCGGCCGTACACTTCGTGCGCTTCGAATTCACGCCGGGAATGAAAGCACGGTTGCGCGACGGAGCCGCGCTGCAGATCGGTTGCGATCATCCGAATTATCCAGTTTCCACGCAAACTATCGAGCCGCGGGTGCGGGCCGCGCTGGTGAAGGATCTCGCCTGACGAGTAAAGCGCTCGGCGCGCAACGAGCGTGTACTCGCCCTACGTGGTGCGCACGGCCTGTAGGATAGCGGCGTCGGGACGACGATCGCGGAGGCGCGTCATGGTGCGTCAATGGTGGCAGCCTGCCCTTGCGGCGGGGTGGCTCGGTGCGATGACCGCCGCCAGCTTTGCGGCCGACAGTGCGCCGTTTCCAGCTCCAGCGCCGGTCGTCTATGTGGCGGATTTCGATCTCGATGCCGCCGCCGTCAAGCCGGACAGTGGCCCCGGCAGCCGCCTGCGGCGTTTGGGCGGGGTGCTGCCGAGCGGACCATTGCGGTCGTCGAAGGACCCGCAGACGCATGCCAAGGAAATCGTCAACGAAATGGCGGATGACCTGACTGGCGATCTGAAGCGGGCAGGCGTCGACGCGCGCCGGGCATTACCTGGCCAAGCAACGGCCGCCGCCGGTTGGCAGGTGCGCGGCGTGTTTCTGAGCGTCGATGACGGCAACCGCTTGCAGCGCGCAATGGTGGGTTTCGGCGCGGGGCAAAATGACTTGCAGGTCGCCGTGACCCTTGACGACTTATCCACTCCCGATCTGCCGCCGCTGTACGAGAGCACCGAGGAAGGCAAGAGCAAAGACAAACCCGGCGCCTTCATCAAGCTCAACCCCTACGTGATTGCCGCGAAGTTCGTGATGGCCGGTCACGACGAGACATCGACCATCAAGAATACGGCGCAGCAAATTTCCGATTCCGTGGTCGCGAAGTTGAAGGCCAAGTTACCCTGAGCGTGCAGTGACCACCCGCGCGGGCTGCCGACAATGTGAGTGCACACTTACTAGTTTATGCGCACAAATCGCGGCCCTGCTGACGCAGCGCGACCGCGTCACAGCCACCTCAAGCGAGGTCAAGCGTTCCAGTCAGATCCCCTGGCGGAGCGAGACCGTTTTGCGCGAATGCGCGATCCCGCGCGGCCACGCCTTCGAGCGGCGGCAAGCCATGCACCCGGCTAATGAAACGCAGGATCGAGTTGGTGTCGTAGACCGTGTGATCCACGTAGCCCTTTTTCGCAAGCGGTGAAACGACCAGCGCCGGAATGCGCGAACCCGGACCCCAGCGATCGCCCTTGGGCGGCGACACTGGATCCCACCAACCGCCGTTTTCGTCGACGGTGACGATCACCACCGTATTCGCCCACTGCGGACCGCGCTCCAGATGCTCGATCACCGTGGCGATATGACGGTCGCCCGATTCGACGTCCGCATAGCCCGCATGCATGTTCAGATTGCCTTGCGGCTTGTAGAACGTGACGGTAGGCAAGCGCCCGGCTTCGATATCGGCGATCAGTCGGTTGGTCGAGGCGTCGTCGCCCACGCCGGCGTCGCGCAGATGCTGGCGCCGAGCGTCGGTGCCCGGCGCGTAGTTGACGAAATAGTTGAACGGCTGATGGTGATACTGGAAGTCGGGCACATCACCCGTGTCGCGATGATCGAGCGCGTATTGCCATGCGCCGGAATACCACGCCCAGTCGACGCCCTTATCCGACAGGCGGTCGCCGATGGTCGCGTAGTTTTGTGGCGGCAGCACGCGCGGATTCGACGGATCGGCGTAGGCTGCATTGCCACCTGCCGCGGGCTGTACGAAGCTTGGCTGGTAGGGCGGCGCCATCGTGTTGACGGCGTATCCGTCAGGTGTGAACAGACCGTCGTTGACGAACTTCGGCGGCCCGTCGAGCGCGGAGGCCGGCGAGGTCGCGGCAACCTTCAGCCGCGCACCCGTCGGGTCATCCCCCTCGACCACGGACACAAAGGTCTTGGCCGCGCTGTTATGCACATCCGGCACCGACGGCGCCTGCGCCGAGATCAGGAAGATATGGTTCAGCCATGAGCCGCCGAAGGCCGCCATGAAGAAGTTGTCGCACAGCGTGTATTGCTGCGCGAGATTCCAGATGCGCAGGGTCTCCGCGGAATTCCGGTAATGGCCCATCACCAGCCCGCCGGAGTCGGCCCATGCGACAAACTGATTGTTGCGCCCGGCGTTGATCTGCATCTGGTTTTGATAGAAGCGGTGCACCAGGTCGCGGGTGATCACGCTGTTCGGCAAGGGCGCACCTTGCGCATCGGGGATCCGGAACGGCCTATTGTGCAGATCGACAATCGCGTTCTCGCCGATCATGTAGCGCTTGCCGTCCACTTCCTGCGCCTGCGGGACGAGTCCGCCCCAGATTTTCGGCAACTGCGGCAACGGTGTCTTGCCGTCGCGGTCGAGTTGCATGTAGCGTTCGGCCGGCACCGCATCGAGGGGGTGCTGCACGCCCGGGAAATTGCCATAGAGATTCGCAAAGCTGCGGTTCTCGGCGTAAATCACCACAATGTGGCGCACTTGGTCGTGCAACGCGGCGTCGAGCCGGAGGTCGGCCGCGCTCTTCGGGGTGCCCGCCGCTTGCTCCTCCGTATTGCAGCCGGCGAGCGCAAGTCCGAAGCCGACAGCCGCGATACCGGTAAGGACCCGACGGCGTTCAGGATTGTCGGGACCGTCGTCGTTACCAGCCTCGGGGTTCACGTGCGATACGGGCAAATCGTCCTTCTGATTCATTGGGCTGGATCCTCAGGTCGGGCTGCTTCCGCGCCGGGTTCAAGCGCCTTGCGATTGTCGATGAGCGCGGCGCCAACGGTCAAGACGAGGCCGGGACGATCGTGAAGGCCGTCACGGTGCGCCGCCGCCCGTCTTGCCAGGTGTGGCTAAATTGGTCCGCGGCGCTTCGCGCTATCATGCTGACCTATAGACGATCAGCGCGAACTACAGCCACATATGGCAAAAGAAAACATGACAGGAGCGGGACGTAAACCGGCCAAGCCGAGCGGCGATGCGCCGACGGCTCACGACGAGGCCGCAGCATCCGCCGATCTCAACGAAACCGCTGACGAAGAGAGCGCCGGCGGCTCGACCTACCTCGTGCCCGGTCTCGAGCGGGGCCTGCGCATCCTCGCGGAATTCACCGCGCGTGAACCGGTGCTCGGGGCGCCGGAATTATCGAAGCGCATCGGTATTCCTCGTACCACGACCTTCCGCTTGCTGCAGACGCTGGAGGCGCTCGGCTTTCTGGAACGCGCAAACAGCGACCGCCATTTCCGGCTGGGCGTCGCGGTGTTGCGACTGGGCTTCGAGTATCTGAGCTCGCTTGAATTGACCGATGTCGGCACGCCGCTTCTCGAACGTCTGCGCGACGCAACGGGACTCAGCACGCACCTGCTGATTCGCGATCAGCGCGACGTGGTGTTCGTCGCGAAGGCGCAGACGCACGATCCGATGTTCAGCTCGGTCAAGGTGCACGTCGGGACGCGTTTGCCGGCACATGCAACGGTGCATGGCCAGGTGTTGATGGGCGATCTGAGTTACGAAGAACTGCGCCAGCTTTATCCCGAGCCGCAACTCGAGCGCTTTACGGATCGCACGCCTGCGACGGTCGAAGAACTGAACGAGCGTGTGCGGGAAAGCGCGGCGCTGGGTTACGCGGTGAGCGAGGCGTCGTTCGAGCGTGGCATTTCAGTGGTCACGGCGCCGGTGCGCGACCAGACCGGTCGCATCGTGGCGGCGTTGACGGTGACCGTGCCGCGTTCGGACATCGGCGAGGCCGGTGAACGCGAGCCGCTGATCGCGGCGGTGTGCAACGCGGCGATCGATCTGTCGACGCGCCTCAATTACCGTCCGCGTCCGGACGATCCGACGGTGGCGGCGGCACGCCGCAGTTCTGTGGCGGCCAGCTAGACGAGTCGCCCCGCTTAATACCCAAAAGCAAAAACCTCAAACGCAAAGGCCGGGCAACAACACGATGTTGTTGTCCGGCCCTTCGCTGCCGGTCACCTGCAACCGGCCGCTGACCTGCTTAAAACGAGTGGTGAATGCCCGTCAAGAAGATCGTCTGATTGCGGCTGTTCGAGACGCCTGCCGTGAAGAACGCAGCGTCCGTATTCGAACCCGCGCGCTCATACAGCGCATTCACGTACACCTGCGTCGACTTCGACAGTGCGTAGATATCGCCAATCTCGAACTGCGTCCAGCGATGACCGTCGAAGCTCGTCGTCGCCGCGCCGCCTGCGACGCTGTTGGCAGGCGTGAACTGATAGTTCGCGCCGGCGTCGTAGCTCTGATACGTAGTCGAGAACCCCGGGTTGTCCAGTTTGACGCGCGTGTACAGGCCATGGACCAGCAGTTTGCCGAACTGGTACGACAGGCCGGCACCCATGTTCTCCATCTTGTCCGCCGTGTAGTTCGCGGCCGCGACACCCTGGAAGTTCGTGATACCCGTCGTGATGATCGACGGCGTCTGGTTATGCTCGTTCGAATACACCGCGCCGGCCTTGAACGGACCGATTGCGTAACTGGCCGCGAAGCTCAAGGTGCGTCCTGTTGCGAAGTCTGTCGTGTTGCCGAGACCCATCATCGCGCCGAATGAGAAACCGCTAAAGGTCGCCGAGCGGAACTTCACGGAATTGTTGAACGGCACGACGCTCGTGTCGGCGAGTTCGTCGATATTGCCCGGGTGGAACGCATACCAGCTGGCGGCGAGATAGCCCGTGCTGAGCGGGCCGAGCACGTCGAAGTTGAACGGCGTCTGGTGACCCAGCGTCAGTGTGCCGACCTGATCCGAGCTCAAGCCCACATACGCCTGGCGGTTCCACAGCGTGCCGGGCGAAGACATTGCACCAGTCGTCGTCGCGAAGCCGTTTTCCAACTGGAAGATGGCGTGCAGACCGCCGCCCAGATCTTCCACTCCCCTGAAGCCCCAACGGTCGGGCTGCATGTTGCCCTGTTCTGCCATCCACTTCGTCCCGCCACCCACATTGCTGACGTACGCAACTCCGGCATCCATGCTGCCGTAAAGCGTGACGCTGCTTTGTGCCCACGCCCCTGTCGCGGCGCACATCGCGGTAAGACCGACTGCAATGATTCGTTTCACCGTTGGTTCTCCTGATCATATGACGAATGGTTTTGTCCCATTCCGCCGTCCGTATTGCGTTGAGTAAATGAGCGGTAGTCGTGGTTGATGCGCCCAAACTTCGCTTCTTATGTGTTCCACCTATGGGACTGTGTATCGCCTATGGAAAGTATAGGGTGTTCAGAAGTGGTCAAAATAAATTTTCGAGCCCCGAGGAAACCCGAATGCCACGCGAGAAATTGTTTCGGACGACAACAGAAAAGCCTTACGGAATAGGGATGTAGGGTCGGGATGCTGGTCAGATCAGTAAGGGGTGCCGCGTCTTTCCTACGCCACATCAGTGTTTTCCCCTAACGCGACAGATTTTTATTTTCTCCCGCTCAGACGACTCCTATAATTGTCCATACACGAACTGCCGTTTCTTAGGTGGAACAGAAGAGGCTTCAGGAGAAGGTAGCAAATGACTGAACAATGGCGTTGCGCCGGACATGCCGGCGAACTGTCCGAAGACGCGCCGCTCGAGTTCAAGCTCGACGGCACCGAGATCGGCATCTACAAGGTGGGCGATGCGCTGTACGCGCTGGAAAACGTCTGCCCCCATGCATACGCGTTGCTGACGCAGGGTTTTGTCGACGGCGACACCGTCGAATGCCCGTTGCACGAAGCCGTGTTCCATATCCCGAGTGGCAAGTGCTTGAAAGAGCCGGGCGGCCGCGACCTGAAGGTGTACGCGGTTCGTCTTGCCGGTGAAGAAATCCAGATCAAGGTGGAATGACATGCGAGAGCAAGCCGTGAAATTCAATCCCTCCCTGAAGCCGTGGCTTGCGCCGCAGCCGAACAACGTGGCCGGCAAGGGCGTCATCGAAAAGCCGGGCGAGGCGCAAAACTTCGTATGGCAAAACCGTAAGGCCGAGCCGACTCAGTACGAGAACGACTTCGGCGACGCGCTCGAAAAGGTCTTCGAAGCGGGCGCGGTGGAACTGGAAGAAGTCGTTGCCGGCTTGAACCGCGTGGGCTTCCGGACGCCGGAAGGCGCAACGTGGACGGCTGAACGTCTCGCTGCCGAATTCCGCCTGCTCGCTGAATAAGCGCGCTATCCCGACAACTTCGCGAACCCGTCGCACCGTTCACGCATCCGGAGTCTTTTCATGACGTCCCCCACATCCCACACCACGACGGACAACGGCACCGCCGATCCGCTTCAGGCTTATCTCGACCTCGGTCTGCGCAACTACTGGTATCCGGTCGCCCCGAGCTGGCAGGTTGGTAACGCGCCGATCGGTCTGACGCGTCTCGGCGATCAGATCGTGCTGTGGCGCGATCAGGAAGGCCATGTCCACGCACTCGAGGACCGTTGCCCGCACCGGGGCGCGCGTCTGTCACTCGGCTGGAATCTCGGCGGCAGCGTCGCATGCTGGTATCACGGCATTGAAATCGATGGTGGCGGTACGGTCACCAAGGTGCCGGCCGTTTCGAACTGCCCGCTCGAAGGCCAGAAGTGCGTGAAGTCGTATCCGGTGGAAGAACGCGCCGGCGCGATCTTCCTGTGGTTTGGCGACGACGCGCACAAGGAACCCGCTCCGCTCGTGCTGCCGGAAGAACTGGTTGGTGAGGAGTACGCAAGCTTTCTGTGTATGTCGAACTGGAAGTGCAACTACCAGTACGCGATCGACAACGTGATGGATCCGATGCACGGCGCGTATCTGCATGCCACTTCGCACTCGATGGCTGAAGGTGACAAGCAGGCCGACATGCGTGTGCGCAAGACCGATACAGGCCTGATGTTCGAGAAGGTCGGCCAGCGCGACATCAATTTTGACTGGGTCGAACTCGGCGAAACCGGCTGCCTGTGGATGCGCCTCGCGATTCCGTACAAGAAAAAGTTCGGCCCCGGCGGCAACTTCGGGATTGTCGGCTTCGCCGTGCCCGTCGACGAAAACAATTGCCAGGTTTACTTCTGGCGTACCCGCAATGTGTCGGGCTGGCAGCGCGACGCGTGGCGCTTCCTGTATCGACCGTCTCGAAGGGCTGCATTGGGACGTGCTCGAACAGGACCGCTATGTCCTCGAAAGCATGGCGCCGAATGCACGCAAGCACGAATTCCTCTACCAGCACGACGTCGGCATGACGCGCGTGCGTCGCATGTTGCGCCAGCGTGCGCAGCAGGACTTTGAAGCACTGGCCGCACACCGTGAGCAAGCTGCCACGGCCGAAGCCGGTGCGGCAGCAGGACATCGCCATGCATGACGCTAACGCTGCGCTCGCGGCGCTGAACGGCCGGCGTGTGATCGTCACAGGCGGTGCGCGCGGTCTCGGTGCGGCGTTTGTCCGGTCGCTGACGCAAGCCGGCGCGCAAGTCGCGTTTGGCGATGTGTTGCACGACGAAGGTCGTGCCTTCGCCGAGACGCTGCAAGGCGAAGGACATACGGTGCATTTCCTGCCACTGGACCTTGCCGACCCGTCGAATATCCAGGGCTTTGTTGCTCAGGCAGTTGCCCAACTCGGTGGTCTCGACGCGCTCATCAACAACGCGGCGATCACCAATTCCGGCGGCAAGTTCGCCGGCGAGCTCGCGGTGGATACGTGGGACGCGGTGATGAACGTCAACGTGCGTGGCACCTGGCTGATGAGCACGGCGGCGTTGCCGCATCTGCGTGACTCGGGCCGCGGCGCCATCGTCAACATCGCCTCGGATACGGCGATGTGGGGCGCACCGAAGCTGCTGGCGTATGTCGCCAGCAAGGGCGCCGTGATCGCGATGACGCGCTCGCTCGCTCGCGAATTCGGCGTGCATGGCATCACGGTGAACGCCATTGCGCCGGGCTTGACCGAAGTCGAGGCCACGGCCTACGTGCCGGCCGAGCGTCACGAGTACTACCTGAAAGGCCGCGCGCTGAACCGCGCCCAGGTCCCCGACGATGTGACGGGACCGGTCCTGTTCCTGTTGTCCGATGCCGCACGTTTCGTGACCGGCCAGTTGCTGCCGGTCAACGGCGGCTTCGTAATGAATTGATCTTGTCTTGACCGAAAGGAGAAAGAGATGGCGGACACCGATATCGAACGTGAGTCGTGGGATCAACCCACGGAAGCCAGTTTTGCGCAGTGGATGGACACGCGCGTCGCACGCCTCGAAACCCGTCGCTACGACTGGGACGCGTTGAAGTTTCAGGCCGACTACGACCCGAAGTATCGCCGCGCACAGATGCGCTATGTCGGCACGGGCGGCACGGGCGTCGCGAAGGACGTCAACACGGTGCCGGCTGGCGGCTTCACGTTCTCGACGATGGTGATTCCGGCCGGCAACATCGGCCCGAGCCATATTCATATGGATGTCGAAGAAATTTTCTTCGTACTGCGCGGCAAGATGAAAGTGATCTGCGAGCGTGATGGCGAGACGTGGGAATCGGTGCTCGGCGAACGCGATCTGATCTCGGTGCCGCCCGGCGTGTATCGCACGGAAGTGAATATCGGTGAAGAAGATGCATTGATGTGCGTGATGCTCGGTTCGTCGAAGCCGATCACGCCGACGTATCCGCCGGATTCACCGCTGGCTAAGTTGAAGCGGTAAGCGTTGGACGCGGGTTGCTGCCGGTTGAACGGCTCGCGCCAGATACCTCACACGGCACACCGTGCGCCGCACGGTTGCCGTATTGAATGAAGTCACTCACCTTGTACCTGCAGATAGAAACCATGTCCGCTGTCCCGTCCGTCACTGCCGATCTCGCTGCTCCGCTCGAAGCGCGTCTTGCGCGCTTTCCGGCGCAGCAGGCCGTCACCGTGGCCGGGCAGACCGTGGGATATCGCGAAGCTCAAGCGGGGGCTTTGGTGAACGATGACGCGTTGCCGCTCGTGCTGTTGCATGGCATCGGCTCGGGCGCGGCGTCGTGGGTGCAGCAGTTTGAAGCGCTGGACGGCACGCGGCGAGTGCTTGCCTGGGATGCGCCTGGGTACGGCGCATCCACGCCGGTTGTGCCCGCGTCGCCTAACGCAACGGATTACGCAGAAGTCCTGCGCTGTTGGCTCGATGCGCTAGGTATTGAGCGCTGCGTACTGGTCGGGCATTCGCTGGGCGCGATCATCGCGGGCGCATTTGCTGCCGCGAATCCGCAGCGCGTCGCGGGCCTATTACTGATTTCGCCTGCCGGCGGCTATGGCGCTGCCGCAGCGGACATGCGCGAAACGAAGCGCGACCAACGTCTTGCCATGCTGGCCGAACTCGGCCCCGCAGGTCTCGCCGAAAAGCGCAGCGCGAACATGCTATCGCAACATGCGGACGACACGGCCCGTGCCTGGGTGCGCTGGAACATGGCGCGCATCGTGCGGCACGGTTACGCGCAAGCCACGCATCTGCTCGCCAATGCCGATCTCGCGGCCGACCTCACCCGCTTCCACGGCCGCATCAACGTCGCGGTGGGCGCCGACGACACCATCACGCCGCCGTCCGCCTGCGAACGGCTGGCCCAGGCCGCACGCACGCCACTGCAGCTTGTGCCGCGCGCGGGCCACGCTGGATATATCGAAGCCGCTGACGTGTACACCGCGATCATCGACACGTTCTGCCGCGCAAGCGCGGCACCACGGAGCCACTGAATGACGCCCGACACGATTAGCGCCGAGCGCGTAACAGACGACCAACGACACGACGATCGTGCCGATACCGGCTACAAGGTGCCCGGTCTCGAACGCGGTCTGAAGATTCTCGCCGAGTTCTCGCCTCGCGAGCCGGTACTGGGTGCGCCGGAGTTATCCCGGCGCCTGAAGATTCCCCGCACGACAGTATTTCGTTTGCTGCAGACGCTCGAATCACTCGGCTTTCTGGAGCGTGCGGACAAGGACCGCAACTATCGCCTCGGCGTCGCGGTGCTGCGCCTCGGTTTCGAATACCTGAGCTCGCTCGAACTGACCGACCTCGGCTTGCCGATCATCGAAGCGTTGCGCAACGAGACCGGTCTCACGAGCCACATTCTGATTCGCGACGGACGTGATGTGGTGTTCGTCGCCAAGGCGCAAAGCCATACGCCGATTTTCAGTTCGGTGAAGGTCAACGTTGGGACGCGTCTGCCGGCGCATGCAACGACGCACGGCCAGGTGCTGATGGGCGACCTGACGCTGGACGAATTGCGCAGGCTGTACCCGGAGCCGAAGCTCCATCGCTTTACGAAGCTCACGCCGGAAACCATCGATGAGCTTTATGAACGGATTCGCGATGACGCGCAGCGCGGTTTCGCTATCAGCGAATCGTCGTTCGAGCGCGGCATTTCAGTCGTCACGGCGCCGGTGCGCAATGACACGGGCCACATCGTCGCGGTGATCACGACGACGATTCCGCGTCCTGAAATCGACGCGGCGCTGCTCGACAGCGGACTGATCGACAAAGTCCGCCATGCGGCCGACGAACTTTCGCAGCGCCTGAACTACCGTCCCAAGAGTGGGCCGGGAGCAGGCAGCAAATACATGAAGGCATTGGGGCTCTGATGATTCAAATCGATTTGACCGGACAGGTCGCAGTGGTGACGGGCGGTTCGTCCGGCATCGGCCTCGCAACCGCCGAACTGTTTTTGCGCGCGGGCGCATCGGTGGCGATCTGCGGTCGCGATGCCGAGCGGCTTGCTCAAGCAGAAGCTTCGTTGAGGGCACAGTTTCCGGCTGCGCAATTGCTGGCCGCGCGTTGCGACGTACTCAACGCCGAAGAAGTGAATGTCTTCGCGCAAGCCGTGCAAAGCCGCTTCGGCCGCACCGACATGCTGGTGAACAACGCCGGGCAGGGCCGCGTATCGACCTTCGCCGACACGACCGATGACGCCTGGCGCGAAGAACTCGACCTGAAGTATTTCAGCGTGATTCGCCCGACCCGCGCGTTTCTGCCGATGCTGCGCGACGCGGCCGGTGCAGGCAACGCGTCGATCGTCTGCGTAAATTCGCTGCTGGCGCTGCAGCCGGAGCCGCATATGGTGGCGACCTCGTCGGCACGCGCCGGCTTGCTGAGCCTGATCAAGTCGCTCGCGACAGAACTCGCGCCGCAGCGAATCCGTGTGAATTCGATTCTGATCGGCATCGTCGAGTCCGGCCAATGGCGCCGCCGCTTCGAAACGCAAGCTGCGCCCGGTCAGAGCTGGGAAGACTGGACTGCCGAACTCGCACGTAAGAAAAACATTCCGCTTGGCCGCTTCGGCCGTCCCGAAGAGGCCGCGCAGGCACTCTTTTATCTGGCTACCAACCTGTCGTCCTACACGACAGGCAGTCATATCGATGTCTCTGGAGGCAATGCACGACATGTCTAACACAACCACCGTCGGCGAGCTGATTGCCGCCTTTCTCGAGCAGTGCGGCGTTCGGACTACGTTCGGCGTGATTTCGATCCACAACATGCCGATCCTCGACGCGATCAACAATCGCGGCAACATCCGCTATGTCGGCGCGCGCGGCGAAGCCGGCGCGGTCAACATGGCCGATGGCCTGGCGCGCGTGTCGGGTGGCCTCGGCGTGGCGTTCACCAGCACGGGGACGGCAGCCGGCAACGCGGCGGGTGCGATGGTCGAAGCGCTGACGGCAGGCACGTCGCTGCTGCACATCACAGGGCAGATCGAAACCGAGTACCTCGATCGGGACCTCGCCTATATCCACGAAGCGCCGGATCAGTTGTCGATGCTGTCGTCGATCTCGAAGGCCGCGTACCGTGTGCGCACTGCTGAAACCGCGCTGCCGACGATCCGCGAAGCCGTGCGCGTCGCGCAAACCGCGCCGAGCGGTCCGGTGAGCGTCGAGATTCCGATTGACATTCAAGCAGCAGAAATCGAATGGCCGGCCGATATGGGCGCGCCGCATGTGACCACCCTGACGCACGACAGCAAGCGGGTCGCGCAACTCGCCGAAGCACTCGTCAAGGCGAAGCGCCCGTTGCTGTGGCTGGGCGGCGGTACGCGTCATGCGCGCGCTGCGGTGGAGCGTCTGGTGGCGCTGGGCTTCGGCGTCGTGACCAGCGTGCAGGGCCGTGGCATCTTGCCGGAAGATCATCCGGCGACGCTCGGTGCGTTCAACGTGCATGCGTCGGTGGAAAGCTTCTATAAAACCTGCGACGCAGTGCTCGTCGTCGGCTCGCGTCTGCGTGGCAATGAAACGCTGAAGTACAAGCTCGGCTTGCCGCAACCGCTGTATCGCGTCGACGCTGACGCATTGGCCGACAACCGCGGCTATCGCAACGAACTGTTTGTGCATGGCGATGCTGTTTCGGTGCTGGAAGAACTGGCCACGCTGCTCGAAGGGCGTCTGAAGGTGGATCCTACGTTCGGCGCCGATCTCGCCGCCGCGCGCGAAATCGCCGTAGCCGATGTGGGCAAGGGCCTTGGCCCGTACAAGCGTCTCGTCGACGCGCTGCAGCGCTCGGTCGGCACGAACTACAACTGGGTGCGCGATGTGACGATCTCGAACAGCACGTGGGGCAACCGCCTGCTGAAGATCTTCTCGCCGCGTGCAGGAGTACACGCGCTGGGCGGCGGTATTGGCCAGGGCATGCAGATGGCCATCGGCGCAGCGCTCGCTGAGAACGCAGCGAAGACCGTGTGCCTGGTGGGCGACGGCGGCCTGATGGTCAACGTCGGCGAACTCGCGACGGCCGTGCAGGAAAACGCCAACGTCATGATCGTGCTGATGAACGACCAGTGCTACGGCGTGATCCGCAACATTCAGGACGCTCACTACGGCGGCCGCCGTTGCTTCGTCGATCTGCATCAACCGGATTTCGCACAGTTCTGCGAGAGCCTGAAGCTCACGCACTACCGCATCAAGTCGCTCGACGACGTGGATGACATCATTCGCGAAGGCCTGGCGAAGACCGGTCCGGTGCTGGTCGAAGTGGACATGCTGTCGGTCGGCTCGTTTGCCACCGCGTTTGCCGGCCCGCCGGTCAAGAAGCAGGAGCCTGAACATGCGTGATCGTCAGCACATGGGACATCACGCGCCCGTGGACGTTGCGATGATCGGCTTTGGGGCGATCGGCCAGGCGGTGTATCGCTCGGTCGTCGCCGATCCCCAGGTGCGTGTCTCGCATGTGATCGTGCCGGAGCGTCATGCAGCGTCGGTGCGTGAAGTGGTGGGGGCGTCGGTGGATGTGGTGTCGTCGGTGGCGGCGCTGAACAGCCGCCCGCAGTTCGCGCTGGAATGTGCGGGGCACAGCGCGCTGGTCGATCACGTTGTCCCGTTGCTGAAAGCCGGTACGGATTGCGCGGTGGCTTCGATCGGCGCGTTGTCGGATGTGATGCTGCTCGATGCACTCTCCGCTGCGGCCGATGAGGGCGATGCGACGCTGACGCTGCTCTCCGGCGCGATTGGCGGTGTGGATGCGCTGTCGGCAGCGAAACTGGGCGGTCTCGACGAAGTGCTATACACGGGCCGCAAGCCGCCGACTGGCTGGCTCGGCACGCCCGCCGAAGACGTGTGCGATCTGCAGACGCTGACGGAAGAGCGGATCATCTTCGAAGGCAGCGCGCGTCAAGCGGCACGGCTTTATCCGAAGAATGCCAACGTGGCGGCGACGATCGCGCTCGCGGGTCTCGGTCTTGATCAGACGATTGTGCGGCTGATCGCGGACCCGGCGGTCTCGCGCAACGTGCACCGGATTCTGGCGCGTGGCGCATTCGGCGAAATGTCGCTGGAAATGTGCGGCAAGCCGCTGCCCGACAACCCGAAGACTTCCGCGCTGACCGCGTTCAGCGCGATTCGTGCCCTGCGCAATCGCGCGGCGCGCTGCGTGATTTGACCTGATTGAATTGATGTAACTGAGCGGATGACCGACATGACTGACTTCGATACCAGCCTAGTGCCTACCGGCGATATTTTCATCGGCGGCGAATGGCGGCAAGGGCGTGGCAACCCGTACAAAAGCCTGTATCCGGCGGATCAGTCGGTCAATATGGAAATCTCGACGTCCAATGCCGATGACGCACGCGACGCGGTCGAAGCGGCTGACGCAGCATGGCGCAGGGCGGATTGGGCCGGGCTGAAACCACATCAGCGCGCGCTGATTCTGTACCGCGTCGCTGACCTGATCATGGCTAAGCACGAAGCGCTTGCGCACTTGCAGCGGCGTGACAACGGCAAGCCGATCAGCGAAACGCGCGTACTGGTGGCGAGCGCAGCGAATACGTTTCGCTATTTCGCCGCGTGCCTCGAAACGCTCGATGACGAACTCACGCCAGCGCGCGGCGACTACATGACGATGAGCGTGCATGAGCCGATTGGTGTGATCGCGGCCATCACGCCGTGGAACTCGCCGATCGCCTCGGATGCGCAAAAGCTCGCGCCGGCGCTCGCAGGTGGCAACGCGGTGGTGTTGAAGCCCGCTGAAGTGACGCCGCTGGTGTCGCTCGCTCTCGCCCGCATCTGCGAAGAAGCGGGTGTGCCGAAGGGTGTATTGAGCGTGCTTCCGGGTAAGGGATCGGTGATTGGCGACGTGCTGGTGCGCCATCCGCTCGTAAAGAAAGTGTCGTTCACCGGTGGCACCGAAGTAGGCCGTGGCATCGCGCGCATTGCGGCGGACAAGTTGATGCCGGTCTCGCTGGAACTGGGCGGCAAGTCGCCGACCATCGTGTTCGACGACGCGGATATCGACCACGCAGTCAATGGCGTGCTGTACGGCATTTTCAGTTCATCGGGCGAGGCGTGTATCGCAGGCTCGCGCCTCTTCGTGCAACGCCCGATTTACGATGCGTTCATGAAGCGTTTGACGGAAGGCGCGCGCAAGCTGCGCGTCGGCGATCCCTCGCGCGCTGAAACGCAAATGGGTCCGCTGATTACGCCGGCGCATCGCGAATCGGTGGAACGGTATGTCGCTTTGGGTCTGGAAGAAGGAGGACGCCTGCTGTGTGGTGGCGAACGTCCCGTAGGCGATGGACGCGAAGCAGGTAACTTCTATCAGCCGACCATTCTTGAAGGTCTGTCGAACAGCGCACGCATCTGCCAGGAAGAGATCTTCGGGCCGGTGCTGGTAGCGATGCCGTTCGACGACGAAGCCTCGCTCCTCAAGCAAGCCAACGACAGTGTGTTCGGCCTTGCCGCCGGCATCTGGACGCGTGACTACAAGCGCGCATGGCGAGTGGCGCGTGCGCTCGAAGCGGGCACTGTGTGGATCAACACCTACAAGCTGTTCTCGATTTCGACGCCGTTTAGCGGCTGGAAAGAGAGCGGTTTGGGCCGCGAGAAGGGCCGCTTGGGCATCCGCGAATATATGCAGCAGAAGAGCCTCTACTGGGGCTTGAACGACGCGCCTTTGGCGTGGGCTAATGCGCCCCAGGCGAATTAAGTTAGAGGCACGACATGACGATTCTCGGTATTGAACAGATTACCTACGGTGTAACGGACCTCGAAACCTGCCGGCGCTTTTTTGCCGACTGGGGTTTGAAAGAGACCGCGCACGACGAAACCCGCGCCCGCTTTGAATCGCTGAACGGTTGCACGATACTTGTCGTCGACGCGAATGATCCGTCGCTGCCGCCCGCGTTCGAGGAAGGCCCGACACTGCGCGAAGTGACGTGGGGCGTAGCGACGCGCGCCGAACTCGACGCGCTGCGTGGCCGCTTTGCCGGTCAGCCTGGTCATTTCGAAGTTGACGACGCCGTGGGTTGCATCGACCCGAACGGCATGGCGATCCGCGTCGAAGTGACGCGCAAGCGCGAGCTCGAAACGCATGGCTCACCGTCGAACGTGTGGGGCCAGACGCTGCGCGTGAATCAACCCTCGCCGATCTATGAGCACGCGGAACCGGTGGAAGTGGGCCACGTGGTGTTCTTCACGAACAACCTCGCGGAAACGGAGAAGTTCTACCAGGAACTGCTCGGCTTCGAGATGTCCGACCGTTATCCGGGCCGTGGCGCGTTCTTGCGTTGCGCGCCGCACGGTGGGCACCATGACCTGTTTTTGCTGGCGTTGCCGAACGGCAAGCGTGGGTTGAATCACGTCGCCTTCACGGTGCGAGACATTCACGAAGTGTTCGGCGGCGGCATGCATATCAGCCGTTGCGGCTGGGACACGCAACTCGGGCCAGGTCGCCATCCGGTGTCGTCGGCTTACTTCTGGTACTTCCAGAACCCGGCCGGCGCATTGATCGAGTACTACGCGGATGAGGACCAACTCACGCCCGAGTGGCAACCGCGCGATTTCGAACCGGGTCCGACCGTGTTCGCCGAATGGGCGATCGACGGTGGCATTGACGGCAACACGCGCCGCCAGAAAAACGCCAAGGCGCCGGAAGGCAAGTTTATGACGGAGCGCAAACATGACTGACGCTGCCACTCAACACGCGCAAGCGGCCCATGCCGGACTGGAAGCACCGCGCACGATCGTCGTGATTGGCGGCGGCCAGGCAGCAGGGTGGGTCGTGAAGACCCTGCGCAAGGAAGGCTTCGACGGTCGACTCGTGATGATCGCCGACGAGATCCATTTGCCCTATGAACGCCCGCCGCTGTCGAAGGCGGTGCTGGCGGGCGAAGCGGACATCGACACCGTGCGCCTCGTCAAGCCGGACGACTTCGCCGAACTGAATATCGAAGCGTGGCAGCCGGACACGGCCACTTCGATTGACCGCGCACAACGCATCGTGCGGACTCGGTCCGGCCGCGAAGTGCAGTATGACCGACTCGTGATCGCCACGGGTGGCGCGGCGCGCCGCTTGCCGGACGCGCTGGTGAAAACCTCAAATATCGCCTATCTGCGCACGCTCGATGAAGCTGTCGCGCTTGGCGAGCGACTGCGTGCCAGCCAGCGTGTGCTGGTAATTGGAGGCGGCTGGATTGGGCTGGAAGTGGCGGCAACGGCACGCAAGCTGGGCGTGGATGCAACCGTAGTGGAAGGCGCGCCGCGTCTGTGCGCTCGCTCGGTGCCGCCGGCGATTTCAGATTTCCTGGTTGAACTGCATCGCGCAAACGGCGTGGATGTGCGCCTGAATTCCGGTCTCGTTTCGCTGGACGATCACCCGCACGACGCTAAGCGCGTGCGTGCCACGCTCGCCGACGGCACGACGCTCGACGCCGACTTCGCGGTCGCCGGCATCGGCCTCACGCCGCATACGGCGCTCGCGGAATCCGCGGATCTCGCCATTGCGGACGGCATCGTAGTCGACCATTTCGGCGCGACTTCGGATCCGCGCATCTTCGCGTGCGGCGACGTGGCGAATCATCCGAGCGCGTGGTTGAAGCGCCGTGTGCGGCTCGAATCGTGGGCGAACGCGCAGAACCAGGCCATCTCCGCAGCGAAGGCGTTGCTCGGCGTGTTCGAAGCGTATGCGGACATTCCGTGGTTCTGGTCCGATCAGTACGACGTGAACCTGCAGATTCTCGGCGACATTCCCAACGACGCGCAACTCGCCGTCCGCGGCGATCTGCCGGGCAAACGCGCGACGCTCTTCTACGTGGAAGACAGCGCGATTCGCGGAGTGATTGCAATCAACACGCCGCGCGATCTGAAACTCGCGCGCAAATGGATGAACCAGGGCCGCACGATCGACCTTGCAACTCTGACTGACGCCAGCACGGCGCTCGCGTAACTCTTTTCGGACGGCGATAACGGCATGAGAACCATCGACAACACCATGGGGGACCGCAGCGGCGCCGGTGTCTCAGGCCCCGTGACCCGGGGCTCGATCATTGCGCGTCTCGAGCGCTTGCCAGCCAACGCGATGCAGATCCGCGCGCGTATCCTGATCGGTCTTGCGACGTTCTTCGACGGCTTCGATGTGATTGCCATCGCAGCGACGCTGCCGATCCTGATCCAGAAATGGGGGCTGACGCCGTGGGAAATCGGCTTTCTGATTGCGTCGGGATCGATCGGGCAACTGGTGGGCGCGTTCGTGTTCCCCTGGTATGCGGAACGCAAAGGCCGGGTGCGCGCGATTGCGCTGAGCTCGGGGATCATTGGCGTGACGAGTATTGCTTGTGGGTTTGCGCCGTCGTTTACTGCGTTCGTCGTCCTACGGATTGTTCAGGGCTTGGGCCTCGGCGGTGAACTGCCGGTTGCGGCCACTTACATCAACGAGATTAGCCGCGCGCATGGCCGTGGGCGTTTCGTGCTGCTGTATGAAATCGTTTTTCCGGTGGGGCTGCTTGCGTCGAATGCGCTGGGTGCGTGGATCGTGCCGCGCTTTGGCTGGCAGGCGATGTATTTCATCGGCGGCTTGCCGTTGATCCTGTTCTTCGTGTTGCGCAAGCTGGTGCCGGAATCGCCGCGCTGGTTGGCCGAGCGCGAGCGGATGGCCGATGCGGATGCGGCCGTGCTGGCGTTCGAACGGGCGGCCAAAGGCCCGCTCCCCCCGGTTGAGCATGCGGCGGAATTCGATGCGATGGCGAACCGGCATCCGCGGCGCCGGATTGGCGATCTGTTCGGGCCGGCTTATCTGAAGCGCACGCTGGCTGTGGCGATGTTGTGGGTGACGTGTGGATTTATCCAGTACGGTCTTTCCACGTGGTTGCCGACGATTTATCGCACGGTTTATCACGCGCCGTTGCAGTTGGCGCTGAATCTGGCTGTGGCGGCGTCGGTGCTGGGCGTGATCGGCTCGCTGACTTGCGCGCTGCTGGTCGACAAGGTGGGGCGTAAGCCGATTATCAACTTCTCGTTCGTGTTGTGTGCGGTCTCGTTGGTGTTGGCGGGTGTGTTCCACAATTCGTCGGTATATGTGGTTGCGACGTGCTGCGCGTTTGCGCTTGGTTTCCTTGCGTGCGGGTTTATCACGGCGTATGTGTACACGCCGGAGTTGTATCCGACCAGCATTCGCGCGTTTGGATGCGGCGTGGGTGGCGCGTGGTTGAAGGTGGCGGCGATCTTTGCTCCGGCGATTGTGTCGAAGACCATGGTGGGCGGCCATCTCGACATCGCGTTTTATATCCTCGCGGCCGTGCCGTTCCTCGCGGCTTTGACTGTGCACTTTCTTGGGATCGAGACGAAGGGGAAGGTGCTGGAGCAGTTGGAGGCTTAGAGGGGGGTTGTGTTTGTTGGCGGTAAGGGCAAAAGAGGGCGCACCGGTGGGTGTGCCCTTTTTATTGGGCCTCGTGTAGCGGAGGTCTGGCGTTCTTCTACAACGCCTTCCGATAAACCACAAACCCCGACCGATCAGCGACGCCGTCATAGAGCTTCATCGCAGTCTGATTCGTCTCATGCGTTTGCCAATAAACTCGCTTCGAACCATCCGCTTTTGCCCGTTCATAGACGGCTTCGATCAGTGCGCGTCCAACACCTTTGCCGCGCTCGCTTTCCAGCGTATAGAGATCCTGTAAATAACAAATGGGCCCGACCATCGTAGTGTGCCGATGATAGAGAAAGTGGACGAGACCCAGCAGTTGACCGTCGCGTTCCGCGACCATCGCATGCATCGGCTCATAACCATCGAAAAAGCGCGTCCACGTAAGAACTGTGATGTCGCGGGGCAGCGCCGTCTCGCCGGATCGTCCGTAGAAAGCGTTATAGGCGTCCCATAGCGGCAACCAGGCAGGGAAATCGGCGGTGGTCACAGGGCGAATCTGAATCGGTTGCGTCACGAGCAGGCTCCTTGTTTGCATATCGTGAAGAGAAATCTTGCGGCACGGCCA